>Ga0105240_10007400_pt1 | contig 15963 bp, 20 predicted proteins | sample KBSC54metaG_FD_80426 | JGI IMG/M metagenome (GOLD analysis project Ga0105240, IMG submission 80426) | Corn rhizosphere microbial communities from Kellogg Biological Station, Michigan, USA - KBS C5-4 metaG | ecosystem: Host-associated > Plants > Roots > Rhizosphere > Soil | place: Michigan, USA... | reverse complement strand
TGCCGCTTCATGCTTGCGGGCATGAATAGGTTTCGCCTTCAGATTCTGGCTGCCATCGCTTGCCTGGCCTTGTCGGCGACGTCTTTCGCCAACGTCACCGGCTTTTTCGGCGGCAATTGGCATGTGGTGGAGAATCTCAGAACAGGCACCTGCTATCGCGTGACGGATTTCCACCCCACACAGGGCTGGCGCGATCTGGGCCTATTCAACAGTTTCCGCACCGCCGGACGTTTCGTCTGGTCGCATCGCGACGTCTGCCGGTCGAGCCCCGTCTTTAACTAAGCGCGCTTTATCCGATCGCGCTGCCGACCGGCCTTCAGGCCAGGAATCAGCATGGGAACGCGCGCACTATATTGGCGGTATTCGTCGCCGAAAAGCGTGATCAGATCGCGCTCTTCCAGCGCGATGCCCACCAGGATGTACGCGGTGGTGACCGCCGCGAACATCAAATGGCCCACCGTCATGATCGGCGCCACCCAGAAAGCCAGAATGAATCCCAGATAGATGGGATGGCGCACGAAGCGATAGAGCAACGGCGTGCGCATCTTGGGTGCCATGGCCTGGCGGCCCCGCAAATTCTGCACGACCTGCGTGAGCCCGAACAATTCGAAATGATCGATGAGGAATGTCGAGAACACCACCATCACCCAACCGAGCAGCGACACCGCCAACAGCACACTACCCCAGAGGGGATCGTTGACCCGCCACACCAGATGCGGGATCGGACGCCATTGCCAGACGAGCAGGGCCAAAGCCAGGCTGGCGGCCAACACATAGGTGCTGCGCTCCACGGCCGGCGGCACGAATTTCGTCCACCAGCGCTTGAATCCCTGGCGCGCCATTACGCTATGCTGAAGCGCGAAGATGGACATCAGGACCAGATCGATAATCACCGCCTGCCTCAGGGGCGCAGACGGGCCAACATCGATGGTGCGCGGCACGATCACATTGGAGACGAAAGCAATGGCGTAAAGAAACACCACGCCGAACACGAGATAGCAAATGATGCCGTACAGGAAAGCGATGAAACGAGTCATGCCACCCTCCCTTTAAAGCGAGCGCATTATAGCGCGACATCCCTCAGCCGGAAACGCCCAGAATCTCGCTCGCTCGCGCCAGAAGGTGATCGGGCGCGAAAGGCTTGACGATATAATCGGCGGCGCCGCCCTTCTTGCCTTCCGCGATATCCTCCAGCCGGCCCTTGGAGGTGAGCATGATCACCGGAATCTCATGCGTCACAGGTTCGGCCTTGAGCATGGAAAGCACTTTCAGCCCCTCGATCTTGGGCATTTCGCGGTCCAGGATGATGAGGCTGGGCACATGCGCCCTGGCCATGGTCATCACTTCTTCGCCGTCATTGGCGAGCCATACCTGGAAGCGGTTGGCCTCGAACCTGGCCTTCAGCAACTCTCGCACGATGCGGTCGTCGTCGCCGATCACGACCGAAAGGCGGCCGCGCTGCATCGCAGCGTGCGCCTTGGTATCGAGTTCGATCGGGGTCACCGGCTTGATCAAGGCTTCCAGATGCGCCCCGCCCACCGCACGCGCCACCGCCGCGGATTTGCGCTGCGCGGTCAGCGCCAGAATCGGCGCATCGGCAAAGCCCGGCTTCATGCGCAAATGCCCCAGCATGGCGGGCTGCGCGCCTTCGCTGTCCAGATCCACCACCACCAGCTTGGGCGCATAGCCGGCCGCAGGCGCCACATCGGCCACCGATTTATAGGTCACGATTTCAGCCCGCGACGCGAACACATCCGCGAGCAGTCGTCCCGTGAGGGGATTGTCGTGGATCGCCACGATGGAGGGCCCAACCAGTGGCGGCAATTCCGGCGCCGCTACTACCGGCGCTGGCGGCGGTTCGCCCGCGCCCGCCTTGATGGCATCGCGGCAGGTCTTTAGCAGGGCATTGGCGGCGCGCGCGATCAGCGAGGCGTCATTCTTCTCCAGCGCCTGCGCCAACGAGCCGGCATCGGCGCTGACTTCGGCAAAGCCCAGGGTCTGGCCGCTTCCCGTCAATTTGTGCGCCATCGCCTTGGCGGCGTCGGCGACATCGGGGGTCAGGCTTTCCATTTCGCAAAAAGCGATCAGCTTGGAGAGTTCGGCCGCCGCCTCTTCCAGCTTGCCGAGATAACGGGTGCGAAGAGCGGAAAGCGCGCCATCGAAAGCCTGGCCAACCGTACTCACTCTGGTCTCCCGCCTGCGTCTAAACCACGCCCCGACGCGCCCCGACTGTTTGTCCCCAGGCGCTGAAGGCTCCACGAATCTCCGACGCGAGCGTGACAGGATCGAAGGGCTTTGGCACCACCCCAATCGCGCCCCCAGCTTGAGATAGTGCTCCACTTCGGAACCCGGCACCCGGGCGGTCATGAAGATGATGGGGATGTCGCGGGCCGCTTCGATGGCTCTGATCGCGGCAAAGGTGGCCGGCCCGTCCATCTTGGGCATCATCACGGGGCGCGATCTGGTAGTCGCGGTCTGCCGCGCCAGCCAGTGCGAAATTCAGTAACTCGGCATCATCGTCGTCGTCTTCGACACTCAGAATCTTGATCGTCTGAGACATGGCATCACTCGTCGGTAAGCCCCAAGGCCTCGACAGATTGCCGAATATCCCTATCTTTAATTAAGTGAGCGTTAGGGCCAGCTGGCGTAAGTTCCCTCTTTACTGTCTGGAAACCATGCCGTGACCAACCAGAGCCCCGATACGCTGGCCATGCTGAGGCCCGGTTATTTGAAACGCCTCAAGGAACGGCTCGCAATCTTGACGGCCACCCTGGCTGCCACCGCCGGACGCGCACAGAGCAAAGCGGAAATGGAAGAGAGCCATCGCCTCATCCACAGCATGGGCTCAAGCGCGGCGATCTATGGCTATCAGGCCTTGAGCGACGCGGCGCGGGCGGCGGAAAAGCTCTATGACGATGCCGCCAGCGCGCATGCCGACAGACTGGCGGCGCTTAAGCGCCTCGCGGACGAAGCACAGCTGGTGCTGGCGAAGCCATCGTAATCAAAAAAGCTCCGGCACATAAATATAAGGCTTCCCGTGATCGAGCATCACGGTACCGGTCAGATCGGCGGTGTTTTTCTCGCAGATGCGACCCTGCACATAGTATCCTATTCGATCGAAACGCATTTCGATCGACACGGTTTTCGTGGTGTAGGGGCACCGGACGCGTATCGTGACGCAAGAATTTTCTCGGAAAGCCCAGCAGCGCCGAATGCGCCATGCCCGGCTTGTCGCATCCCCTGAGATAAATATAGGCATCGATATAGACCGCACGGCCCTCATACTGCTTGGGGAGCTCGTTCACGTACCAGGGCTCGACCCGGCTATATGAGGCGGAGACCTCCTGGATGTCCTTGCTGCCGGATGCGAGATCGGCCAGCAATTTCAACCTGGCGTCGAAGTCGTCGCGCACGCAGCCATGCTCTCCCCCTTTGTGCCAGGAATCGCCGGCGCAATAGTTCAGTTCGTAGCGCCAGCGCTTATATTCAACATCGAACACTCTGCGATCTTCGCCCCGATAGCGGCGGTGCAATTGTTCGACCCGGTCGGCGATCTCGCCCCCCGACACGATCAGATCGGAATGCGCGCAGATTAGCTTGTCCAGATTGGTGTGGGCAGGAGCGCAACTCGCGAAGACCTCTGCGCCCGCTGATGGCCGCGCGGCTATCATAAGACCAACCGCCAGCATGCCCAATAAGGATCCGCGCACCAAGCCCTCCCGTCTCGGTTGCACTCTACCAAACAGGCCGTGTCACGTCATCGCCTGTAAGGGGTAGGGTTAAAACCGCTGCGGAGCCGGCTTTCGTTGTCCAGTTGGCGTGAAGTGCGTGGGGCCTGAAGCTCATCAGGATCGACAATAAATGCCATGACAATTCCTTTCGTGCCAGATTCAAAATGTTTTGAGGTCAAAGCCATGCGCGCGGCAGACCTGGGCCGCCATGCGCTTGAAGCGGGCGCCATGATGGCTCCGTTCGCCGATCGTCTCCTGGCGAAGATGGCACATCTCGTGCGCGACACTGGCCAGAAGCGTAACGGTGTGGCCATTCTTCGCTTCGCTGACCCGGATGACCGGAACACCGTTTTCCATCCCGAAATCGGCGTACATTCGCACGTCGCGAACCACTGCGAACCCCACATCATCAGCCTCGGGCAACCGCCAGCGGCGAAACGGCTCGGTGGTGCGCAGATATTCATATGCCGCCGCCAGCATGTCCGGCGTCAGACGCAGGCTCATCGCAACACCTGATTTGAGAAATCGAGAAACGCTCAGTGCGCCGGGGCGGCGTCAGAAAGCGGCGTGGGGCTGGCCGTGGCGACGGGTGTTTCCCCGGCGCGGAGCGCCACTTTTGGCGGCTCGTTCGAAGGCGATGAACCCTGCACCTCGCCTGCCGGTTCTGTGGTGCGCAAGGTCACTCTGGTGGACGCGGGCGGCGGCTGTGGCGGAAGCATGGCAGACGCCGGCACCGGCACCTGCGGCGGCGCGGTGCGCGCAGCGATCCTGGGCGGCGGCGCGGCCGCCATCACGGGAGACACATCAGGCCGGGCTTCGGCGATATCCATCACTTGGCTGATTGCGCCCAAGCCCCAAGGCTGGCCGGCATAGGTGCCGTCGAATTCCCCAATCACCCGCACCCAAACGCCTTGGGCCATCTTGGCGCGGATGGCGTCGGGCACGCCGGTGCCGATCTCCACCCGCTCATACTCGCCCATGTTCCGGTAACTGTCTTCGCTGGGATAAAGGCTCTGACGGCCCTGCCCCGTCGCCACCAGAAAACCCGTCACCGCGATCACGCTCTGCTGATAGCGTTCGGGATAAGCGACCAGGCGCGCGAACGGCACGCCGCACACCGTGCGGCCGAACAACGTCGAGGCGGCGCACTTCGAACCGAAGCGGCCGTCTTCCGAACCTTTGGGAAAATAGCTGTTGGCCGCGGCCGCCTGGACGGGTGGCCCGCGGCCGGCGCGCATGGGATTCATTTGGCCCGCGACAAACACCGCGAACATCACCACGGCGAGAAACACCAGCGGTGAACAGCGCCTTTCGGATTTTCTCTTATGGGAAAGCGCTTACGCCGAACTCTATTTCACCGAACGCGCTTGGCCTGACTTCAGCGAAGCCGATCTGGCGGAAGCCGTGAAGGCCTTCCGCAGCCGGCAGCGCAATTTCGGTGGACTGCCCGCTCGCGCCGCCTAATCCGGACACTCAGGCCGAGCCAGAGCACTATTCCGGTTTCAGATTTTTCGGCCCGCCCTCGGGGCGCGTAAGCGACCGCTGCTGCGGCGGCGGGGGCGCCATGCGCTTCATGCGCCGCACGATCGCGCCCAGGCGCCCCGGTGGTTCGCGCATGGGAATGAATTGCCCTGGAGCCGTCTCTTCTGATTTTTCATTTTCCGGTGGCGTGGTCATTCTGTCGAATCTGAATGGGCAGCGTTTTTTATCGCAATTGGCCCGCGATGCAACCACGGAAATTTCTTTCGCGCCATTATCCGCAACGATGATGAGTTTCGTACGTTGCGTTAAGGAGCCGGTAGGATTCGCCGCCATGCAAACGCTTACATCATTTGCGCGCAAAAACTTCGCGATTGTTTTGCGCATCGCGTCTTGTGCCGTGTTTCTGGCGCTCACCGCGCCCGCAATGGCACAACAACAGCCGCAACCCGCAACCGTTCCAGGCCCATTTCAAGGGCTTGGCAACATATTGCGCAATCCCAGTGCACCCAGGCCAAAGCCGCCGGCCAATCCGCCGAAAGAGCCTGCGCCACCGCCCACCATCATTCCGCCGGGCACACTTCAGAACGGCGCGCGCTGAAGAATCTCACATCGGCACGGTTTGCTGCACCCGGCGCATATCGCCGCGCATGCGCCAGATCCCGAGCGTGTAGGATTGCGGTAAGGTCCCATCAACCAGGCGCGCGGATTTTCATCCACAATTTTACACGCCGCAAAGCGCTCGCGGGCCCCGCTAAAGCTGCACCCACACGCCGCCATGCCAATAGCCGCGGCCTTCGTGAAACTCGCGCCAATGATGGAAGCCATCGGCGCGCCAGTCGCGATGGAAATACCAATCATCGGGATGGTATTCGAGGCCCAAGCCGGGCACCGCCTCGCGCCGGTCCGTATGCCAGCAATCGCCTTCCGGATTGCAGGCGATCAAAGCCTGGGCTGGCGCCGCGATCGCCAGATAGGCAGCAAGGCCAAAGCACACCGTCGCAAGAATTGCTTTCATCATCGCAGCCCCTTCGATTCCACGCGCGAGTGTGACGGCTTGCTTGTGCGGAACGCCACGCCTTCATCGGCGGCTTGACGAAAATTAAGAAAACGGACGGCCAGATGTCAGGATTCTGGTTTCAGGATTTCTTGCGCGTCGCGCGCTTGGGCTTTGCTGCCGGCTTGGGGTTGGCGGCCTCCCTGGCGCGCTCCTCCGCCTCATGCGCCAGGCGCAGTGCGCGCAGCTTGGCGGTTTTGGCGTCCAGCGCCGCGCGTTCCTTTTCGATCTCCGCTTTCACCGTACGGTCGCGCTGCTCCGAGGCGGTGAACGGTGCTTTTGTATGCGAATCGCTTCTGTCCGATGGTCCAGCCATAGCGGGACACTATCATATAAGTGCAAGCCTCGCCTGCCTTCCCGCCCCACCCCCAAGTCCACCGAATAAGCCAATCCTACCAAGGCCTTGCGGGGTTTCTGGGGCTTTCCGGATAGGACGCACGCCGCCTATGCTATGTTAGGCGTATGGCGGCTTATCGCACCTGGGTTGCTGTCGGCATCACCGGCCTTTTTGCCGGGCTTGGCCTTTTCTTCGCGGTTCCAAGTCCCACCCTTTCCCATCTTGGCCTTCTCCTTGCCGTCGCCGCTCCAGTGATCGCTTTTTATCGCGTGATGAAGCCCGCCATCGGCGCCCGTCACTGTCCGACCCGGCCGGAGTGGACGACGTGATGAGACGTTTCGCCTGGCTTTTTCTGTCCTGTGCGGCGCTTGGTGGTTGTTGGCAATCCAAAGGTTCGCTCTATGACGGCGTGAAGCCCGCAACGCCTTTCGCCAACGGTCCCCTCACCGAAACCGGTACGGATGAATTGGGCAAACCGCTGGTTCAGCATTTCGCGCTGACCAAGAGTGCCGACGGCTCGTATCGCATGATCTCCACCAGTCGCGACAACGACTATGCTGGTAATGGCTTCCTGCTGCGCTTTTTCGCGCTCGCGGGCCTTCCCGCCGGCGTCTATGTCTATGAAGCCGCATCGCTGGAGCATTGCGACACGCGCGCGGGCTGCGATCCCGTCAAGCGCAGCGACGACCGCTGGTATGGTCTGGCACAGCTGACCGCCAACGGCGCCGAGGAAATCCGCCCGGACTGCACCAAAGACGTGGTCGCCATCGCGCCCGCGCGTATCAAGGACGCCGAAGGCGCTTGCAACTTTACCGACCGCGCTATCCTGGAACAGGCGCTCCTCGCGCTGGCCCGGAAAAACCCCGCCACCGCTTTTTCCTACAGGCTTGACCGATGAGATTTTTCGCTGCCGTCCTCGTCCTGGCGCTGGCCGCCGCAGTCCCGGCGCGCGCCGAGATCGTCAACCTCTCTTGCGACAATGGCGGCATGCTGCTGACCGCCGATACCGACGCCCACACCATCACGGACAAGAATCCTTTCCAGAACACCATCGTGACGGCGCCACTCACCATCAGCGCCAAAAGCTGGCGTTGGCATGAGGGGCCGGAGAATGGCGAGAGCAGCGCCGATTATCATCTGGACCTCGCCACCAGGATGGTCAGCGGCACTGCCGGCGGGCCGCCGCATCCCGAAGCGATTCATTTCGCCAATCCGCAATGCGGAAAGAGCGCCACGCCGCGCGCCAAGCCCCCATCTCCCTAAAGCGGTTCCAGGAAAAGTGTGCAGCGATTTTCCGTCCGGAACCGCGATGATCCAAAGAGATAGAGCATTTTCGCGATTCAACGAAAAGCGAAAATGCTCTAGCCAGGTCTCCTTGGTCAGACCTTTTCCGGCATCATCACCGCGCCGGTCTCCAGCAACGTTTTCAAGTTCGACAGGATCATCGGCCAGCCGCCCGATACCGCCTCGATGAATTTGGAATTCTCCTTCGGCATGGAATGGCTGATGGTGAGCTTCGCGATCGTTTCCATCTTCTCGATCTCGATCACGCAGCGCGAATAGCCTTCCTCCTTCAGTTCGGGGCGGAATTCGTTGCGCCATTTGATCACCATGCGCCTGGGCGGATCGATCTCCACGATCTCGCCCGTATCGGCCACGCGGCCGTCCTGAAACACCATCTTCCATGGTGAACCGGGTTTCCAGTCGGTGTCCTGGGTGACACCGTACCAGTATTTGCGGGTGAATTCCGGCGCGGTCAGCGCCGTCCATAGCTATTCCGGCGTGGTCTTGATGAAGGTCACATAGACAAAGCTGCTGTCCGCCATTTCCATCTCCATTTCAGCGTTTCTTTTCCAGGGCCTGCTTGAGGTCCGCGAGCGCGCTCACGCGCGGCAGGTCGAATTTCCCGATCCAGCGTTCGGCAATCTCGTTGATCGGCACGGGATTGAGGAAATGCAGCTTCTCGCGGCCTTCCCGCTGCACCGCCACCAGATTGGCTTCCTCCAGCAAGGCGAGATGCTTGGTCACCGCCTGCCGGCTCATGGTCATTCCCTCGCATAGGGCGTTCAGGGTCTGCCCATTCCTCTTGCGCAACCGGTCCAGCAGCCTTCGCCGCGACGGATCCGCCAGCGCCTTGAACACGCGATCGTCATCCATAGTCTGAATATGCAACTATTTGGTTGCCTGTCAAGACTGAAAAATTGTTCCGGCAACAGAAGCTTCTTGGCGACGTTTCCAAGGCAGGGAAGGAGATGCCCCATGACTCGTACAAGCAAATTATTGATCGCTGCCTTGACGCTTGCCGCGGTTCCCGCGCTGGCGCAAAGCAATTCTGCCAACGAAGGTGCCGCGACACCGGACGGAACCTATGCGCCGCCCCAAGCGACGCCTTCGGATCAGGATCGGCAGCAGGCACAACGCCAAGCGAATTCGGATCCTTATAACATGCCGCGCGCCCGCGATGCTTACTCGGCCCAGCCTTCAGATCCGCAATCACAGCAGGATGAAGAGGCGAACGGTAACGGCCAGGCGCCGACCGACGCGGACAACGGCACCTCCGCCGACCGCACCAACCCGGCCCCTCAATAAATTTACTTCTTGGGTGGTGGCGCGGCGCTCTTGATCCGGTGCCAGGTGCCGGGTCCGTTCTTACTCGTCATGACCATCGTGTGGGGATCCGGCATCGTATAAGTGCCGCCATCGTAATCCTCAAAGCCAGCAGCTCCGCGCTGACACAAACTTTACATTCGCTTTGCGAAGACCTGACACCCGTTTTGCCGGGAAAGGCATAAGCTTTCCTCGTTCTGGATGTGAGGAAGCTTAGGAGATGTCCTTTTCACCCGCCATTTACGCCTTCCAGGCGTTCGACTTCCAGCCACGCCCCCTGCCCCGGCGCGAATTTTCCCGGAAAGCGCCTGGTTCCCGGCCCCCACACGCAAAGGCCCGCGCCGATCATCCGGTTCTGTTCATGGGCGGATTTCTCCTTGTCACCAGCCTGGCCGTAATCGGGCTGTGGCAAGGTCTGGGTTTGCTGTTGCCGCACTAGAGTCTCCCCAACCGCTGCGCGGCAATGGCAGGGAGCGGCGGTAACGCCGCCGCTCCCCCTTCATTTGTGCTAAGATTCCCGCCGGAACAGGGAAAAGCCTTTACCCTGACATCCTAGATTTCAGCATCGGCTTTATTCGGCTGGCGTGATTTGGAGCAAGGGAGCAGCCCCATGAGACCGTCTATCTACGGAATCCTTGCCGGCTTCCTGCTCGCGCCGCATCCCGCGGCCGCGCAACCCTGCACACTCGACGGTCTCAAATGGCTCAAAGGCGTGTGGATGCAGAAGAACGACCAGACACATGGCGAAGAACGCTGGACCATCGCCCCCTCCGGCCAGATGGTGGGCGCCTCTTGGTTCTTGCATCTCGGCCGCGACGGCGGACTGATCGAGACCATGACCATCCTTCCCGACAAGGATCTTTCCGGCAACGACCGCATCGTGCTGCGCATCCGGCATTTCAACGCCACACTGACACAGGCCGAGGAAGAGAAAGACGCCCCCATGCAATTCGTGGCGTCCTCCTGCGAACGCAACATGGTGGTCTTCGACGGCCAGGGCGCCCGTGCCGGCGAACATATGACCTATCGCCGCTCCTTCAGCCGCTTGAGCTTCGTCGGCGAATTCATTCATGACGGCCAGTCCGTGAAGGACGAAGAAACCTTCAGCCGCGGCAGCGACTGACGGATTCCCTTAAGATTGAAAATCGCCCCTTTAGGGCGAGGTGCCGGTCGTGGTGGTGGTGACCGTGCCGCCATTGCCGCCGGTGGTGGCAATGGCGATGCCCGCCGCCAAGAGCCCCACGCCGAAGGCGATGGTTAAGGTCTGGTCTTCCATCTGCGCCTGCCTGACGCCCGCGGGCTTGCCCGGCTGAAGCGGCTGAGCGGTTTCCGCGGCCAGGCTTCCGGCCACGGGGGCTGCCGCCAAAACCATCGTCAGAATCAGGGGAACAAAAGTCATCCGCATACGGAACCTCAAGAGCTTAACCGAGTTGACGTACAAACGCCGCAAACGGATTTCGGTTTCCTAAAATTTTTCACAAGCCGGTAAGGGCCTGTGAAACAGCTCCCGTCCTTTCCCTAAATTCTTCCCAACTCGCGAAACCAATTGTGCAATCCTGCACTTTCGCTTGATCCGGCTTTTCTCGAAAAAGGGTCTCATCCAAATGTTAGGTTCGATCGGCGAGCGCGCACGCATGCAGCCCCCCCCACGCGCGTCTTACCCCTCCTCATGGCTGGGCCGTAATCTGGAACAAGTCGAGCTTCTGGGTCAGCAACTTCGCCGCCGTATGCTTGTCACCTTTCCCTTCTCCCATTTCCGTGGGCGTGACTATCTCAGCCGCTTGGCCGAGTTGCCGGAAGTGTCAAGGGGCGCCGACCGGGTCGAACAGAACATCCTGACCGAATTGCGCGGTTCGGGCGCGGCTTTCTTGCTGCGCCAGGATCTGACGCCGCTTCTGGGACTTGGCGGCGGCGAGCTGATTCATTCGCTGGCCGAAAGCGTCCGCGCCGGTTTCTTCGCCCGTCAGAAACAATTCCTGGGCAGCGAAGGCACGCTGGCCGCGTTTCCCGGCGCCTGGCGGCTTGGGCTGCAGTCCCGCATGCTGGATCTGGCGGAAGGCTATTTGGGTTTGCCCTGCTTCTATCTGGGCGCCACGGTGAAACGCGCCGTGCCGAGCCGTCCTGCCATGGCCTCAAATAGCGAAGCGATAGGCCAAGCCAAAGCCTCAAATAGCGAAGCGATAGGCCAAGCCAAAGCCTCAGATAGCGAAGCGGTAGGCCAAATCAAAGCCTCAAGCAGCGGAGCGATTGGTCACATAAAAAGCCCCCGCGCCTGGCATCTGGACATGGAAGATGAACGCGTCGTCCGCGTGCTGGTCTATCTTTCGCCGGTAAGCGCGGGCGATGGTCCCTTCGAATTCCTGCCCCGCCTGGTCTCGCAGAGCGTCGAGATGAGCGCCCGTTATCGCGCGGGCCAAATCGGCGACAACCGGATGAAGAAACTGGCCGCCCGCGCCACCCGCCGTGTCGCCTATGGCGAAACCGGCGATGCCGTGATCTTCGACGGTGCCCAGATTTTCCACAGAAACCGTCCGCCCCTCACGGGCGAGCGTTATTCCATCACCTTTGCCTATTGCTCGCGCAAACCCCTCCAGATCGATCCGCGCCGCAAGCTCTCCGAAGGCGCGCGCGAACGGCTCGCCATCACCCTCTCGGCACGCCAGCAGGGCTGCCTGCCGCCGCCAAAACGATTCTGAGCCGAGCCGCCAAAAGCAAGGTAAACGGGCGTTTTCGCTGATTTCAGGCAAGATCGCGTTAAGGTCTCGCCCCTAGGGTCCCGCTTTCAATTCGAGGCGCGGGGCCTATGTCGATCACGGTCAGTCCCTATCTTACGCAGGCTTTGGCCCAAGCCCCGGCGCAAGCGAACACGCCTGCGTCCGACAGCAAGGCGCAATCCAAGCCCGCGTCCAATTCCAACCCGCAAAGCCCCCGGCCAAGCGATTCCGTCACCCTGTCGCCGGAAGCGCAGAACCGGCTCAACAAGACGGTGATCGAAAGCGCCATGGAACGGATTCTGGACGGCGTGAAGAATTCCACCGGCCCCAAGCTGGTCTTCCAGCCCGCCATCGGCACCAAGCTGGACGAAAGCTGCTAGCCGTTCGACGTTTGGTTGAGCGACGCCTCCAGCAGCTTCACGAAATCCTTCATCTTGCCTCCGTCGATCCAGCGCACCACCGCCACGGTGTCATGCTGATAATCGATGAAGATGATATTGGCGCCGTCGCCGATGAAGGCGACCGAATCTTCCGGCGCATCGGGATACATCTTCTTCCCGGTGTTGAGATACCAGTTGCAATAGCCGTAACCCGGATTGGGGTCGGTGGGCGTCCGCGCCATCGCCACCCATTTGTCGGATAAAATCTGCCTGCCGTCCCACTTGCCCTTGTTGAGACCGAGCAGTCCCAGCCGCGCCTGATCGCGGGCCGACAGGAACATGCCGCCGCCCCAGTGGCCGCCGCCTGACACCACCTTGGTGCGCTTACCGTCGATGTCGGTATAGCTGTTGTCATAACCTTCCCAATGCCAGCTGTCCGACATGCCGATGGGATCGGCGACATACTCTTTCAGCACTTCGGGCAGGGGCCGTTTCCACAGCACCGTCAAGGCCAACGCCAATGCATTCACCCGCACATCGTTATATTTCCATTCCGTGCCCACCGGCGGCGGCCCCTTCGCCAGCTCGCTCCACGGATTCTCCCCCGGCCGGTCGGCCCACCAGGGCTTGCCCCACATGGTGCCGATCCATCCAGAATCCTGGCGCAGCATGTTGTCCCAGGTGATGGGCTGGTTATGCGGCAGCATGAAATCCGCCGAAGGCTTCACATAATCGATCACCCGGTCGTTGACGTTCTTGATCAGCCCCTTGTCGAAGGCCACGCCCGCCACCGACGACAGGAAGGTCTTGCTGACCGAGAAGGTCATGTCCACGTCATGGGTCTTGCCCCACTCCGCCACAATGTAACCGTGGCGAATGACCAGGCCGTTGGCAGGTGCATGTGGCTTCAAGGGGCCGATGGGCGTGTTGAAGGCTTCGTGCCCATATTTCAACGGCACGGAAATGCGCAGGTCGCGGATATCCGCCTGCTTGGCCAACTCCGGCGGGTAGGTCAGCTCGGCCGACACTGCGTAATCGATCGCCGCTTTCAGCTTGGCGGCGTTGAAGCCTTCCTGCTCCGGCTTGTGCGTCGCCCAATTGTCGGACTTCTCCTTGGGCGGAAAATAATCGGCCGCGACGGCTTGCCCGCCCAGCAACAACAGCCCCGCCGCCGCCCCAATCATCCGCTCGCGCATAGTCGCCCCCTGGAAAGGGAGGAACTGTGGCCTCCCGGCCGGGATGCGGCAAGCGGATTCAGCGCGCCGCGCTGGCCGCCTCCACCTCGACAAAGGCGATTTTGTTCACCCCGCTGCAGGCGAGCCAGAGATTGCCTTCCGGCGTATGCACCATATTGCGCACCACGCCGCCGCCCGACGGAATCGCCCAGGTCTCGAATTTCGCCGTCTTCGGATCGAAGCGCACCAGCGTATTGGGGCTGACATTGGATTCACTGTACCAGATCACGTCGCCCACCGCGGTGATGCCATAGGGCCGCGAGTCCTTCCCGCCCGGTGAAGGAAATTCCGTCACCTCCCCTGTCTTGGGATCGAGCCGTCCCAGGAACCCGCGCGAATAATCCGAATACCAGATGATGTCGTCGGGCGTGATCGCCACCCGTCTTGGCCGCGAGTCCGCGTGCGGCAGCACATATTCATGGATCTCCAGCGTATCGGGATCGAGTCTCGCCACTTTGTTGCTGCCGAACTCCACGAAGAACGGTACGCCGTGGCTATCGATCACCATGCCGTAGGGATTGGAGCGCGGCGTGGGCGATTGCACGAGCTTGATTTCGCCCGTCTTGGGATTGAGCCGCCCGACCCGGTTGGCGCCCTGCACCGTGAAATAGATATTGCCGTTGGGCGCAAGCAGCAGCGTGTGCGGATCCTTCGCCGCCGGATCGGGCATGGGATATTGCTTGACCTCGCCCGTCCTCGGATCGAGCTTGCCGATATAAGCCTTGAAATTGGCGGTGTACCAGACATTGCCGTCACGGTCGGGGATCAGGCCATGCGGGCCCGAATCTTCGGGAAGTTTGAATTCCTTGAATTGCTGGGTCTTGGGATCGAAGCGGCCCAGCACATTGGCCATCTGCCCCGTGTACCAGACCGACCCGTCGGGCGCATACATGGGATCATGCGGCCGTGAGCCCGGCGTGGGCACATCCCATTCCTTGATCGTCACTTTCACCGGGCCCGAAATCAGCGCCGCGGCATTCGCAGTCTTTGGAGGAAAATTCTTGGCCAGATAGACCGACACGGTCTCGAACTGGTCCGCCGGCACCTTGGCGCCGACATTGACCATCATGTGCAGCACCGTATCCCATTCCGCTTTGCTGTGACCCGCATTGGTGACCTGGCTCAAGGCGTGACAGGACGAACAAGTCGACTGGACAAGCGCTTTGCCCTCGCCCTCGGGCAGAATGGATTGTCCTCGCGCAGTATGCGGGGCGAGCAAAAACAGCGATGTCAGAATAAGGATGTTCCGCAGCATGGCAGGACCTCGCGTGAAGAGTTCAAACGCGACAGCACAAGCAGGCAACAGCGCAAGCCTACCCCCGCCAGCCCCCGAGTCAATTCACGAAGACTTGCCGGGCGATCCTGCAACCCGCGCCCCGGCCGGACGCGCTTGCCCGACCGGCCGGATGGTCTCTACTCTCCGCTCCAACACAGGGGACTCTGATGCGATCAGCCATGCTCACACTCGCGGCCATGCTTCTATCGGGAACCGCTTTCGCCGCGCCACCGTCGCACCCGCAAGCCGAAGCCCAGGCATTGGAACTGGCCAAGAAAGCCATCGCGCTGCGCTCCGTCGTCGGTCCCGGCAACAAGACGCCACAGGTCGCCAAACTCTACAGCGACGCCCTGATCCAGGGCGGCTTCAAACCCTCAGACGTCACCATCACGCCCTATCGCGACACCGCCTACCTCATCGCCCGCTGGCCGGGATCGGACCCGTCACTCAAACCTTTCGTGATTTCCGGCCACATGGATGTGGTGGAAGCCAAGCCGTCCGACTGGCAGCGCGATCCTTTCACCCCCATCGTGGAAAACGGCTATCTCTTCGGCCGCGGCGCCACCGACATGAAGCTGTCGGGCACCATCGCCATCGCGGCGCTCTCCGAACTGCGCCGCCAAGGCTTCAAGCCCCACCGCACGCTTATCATCGAATTCTCCGGCGACGAAGAAACCGACATGAAGACCGGCGCCATCATCGCCGAGGAGCTGTCGAACGCTGATATAGTGCTGAACATCGACAGCGGCGGCGGCAATCTCAACGAAAAAACCGGTCAGCCAGAATATTTCACGTGGGACGGCGCGGAAAAAACCTATTCCGATTTCAAACTTGCGGTTGCAAACCCCGGCGGTCATTCCTCCCAACCGCGCAAGGACAATGCCATCAACCTGCTTGCCGCTGCACTCACCCGTATCGGTCAATATCGTTTCAAACCCGAACTGAACGACCTCACCCGCGCCTATTTCACCGAAGCCGCGCGCTATAAAGGCGATCCCAAGATCGCGGCCGCCATGCGCGCCTTCGCCGCCAATCCGGCCGACAAAGCCGCCATCGAAACCTTGGCCGCCGATCCCGCCATGGTGGGCAAGATCGGCACCACCTGCGTCGCCACCATGATCTCGGGCGGCCATGCCCAGAACGCACT
>Ga0105240_10007398_pt1 | contig 15964 bp, 16 predicted proteins | sample KBSC54metaG_FD_80426 | JGI IMG/M metagenome (GOLD analysis project Ga0105240, IMG submission 80426) | Corn rhizosphere microbial communities from Kellogg Biological Station, Michigan, USA - KBS C5-4 metaG | ecosystem: Host-associated > Plants > Roots > Rhizosphere > Soil | place: Michigan, USA... | reverse complement strand
CGTGATGAGCACGGGCTGATCCCGATAGGAACACCACCCTGGGCGTTTAGTTGGGCGGGTCCATCAACTTGGAGAAGCAAAATGCGAAGATCATATCTGCTCGGCGCCTTCGCCATTGCCTTTGCGACCGTCGGCTCGCCGGTTCTGGCGCAGGAGATGGGCTATTACGACCAAGGCTATTACGACCAAGGCTATTACGATCAGGGCTATTACGATCAAGGCTATCGACCGGATTACCCGTACGAAGGCCGCAGATATTATCGCGATAACGGCCCGGTCGGCGCGGCGGCGGACGTGGCCGGCGGCGCGGTGGCAACGGCGGGCGCTGTCGCGACCGCACCGTTCCGTGCATTTGACAATCGCGACTCCTACGCCATGGCGCAGGGCGACAGCTATTGCGCGCAACGCTATCGTTCCTACGATCCGGCCTCCGGCACCTTCATGGGATTTGACGGCCGCCGCCATCCCTGCCCGTAAACCCCGATCAATGAAGGTCAGCCCGGATCGGAGCTGACCTTCATTCTTCCTCTTCCGGGAAGAGCTCCTGCTCTGTCGGGAACGGCTCCTGGGTCTTGCGACCGAGGAACGTATCCAGGGCACGGCCCGCGATGGCATACTCGATTTGCGTCGCCAGAAGCTTGAGATGCTCGGCGAGCGTTGCAAACAAATCTCGTTTCGCCGGATCGGCGGCGCGATCCCGGATTGTTTCGCACTCGGCGAGCTGCGCGCGCAGCTTTTCGAGGTGCGCTTTCATGTCCTGCATGACAGCCCTATTCGATATCCTTCAGCGCGCACTACCAAAAATCTCCAATGCGGAACTTGACAAATGTTCGCAATCGCCATGCGCCTATCCATTGTCGATGTTTGCACGGGCACACGCGAACCGCATTAACTTGTGAATATCGCGCATAGGCGGGCGCAGGAACCCGCGCCTATTTAACCTATGAGACAGACGGTCGCGTCATTCCGTCTCATAGTCCGGACCCGCATCGGGGGACGGAACGATGGATTTGCTCAACCTGTCGGATGAAAGCCTGCGCGCCTATTACGAGAGCGTACGGCGCCAGGTCGCTGCCGATACCAGCTTCGGCGGCCGCCACCGTCTGGTTGGTGCTGCCGTAAGAGAATATGCCGATCGCCTGAAGAGCGAGATGGTCCGGCGGCGATTGGACTTCAAGCCGATCGTCTGGCCTACTGCCTGACCGACGCCCCCGACACCTCCAAACGCATGCCTTCAAGAAGCGCTGGCATCCTCGCCTTCCGCAGGAAGCACGGAAAGATCGAGGTCCTCCTGGTTCATCCGGGCGGGCCGTTCTGGCGCACCAAGGATCTCGGAGCCTGGTCGATCCCGAAGGGCGAATATGGCGCGGGCGAAGATGCGCAAGACGTGGCTCGTCGGGAATTCCGGGAAGAGCTTGGGCACGACCTGAGCGCCGACCTGCTAGCGCTGGGCGAGATTCGCCAGCGCGGCGGCAAAATCGTCACGGCATTTGCCGTCGAAACCGACCTCGATGTCGAGAACATCCAGAGCAATACGTTCGAGCTCGAATGGCCCCCGCGAAGCGGAAAGCAGCAGACATTTCCGGAAGTCGATCGCGCCGAGTGGTTCGATCTCGCCGCGGCGCGCGCCAGGATCAATGAAGGACAAAAGTCCTTGCTCGAACGCCTCGAAGCGATCTGCGGCTGATCCTCACGCCTCGTTGAAATGGATTTGGGAACGTCGCCCGCAAGCCATCGTTGGCGTTCGTGAGTCAGTCGAATGACAACAAACAAAATGGAACAGCCAATGAAGATGACAATCCTTTCTGCCGGCATGATCGCGGCGACAATGGTAGCAACTCCCGTCTTGGCACAGGAAGCAACCCAGGAGCCGGGCGCGATGGGATTCTACTATCCGGACAGCCATTATATGCTCGGAGGCCATGGGGCCCACGCAAGCCCCCGCCCCGGCTATTACTTCCGTCCGCACGCCATGGGCGAGCAAGGGGCGCTGCCCACCGGCGGGCCAGCCTATTATTATGGCTATGGTCCGGGCTATTATTGAGACGCGCATATGAAGATCGAAAGCCGCTGGTCGCGGCCGGTGCCCGAATAAGCGCCGGCCGCGCCTAAGTCGTCCGGGCGAGGATCAGGCCGCCTCGGCGTTGACGGCGGACACGGCGATCCTGGTCAGCGTGTCATCCGTCTTCTTTTCCTCCGCGAGCGTTTCATCCAATAGCTTCACGGCATCCTTCATACCGAGCCTTCCGGCCCAGGCCTTCAATGTGCCATAGCGGGAAATTTCGTAATGCTCGACCGCCTGCGCCGCTGCGAGGAGCCCGGCATCGAGCGCCGGCGTCTCTTCATACTCCTCCATGACTTCCTTGCCTTCATCGAGGATGCCCTCGATGGCGTCGCACTTCTTGCCGCGCGCCGGCTTGCCGAGCAATTCGAAGACCTGCTCCAGCCGCTCGATATGTCCTTCGGTCTCATCGTGATGTTTCTCGAAAGCCGCGCGCAACTGATCGGACTGTGCGGCTCTCGCCATCTTTGGCAGGGATTTATAAATCTGCTTCTCGGCGTAGTAGATGTCTTTCAGGGTATCGAGGAAAAGTGCGTTGAGATCTTTCTCGGGCATTTAGGTCTCCACTGGCAAGAGAGCTGGTCGGCTTTCCCAACACGAAGTACTGACCGAGGTTCCTATAGATGAGGCGAATGGCCACGCCGTCGCCGGCGCGGCGATCCAACGAAGCTGCAGCAGGAACTTTGGTCCGACGGCCATGTTGAGACCGGAAGCCGTGGAAGCCCCGTATAGAACACCGATCAGGAGTTGCTTTCAGTGTTCGCGTTGCTCGCTCCGATGCCATGACGCGCGTTCTGGTCGGCACATCAGGATGGCACTACGACTCCTGGCGCGGCCCGTTCTTTCCCAAAGGTCTTCCGACCAAAAGGTATTTGCAATATTACGCCAGTCAATTTCGTACCACCGAGCTCAACGGCGTCTTCTATCGGACCCCGAGCCTGGATGCGGTCAAGGCCTGGCAAGAGCAGACAGGCTCAGATTTCGTTTTCGCCTGGAAGGCCTCCAAATTCATCACGCATTGGAAGCGGCTGTCGGATAATTCCGTCAACAGCCTCTCGCTGATCGAGGAGCGATTGTCTCTGCTCGGCAAGAAAGCCGGGCCGGTCCTGTTCCAACTGCCACCGAATTTCGAAGCCGATGTCGAGCGGCTTGCAGCATTCTTCAAATTGCTCTCACGGAAGCGCCGCTACTGCTTCGAATTCCGGCATCCGAGCTGGTATCAACCCACGATCCTGAAGCTGTTGTCGCAACAGAATATCGCCCTTTGCCTCTCCGACCACCATGACGCACCCGCGCCCTGGAAGCGCACGGCAGATTTCGTTTACATTCGCGGGCACGGTCCGGAGGGAAAATACAAGGACCATTACAGCCCGCACACGCTCGCGGGCTGGGCAACACGCATTCAATCATGGAAGAAGCAGGGCTGTGATGTCTTTGTCTATTTCGACAACGACCAGAAGAGCGCGGCTCCCGCTGATGCGCTCAAGCTGCGGGAGCTTCTCAGCCGAGCCCGGAAATCTACGTAATGTCCGGAGCCACCGCGCACTTCCGCTACCGCTAAGCCGTTCTCGGCTGATGCAACACCTGCCTGCCGACCTGCCTGAGATCATCGATCGACGGCGTGCCCTGCTTGACGGTCTCTAGCAACTTTGAGGCAACGTTCGTCCGGGTGCTCGTATCCGACAGTGAAATGCTCGCGCAGACCTCGTCAAGTACGACGCGAAGCAGTGCGGCGGTTTCAGCATCCGGCATGGCGACCTCCTCCAGCTACGATCCGGAGCATAAAGCCAGGCCGCTCCGTTTGTTTCTCACTTATGTTAAAACGTCTGCAGATTTTTGCCTGACGCTGCATTTTGATGTCACGCCAATGTAGCGGACGCCTTAAGCGCTTCACAGTAGCAAGAATGGCGTCACATCGACAGGTAGCATCATTGACGGTAAGCACCGGAGGAACGAATCCGCCGGCGGCGGCTTGGCTCGGCATCATTTATTGTCGAAAGCCGTGCCGGTATCATCGAAGGAGATCGTTATGCGCCTTAGCGTTTCGTCATTCCTGCTGATCGTGTCCATCGCAGGTCTTACATCGATCGCGACGCCCGCGGCCGCCCAGGACCGATACTGCCTCCAAGGACGGGGTTGGGGCTATCCCGGCAATTGCGCCTTTGCGACCTACGCCCAGTGTATGGCGACGGCCTCAGGCACCAGAGCGGGTTGCGGTATTAACCCGCGTTACGCCTATGGCCGCCATCGTGGACATTGGGATGGACCGCGTCGCCGCTATTGAGGTCAGCCGTGTCGAGCGCTGACCTTTGGCGCTTCGTGTCCTCCCGCGAGCCGTTCCCAAGGGCACCGCTCATGGCCATAAGCAAGCCACGACAACCCCGTCCGTTCCTCCATTCGCCATGTCGAGCCTGCCATTTGGCAGAACTCTTTCTGATTTCGCGCCTTGGTCGCACCGACCGACCTCCTTGCAAAGCGGCAGTCAAACACGGCGCGAACCCGCACTCACCAGCGGCAGGCGCTCATCGGCGAGAAGGAACTTCGCCTCGCCACTGACGATTGGCTTTGGCGAAGGAGTTCATGTCAGATGCCTGATCGGCGAACCAACGTTGGCGGATGGAGTCTCGCCGTGGCGCTCGGTTTGCTGGCCCTCGCATTTCTGCGCCTGGTACAGCCCGAGAACAGGGACCGAACAACGAGAGAAACGAACGGGGATGTTGGCCCGAGCGACGAGGACGAGGGCCGCGGACGCCTTGCGACCGCTCCTTCCGATATCCCGGCGAAAGGTTGGATGGACATCTTGCTGCGCGTCTATGCCGGTATCGGCGAACACCGCATCATGGCGCTGGCCGCCGGCATGACCTATTACAGCATCCTTGCGATCTTCCCTGCCCTTGCGGCCCTCGTTGCCATCTACGGTCTCTTCTCAGATCCCGGCAGCATCGCCAGGCATCTCGATCAGCTTGCCGGGCTCGTGCCAGGCGGGGCCATCGATGTCGCACGCGAGCAACTTACACGCGTCGCTTCGAAGGGCAGCCGGACCCTGGGCTGGACCTTCGTCATCGGACTTGCCGTATCGCTATGGAGCGCCAATGCGGCGATGAAGGCGCTGTTCGATACGCTGAACATCGTTTACGGCGAGCAGGAGAAGCGCGGCCTTATCAAGCTGAATGTTATTTCCCTCGCATTCACGCTCGCCGGCATCGCGTTCGTCCTACTGACGTTGAGCGGCGTCGTGATCGTGCCGGTCGTTCTGAACTACCTCGGGCGGTCGGGCTTCGCCGATCTTCTGGTCCGCTTTGCGCGTTGGCCCGCCATGTTCCTGATTCTCGCATTGGCGCTCGCATGCATCTACCGGTTCGGACCGAGCCGGGAAGCTCCGCGCTGGAGATGGATCACCTGGGGCAGCGCGACCGCCACCATCCTGTGGATCGCCGCCTCGCTCGTATTCTCCTGGTACGCGGCGAATTTTGGCACCTTCAACAAGACCTACGGCTCGCTCGGGGCGGCGATCGGCCTTATGACGTGGCTCTGGATATCAGCGATCGTCATCCTGCTAGGCGCCGAGATCGACGCCGAGCTGGAGCACCAGACGGCGCGCGACACCACAACGGGAACGGCCAGGCCGATGGGCCAGCGCGGCGCCCGCATGGCCGATACCATCGGTGCACCGAAAGGGGGATGCGATGACACGGCCCTCGGCCACCGCTTCTAGAAACGCCCCTACTCCGGCTTTGCCGGCGTCGTAGAATGCCTTGCACCTCGATCGCCGCCGAAACGCTTCTTTGCCGCTTCGCGCCAGCGCTGGAAGGTCACGTAAAGCATCGGCACCAGGAAAATGCCGATGGAGCTCGCAGCCAGCATGCCGCCGAACACTGCGGTGCCCACTCCTCGCCGGCTGATTTGAGCGGCACCCGTCGCGACCACGAGCGGCACCAGCCCCAGGATAAACGCAAACGAGGTCATCATCACGGCGCGGAAACGCATCTGCGATCCCAGCACCGCGGCATCCGCAATCGGCATGCCGGCTTCGCGCTGCTCCTTGGCGAATTCGACAATGAGGATGCCGTTCTTTGCGGCGAGCGCAATCAGCACCACAAGCCCGATCTGGCCGTAAAGATCGAGGCTCAATCCCGCGAACTTGATGGCAAGGTAGGAGCCGAGCACGCCGACTGTGACCGCAAGCAGCACGGAAATGGGGATCGTCCAGCTTTCATAGAGCGCCACCAGGAACAGATAGGCGAACAACACCGCGAGCCCCAGGATGATCCCGGTCTGGCCGGAGGCCGCCTGTTCCTGATAGGCGGTGCCGGTCCATTCGAAGGAATAGCCGGCCGGCAGCGTCGATTTGGATAGCTCCGCCATGGCGGCGATTGCGGTGCCTGACGACACGCCGGCCGCAGGCCCGCCATTGATCGTCACCGAGCGGTAGTTGTTGTAGCGGGTGATGACCTGCGGCCCGGTGACGATCCGAAGACTCGCGATCGATCGGATCGGCACCATCTCGCCGGTCGCGTTGCGTACATAGATCTGCCAGATATCAGGAATGTCGCCGCGATTGGCAGCCTCGCCTTCCACATTGACCTGCCAGGTACGGCCAAACAGATTGAAGTTGTTGACATAGATGCCGCCGAGCGTCGCCTGCAACGCGGTGAACACGTCGCTGATGTTCAGCCCCAGCGCCTGCGCCTTGGAGCGATCGATATCGAGAAAGATCGATGGATTGGTCGCGGTGAAGGTCGAGAACACGCGTGTCAGCCGCGGGTCGCGGTTGGCCGCGCTGATCAAGCCGCCCATCACGCTGCCGAGCGCCGCTGGATCCTGACCCTCCAACGCTTCAAGCTGATACTCGAAGCCGCCGGAGGTCGACAGACCGATGATCGGCGGCAGGTTGAACGGCAGGACGTTGGCCTGCCGGATCTGTGAGCCGGCGCCGAAGGTTTGCCGGATGGCCGCCTGCACCGAGTCCGTTGCCGCCTTGCGATCCGCAAACGGCTTCATGCGCGCCACCATGAACGCCGAATTCGGCTCGCTGGCGCCGTCGAGCAGCGAGAAGCCGATGATCGAGAGCACGTGGTCGACGCCCGATACCTTCCTCAGGACTTCCTCGACCTGCTTGGTCACTTCGCTGGTGCGCGCCACCGATGCCCCATCGGGCAATTGCACGGCGATGAAGAACGCGCCTTGATCTTCTTCGGGCAGGAAGCCCGTCGGCGTCAGGCGCGCGATGCCGAAAACGCCGCCGGCAAAGACGAGCACTGCGACCAGCGACAACACCGCCATGCGCATCAGCCGCCGCACGCCGCCAGCATAGCGGTCGCGCACCCAATCGATGCCGCCGAGCACGCGTCCCATGATGCCGCGACGCGGCCCGCCATGGCGCAGGAACACCGCGCAGAGCGCGGGCGAGAGAGTCAGTGCATTCAGCGCGGATATGACCATCGCCGCACTGATCGTCACGGCGAACTGGCGGAACAGCGTTCCCGAGATGCCGGGAATGAAGGCGATCGGAACGAACACCGACAAGAGCACCAATGAGATCGCAATGATGGGGGCGGTGATCTGCGCCATCGCCTTCTTTGTGGCGTCCGCCGCCGAGAGCTCCGGCTCCTCTTCCATGACGCGCTCGACATTCTCGACGACCACGATGGCGTCGTCGACCACGATGCCGATGGCCAGCACCATGGCGAGCAGCGAGACCGTGTTGGCCGAATAGCCGAGCGCGAGCAGGACCGCGAAGGCGCCGATCAGGCTGACGGGAACGGCGACCGCTGGAATGATGGTGGCGCGCAGATTGCCGAGGAACAGGTACACGACGATCACGACCAGCACGAAAGCTTCGCCCAGCGTCTTCAGCACCTCCTTGATGGTGTCGGTGACGAAAGTCGTGGAATCGTAGTGCACGGTGTAGGTGAGCCCGGGCGGGAAGCGCTCCGACAATTTGGCGAGCGTGTTCTGCACGGCCTTCGCCGTCGTCACTGCATTGGCACCGGGCGCCAGATAGATGCCGATGGGAACGCCCGGATTGCCGTCGATCCGGGATTCGCTGTCCATGTTCTGGGCGCCGATCTCGACGCGGGCGACATCCTTGATCCGCAGCACCGAGCCATCCGGGTTGGCGCGCAGCACGATGTTGCCGAATTGCGCCGCCGTCGTCAGCCGGCCCTGCGTCTGCACGTTGAACTGGAACTGCTGGTCATCGCTGATCGGCCGGGCGCCGATGCGGCCGACCGGTGCCTGCACGCTCTGGGCACGGATCGCCGCAACAACGTCCGACGGCGCCAGATTGAGGCTGGTCAGACGCTGCGTATCGAACCAGATCCGCATCGAATAGTTCAGCTTGGCAAACAGCGTGGCCTGGCCGACACCAGGGGTGCGGGAAATCGCGTCCAGCACGTTGATGATAGCGTAGTTGGTGATGAACAGCGGATCCTGCGCGCCGCTCTTGCTGTAGAGCACGATGAACTGCAGCACGGCGGAGGATTTCTTCTGCACCGTGAGGCCTTGCGCCTGCACCTCCGTCGGCAATTGCGCTAGCGCGCTCTGCACGCGGTTGTTGACGTTGACGGTGTTGATGTCCGGGTTGGTGCCGAGCGCGAATGAGACGGTCAGCGTGTAGCTGCCGTCATTGCCGCTGGTCGACTTCATGTAGAGCATCTTGTCGACGCCGACGACCTGGGCCTCGAGCGGCTGGGCGACGCTCGATTCCACCACTTCGGCGGAGGCGCCCGGAAAATTCGCGCTGACGGTCACCTGCGGCGGCACGATGTCCGGAAACTGGGCGACCGGGATTTGCAGCAGTGCCAGCGCCCCGGCGATCGTGATGACGAACGCAATGACGATCGCAAGCCGCGGACGGTCGACGAAGACGGATGAAATCATGGGGTCGATCCCGCCGGCTTCACCCCGATCCCGCCCTGTGTCTGATTGGGGCCTTCGTCCGGATTGGCTTTCATGCTCGATTGAATCAAAGCACTGGCAGCGCCGGGCGCGACGGGCTGTCCGGGACGCACCTTTTGCAGGCCTTCGACAATCACCTTTTCGCCGGCGTTAAGTCCTGATGTCACCGCGGCGACGGTGGAGGTCGATTGCCCCAGCTTGATGCGCCGCTGCTCGGCCTTGTTGTCCGCGCCGAGCACGTAGACATATTCGCCCTGCTGATCCGACAGCACCGCCGAGCGCGGGATCGCCACGACCTCGACCGGCTCCACGCCTTCAAGCAGCACGGTCACGAATTCGTTGTCGGTGAGCTCGCGTAACGACAGGTGGGGCGACATATTTTTCAGGAGAGGATTGGGAATCGTTCCGCGCAGAGTGATGGTGTCGGTATTTTGCGCGATCGTGTTGTTGACGAAATTCAACTGGCCGACCTGGTCGTAAAGGCGCCCGTCCGTTAGCCGAAGCTTGATGACGACCGCTTTGAAGCCGCCGCGCACCGCGTAACGATCGCGCAGCGTCAATGCTTCACGGACCGGAACCGGGAACGTGACATACATCGGGTCCTGACTGACGATGGTGGCCAGCGTACCGGAGCTTGGCGTGACCACATTGCCTTCGGTCACTGCTGTGCGGCCGATCATGCCGTCGATCGGCGATCTGATCGAGGTATAGTCGAGATTGATCTGCGACAGGTCGACCTGCGCCTGCGCGGCCTCAATCTGCGCCTCCAGACTTTGCTGGTTGGCGAGCGCAGCATCATAGGTCGATTGCTGACCGGCCGGGCCGCCAAGCAGCGTTTTGGCCCGGTCCGTCGTCAGCTTGGCGTTGACGAGGGTCGCCCGCAACTGCGCGACCTGCGCCTGTTTCGACTTGAGGTCGGCTTCGAACGGCCCGCGCTCCAGCTCATATAACAGGTCGCCCTTCTTGACCTCCGCGCCGTCGGCAAAGTCGCGCTTCTCCATAAAGGCGGTGACACGCGCGACGACGTTGACTCGATTGGTCGCCTCAACCCGCCCCAGGAATTCGTTCGACTCGGTGATCGGCCGCTTGACCGCCTCCATGACGCCGACCGCCGGAGGTCCGGGAGGCCCCATCTGCGCGTTGGCCGCCGAACCCGCGGCTGTCGCCAGCATGCCCGCCAGCAAGGTGCCCGCCATACGACCGAACGATTTCCTGGCGTCCCTCATTTGTTCCGGTCCTTTGCTTCGCAGGTATCAGGAGAAGCGTAGCCGAGGCCGCTGTTTGTTTCGAGTGCAAAGAGCAGCCAACGCGGAACTTGATCAGCGTGTCGCGCGTCGTGACAGTTTTCACGAATTTGTGTGCATCTGTCGCAATCGTGCGCGAACGCCGCAAGCGTCAGCCCGCGGCGCACACAAGGCTCAAGGCCGCGTCTTGGCGCGCTCGTTCTTTTCGCTGGCCCGGCGCAAGGCGTCGGCAAGCGCGCCGCCGGTGGATTGCGGCGCGGGCTTGCGCGGCGACGATCCTTTGGACGAAGCGCGGGAATCATCGCGCGACGATCCCTTCGTCTCCTTCTTGCCGACCTCATCGTCAAGACGCAGCGTCAGCGCGATGCGCTTGCGGGCGACCTCGACCTCGAGCACCTTGACCTTGACGATGTCGCCGGGCTTCACGACCTCGCGCGGGTCCTTGATGAAGTTTTTCGACATGGCGGAAATGTGGACCAGCCCATCCTGGTGCACGCCGATATCGACGAAAGCGCCGAATGCGGCAACGTTGGTGACGGTCCCCTCCAGGATCATGCCGGCCTTGAGGTGCTTGATCTCCTCGACTCCCTCCTTGAAGACGGCTGCCTTGAATGCTGGACGCGGATCGCGGCCTGGCTTTTCCAACTCGCGCAGGATGTCGGTCACCGTGGGAAGACCAAAGGTGTCGTCGACGAACGTTTGCGGCCTTAGTTGACGCACGATCTCGCTATTGCCGATCAGCGCCTTGATGTCGCTTTTGGTCGCCGCCAGAATCCGCCGTACCACCGGATAGGATTCCGGATGCACGCCCGAGGCATCGAGCGGATCCTCGCCGCCATTGATGCGCAGGAAGCCCGCGCATTGCTCGAACGCCTTGGCCCCTAACCGCGGCACGTCCTTCAACGCCTTACGCGATTTGAACACGCCGTTCGAATCGCGATGCTGCACGATGCTTTGCGCAAGGCCCGGACCGATGCCCGACACGCGCGACAGCAGCGGGGCAGACGCGGTGTTGACGTCGACGCCAACGGCGTTGACGCAGTCCTCGACGACGGCATCGAGCGAACGAGCCAGATGGGTTTCGCCGAGGTCGTGCTGATACTGGCCGACGCCGATCGCCTTTGGATCGATCTTGACGAGCTCGGCGAGCGGATCCTGCAGCCGCCGCGCAATCGACACCGCGCCCCGCATGGTGACGTCGAGCTCCGGCAATTCCTCGGAGGCAAAGGCGGAAGCCGAGTAGACGGATGCGCCGGCTTCCGAGACCACGATCTTCGTCATCTTCAGGTCCGGCAGGCGCTTCACCAGCTCGGTCGCGAGCTTGTCGGTTTCGCGGGAAGCCGTGCCGTTACCGATCGCGATCAGATCGACGCGGTGCGCGATCGCGAGCTTGCCGAGGATCGCCAGCGCCTCATCCCATCGCCGTTGCGGCTCATGCGGAAAGACCGCGGTGGTGTCCAGCACCTTGCCGGTCGCGTCGACCACAGCGACCTTGACGCCGGTGCGGTAGCCGGGATCGAGGCCCATCGTCACCCGCGCGCCGGCGGGCGCTGCCAGCAACAGGTCGCGCAGGTTCGACGCGAACACGCGCACGGCTTCGGTCTCGGCCGCCGTCCACAGCCGCATGCGCAGATCGATGTTGAGATGCACCTGGATCTTGGTGCGCCACGCCCAGCGCACGGTCTCCGCGAGCCAGGCATCGCCGGGTCGGCCCTGCTGGGAAATACCGAAGCGCTTCATGATCTTCAGCTCGTAGGAAGATGGCACGCCCGCGGCCTGCGGTTGCGCTTCCGGCTGAATCTGGAGATCGAGGATCTCCTCCTTCTCGCCGCGGAACAGCGCGAGGATGCGGTGCGACGGCAATTTGTGCAGCGGCTCGCTGAAGTCGAAATAATCCTTGAACTTCTCGCCCTCGGTCTTCTTGCCTGTCCGAACCGTGGACCCCATCCGCCCCTGCGACCACATCTCCTCGCGCAGCGCGCCCTTGAGATCGGCGTCCTCATCAAAACGCTCGGTCAGAATGGCGCGCGCGCCTTCGAGCGCGGCGGCAGCGTCCGCCACTCCCTTTTCAGCGTCGACAAAAGCGGCAGCGGCGGTCTGCGGATTAGTTTCCGGCCGCGTCAGAAGCATCTCGGACAAGGGCTCGAGCCCTGCTTCCTTGGCGATCTCGGCCTTGGTGCGGCGCTTCGGCTTGAACGGAGCATAGATGTCTTCGAGCCGTCCCTTGGTATCGGCGGCGAGGATCGAGGCTTCCAGGGCAGCATCCAGCTTGCCCTGCTCGCGGATCGAATTGAGGACCGCGGTACGTCGCTCCTCGAGCTCGCGCAGATAGGTAAGTCGCTCCTCCAGCGTGCGCAATTGCGCGTCGTTAAGCGCGCCGGTCAGCTCCTTGCGATAGCGGGCAATGAAGGGAACCGTCGCCCCGCCGTCGAGCAACGTGACGGCAGCCTCGACCTGCTCTCCCCTGACCCCAAGCTCTTGCGCAATCTGCTGATGGACTTTTGCCACGCAAAAACTCCCACTGAATCACCCGAAAACAACCGAACCGCCGGCTACGGGGGACGCCGCTTATGGACCAGGTTGGAATGATTCATCAAGCCAAACTGTGAAGCAAGGCGGCGTTCCACAAGTAGGTGGGGATGTCTCCTGGCGTTCAACAGCAATTTCAGGCCGTTCCTCGAAACGCCCTCGTGGTGGCGAGCTGGTCAGCCGCGCTTGACGTGCCGGACGATCAGCTGATCGGCGACGTCGTTGAGGTCGTCACCAACGATCTGCGGCTGGGGACCTACGCCAAGGAGATCGTTGCCGACGCGCTTGATCAGGGCCGCTTCCCAACCGGCTGCCACTGCGCCGAGGGTGTCCCAGGTATGGCAGGCGGTGAGACACATCTGCGAGGGAACGGTGCCGAGCTCCTTCTCGACATAGCCGTAGGCCTGGCGTGACGGCTTGTGATGCTTGACGCCGTCCGCGCTGAAGCGCCGTTCAAACAGGTTGACGATGCCGCCATGCTCGAGCTGGCGGGTTTGAACCTCGAGCAGATTGTCGGTGAGGGTAAAGAGGCGGAAACCTGCCTCACGCAGCTTGCGCAGCGCCGCCGGCACTTCGCGATGCGGCGGCATGGTCGAGAACTTCTCGGTGAGCTCGCGCTTGTCCGCGTCCGTAATCTTGATGCCCTGCGTATCCGCCAGCATCTTCATCACGGCGGCGCCGATATCGGTGAACGGCACGTAGCAGCCGGCAACGGTCAAGGCCGCCGAATACATGATGAAATTGGCGAACCACAGGCGCATGTCCTTCTTGTCGCCGAAGATGCGCTCGAAAGTGGGCTCCATCGTCTGAAGGTCGAGCAACGTCTCGTTGACATCGAAGACGATCAGGGGAAGTGCGGGCATAGGCGGCCTCCATTATTTCCAAGGTCAGATCGATTTCACCTCGCCGGAGCTTGCACCCGTCACGATCGCCACCGACTTTGTCACGGCGCTCAGCCCGCCTTGCGCTTGGCACCCACGGCGCGCGGAAGGAATTCGCGGATCGCCTCGGCGATCTCCTCGCCATGGGTTTCGAGCGCGAAATGGCCGGTATCGAAGAAGCGCACCTGCGCTCCGGGAATGTCGCGCTTGAAGGCTTCTGCGCCAGGCGGCAGAAAGAAGGGATCGTTCTTGCCCCAGGCTGCCAGCAACGGTGGCTTGTGCTTGCGGAAGTAGGCCTGAAATTCCGGATACATCGCGACGTTGCTCTTGTAGTCGCCAAAGAGATCGAGCTGCACATCATCGGCGCCGGGGCGCATCAGATAATGATTATCGAGCGAATAGCCGTCCGGCGAGACCCGTGACGTATCGGAGACGCCGTGGGTGTACTGCCAGATCGTCGTTTCGGGCGCGAGAAAGGCACGCAGCGCCGTGCGGTTCTTCTCGGACGCATCCTGCCAGTAGGCGCGGATCGGATTCCAGCCCTCGCTCAGCCCTTCCTCATAAGCATTTCCGTTTTGCGAAATGATCGCGGTGATGCGCTCGGGATGGCGGACAGCCATGCGAAAGCCGGTCGGCGCGCCATAGTCAAAGACGTAGATGGCGAAGCGAACGAGGCCGATGACTTCCGTAAACCGCTCGATCACCTCGGCGAGCTTCGCGAAGGTGTAGGTAAACTTGTCGCGGGGCGGCATGTCGGACTGACCGAACCCCGGCAGGTCTGGAGCCACGACGTGAAAGCGGTCCGAAAGCGCCGGGATCAGCTCCCGAAACATGTGGCTCGATGTGGGAAACCCGTGAAGCAGCAACAGCGCGGGCGCATCGGCGTCGCCGGCCTGCCGATAAAACACATTGAACCCGTCAACACTGACCTTGCGGTATTGGATCGTCGTCATGGTTGGTCCCTCGCGGTCCGCTGGCCGAAAGCCTGTCCCCTCGCCTCGGCCTCCTCTGGCTAATTCGCGGACGGCTCTCCTGTGGTTACAGACGTACGAAGACGTGATTGGGCCTCAGCTCACTTGAACTCCCTGCGGTACACCGTTGGCGTCCAGCCGGTCGTCTTGCGGAAGGCATTGCTGAACGAGCTGGTCTGCGCATAGCCCAGGCTGAGCGCAATCTCGGTGACCGACGTCGTCCCATCCGCCAGCAGGAGCTTTGCGACCTCCATCCGGCGCTGCACCTGATATTGATGCGCCGGGATCCCGAAGGATTGCTTGAACGCGCGGCAGAAGTGATGAAGGCTCAGCCGCGCCAACTCCGCGAGCGTCACCAGGTAAACCTGCTCGCCCAGATGCGCTTCGATGTAGTCGACGACCGCGCGTCTTTGCCAACTGGCGAGACCTCCGCGGCTCACCGCCGGCTCGCGAACCACCTGCTGGTCGATGCGGGTGAGCTCATGGGCGAGCACGCCGGAGAGCGCTTCCAGATACGCCATGCATTTGGCCTGGCGGCCTTCGATCGTGTTCTTCAGTTTCGACGCCGTTTCCCACACCAGCGCGTCCTCGAAATAGACGCGCGGCTGAAAGCCGTCTGATTTCCGGAACGCGGCAGGATCCAGATAAAGAAATGTGACGCGGGTTGATGCGCCGGTCTCGTGCGATTCCCGATAGACGCATCCCGCGGGGACGAAAGTCAGCTTGTGCACGAAGCTGCGAAGCCGCGATGAATGCAGTCCATCGATCGAGGTCTCGCCGCCGGTCCGTACACCCTCATAGTAGAGAGCGAGCAGATGCCGATGCCCCTGGAAGCAGAACTCGATCTTGTTGCCGGTGGGAACGTGAACGCTTTCGGAGAACCACCAGTGCCAGCCGGTGCCGAGGCGCCTCACTGGTTCGGACGGGGTTATCTTGACGGTTGGATGCGCGACGACATTGCCGATCGATGATCGTGAATTCATCTCCGAGGCCGCGCCTGTCCGTGACGTAGCAGTACGATTGACCTGATCTTGGAGCCCCGCCCTGCTTTCGCTGACGTTGGATGCGCAGACTGTCATCGCCGTCACCCTATGCTTGTTCTACCCGCGACAATCGCGAACAATTACGGTGAGGCGGTCGAGACCTGCGGGATCGAGACAGACCAGCACCGAATGACGACGCCACCATGCGGGCAGCGGGCCACCCCTCACAATCTCTCGGTTGTGATGGTCAGTCCCATACCTTGGTATGGGATGCGCCTTGGAATTGCGCCGGCGGGCCGCAACCTCACCGCTCGATGTCGAGCGCTTCAGCCATCCGGGCCAGCGTCGTCACGGATTTGGCGCCCAATTTGCGCATGACGCTGCCGCGATGCAT
>Ga0105240_10007388_pt1 | contig 15978 bp, 12 predicted proteins | sample KBSC54metaG_FD_80426 | JGI IMG/M metagenome (GOLD analysis project Ga0105240, IMG submission 80426) | Corn rhizosphere microbial communities from Kellogg Biological Station, Michigan, USA - KBS C5-4 metaG | ecosystem: Host-associated > Plants > Roots > Rhizosphere > Soil | place: Michigan, USA... | reverse complement strand
TGCTTTTGTCTTTTTTGCTTCCGAGGCGGATTCCAGTTACATCACTGGCGAAGTACTGACCTTGTTGGGTGGTGAAACGACCGCCGCCTAAGAGAGTATCCGTGTGCGGCCAGCCCCGAATCGTCGCGCACAAACTATTTTGGAGACTAGCTGCTGAGTGTTATGAAGCGAGAGAGTTGCAGCTACTTATCACAATTCGGTGGATTCGGTGCGATGAGCATCTAGTGGTTCTGGGTAAACTCAAACCGTACTTCAATCTCGCTCTCGTGGTCCGCCGATTCATACTTCCACTTATGCACTGCTTGCACCAGTGAAGCTACCAGAACAGGATTGCCGCCCAGTTCTTTCACGCCAACCACTTTGCCGTCTGAAGCCACCGTAAGCAGGACGCGCGCAACCCCCTGGATATTCATCTTTCGCGCGAGTTCCGGATATTCCGGGGGCACGCTGACTTTAAGTTTCCGTGTGTTGGTTTGCGCTTGTGTGGTTTGCGAAATCGCCGGGGACATAGCCAGCGTATTCCAAAGCAGTGTCGCGATCAAAATAACGAAAGTCGATCTTAAGAGACGAAAGGCGCGGTTTGAAAAGATGAGGATCATAATCTCGCTTGCACGCTTGCCATTCCTATGGAGTCGCTCACACTTTTGCAGCTGTTTTAGTTTTATGAGTTTCTCCACATGAATATGCGCTAAATATCGCGCGTACTTCCAGCACAAAAACATTCGCGTGCTCACGGAAGTTAATACAGCATTGTCCTTTTGTAATTGCATGTTAAGAGCACATTACTTCGGTATGGCGCGGAATTCCTGAGTTCCAAAATGGAACAAAATTGAATAAAACCAAGCTGACTTCACAAAGTAATACCGGATAACCATGTCTTAGCACGAGTCTACTATCCGAGAGTAGTTCCAAAATGGGAAAAATGGCGGGAGGTGAGCTAGAAAAAGGCGCCGGTAATGCGACACAAGTAACTAACACGTATTGCTTGCAGCATAGATAATCAGCCCGCAAAGAATCACTGCAACTGATTCGGTGAAGCGTCCCCGGGACGCCACATCGAAGTTGCGCAAAACCAATGTGGAAGAGGAAGAAAATGCTGCAAAGGCTACTTCGTCGTCAATCAATATTGAGCGGTTCAGTTGTTCTTTTGATGTTGCTGTTTGCTCAGTCCATGTTTGCCCAGTCTGATGCCGGTGCAGGTGGGCTGCGCGGTGAGATCAGCAATGCGGACGGAACTGCCGCCGCGAACGCAACCATCACAGTCCGAAATGCGGAAACTGGCTATGTGCGCGAATTGCATAGTGATGGTCGCGGGCAGTTTGAAGCCCAGGCGCTGCCGGTGGGCCGTTATTTTGTCCAGGCCTCGCAAAGCGAGTTCAAGACCGATGAAGTAGAGGCAATTGTTACTGTGGGCCGCAGCCACACAATGGCATTGGCGTTAAAGTCCGCCAACCAGGATGTGGGCGGCAAAGAGCAGACCGTGCAGACGCAGACGATGGTGATGAATACCGATAGCCCGATTGACACGCATGATGTGTCGAGCTCTTCGAGCGTCTATTTGCGTTCTATCACTTCGGCCCCTATCCGTGGCCGTGCTTTCCCTGATTTTGTGCAGCTGACGCCAGACATTTACCAGGAATCGGACCGCAACGGCTTGGTGATCTCCGGCCAGCGTTCCATCAATTCTTATGTTGCGCTCGATGGCGCCGACTTCAATGATCCGCTGCAGGGCAACCAGCGCGGCGGTAATGATCCAGTGTTTTTCTTTCCCTTGGCGGCAGTGCGAGAGTTCCAGGTAGTGCGCAGCGGTCTTGACGCCGAGGTCGGCCGCACCAACGCCGGCTTTGTGAACGCGGTAACCAAGTCAGGAACCAATGACTGGCATGGTGAAGGCTTCTATATGAACCGCAACTCGGACTTCACTTCGGCCGATGCGTTCGGTAATCCGGCCGTCAATATGCAACACCAGTTTGGCGGATCCATGGGCGGACACCTCAAAAAAGACCGCACATTCTTCTTTGTCGCCGCCGAGCAGAACTTCCTGAATTTGCCTTTCACCGTTCAGTTCCAACCGCAGCCTGTGGGAGTAACGTTGCCGGCCAGCCTGCTGGCTTTGCAGGGAGAAAAAGAGGGAACGAATAACGTGACCTCCACTTTCGCCCGTCTGGACCATTCGCTTACGTCCAAGCACATGCTGAATGTGGAATTAATGTACGCCAATCTGGATGCGCAAAACTTTGCTCTTTCGCCGCGCACGAATGACATCGCGGAGTCCACAAATTTTGATCGCCAGGGATCCAGTGGCGCCGGCAAAGTCAGCCTGGTTTCTGCATTCAGTTCTTCTTTACTCAATGAACTTCGCGGCCAATACGCCACGGATTATCGTTTTGAGGAGCCCAACGCGCAATCATCCATGATCGTGATCACCGGCGTCGGCACGATAGGCACCGAAGTCACGCACCCGCGCATGTTCGACAACAAGCGCTATGAAGTTACCGATAACGTCAGCATCACCAAGGGCCGCCACTCCATTCGCTTTGGCGTGGATGGCAACATCACACCGTCACGGCAGTTGCGCGAAACGTTCATGGCCGGCCGGTATGATTTCAAGTCACTGGCTGATTTCAATGCAGGCAAAATTGCCCGCTATCGCATCACGCTTCCAACCAACGGCGATCCGAATTCGCTGATCTATGACGCTACGCAGCACGAACTGGGCTTCTTCGTTCAAGACAAGTTCGCGCTTACCCGGAACCTCATGGTCAACGCCGGTTTCCGCTGGGACGGCGAGTGGAACCCACAACCGCCGAACCCGAATCCGGCTTTTGCTGTGACGCAAACGATTCCCAATGATCTTGCCATGTGGCAGCCGCGAGTTGGACTTGCCTGGGACCCCAGAGGCCATGGAACAACCGTGATTCGCGCTTCTGCCGGCATGTACGATGCACGCACTCCGGCCAACCTGTTCCAGCGGATGTTTACAGACAACGGACTGAACACCCTGGTTTTTGATAGCAAGGTCGACAAGAAGCTCCTCAACTTCGTTCAGTTCCCGAATACGCTCGTTGGTATTCCTGCCGGGGTGGCCCCGGCACCCACGAAGGTGGTCGGCTTCGATCCCAACTTTAAGAACCCGCGTTCATTTCAGGCAAGCGCCAGCGTGGAAACTGCCATCGGTGATGCATGGTCGATTTCCGGTGGTTACACGCGCAACTCAACCTGGAACCTGCAACGCCGCCTGGACCAGAATCTCTTCCCGGCCACATTTGATGCGACCGGCATGCCCATTTTCCCGACAGTCCGCCCCAATCCATCGATTGGCCCGTTGTCAGTGAATCAATCGGAAGCACATTCCACTTATGACGGATTTGATTTCACCGTCAACCGCCGCTTGAGCCATCACCTGCAGTTTCAGGCCGGCTACACGCTGGCATGGAACCGTGATGACGAGTCGGGCGAGCGCGTGTTCAACCGCGAAGGAGCGCTCGATCCGTTATTGCCTGAACTGGATGCAGGCCCTTCCAAGAACGACATTCGCAACAACCTGCGGCTGAGCGGCATTCTGGACCTGCCGCACGGCTTTACCATTAGCGCCATTACCCTGAACCGCTCCGCGGCGCCATTCACTCCGCTGATCGGGTTCGACACGCAGAATGATAGCAACGACGACAACGACCGCGCCATCATCAATGGCCATGTCGCCGGACGCAACAGCATGCGCGGAAGCCCGTTCAATGATCTCGACATGCGCATTCTGAAGTCATTCCGCACCGGCGAGCATTCCAAATTAGAGACGTTCGCTGAATTCTTCAACGTGACGCACAACACCAACAAGGGCTACGGTCCCGACGCAGTGAGCTTGTTCGGGAACGCGGCCGCTCCTAATCCCACGGCAGGCCAGGCACTGTTTGCGCCGTTCACCACGCGGTTTGGCGGCCCCAGACAAGTACAGATGGGAGCACGATTCACGTTCTAATTTTTGCAGCATCTCCCCCAACGGATGAAAGGCAACGGCAATAGTAGTTGTTCCGTCTTCCGGTAGGTCATAGAACGCCCGCGGTATTGTATTCGCCGCCGGCCAGGAGGTACTTGTGAACAAGAAGATAACGTCTTTTCATTTACTGATCGCTATGTTGGTTCTTCTGGTAGTCCCGGTTTCCGCGCAGGTGATCAAAGGAAATGTGTGGACTGCGGAGAACCTTCCGCAGCAAGGCCACATAACCGGTGGTCCCTGGACCCTGCAACAGCGTGGCGCCAGCAATGCTGCTCCGTCTGCGGGATATTGCATCAATGGTGTTCCACAGCCTAATCCCGGCACAGAACGCATGTCGCCGTATTACTTTGCCTTTGTGACGAATTCAGGCAAAACGATGCACGGCTTTTTTGACTACCGCCCGCGCAACAGCAATGAAGCGGTTGTGGCGGCAACGTCCACTGATTTCGGCCAGACCTGGCAATTCACGCAGGAAGCTATGGAGCTGAATAAAGGGATCTGCCCGGCCAGCGACAATGTTGATCTGGCGAGCGAAGCCGGCCTCGGCCATCCTTATGCGATGACAGTCAACGGCCATCGTTTCTTGTACAACCTTGATCGCCGCGCGAGCCAGGTAGATGTCAGCGGGCTGGTGGTTCACGAGCTGTTTCCTGAGACGGGCGCGCCACTCAATCCTTTACCGGCAACCGTGGATTTTGCCGCGCCAAGGACAACAGGGCTTTTGAATCCGGATGGCATCATCGCTGAAATTCCGGGTTCTTCGCCGAAGACGATTCTCTATGTGCAGAAAATCCTGAATGGCGACAAAACTGGCGCGACGGCGTTGCCGTTAGCTCAGCAATGCGGCAAGCCGGTAGCTTTCGGTGAAACCGCTGCAAGCCATGACATCTCCATTCCGCGCATGGCTTCAACGGATGACGGAATCAACTTCACCGACCTTGGTCCAATCAATGGCTTGAATGACATTACCGGAGTTGGCCCAACCGATATTCGCTATGTTGGTCCGCGCGGCACACTGATGCAGTTTGGAGACGGTACCTGGGGATTGATTTTCTCCGGCGGAAACTGCCTGGACGGAGACTCTGACGCGTTCCATTTCCTGGGTTTTGCGCAATCTACTGACCTGCGGAACTGGACAGTCATCAACGGCATCCAGAATCCCATCGCATCCACCATTCCGTTGACGGTGAATGTGAATGGCGCGAGCGTAACCATTCCGGCGAACCGGCCTGTGGTTGGCGATTCTCTGGGCTGGTTCAATGGCCGCATTTACGGCCCGTCATTTGTTCGGATGGGCGAACACGATGGCGTGATGACTTTTACCGGTTATCACACCCCCAAGCCCAATGACGATCGCGGCGATACACGCGGCATCGGCAGCGTTCGCCTGCATAGCTCGCAAAACATCGTGGCCATCAGCAACGGCGATGATGAACAGCCGCCCAACGATGGTGACGACAGCAATCGCGATCGCGGCAAAGACGACAAATAATCAACGGGGTCAAGCAAAAATACTGGGGTCTCTCGCGAGACCCCAGTTTACTTGCATTGACATCTACTTATTGAACACTATTCGTTGATCGCGGGATGCTTCTTGAATTTGCGAGGTATAGCAAATCCAATTTCCTGCGCCATCCACTCGGGCTCGCCGCTGCCCTGGCAAGTACCCCATAAAGCCATCGGCTCATTTCCGTACCGAATCATCCCGCTATGCCTCGCCTTGTCCTTGTCGATTTCAGGATTGGGATCGGCAAAGCCGGTCAGGTGCCGAAGCATGTCAACTTCCTCCGGCTTGCCGGTGAGAAAGGTCCAGTATTTGTCATTGATGCCGTGCATCTTCGCATATTCCTTGAGCTTGGCCGGCGTGTCCTGTTCCGGCTTGACGGTCATGGAATAGATGAAGATCTCGTGATTGATCTGCTCATGCAGGATCTTCTGCACATGCTTGAGGTTGGCTGTGATGGTGGGGCACACGCCTTCGCAATCGGCATACATCATGTTGAGAATTACGATCTTGTCTTTCAGCACATCATCGTAAAACTTCACTTTTTTGCCGGTGTGTGTCACCAGTTCGACATTGGGAAAGTACCGCCGGCGCATGACCTCGCGCCCAGGCAGCGGAGGGGCGAACGTATGAGCAGGCGCGACAGTACTGCTTGTCCGAGTGCCAGTTTCTTCACCGTGTGCCGCTAGCGCTCCCAGAAAGGGTACAGCGACAAACCCGGCGAACAACTTTCTTCTGCTGACTTCTGACATTTCAAAACTCCTTTCAGTTTGTTGTTGGGGAGCAGCACGTTTGTCACATGCTGCTGCCGCCGGGTTATGGATTTGTCTTGGTGTCGCCGGTTGTGCCCACGTCAAAGCGCAACATCATGGCGTGATCTTCGTGAATCACGTTATGGCAGTGCATCACGTAGCGTCCAAGCCAGTCGCGGAAGCGCATCCGGATGGTTGCGTTGGCTTTCGGCACCAGACGGACGGTATCTTTGCGCGCCAGGTTTACACCGGTCGGAGAATTACTAGTACATCCTGACCAGCAGTACTGGCTGCTGTAGCGGCTGTAGTCCCATGAATCGTCGTTGCTGCTGCCGTACAGGCCAGGCGCACCCTGAGTGACCTGGTGCTCTTCCATGTGGACGTGAATCGGATGCGACCAGTTCCACCCATTATCGAAATACCATTGCTCCAGGCTGTTCTGCTGCACGGTGAAGCGCGCCGTAGTGCAACTGAAGAGACTGCCATTGATGGTCCACTGGCCATTGCGACCTTGGTCAAAGTTAAATGTGCGGCTCACGCGCGGCGTGCCACTCACGCTGGGCAGGACGTAGTAGCTCGGCAGCGTTGCCGGGTCTACGCTGTTGTCCTGCGCGGCGGGCTGGTCCACCACAATCTTTAGCATCAGGAAGCCCTGTCCCGGAGATGAGACAGACCCCGTGGGGCCACCCTGTCCGTTCGGTTGAAGTAGCCGATTCTCGAGATAGATCGTCTTGCCTGCATACTTCGAGAAGTCGATAACCACGTCCGCGCGTTCCGCTACTCCCAGCGCGACCGCCGGCACCTGGATCGGCTTCGGCAGCAGATTGCCGTCATTCGAAATCTGCCAGAATGGCTGTGAGGTGGTGAGGCTATTCAGGTCCGTCAGGTAAAGCTGTACGAAGCGAGACGGCCCGGTATTGATCCAGCGGAAGCGATAGCGCCGCGGGCTGACGTGCAGTACCGGCTGGATTACTCCATTGACCAGAAACTTGTCGCCCAGGATGCCGTCGGTGTTGAACGTGTCAAACACCAGATCGCCGGTGGTCGCATCAAAGCAGCGGTCGGCAAACATCATTGGAATGTCATAGGTTGGGAACGACGGCAGGCGGAACCCGGTGGTCTCGTCTCCGGTGTCGTAGTTATTGAACAGGATGTAATGACCGACCAAACCTTTGTAGACGTTCTGCGCCGTGAAGCCTTCGCGATGATCGTGATACCACAGCGTGCTCAGCGCCTCATTGATGTCGCCGTTCGTCGATACGTGATCAGAGAGGAAGCCAGCAAGCTGGTTGGGATAGTACTGGTCGTAGTACTGGCCGGATGCGAAGTAATCGCAGGGGAAGCCGTCGCTTTCAGAAGGCGAGTGGGCGTTGTGCAGGTGCGTGGAAACCGAGTTGATTCCAAATCCGCCGTTATCGGAAGGCAGGTTATTGTAGTTGCGGATCAGGATCGGCGTGCCGTAGTGGCTCACGTAAGTCGAGCCGGGGCTCATGCCGTCAAAGGTCCACAACCTCTGCATAGGTAGATCGGGCGACATGCTCACATTCGCCACCTGCTGGCTGACCTGATACACGGTTGCCGCAGGAAAGGGAAGATTCCCGTTGCTGCCGATGGGTGACTGATGCGCCCGCGTGCGGCCTTCATACGCAATGCCAGTTGCGGGATTGATTGCGTTGTTAGGAGCGATGGTCGGTGCTGGCCCGGTGAGTGCGGAAAGAGCGATAGGCTGCTTCACTGGCGGAATCGGCATGTTCATCACCCACGGACGCGTTGTGGGGCTGGCACAGTTGCCGCAGCCGCTGCTTCCGGAATAGCAGTTGCTGCCGCTGCCCCACGTATCGGCCCATGCGCGGCTGCTCAGGCCTTTCTTGGCGATCAGCATACCTGCGCCGGTCAGCAGGCCCATTTTCATCAGATCACGGCGGCTGGTTAACCCGGCTTTTACAAGCTCCTGCCGGTTCTTAAAGGCGTTGTACATTTCTTTCCATCGTGCGCGAGAGACTTTCTCGCCATTCGCGTTGAAATACATACAAGCTCCGTCTGACTTAAGTTTTGGTGGCATTTGAGGACACGTATGCTGTCTTTCCGCGGCTATGGCTGCGGAGACAAGGGTTTCACGTGGCTAAGGGACCCGGAAGCTTATGGCAAAGACCGCTGGAAACTTATTTTGCGCGATTGTCAGCGCCCGAACTGATCCGGAAGGCGGCCTTGTTTTTGATTGATTTTTATAAGGATTCGGCAGCGTGCAAAAAAGCGAGTACCAAATCCTCTCGTCTACATCCGTCGTTTCTTTGAAGCTTGGTCGGATAGTAGAATGCGGCAACGACGCAGGTCAATAGGTGATTCTAAGTAGATTTTAATTTTGGGCAGACCCGGTTTCATCGATGCAATGACGAAAGCCGTTCAGCTTCAACCTATGGCGCCTAATTGCTTTGGGGAATGTAAGATTTAACTTATATAGGAAAATACTATGGAGCTTGGGAGGCAAAAGAAAGAGACGCAGCAGGGCTGCGTCTCAGTAGGGTGAATTACTTATTTTTAGCCTTTCTTGGGTTGCTCTACTTGCAGATTGTTTTCGACGGAGAACACTCCAGAAACACCATTCGCACGGATGAACGCATCATCTTTTTCCGCCTGGGTTCTTACTACGCCTTCCAGGTTCACATGACCGTTCTTCACGATGATGTGGATCGGTGGCACGGTCTGGATCCCGTAATTGAACAGACGGGGATCGTTGAATACCGCACGGGCCACTCGACCGCGAATGCGATCGTCATTGAACGACGCCGGAAGTATCTCAATCTGGTTATCCACGCGTTCCACGCCTTCCAGGTGCTTCACCCGGGCTTCGGCCGAATCTTTCACAATCGCGTCGCGCACCTGGCCGAACAACGTAACTGTCCCGCCGTCTACACGGTAAGCGAGATTATCGAAAACCGTAAACTGCGGAATCATATTGAGTTCATGGCGCACTTCGTTGGAAAGCCGCCGTTCAAGCCGGGCATTGGCGCTTGGAGCGGACTGCGGGGAACCTTCATCTGTAGATGCCGCGATTGCCAATCCTGTGCTTCCCAATGCCAGGATCGCAGCCAAAAACGTATTCAAAGCTTTTTTCATAGCCTTCTCCTGATTCAACTCTCTTCAACCTCTTAACTGTTTAGTTAATTATTTGATGTCAGCAAGGACTACAGGATTCTGCCGCTTCAGAGAGGTAACAATTCTTAACCTCAGGTGGGGGATCGTTGGGGAGAGGGACCGAAAGGACGGGCAGCGCCGCTGGTGATGGTGGCATCTGGCCAGCAACCTCGTGACTTTTGTGTATCCTATTAACTTAGGCTGCGTCGGGCCCAGACTGCGGCTGCAATGACAGCTGGAAGGCGTTAGAGGGAGTAACCCGGCGGTCGACGATTCACATCTGTGTATTTGCAGGAGTGTTCCCCCATGAAATCTGCGAGAGCGGTAATCTTTACCCTGATATTTTGCCTCGGGTTGGGCGCCATGGGGCAGCAAGCGCCCATGCCCCAGCAGACGCAAGACACGCCGCAAACTGATCTGAACACCATTCTCCTCCAGGTCCAAAAGGCCACCAGTTCAGCCAACGTCAACCTTGGAAAACTGCGGATTGAAAAATGGAAAACTGACTCCCAGCAAAAACAACAGATGCAGCAAGTGGCGGATTCACTGCAGAAGAACATTGCTAACGCCATTCCTGGCCTGGTTAGCGATGTACAGACCAGCCGCGGCGGAGTGCTGGCCAGTTTCAAGCTATATCACAACTTGAATGTGGTTTATGAGTTTCTCAGCTCCATGGCTGAGGCCGCAGGCGCTTATGGCAAAAAAGAGGAGTATCAACCCCTGGAAGGCGACGCCACCGCCCTGGACACTGTCCGGCAGAACTTATCAACGTATATAGAGCAGGCGGCCGGAAAAATGGAAGCCGCGAACCGAGCTGCGGCAAGCTCCAATTCCGTTCAAGCCAGACAGACCGTTGTTCCTGGCCGGAAAGTGGTTGTAATCGACGAAAACAATACTCCTCCCCGTAAGCGCCCAAAATCCACAAAGAAAAAGCCTTCCGCTGCGCCTACCCAAACCCCTGCCCCTGCCGCGCAGCCTTCATCGTCTCCTCACTAATTTCCAAAAATTCTGGAACTTGTGACCCCCGGGTGGGGTCTATCTACCTGAAGGAATTGCTGTATCCCGTGGGTAAGTTACTGCCGTTACCGCTAAATTAGTTGTAGCGGCGCCCATATCTTGAGAAAATTGGGGTGACGCCATGAGAAGAGTGGCGGGAGCAACAGCATTGGGAAACATCGCCAGCGCAATCGGCGTAAGAGCCGAAGAAGCCTCTATTGTAGCCGAGCTAAAGGCAGGCTCTGAAGAGGCTTACAACTGGCTTGTGACCCACTATCACCAGCCGATTTACAGCCTTGTGTACCGCATTCTGACCGACCCTGCAGATGCCGCGGATACCACACAGGAAGTCTTCCTTAAAGTCTTTCGCGGTATGAAGCGTTTCAATGGCGAATGCAGCCTCAAGACATGGCTCTACCGTATCGCGATCCATGAGGCTTCCAACCAGAGGCGCTGGTGGTTCCGGCATAAAAGCAAGGAAACTTCCATGGAAGCCCATGTGGACCAGGGCGGAAACTCCTTTGGCCTGTGTGACACCCTGGCAGACAAGCGTGAATCACCCATGGAGATTTTTGCCCATGAAGAAGTGCGCGCGCGGGTGGAAATGGAATTGAAACAAATTCCGGAGCCTTATCGAACAGCGGTTGTGCTGCGCGATATTGAAGGGCTTGCGTATGAAGAGATCGCAGACGTGCTGCAGATTTCGCTGGGGACAGTAAAGTCCCGCCTGATCCGCGGACGCGATGCGCTAAAGAAACGTTTGGAGTCTTTCGTCAACGAAATGGGTGCTGAGGTGGGGGGAAACAAGCCGGAAGCGAATCACCGTTCTCCGGCCAAATCAGAAGTGGAGGCACAGTCATGAGATGTACAGAGGCCCGGCCCCTGTTCTCATCGTATATGGACCGCGCCGTCAGTGGTACGGAGATGCACGATATCTTTGGCCATCTGGAGCAATGTGCGGAATGTCAGAAAGAATACTCACTTTTAGAAAATACACGTTCACTGGTTTCATCGCTCGGACGCCGTCAGCCCCCCTCTGATCTGGCGTTGAAAGTCCGCATTGCTATTTCCAGTACGCGCTCGCGCAACTCGCTGGGGATGTTCCAGCGTTGCGTTCTGCGGCTGGAAAATACTTTTCAGGGTTTCATGGTTCCGGCTACAGCAGGCGTGCTGTCCGCAGTCATCTTCTTTGGCGTTTTGATTGTTTTGCTGATGCCGGCACAGGTGAGCGCCAACGACGATGTTCCATCAACCTTTTACACACCTCCGCGGCTGCAGGTCTCTGAGTACCCTGAGAACCAGCTGAGCCTGGATTCCCCGGTGGTCATTGAAACGTACGTGGATACTACTGGGCGTGTGGAAAATTTCCGTATTATTTCCGGGCGGGACGATGAAGAAGTGAAGGCGCAGTTGAACCGTGCCCTGCTTTTTACGATCTTCGTTCCGGCCCAATCCTTTGGCCGGCCTGTGCCAGGGAAGGCGATCATGTCCTTTTCCCATATAAACGTGAAGGGATAGGCTTTCCTCTTGTCTGGAAGGGTCAGGCCCTCAGGGTTTGACCCTTTCTGTTTTTCTGGCCTAAACTTAAGTTTTCCCACACATTTGGAGGGGATCCTGAAGCGGAAACTTCAACCATTTTTCTGGTCTATGCTGCTGCTCGCGGCGGCATCCGGAACGTCTCTGGCTCAGGCCACCAAAGCGCAGTTGGAAGTCAGTGAGACATTTTTTACACTGGCGGCTGCCTTAAACAGCTGCGGTTACAATGCGGGCCTGGAATTTTCCATGCCGCTTCGCCAAACGGTGCGGACGGAAGTACGCAATGCCTTGCAATCCCCGGAGGCAAAGCAAGCCGGAAACTCCATCTGCCAATTTTGGATCGACCATCAAGTTCCCGGCAAAGATAATGACGTAACGCCTTACCTTTCGCTCGCGTTGGATTTGGGGCCACCGCCTGCCTTTGCTCCAATTATTCCTGAAGCTGATCTGGCACCCGACGCCGAACGTGTGCTGGGCGTTCTCTCCCCGTTGAAAAAGTTTTATCAGACTGCAAATATTGAAGGCCTCTGGCGAAAGCATCAACCTGAATATCAAGCCTTGGTCAGTCAACTTCATGATCCCGTCTCGCAGTTGCTTACGCAGACCGACCTTTATTTAAAGGTGCCGTTCAGCAATTATCCCGGCCAGCGATTTGTGATTTATATGGAGCCCCTGCTTTCCCCGGCGCAGGTGGACTCAAGAAACTTTAGCAGCAATTACTACATGGTTATCTCGCCAGATCATGAACGGCATGTGCGTTTTCCGGAGATTCGACACACGTATTTACATTTTGTGCTCGATCCCATGGCGCTTTCTCATGGAAACACGCTGAAACAGCTGGAACCGATCTTGGAAGACGTAAAAACTGCGCCGATGGCGACGGCATTCAAGAATGACATCTCGCTGATGGTCAATGAGTGCCTGATCCGCGCGATTGAAGCGCGTACCTCGATTCCTAAATCGAATGAAGCCGCCAGAAATGCCTACGTGCAGCGATCAGTTGAAGAAGGGTTCGTGCTGACCCGGGTCCTTTACGATCAGCTGGGCGATTTTGAAAAAGACTCAACCGGGCTGAAGAATGCCTATGGCAACCTGCTGCACACCATTAGTCTGGAAAGGGAGCGCAAAAGGGCACGCGAGGTTGTGTTCCGTGAACAGGCCACGCCGGAGATCGTGAGCGCGATACAGCCAGCGCCTAATGAAGACCGCCTGTTGAATATCGCGGAGCAGAAACTTGCGGCCGGGGATCGCGAAGGCGCGCAGAAGCTGGCGAATGAGGTGCTCCAGCATAATCACGGCGGTGAAGCGCCGGGACACGCGGTTTTCATCCTTGCCAGAATCGCAACCTTAACTGGAAAAATGGAAGAGGCACGCGCCAGCTTTGAGCAGGCAGTTCAATCTGTGCATGACTCCCGCATGCTGGCCTGGAGTCACATATACCTTGGCCGGATCTTCGATATTCAGGAGAAGCGCGATGTTGCTGTAGAGCACTATCGAGCGGCGCTGGCGGCCGGCGATCCTTCGGCGGACACAACAGCAGCCGCGGAGAGAGGCCTCACGGAGCCCTACCAGGCTCGGAAAACGGCCAAACCATGAACAGGGTCATCCGGAAATCGTCGCTCCTGGCCTTGGTGCTGATTTGTGGTACAGCGTTTAGCCAGTCCAAAGCGCAATCCCCTAACACCCAACAGGCGCAGCCAGCGGCCAAGCGTGTCCTGCAGCCCAAAACGCAAGCTGAGTTCAACGATTACAAAGCGGATTACGCGATTTCTGGCGGCGCGGCGTCAGAGAAAGCGGCGGATGATTTTGCCGCCAAGTATCCTGCCAGCGAGCTAAAAGCAACGCTTTTTGCCAAGGCAATGCACGAGTACCAGACGGAAAATAACGCGGCCAAGATTCTTTCCACCGGGCAAAAAGTCTTGCAGATCGACCCGGACAATGAAGTCGCGCTTGTGCTCACCGCGAATGTGCTGGCTGACTCCTTGAGCGAGACCGATTCGGACCGCGATAAAAAAGTTACGGAAATAAGAAAGAACGGCGGGCGTGCACTGCAACTCATGGAGGCAAACTTTTTTCCGGTGTCCAATGCCACACCTGAACAGGTTGAAGCTTACAAAAAAATGTTGCAGGCGTTGGCCCATTCTGCGCTGGGAATCACGTCATTGAAAATGGGGGATGATCCTGGGGCCGAAAAGGAACTAAAAGCGGCCTCACTGGTGAACCCAAGTCAGCCCGATCCCTATATCTGGTACCACCTCGCGCTCGCGCAAGACCACCAGAAGAAATATGACGAGGCGCTGGTTTCCGTAAGGCACGCCGTGGAGAATGCGGCTTCAAATCCAGACATCGGAGCCCTGGCACAGAGCGAGCAAAGCCGCTTGCTCACACTGACTGGCGGGGCTCCGAAGTAGAATGCAGTTGTATTTATGAGTTCTGGGCGTATAGCAATTGCGACCGCAAGATTTACGGCTCGGTTTCCTCGCTGGAAGCCGGCCAAAAGCATCGCGTTGTGTCTGGCCGTTCTATTCATTTTCACCATCCCGATTAGCGGACTAGAGCTGGCCATCACGCAGACTAGTCCGCAGGAAGACCCATCACCGGCACGTCCTCACGCGAGAAGTGAACAGGAACGCACTGATTTCAATACCGCTTATGCATTGCAGGGCGCTGCTACTGAAGAGGCCGCAGCCATGGATTTCGCCAACCGATATCCCGCGAGCGAATTGCGCCGTTATCTTTATTCCAGCGCAATGCTTCAATATCAGCGAGAGAACAATCCGGCAAAAATGCTGGCCATGGGTGAACGGGTGCTGGCGCTTGATCCTGATAATCCCCTGGCTCTGGTGCTTACGGCCACGGCGCTCGCAGATTCCCTGGGCGATCATGATCGGGACCGGGACAAGAAAGTCAGCACCATTAAGCACAACGCTTCGCGGGCGATCCAGGCGGCTGAAGCGGGTTACTCAGGTGAGACTGTTTACAAGACGACACTACAATCTATGGCTTACTCGGCGCTTGGAATCATGAGGCTTAAAACTTCTGATGATGCGGGCGCGGAAAAAGACCTGAAGATGGCGACGGAGCTGGCCAAATTCCGACCTGATGGCCATACCTGGTACCACTTGGCGCTGGCGCAGGATCATCGAAAGAAATATGCTGCCGCGCTGGGCTCGGTGGAGCAGGCATTGCAACTCGCAAGTTCCGACCCTGAGTTACAGAAGCTGGCAGAAGTTGAACATGAACGGCTGTCGGGCTTGGCCAGAGGCCCGCGCAACGCGTCATCCATGGAGCCACAATGAGCTCCCTCATCATGAATTCTGATCTTGCCGCACTACAATCCGCGCTGGGACACACCTTCAAGCGTCCGGAGATGCTGGAGCGAGCGCTGACGCACAGTTCGCACGCTCATGAAGAGTCGAAGGCTGGCGGATCAGACGCTGGCGCCGAGATACGCGACAATGAGCAGTTTGAGTTTTTAGGAGATGCAGTGCTTGGGCTGGTGACAAGCCAGCTCTTGTTTGAAAAATTTCCGACCTTTCATGAAGGCCAGTTATCGAAGCTCAAAGCGCACCTGGTGAGCGCGGAGCACCTGGTAGGCGTGGCAACCAGGATCGGGTTGGGGAAATACCTGCGGCTGGGACGCGGCGAAGAACGCAGCGGCGGACGGTCAAAGGGAACGCTGCTCTCAGACGCGATAGAGGCCGTGATCGCCGCCATGTACCTGGATGCGGGGCTGGAAAAGACAAGGGAATTCATCATCCGGCAGGTCCTGGAATCCGAACTGGAGATGATTACTGCTGACGGTGAGAATGAATTCAGCCTCACGGACCATAAGTCCGCATTGCAGGAATTATTGCAGTCGAGTGGCAGACAACAGCCTGTTTATGTCACAGTGAAGGAAGAAGGTCCAGACCATCGCAAGACATTCACGGTGGAAGCGCGGATTTATATCCAGGGACAAAGCAAGATGGAATATGTGGCCCGCGCCGAAGGCGGAACGAAAAAGAAAGCTGAACAACTTGCCGCCAAACAGGCGCTGGAGCATCTGCGCGGCCAGACAG
>Ga0105240_10007382_pt1 | contig 15989 bp, 16 predicted proteins | sample KBSC54metaG_FD_80426 | JGI IMG/M metagenome (GOLD analysis project Ga0105240, IMG submission 80426) | Corn rhizosphere microbial communities from Kellogg Biological Station, Michigan, USA - KBS C5-4 metaG | ecosystem: Host-associated > Plants > Roots > Rhizosphere > Soil | place: Michigan, USA... | reverse complement strand
GTTCGTGCTGCTCGTGGGCCGGTACCGGGTGCAGAACGTCGAGCGCATCCCGACCAGCGGACCGTTCATCATGGCGGCGAACCACATCACCGACTTCGATCCGCTCGTCACGGCCTACACGCTGTGGCATCACGGCCGGGTGCCCCACTATCTGGCCAAGGCGAGCCTGTTCCGCGCACCCGTGATCGGGTGGGCGTTCCGGGTCACCGGCCAGGTGGCCGTCGAGCGTGCGGCTCGCGGCCACAGCAACACGATCTCGCAGGGCGAGCGCCTCATCGAGGAGGGTCTCGCGCTGGTGATCTATCCGGAGGGCACCCTGACCCGCGACCCCGACCTCTGGCCGATGCGCGGCAAGTCGGGCGCGGTGCGCATCGCGCTCGAGACCGGGGTGCCCCTGATCCCCGCGGCGCACTGGGGCGCGCAGAAGATCCTGCCTCGCTGGGGCAAACGCATCAGTCTGTTCCCGCGCAAGACCGTCGACATCGTGATCGGCGAACCGCTCGATCTCAGCCCCTGGCAGGGCAAGCCACTGGATGCCAAGACGCTCTCCGAGGCGACCCTCTTCGTGATGCAGGCCATCACCGCCCTGCTCGAGGGCCTCCGCGGCGAGACGGCCCCCGCGGAACGCTGGGACCCGGCAGCCCACGGCCAGAGCGAGTTCGGCCGGATCGTGGAACCGAAGAAGTCCAGGCGGCAGAGGACTCCGAAGACCCCGAAGGCGCCAAAGACTCCGAAGACGCCGGAGCGCTCGCCGAAGCCGAGAGAATGACGACATGACGGATGCGGCGGTTCCCCCCACCACGAGACCCATGCCGGTCGTCGGCGGATCGCAGCCGATCACCCAGCCGATCTCCACGCCCCTGGTGCTGAAGCCCGGACAGACCCGGGTGGCGGTCCTGGGGGCGGGATCGTGGGGGACGACCTTCGCCAAGGTGCTGGCCGACGGCGGCTCGAGCGTTGCGATCTGGGCACGTCGGCCCGAGCTGGCGCGCGAGATCATGCAGTCGCGGCGCAACTCGGACTACCTGCCGGGCATCAATCTGCCGCGCGGCATCCAGTCGTCGACGCGACTGCCCGAGGTGCTGGAGGGCGCCCAGCAGGTGTACCTCTCGGTACCGAGCCAGTCGTTGCGCGAGAACCTGCGGATCGTCCGCGAGCTGATCCCCGACGGCATCCCGGTCGTGTCGCTGATGAAGGGCGTCGAGATGAGCACCCGCTCGCGCATGAGCGAGGTGATCGAGCAGGAGCTGGGCATCGATCCGGAACGGATCGCCGTCGTCTCGGGCCCGAACCTCGCGCTCGAGATCGCCAAGGAGCAGCCCACCGCCGCCGTCGTCTCGTCGGTGAGCCTCGATACGGCGACCGCCGTGGCGCTCATCGCGACGAACCCGTACTTCCGCAGCTTCGTCAACACCGACGTGATCGGCACCGAGTTCGGCGGGGTGCTCAAGAACCTGATCGCCGTCGCGATCGGCATCGTCGACGGCGTCGGCTACGGCGAGAACACCAAGGCCTCGATCATCACGCGCGGTCTGGTCGAGATGACGGATTTCGCGGTCGCCTTCGGCGGCCGGCCCGAGACCCTGGCCGGGCTGGCCGGCCTCGGCGACCTCATCGCGACCTGCGAGAGCTCGCTCTCGCGCAACAACACGGCGGGGCGCCTGCTCGGGCAGGGCTACGCATACGGCGAGGTGATCGCCCAGATGAATCAGACGGCGGAGGGGCTCAGCTCGGTGGCGCCGATCCTCGAACTCGCCGCCTCGCGCGGGGTCGAGATGCCGATCGTCAGCCAGGTGGCCGAGGTGCTGGCGGGTACGCTGAATCCGCGGGACATCGCCCCGCACCTCACCACCGATTCGACGGAGCCCCAGGGCGAATAGCCCGCTCGGCATCACCTATCCAACCCCCAGGAGCACCCATGATCCGAGTCGCGCTGCTCTTCGGCGGCCGCTCGAGCGAGCACTCGATCAGCTGCGCGACCGCGGGCGGGGTGTTGGGTGCGATCGATCGCAGCCGCTACGAGGTGATCCCGATCGGCATCACCCGCGATGGCGCGTGGACCCTGCAGGACGACGACACCGTCTCGCGCTTCGTGCTCGGCCACGAGGCGGCCGAGCTGCCCGAGGTGGTCGACAACGGCACGCGCGTGCACCTGCCGGAGTCGGCAGTCACGCGCGAGTTCACCGTCACCGCCTCGGATGGCACGGTGCAGAGCCTGGGCGATGTGGATGTGGCGTTCCCCATCCTGCACGGCCCGTTCGGTGAAGACGGCACCATTCAGGGCGCCCTGGAGCTGGTCGGCCTTCCCTACGTCGGCAACGGGGTCCTGGCCTCGGCCCTGGGCATGGACAAGCACTTCACCAAGACCGTGCTCGAGGGAGCCGGCGTCGAGGTCGCGCCGTGGGTCACTGTCAGCAAGGCAGACCTCGACGCGAATCGCGAGCTGTGGCTGCGCCGCATCCGGGGTCTCGATCTACCGGTCTTCGTCAAGCCCGCGCGTGCCGGCTCGAGTGTCGGCGTGACGAAGGTCTCTAACTGGGACGACCTGGATGCCGCCCTGGCCACCGCCTTCCACGAAGACCACCGCGTGCTGGTCGAGGCCGCGATCGTCGGCCGCGAGGTGGAGTGCGGCGTGCTGGAGGGCCGGGACGGCGCCGCGCCGCGGGTCAGCGTCGCCGGTGAGATCGTCATCACCGGCCGCGAGTTCTACGACTTCGACGCCAAGTACCTCGACGCGCCCGGCATCGAGCTGGTCTGCCCCGCCGAGCTGAAGCCCCAGGAGCTCGCCGAGATGCAGCGGATCGCGGCCCGCGCGTTCGAGGCGATCGGCGGCTCGGGGCTCGCGCGCATCGACTTCTTCTTCACCGGATCCGGATTCGTGGTGAACGAGATCAACACGATGCCCGGGTTCACGCCCATCTCGATGTTCCCGGCCTGCTGGCTGGCCAGCGGGATGAGCTATCCCGATCTGATCGACGAGCTGATCACGCTTGGGCTCGCGACGCTGCGCTAGCGCGAGGGCGTCGGGCTCGGCGTCGGACTCGTGGTGGGGCTCGTGGCGCTCCCGAGCGAGTCCTCGACCGACAGGCAGCGGTGGCCGTTCGTTTTCGTGAACCCGATCAGCGGCTCGAGGTCTTGCAGGGTCGGGCCGGGCGAGAGCTTCTTCTGGTCGATGACCACCGCGATGGCCGGGGTCCGTCCGTAGCTGGTGAAGACGTAGTTCGGAGCGTTCGAGTCATCGCGCAGCCACTGGATGTCGTCCGTCTGCACGCAGGGCAGCTGAGACGCGGTCGGCACCGTCACGCCGCAGCGCAGCAGGACGGCAGCGGGCTCGCCCCATGCTCCGGTGGACTGCGCGTTGGTCTCCCGGCGCGGCAGGTTCTCGAGGGTCTGCGGAAGACGCACGATCACGTCGGCGCACGCCGGGTCGTTGGCGTGCGGCGCGGGATCGAGGGCGACGACGGGCGAGCACCCGGTCAGCAGCACGCCGACAGCCGCGGCGATCAGGGCAGCCCCGATGGCGACGCGCCCGACTCTCACCTGGTCACTCTTTCTGGCACCCGATCAGGCTATCCGGCTCTGGCTGAGCGCTAGCGTGGCAGCATGACCCCGGGCAGCGCATCGGCCGGCACCCTCGGCTCGCTGGGCGAGGGGGCGGTGCTCGCGCGCATCTTTCCGCGGCTACCGGATGCGGCATCCGCCCTGGTCGGCCCGGGCGACGATGCCGCGGTGCTCGCGGCTCCCGACGGCCGCTACGTCGTGACCACCGACACCATGGTGCACGGGCCCGACTTCCGCCTGGCCTGGTCGACACCCCGCGAGCTGGGCTGGAAGGCCGCCGCCACCAACCTCTCGGACATCGCCGCGATGGGCGCGCGCCCGACGGCCCTGGTCGTGGCTCTCGTCGCTCCGGCCGACACGGCGGTCGAGGTGCTCGAGGGGATCGCCGACGGATTCCGCGAGGCGTGCGCGGCGCTCGCGCCCGGCTGCGGGGTGGTGGGTGGCGACCTCTCGGTGTCCGACACCCTGGTGGTGGCGGTGACCGCGTTCGGAGACCTTGAAGGGCGCGCCCCGGTGCTGCGTTCCGGCGCCCGCCCGGGCGATGTGGTCGCGGTGAGCGGCTCGCTCGGGCTCGCGGCCCAGGGGATCGCGCTGCTCTTCGCCCACGCGGTCGATGCGGACGGGCATCCGGATGCCACCCTCGTCCCCGCCCTGCGCCACGCCCACGGCGCCGAGCTGGCCGCGCAGCTCACCCCCCGACCCCCGCTGGCCGACGGGGCGCGCGCGGCCGTCGCCGGAGCGACCGCGATGCTCGACCTGAGCGACGGACTCGCGCTCGACGCCCGACGCCTCGCCGTCGCTAGTGGAGTGAGTATCGACCTCGACGGGGTCGCGATCGGCGTCGCCGGTCTCGCCCTCGAAGGCGACCGCGAGGAGGTGCTCGGTGCCGAGGCGCTCACCGGCGGCGAGGACCACTCCTTGCTGGCGACCTTTCCCGCCGGCACGCTGCTGCCGGGCGAGTTCCGGCCCATCGGGCACGTGCGCGCCGCGGGGACGTCTGGGCCCCAACTGCTGGTCGACGGCGTGCCCTTCGCGGCCCGCGGCGGCTGGGACCCCTACGCCGACTGGAACGGCAGGCGCGGCTAGGCGCTCACATCCGGTTCCGCCGCCGGCCGCAGCCAGTACAGCGCCGTGTCCCCGTAGTCCTTGCGCCGCTCGAGCTCGAGTCCGGCAGGCCACTCGGGAGCGCGGTCGCGCGACGAGCGCTCGAGCACGACCATGGCATCCGGATTCAGCCGCGCGACCAGCGCTTCGAGGTTGTGCACGAGCTCCAGGCCCCCGAGCTCGTAGGGCGGGTCGAGGAACACCACGTCCCAGCGATCGAGCGAGCCTCCCAAGAAGCTCTGCACCGGCTGACTGGAGATGACGATCTCGGGCGCCGCCCCGCGGGGGGCCGCCTTGCGCACGGCCGCCGCGTTGCCGTGGGTGATCCGGGTCGCCGCCGTCGCCCGGTCGACGAGGGTGACATGCGCGGCGCCGCGTGACGCCGCCTCGAGCCCGAGCGCCCCCGACCCGGAATACAGATCGAGCACCCGCGCGCCCTCCAGCGCGTCCCGGGACTCGAGCGCCGAGAAGATCGCCTCGCGCACCCGGTCGCTCGTGGGACGCGTGCCGAACGGAGGCACGGTCAAGCGGATCGATCCGGCGAACCCTCCGATGATGCGCGTCATGCCGGCCTCCCACGCCCACGGTAGCGCCTGTGGTCGGCGGGCCGAGCCTGCGTGAAGGCGGCACCCGGCGGCGTTACGATTCCCCTCGTGGCCACCTCCCCGCGTCGAGCTCCGAGATCCGCCGCCCCGTCGTTGAAGGCCGCATCGAAGGCCGTCGGCAAGGCGGCGGCGACGGCGGTGTCGCGCGCCGTTCCCCGAGCCACCCGCAGTCGCGAGCCGGCCATCCAGGCACTGGCGGAGCACGAGGCCGCGACGGGTTCGTACACCTCCGGCGTCATCAACAACGCGGTCTACGAGAACGGCGAGCGCATCGCGAGCCCCGAGTCGCTCGCCGGCACCTTCACGATCCTCGACAAGCACCCGAAGGCCATCGCCTGGATCGGCCTGTACCGACCGACGGCCGAGGAGCTGTCGGCGCTGGCCGCCGAGTTCAACCTGCACGAGTTGGCCATCGAAGATGCCGTGCTCGCTCACCAGCGACCCAAGATCGAGCGCTACGGCGACACGCTCTTCACGGTGCTGCGGGCTGCGCAGTACATCGACGAGACCGAAACCGTCGAGTTCGGCGAGCTGCACGTGTTCAGCGGCACCAACTTCGTCATCACGGTCCGGCACAGCGAGTCGCCGGACCTCAGCGTCGTGCGCAAGCGCATGGAGGACACCCCCGGCTCGATGGACGAGGGCACCGAGGCGATCCTCTACGCGATCCTCGATGCGGTGGTCGACGGCTACAAGCCGGTCGTCGACGGTGTCTCGAACGACATCGACGAGATCGAGACCCAGGTGTTCGACGGCGACGCCCAGGTCTCGCGACGCATCTACGAACTGAACCGCGAGGTCATCGAGTTCGAGCGGGCCGTGACGCCGCTCACCCAGATCATCGACACGCTGTCGGGCGGATTCGCCGACGGCTACGTGGGCGACACGCTGCAGCAGTACCTGCGTGACGTCGCAGATCACGTCGTGCAGACCAAGGAGCGGATCGAGGAGTTCCGGCTGCTGTTGCGCGACATCCTGGCGGTGAACACCAGCCTGGTCGCGCAGCGCCAGAGCGAGGAGGCGCGCAACCTCAGCGAGGCAGGCAACCGCCAGGCGATCGAGACCCGCAAGATCTCGGGATGGGCGGCCATCCTCTTCACCCCGACCCTGATCGCGGGCATCTACGGGATGAACTTCAAGGTCATGCCCGAACTGCACTGGGAGTACGGCTACCCCTTCGCGATCGGCCTGATGATCGTGTCGGGGATCGTGCTCTACATCATCTTCAAACGGCGCGGCTGGTTGTAGGTGCCCTCGCCCGACCATGATCCCCTCGCGGTCCGGCTGTCGACCGCTCTCGGCGGACGCACGGCGCAGGCGATCGAGAAGGCCTTCGGGTTCGCGACCGTCGGCGATCTGCTGGCGCACTACCCGCGTCGGTATGCGCGCCGGGGCGAACTGACGGCGCTCAGCGAGCTCACGATCGACGAGAACGTCACCATCGTGGCCGAGGTGCGCAGCGTCACCGAGCGGCCGATGCGCGCCAAGCGCGGCAGCATCCTCGAGGTGGTGATCAGCGACGGGCGTGGGCATCTCACCCTCACCTTCTTCAACCAGGCCTGGCGGGCGCGCGAGCTACGGCCGGGGATGCGCGGCATCTTCGCGGGAAAGGTCGGCGAGTACCGTGGCGCGCGGCAGCTCGCGCATCCGGACTACGAGCTGTTCGCCGCCGACGACGAGAACGCACCGGCGCTCGACCCGGCTGCTGCTCAGGGCTGGGCCGAGCAACCGATCCCGATCTACCCGGCCACCTCCACGGTGGCGAGCTGGCAGTTCGCCAAGTCGGTCGCGCAGGTGCTCGATACTCTGCCGCCGCTCGACGACCCGGTGCCTGCACGGCTGCGTCGCTCGCGCGACCTGGTCGACTTCGGTCGAGCGCTCGAACTGATCCACCGACCGCAGACGGATGCCGACTGGCACCGCGCGCACGACGCCCTGAGGTTTCAGGAGGCGTTCGTCTTGCAGGCCGCTCTGCTCCAGCAGCGCGCGGAGCGCCGCTCGGAGGCCGCGAAGCCGCGCACACCTGGACGCTTCTCGGCCGAGTTCGAGGAGCGCCTGTCCTTCAGCCTGACCAACGATCAACTCGCGGTCGGCGCCGAGATCGGCCGGGACCTGGCCGACGGAGCGCCGATGAACCGGCTCGTGCAGGGGGAGGTCGGGTCCGGCAAGACCCTCGTGGCGCTGCGAGCCATGCTGGCCGTCGCCGACTCGGGCGGGCAGTCGGCGTTCCTCGCGCCGACCGAGGTGCTCGCGGCGCAGCACCTGAGGTCGCTGACCTCGGCACTCGGTCCCGACCTGGCGGCGCGCCTGCGTCCGACCCTGCTGACCGGGCAGTTGCCGGTTGCGCTGCGGCGCAAGGCGCTGCTGGCGGCGGCGTCCGGGAGCGCATCCATCGTCGTGGGCACCCACGCGCTGCTCGGGGAGTCGGTCACCTTCGCCGAGCTCGGGCTGGTGGTGGTCGACGAGCAGCATCGCTTCGGCGTCGACCAGCGCGAGGCGTTGCGGCTCAAGGGCTTGGCGAACACGGCGGCCGATGCCGCCGCCCCGCACGTGCTGGTGTTGACGGCGACGCCGATCCCGCGCACCGTGGCGATGACGGTGTTCGGCGATCTCGACGTCTCGACCATCACCGAGCTGCCGGCCGGGCGCGCGCCGATCGAGTCGTTCGTCGTGCCGTTGGCCGAGCATCCCGGGTGGGAGCACCGCATCTGGGAGCGCCTCAGCGAAGAGCTCGCGCAAGGCCGTCAGGGCTTCGTGGTCTGCCCGGCGATCGATCCGAAGCACGTCGAGGATGCCGACGCCGACGAGGTCGAGAACGGCGACGGCACCCCGGCCGGACCAACGGCGGCAGTGCTCACCGTGCTCGAGGAGGCTCGCGCGAACCCTCTTCTGGCGGGCCGCAGGATCGAGCCCCTGCACGGCCGCATGAGCAGCGACGAGAAGGATGCGACCATGCGCGCCTTCGCCGCCGGCGAGATCGACGTGCTGGTCGCGACCACGGTGATCGAGGTCGGGGTCGACGTTCCCAACGCCTCGACGATGGTGGTGCTCGACGCCGACCGCTTCGGCGTGGCTCAGCTGCACCAGCTGCGCGGTCGGATCGGGCGCGGGGGAGTGCCCGGGCTCTGCCTGTTCGTCACCCGGGCGGAACTCGGCACGCCCGCGCGCGAGCGCGTGGATGCCGTGGCCGCCACCCTCGACGGCTTCGCTCTCGCGCAGGTCGACCTCGAGCTGCGGCGCGAGGGCAACGTGCTGGGACGTGCGCAGTCGGGTGGCCGTTCCTCGCTGAAGCTGCTGCGCGTGGCGCGCGACGGGGACCTGATCGCCGAGGCGCGTGCCCTGGCTGCCGGGGTGCTCGAATCCGATCCGACGCTCGCCGAGCATCCCGCGCTGCGGCACGCTCTGGAGGCTCGGCTGGATGCGGCCGAGGCGGCCTTCCTGGCCAAGAGCTGATTCAGGCCCCGGCCCGCGAGGTCACCCGGAGTACGGCCACTCCCAGGCGCTGCCGCACCCGCACTCGTTCTGCGGAGCGTAGGCGAGGTACACCGAACCGGGTGCGACATCGAGCAGGACCGAGCCGGTCACCGTCTGGGCGGGGCCGATCCGGTCTGGCAGGGGAGGCACGGAGAGCTCGCAGTGATCCTCGCTTCCGATCGCGTTGATGCCTCCGGCGATGAGGCCCGGGCTGTCCGGCGGGTAGTAGAACCAGTTGTCGGGCGCGAAGGTGACGGTATTCCCCTGGCCGTCGGCCCCGAGCTCCGCAGTCGTGATCACCTCGAGGTCCACCTCGACGTAGTGACCGTTCGACGGAGCAGGGGGCTCGGCGTTGCGGCACTGCGGATCGCTGACGATCCGAGTCACCGTGAACGTCACCAGGCGGGTCTCACCGTCCTCGGACAGGATCCCGGCCTTCTGCCCCACGAGCTTGGGGATGTTGCCGCGCTCCGACGTTGATCCGTCGCTGTAGTGCTCGACGGTCGGCGTGGGAGAGGGGGATGCGAGGAGGCCGCCGGCGACGTGCGACAGCGCCTCGCCGGGGCCGAGCACGTGGAGCAGAGCGGCACAGCCGGTGAGGCTGATCCCGAGCAGGATCGCGGTCGTGCCGCCCAGCGCGACAGCAGTTCTCCGCAACCGACGCATGAGGGTGAGTCTGCCCGGGCCGCCGTCACCCCCGCCAACCCCCGTTCGGGAGTGCGCCGTCGCGCCCGTTAGTCTCGAACCATGAGCAGGATCGCCGTCGTCCCCGGGTCGTTCGACCCCGTCACTCTCGGTCATCTCGACGTCATCGAGCGCGCGGCCGGCATCTTCGATCAGGTGCACGTGCTCGTCGTGCACAACCCGGGCAAGACCGCGCTGCTGCCGATCGCGCAGCGGGTGTCGTTGCTGCAGGAATCGATCGCTGCATCCGGGGCCGCCAAGAACATCCTGGTGACCAGCTGGAGCGTCGGACTGCTCGTCGACTACTGCACCGACGTGGGCGCGAGCGTGCTGGTCAAGGGGATCCGCTCGCAGGTGGATGTCGCCTACGAAACTCCGATGGCGATCGTCAACCGCGACCTGGCCGGGGTCGAGACGATCTTCATGCTTCCCGACCCTGCGCACGCCCACGTCTCGAGCTCGCTGGTGCGCCAGGTCGCGTCGCTGGGTGGGGACGTGGCGCCGTACGTGCCCAAGGTGGTCGCTGACTACCTTCGAAAGGGCTCCTAGCTCGGCGCGAGAACCGATCGACAGCTAGCCGCCCGCGTACGCCCGACGGTGGACCGGGTTCTTCGGTGCGAGGACGATCGGCGAGGCGTGCAAGAGGTCTCCGGGTGGCGGCAGGAGTTCGTAGCGCCCTCTGCTGCGTTGGATCTTCCACCCGTTGTTGTGCACCATGAGGTGATGGTGTCGACAGAGAAGAACTCCGTCGTCGATATCGGTGGAACCGCGGTCGTTGCCCCATTCGTTGATGTGATGCGCTTCGGTCCACGAGGGTGGGCGGTCGCAATGGGGATGCGCGCACCCGCCCCAGATAGCGGCCAGCATCGTGCGCTGGTGCTCGGTGAAGAGTCGCTGACTGCGTCCGAGTTTCAGCGCCCTGCCGCGATCGTCGAAGAGAAGCGGCAGCCATCCGTCTGCGCAGGCGATGCGGTGCGCGCTCGCACTGGAGATCGCGCTGTTCTGACCTTCGAGTTGGGCCGCGCCCGCTCGACGTTCGAGATCGCTGAGAGTCACATGCACCCGAACGGCGGGCTTGCGCATGCCGAACACACGACCTTCATCGGCCTCGGCCGCGATGCGCACCATCTGAACGAGCGCGTCGAAGGCCAGCTGCTCGGTGCTGCGCTCGTCGCGGGCAATGGCGTCGGCACGCTCGACGGCCCGCGAGTCAACGAACCGGGGGCCGCCGCGGCGCGGTGAGGTGACGGCGTCGACCGCATCGGTGACCATGGCAGCCGATTCCGGGTCGAGCAGACCGATCAATCTCGTCATACCGTCGGCCTGGGGGATGAGCCTCAGAAACCGCTTGTCGCGGAGCACCGCCTCGCGGTCGGCAATGCCCGCCTCGTCGAGTTCGTCGCGCAGTTCTCTCGCGCGCCGTGCCACCTTCTCGGGTGGAAGCGAGGCCGAGGTCGTCAGCAACGAGTGCGCCGCATCTGCCAAGTCGTCGGCCGCGACGGTCGCCGAGGGTGAACCCAGACCGCTCTGGATCGCGGCCGCCGCCCCGACCGACACCTCGCCGGCGGCGACGCGGCCGGCTACCTCGCTCAACCACGGAGACGGTGCGCTCATCATGGTGCCGACGGTGGTGATCGCCTTCGCCTCTCCGGCGGTGGTGCCCGTGATCTTCGAGACCAGGGCGTCGGCGGTGCGTGCGCCGGCGCGCTGCGCCAAGCCGCTGTAGCCGAGTTCGAGAGTCGACCGCGCCGCGACCACCCCGGCCAGGGTTGCCAGTCCGGCATCGATGACTCGTCGCGCCTGAGCCCAGACCTGCATCGCCTCGATCACCCCCGCGTCGGAGGCGCCCGAGATGCCCTCGAGGTCGGGAACCTCGAGTCGCAGCATCGTGGCGGTGGGCATGGTCCATTCTCTCAGAGAGAGAACAAAAAGACGATAGTCACCGCACAATCTGTCAGAAACAATCGAACAGAAATGCTATGGAGGAAAGGCAAGGACGCAGGGGCGACCACCGCCGGTGCGACAATGGCACCGTGACCCCCGCATCCATCGGCTACGCCATGATGCTCGAGCGTTTCGCCCCCGCCGACGCGATCGCCCACTCCGAATACGCCGAGCAGCTCGGCTTCAGCGGCACCGTCAGCACCGATCACTTCCAGCCCTGGTTGAGCAGGCACGGGCAGGCGAGCTTCGTGTGGAGCGTGCTCGGAGCGCTCGGCGCTCGAACCGCCGGCGACCTGGGGGCAGGCGCCGTCACCGCCGGCGCGCGGATGCATCCCGCCGCCATCGCGCAGGCCAGTGCCACGATCGGCGCGCTGTACCCGGGCCGGCACTGGCTCGCCCTCGGAGCGGGAGAGGCCCTCAACGAGCACGTGACCGGCGGCTACTGGCCCGAGGCGCCGGAACGCATCACGCGGATGTTCGACGCGATCGAGGTGATCCGCAAGCTGTTCGCCAGCGGCGGCACCGGCCGCCCGGTGCGGCACCACGGCTCGCACTTCGAGCTGGAGAGCACGCAGCTCTGGGGCGCGCCGTCCGTCGCGCCGCGGATCCTGGTGGCGACTGCGGGGCCCGTTGCGGCCAAGCGCGCGGGAAAGGCGGCCGACGGCATCCTGACCATCGGCACTTCGCACGATAAGGCAGCCGCCCTCGTGGCGCGCTTCGACGAGGGCCTGAAAGAGGCACGGGCGCCGCGCGGCGACACCCTGCGCGTGGTGCGCGTCGACCTCAGCTGGGCGCCGACCGACGAGCAGGCGATGGCGAATGCGCTCGCCGAGTGGCCGCTGCCGGGCATCCGGTTTCCGCGCAGCGATGTGCGCTCGCCCGGCGATTTCGAGCAGCTCGCACGCACGGTGCGCCCGGAGGACTTCGAGGGCCGGATGCTCGTCTCCAGCGACCCCGACGTGCACCGCGCCCACCTGCAGCGCTTCGTCGACCTGGGGGTCGACCGGATCTTCCTGCACAATGCCGGACCCGACCAGCGCGCCTTCATCGAGACGTTCGCCCGCGACGTGCTCCCGAAGCTGACGCGATGAGCGGGGCGGTGCTTCCCCCGGATGCGGTCAGCATCTTCGCGATCGACGGCCTGCCCGAGATCCATCCCGGCGACGACCTGGCCGGGATGCTGGGCGACGCCCTCGGGGGCACGCTCGTGGACGGCGACATCCTGGTCATCACCAGCAAGATCGTGTCGAAGGCCGAGGGCCGCATCGTCGAGGCGCAGGATCGCGAAGACGCCATCACCGCCGAGACCCGGCGCGTCGTCGCGAGCCGCGCGCACCCGGGCGGCGTGACGCGCATCGTCGAGACGCACACCGGTCTCGTGATGGCGGCCGCCGGCGTCGACGCCAGCAATGTGCCCGACGGAACGGTCGCGCTGCTTCCCGTGGACCCGGATGCCTCGGCCCTCGCGCTGGCGACCGCCCTGCGCGCGCGGTTCGGCATCAACGTCGGGGTGATCCTCAGCGACACGTTCGGCCGACCGTGGAGAGAGGGTCAGACCGACGTCGCCATCGGCGCCGCCGGTCTGCACGTCGTCGACGACTTGCGCGGTTCGACTGACAGCCAGGGACGGGTGCTCGAGGTGACGGTCCCGGCGATCGCCGATGAACTGGCGGGCGCTGCCGACCTCGTGAAGGGCAAGGCGACCGGGCGCCCGGTCGCCGTCGTGCGCGGACTCGGGCGGTACGTGGCGGGGTTGGACGCGCCGGGCGCGAAGCGACTCGTGAGGCACGCCGAGCTCGACATGTTCCGCCTGGGCAGCGACGAGGCCGATCGCCAGGGCTACGAGCGCGGGCGCGAGGAGGGTCGTGCCGAGGGGTACGACGAGGGGTACGCCGCCGGATTCACCGAGGGCTCCGCCGAGGCGGCACAGTCCGATCCCGTCGAGGGCTGACGCTCCTCAGTACACGCTCGGCGCTGACGACTCGCCACCGAGTGCGAGAGCAGCTCCCGAGTCGACGATCGCCACATCGGTCGTCACCGCGATGTACTCGAAACCGAGCTCTGCCAGGCGTGCGCTGCGTGCCGCGTCGGCTCCGTAGGCGCCGAGGGTGAGCCCGGCGCGCCGGCAGGCGGCGACGATCCGGTGGAGCGGGGCGTCCGCTCCCGAGGCGTCCAGCAGGTCGTCGACGGTGGTGCCGAGCGCGAGCGAGAGATCGTTCGGTCCCAGGAACACGCCGTCCAGGCCGTCCACCTGGACGATCTCGTCGAGCTGCTCGAGGGCACCGCGCGTCTCGATCATCGCCCAGACGCGGGTGCGGTCGTGCGCCTCGGCCGCGGTCGGAGCGTCGTGCAGCCACAGCGGGGAGATCGGCCCCCAGCTGCGACGGCCGCGCGGCGGGTAGAGCGCAGCGTTGACGGCGGCGCGGGCATCGTCGGCGCTTTCGATCATGGGGATGACGACGATCGTGGCTCCAACGTCGAGAGCGAAGCCGATCGCCGCGGCGTCCAGTGCGGGCACCCGTACGGCGATCTCGGGTCCGTCGCCGCCGAGGCCCCGCAGGATGTCGGCGACGCGGGCGCGATCGAGCAGGCCGTGCTGCTGGTCGAGGCAGAGCCACTCGAACCCGGCGGCCGCGATCCGCCGGGTCGTGCCGACGTCGCCCATCGTCACCCAGGCGCCGCGCGCGACGCGACCCTTCGATGACGGGGCGGGGTGTCCTGAGACCATGTCCGCATTATCCATGGCAGCGTCCGGTTCGGCGACTAGCGTCGAAGGATGGCTCTGACCCTCCAGTCCGTGACGTTCCTCTCGCCCGATCCGCGGCGCGATGCGGAATTCTGGGGCGCGGTCCTCGGTCGATCCGCCGAGGTCGACCGCGATGGCATCCTGTTGGCGGGGACCACCACGCAGGTCGGCCTGCGTTTCGAGGCGGGCCCGGGGCACGGTGCCGCGAAGAACCGGTTGCACCTGCACCTCACCGACGGCGAGCGCACCCAGCGCGACACGATCGACGCCTGCATCGCGCTGGGTGGGCGCCTGCTCGGCAGCGGCCACGTTCCCGAGAACAGCTACGCCGTCATGGCCGATCCGGTGGGCGACGAGTTCTGCGTCATCGAAGACGGCAACGGCTATCTGACCGGATGCGGCCCGCTCGGTGAGGTCACCTGCGACGGGACGCGCGCTGTCGGTCTCTTCTGGGCGCAGGCCCTGGGCTGGCCCCTGGTGTGGGAGGTCGGTGAGGAGCGCGTCATCCAGTCGCCGGCGGGAGGAACGAAACTCGCCTGGGGCGGCGAGCCGATCCCGCCCGACAAGGATGTCGATCGCCAGCACTTCGTCTTCACCGTCGACGAGAGCGAGCTCGAACACGAGGTCGATCGGCTGGTGTCGCTGGGAGCGAGCCTCGACTCATCGACCGCTTCCCCGGAGAGGACCCTTCGCGACCCGGACGGCGCCCCCTTCCTCCTGCGAACCCCGTAGGGTCGAGCCCATGGCCAAGCCCCCGCAGGACGGTGAGCGCCGCATCCTGTTCGCCGATGGAACGCTGAGCGGCATCGAGAACTACCGGCACGGTAAGAAGTCGGGCCGGTGCGAGTACTGGTACAAGAACGGCCAGAAGAAGGCAGAGGGCCAGTTCGTCAAGGGCCTGTTCGCCGGGGACTGGGTGTGGTGGCGTGAAAACGGCGAGCTCTTGCAGAAGGGCGCATTCGTCGACGGCGAGCAGGACGGGCTCTGGACGCGCTGGCACGAGACCGGCGCCAAGCTCGACGAAGGGCAGTGGGTTCGCGGAAAGAAGTCGGGCATCTGGAAGCGTTACGACCGCGACGGTGTGCTCGTCGAGACGACGTCCTATGCGGAGCGCTCATGAGCGGCTCGCAGCGCAAGAAGAAGCCCGACGCCCAGCCGGATGCGGCGCAGGAGGTCATCGACCAGCTGGCCCCGAGCGTGGAACCGCCGCCCATGTCACGGCCGCTGCTGTCGCCTCCGTATGCGTTCCCCATCCCATTCGGCGAGCCGCCTGCCGAGCCCGTCGAGCTGGTCGACGGCGAGATCCCGTGGGAGCTGCGGGACGGCGAATGAGCGCGACAACGCGGCCTCCGAGGATGCTGAACCGAACCGCGCGCCGTAACGTATGACTTTCGGGGCGCTCTTCCCATTCACGACGCGGTGACGGAGACTGAAACTGATGGATGCTTATTCGGCACCGACCGACCGGGCCGCCGGCAACGCAGTGGACGGCCCGGCGCCCGACGGTGCGGGCATGTTGAACGTCGACGCGCTTCCGATCGCCGAGTTCCTGCTCGACAGCCGCGCGGTCATGGCCGCCGTCGAGACGGTGATCGACGGCAAGCGCGAGGCGGTCGAGATCGCCCTGACCGTCCTGCTGTCCGAAGGGCACCTGCTCGTCGAAGACGTGCCGGGGGTCGGCAAGACGATGCTGGCCCGCGCCCTCGCTCGCAGCGTCGACTGCTCGGTGTCGCGCATCCAGTTCACCCCCGATCTGCTGCCCGCAGACATCACGGGCGTCTCGGTCTACAACCAGAGCGCGCGCGAGTTCGAGTTCAAGCCGCGCCCGGTGTTCGCGAACATCGTCATCGGCGACGAGATCAACCGCGCAT
>Ga0105240_10007381_pt1 | contig 15991 bp, 11 predicted proteins | sample KBSC54metaG_FD_80426 | JGI IMG/M metagenome (GOLD analysis project Ga0105240, IMG submission 80426) | Corn rhizosphere microbial communities from Kellogg Biological Station, Michigan, USA - KBS C5-4 metaG | ecosystem: Host-associated > Plants > Roots > Rhizosphere > Soil | place: Michigan, USA... | reverse complement strand
CCACGCGAACGATGCGCTGGAGAATCTCGAGAAGATCTTCCAGACTCGAGTCCATCGCGTGTTGACTCAGTTGGGTGTTCCCAGCGCCGAGGAAGTCGAGGCGCTCAGTGCCCGGGTCACCGCACTCAACGAGAGTGTCAAACAGCTCAACCGCACTCGTAAACCGGCCCGGTCGAGGCCGCACGGGACACGCAGGGCAGCAGCGTCAGCGGTTACCGCACCCGCCCCGTAGTAGACCGTGCTAACCATCCAGCCCGCGCGACAGCATCGCGCGGGTACAGGGAAGCTCGCGATCGCACTCGCGGGCGGTGGGCCCCTGGGCGCCTTCTACGAGCTTGGCGCTCTGCATGCACTCGGTGAGTGCGTGGAGGGGCGCGAGCTGACGGATTTCGACGTCTACGTCGGGGTGAGCTCAGGCTCGCTGGTCGCGGCGGGCCTGGCCAACGGCCTCGACACGACATCGATGGGCTCGACATTCATACAGGATGAATCCACGCTCGTGCCCTTCTCGCCACAGATGCTGTTGCAGCCGGCGATCGGACAATATGCCCGATGGCTCGCACTGTTACCGCAGGCGCTGCTGGATGCGGCGCGGCAGTACGTCAAGGAGCCGATCCAGAGCGGCTGGTCTGCTCTGGTCGGCCCGATCGCCCGGGTCGTACCGACCGCCTTGTTCGACAATGCTCCACTGGAGCGTTATCTGCACAAGCTGTTCACCAGCCGTGGCCACACGGACGACTTTCGCGAGCTCCGGGCAAAACTGTATGTCGTCGCAACCAATCTCAACACCGGCAATACCGTCGTTTTCGGTGATAAGCGCCATACACGCACACCGATATCGCGAGCCGTGATCGCCAGCGCCGCTCTACCGGGTCTGTACCCTTCCGTCAAAATTGACGGCCAACACTATGTTGACGGCGCACTCATCCGCACCGTACATGCCTCATTGGCCCTGGAAGCCGGCTGTGACTTGTTGATCTGCATCAATCCGCTCGTGCCATTCGACGCTTCGCAGTCACGCGATCACCGGCGCTCGAACCTGGCCGATAACGGACTGCCAGCCATCCTCTCCCAGACTTTCCGCGCCTTGATCTATTCGCGCATGCATGTAGGCATGGCTCGCTACGGCTTGCATTTTCCCTGCGCCGACGTACTCCTGCTCGAACCGGATCGCGGCGACGAGCGTCTTTTCTTCACAAACGTATTCCGCTACACAGGCCGGCACCGGCTCGTGGAGCATGCTTATCAGTGTACCCGCCGTGACCTGCTCGCCGGGGCCAGTACACTCGCGCCACTGCTGGCAAAGCGTGGCTTGGAATTGAACGAGAAGCGCCTCAAAGACAGGAAGCGTACCTTTGCGAGCGCCGCGCGTGAGCGCTCTGCGCGCGCTCGCCAGACGACACGGCGATTGGATGCGGCCTTGAACAAATTGGATTCGGTCCTTTCGGCCGAGTCGCGCGCCAACTGAGGCAGATGCACAATGGCGGCTCGCTACTGGCGCCTGTTGTTTCTTAGCGAGTTGGCTTTGGCAACGGCGTTTGCGATGCGGGTGGGCGTGGCTTTCAAGCTACCCCTGGCGCTGGCCGTGCTCGCAGGCCTCGGCGTATTGCTGCTCTTGCCTGGTGTCCTCGCCGGGCTGTCATTCGTCATCGCTGGCGTCATGGGTCCACCGCAGCGCGGCCGGGGAACCTTCATCGACTTGCTGCGTGCATGGGTCAGTGAATCCGTAGCACTCCAGCGGGCAACCCTTGCGATGAGCTTGGAGCCCTGGCGGCGCTTCGACTACGACAGCCCCCCGGGCGCACCGCAGCCGCCCAAACCCGTGTTATTGATCCATGGGATTGTATGCAGCCGCGCCGTGTGGCGGCCGTTGGCCAACGCCCTGCGCGGCCAAGAGTTCGGCCCCATCCGTGCGGTCAACCTCGAGCCGCTCCTGGGGAACATCGACTCACACGCCAAGTCTGTTGCAACTGTGATCCGGCAACTGCGCTGTAAGTGTGGCGGCGCGCGCGTTACCATCATCGCGCACAGCATGGGCGGCCTGGTGGCCCGAGCCGCGCTGCGGCTGCTGGAAGCCGATGACATCAGACAGATCGTCACCCTGGGCTCGCCCCATCACGGCACCTGGCTAGCCCAGCTTCTACCGGGATTGCCGTATCGGCAAATGCAACCTGACTCCGAATGGCTCGCTGCGTTGAACGCCGCCCAGGAGGGCCGCTTTCCGGTGCCGGTCACCTGTATCTACAGCACAAACGACAACCTGGTCACGCCCTCCCGGAGCGCCGCGCTCCAGGGAGCGACCCGGTTCGAGCTGCGGGGTCTCGGTCACCTGAGCCTCCTCAGCGCGCGGCCGGCCATCGATTGCACCCTGCGAGTCCTTGTATGAAAACCAACTCGTTCGACTACATCATCATCGGGGCGGGATCAGCCGGATGCGTGCTCGCGAACCGGCTCACGGCACGCTCCGACCTGCGGGTGCTCCTGCTCGAGGCAGGCGGCCCCGACTCGAGCCCCTTCATCCACATGCCCGCGGGCATCGCCCGCCTCGCCGGCAACCCTCGAGTCGATTGGAGTTACTACACGGAGCCGGAGCCTCACCTGCTGGGGCGCCGGCTGTATTGGCCGCGCGGACGCGTGCTCGGCGGCAGCAGCTCGATCAACGCCATGTGTTACACGCGCGGGCATCCTCGGGACTACGATGAATGGGCAGGTCTTGCCGATGAGCAGTGGAGCTATGTCAACGTTCTACCCTACTTCAAGAAATCCGAGGCACAGGCACACGCGGCAAGCGAGTTTCATGGTGCCAATGGTCCGTTGTCGGTGGAGGAGCTCAAGTTCCGCAATCCCTTGAGCGAGGTTTTCGTGGCCGCGGGCGTGGAGAGTGGCCTGGAGCGGAACGCCGATTTCAACGGGCCCCGTCAGGACGGTATCGGCTTCTACCAGGTCACGCAACGTAACGGCCGCCGATGCAGCAGCGCACGCGCGTATCTGCGGCCGGCATTGTCATTGTCCAACTTATCGGTGCGCACCCGTTGCCTGGTGACCCGAGTGCTCCTGCGCGGGACTCGGGCGGTCGGCGTCGAATACCGCCAGAACGGCGAGCTGCAGATGGCACATGCCGAACGGGAGGTTGTACTGTCGGCCGGGGCAGTGGCCTCACCACAGCTCTTGCTCTTGTCGGGAATCGGACCGGCTGATGAATTACGGGCGCTGGGCATCCCTGTGGCCGTGCCTTCCGAGGGTGTAGGTCGGTGTTTGCACGACCACCTGGATTTCTGCACGCTCTACAAGTGTACGCGGCCGATCACCTACGACTTCTCAGCATGGCAGGAAGCCGTCGTGGCACTACGATATCTGCTCACGCGTTCCGGACCGGGCGTCACCAATGTGGCCGAAGCCGGAGCGTTCGTTCGCACTGTTCTGGCCATTGACGAGCGGCCGGACGTGCAATTGCATTTTGTACCGGCCCAGCTCGACGACCATGGCCGGAACCGCCTGCCGGGACATGGGTTTACCGTCCACGCCTGCGCGCTGCGGCCCGAAAGCCGCGGGCGCATCACACTGCGCTCCAACCGGCCGGACGAAGCACCGGTGATACAGGCGAACTATCTGAGCACGGATACGGACATGGACGTGCTGTTGGAAGGGATCGCGCTATCCCGGGAAATCATTCATTCGCCGGCATTCACGCCCTTTCGTGGCGCGGAAGTATTTCCGGGGGAAAAGGTCCGGAGCCGGCAAGAGCTCGAGGCCGTAGTACGGCGCAAGGCGGAGACGATCTATCATCCGGCGGGAAGTTGCCGGATGGGCAACGACGCGAGCGCCGTAGTCGACGCTCGGCTGCGCGTGCGCGGGACGGAGGGGTTGCGGGTCGTGGACGCATCGGTCATGCCACGGCTGATTGGCGGCAATACCAACGCGCCCACGATCATGATCGCCGAGAAGGCAGCCAGCGCTATGTTGGAATGATGCCGAGCACCACGGCTAGCGCAGATAGGCCTCGGTGGCATAGCGGCGCATCATCCGATGGCTGTTGAAATATGCCGCGTTCTTCGCGATCGATCCCTTCATGACCTCGAGCCAGCCGCTTCTGGAACCATTGCTGTAGAACGCGGGCAGCACGACGCGTTCGAGTTTTTCGTAAAGCTCGCGTGCATCATTGACGCTCCAGCCGGTAACCCCCTCGATACAGCCCTCGAGCCACCAGCCATCGGGAACCGACAGGCTGGGGACGCCATTGAAGGCCGCCTTCATTCCACTGGTTCCAGACGCCTCCATCGGAGGTAGCGGTGTGTTGACCCACACGTCACAGCCAGAAACGAGCAATTGCGCGAGCCCCATATCGTAATCGGGCAGGTACGCCACGCGCACGCTCCCGGCTAGCGCCCGAGCCCGCTGGTGTAAGAGGGCGATCAGCCGCTTGCCCTCCTCATCATGCGGGTGCGCTTTTCCAGCAAGCACGATCTGGATCGAATGCTGGCGGGCAATGCCGCGTAATCGTTCCAGGTCTTCAAACAGAAGATCCGGGCGTTTGTAGGCGGTCATTCTGCGCGCGAATCCCAAGGTGGCGACTTGCGTGTCCAAAGCGATTCCCGTCAGCTCCTTTACCTTGCCCACGAGCGCTTGCTTCGCACACTGATGAGCATCCAGCAGCAGCCCGTCGGGAATCGCGTCGGCCCGCGACAGCAGCTCGGGCTCGTGACACCAACCAGGCACGTAGGTGTCATAGAGCTTACGCAAGCTAGGGGCAGTCCAGGTATGAGGATGGACCCCGTTGGTGATGGCACGCACCCTGTAACCCGGATAAAGGCTCGCCGACAGCTCCGCGTGTCGCTTTGCCACCCCGTTCACGAACTCACTCAGATTCAACGCGAGCCGTGTCATGTTGAGCCGGTCGTCGCCGGCCAGCTTCTTCAGCGTGGCAAACTCGATTGGCTCGGGCGGTGGACCGTACGTCGCGCTCCGGAACAGGCGCCCGACGAGCTCATACGAAAAGCGATCGTGCCCGGCTTCCACGGGGGTATGGGTCGTGAATCGACACAACTCGCGTACCCGTGGCAGATCGTAAGGTAGGTCACCATCACGCAAATCGCTCGGGGGATAGGCGTGCCGCCGCAACAGCTCGATGCCCAGCAGGGCCGAGTGTCCCTCATTCATGTGGAAGGCGCTGATATCAAAACCCAACGCATGCAGGATGCGTACCCCGCCCATGCCGAGAACCATCTCCTGCTTGAGGCGATAGCTCTCGTCGCCTCCGTAGAGGTAGTGGGTGATATCCCGATCCTGCTGCGCGTTCTCCGGCAAATCGGTATCGAGAAGAATGACGGGCGCCCGTCCTCCCATATGACTCTCGACCGTGTACAGCCAGCATCCAATCCAGACCGCGCGGTCTTCGATACGGACGGCGACCTTCGCATCCAGAGCGCGGGCCCATTGGGACGGCTCCCAATCGGCGCGCTGCTCGGTCTGCCGGCCGTCAGCATCGATCTGCTGGCGGAAGTAGCCCGAACGGCTCACCAGCGTCACGGCCACCATCGGCAGGTCCAAGTCCGCCGCCGACCGCAAGGTATCGCCCGCGAGCACTCCGAGACCGCCGGCATAGGTCGGAATCTCGCTGCGGAGCGCGATCTCCATCGAGAAATATGCGACGCGCGGCTCTTGGAGAAACTCACCGATCATCGGCACAGAGTGCACGGCCCTGCGCCCGGCCGCAGTACGTATTCTCCGCTGTCCGTATTTCCTCTTACTGCGCGGCTCCGGCTGAGTGGGTAGATTTCTGGTCACCCGCAGTGCAAGGAAACAATCATGAGCAATTGCGACAACCACTGGGCCCTCGTGCTCGCCGCGGGGGACGGACGCCGCCTTCAAGGGTTAACCCGGACCGCATCGGGAACGGTCGTGCCGAAACAGTTCTGCACGCTGAACGGCGGCTTGTCCTTCCTGGAGGAAACGGTGCGGCGGGCACAAACCGTGGTGCCACGGGAACGGATCTGTGCCGTGGTGGCATCCCAACATGTGCCGCATTGGGCTCCTCTCCTGGACTCGATGCCGTTAAACAACATCATCGCGCAGCCTCGCAACCGTGGCACGGCGATCGGTATTCTTCTGCCATTGCTCCAGATCATGCGACGCGATCCCGCGGCGCGAATTCTGCTGCTGCCGTCGGATCACCACGTCCGCAGCGAGGGGCGGCTGGCGGCCGCACTGCGCGCCGCGATGGGCTCCACCGAGGCCAACATCGTGCTACTTGGATTCGAGCCGGACCACGTGGATACTGAGTTGGGTTATATCGTGCCGGAGCACGCACAGGACGGTATGTTCCCGGCCGTAAGCCGCTTCGTCGAGAAGCCGCCGGCTGCCGAAGCGCGGCAGCTCATCCGGCAGGGCGCACTGTGGAATGCGTTCATCATCGCGGCCGACGCGGCCACACTTTTGCGGCTGTTTGAGCGGCGCTGCCCCGAGGTCGTCGCAAAGATGCGCCGTCTCATCCAACTCGAGCCGAAAAACGAATTCCCGTCCGGATCGCTCTCAGAGTTGTACGATGAATTGCCGGATCTCGATTTTTCACGCGACATCCTCCAGGGCCAGGAGCGGCACCTGCGGATGCTGGCTGTGCCTGAATGCGGTTGGAGCGACCTTGGAACCCCGGAGCGGGTTGCAGCGGCGTTGCACGCCCTCAATGACCGCGGCACTGCCCCCAAGCCGATCCCAAAATCCCGAAGTGTTGTCAATCTCGCCGCCCGGCACGCGTTGTTGTGCTCACTTGCCGAGCCGTCCGGCTATCACAACACCACTCGCGCGGTTGCTGTTTTCCCCCAAGCAACCACCTGATTGCGACCGGACCGTTTAGCCGTGTAGAGCGCCGAGTCACTCTGCTCGAGCAAAGTTGCAGCTGTCGCGGTTCCGCCCGCGAGCGTCGCAACTCCCACGCTGACGGTTACGGGCTTTTGCAGCCGGAGCTCGGCAACTTTCTGCCGCACTCTCTCCGCCAGAGCGCGCGCCCCCGCGAGAGGCGTCTCCGGCAGTACGATGGCAAACTCCTCGCCGCCGATACGCGCTACCAGATCCGTGTCCCGCGCAACGCTGACAAACACGGCGGCGGCGGCAGTCAAAACGTCGTCACCGGCCGGATGACCAAAGGTATCGTTGTAGGACTTGAACTCATCGACGTCGATCGTCAGTAACGATAACGGCCTCTGGTAGCGCCGGGCTCGATTGAATGCCTCCAGGAGAAAGGCATCGAACGCGCGACGGTTGGGCAGGCTCGTGAGCGGATCGTGGCGGGACATGATGGTAGCCGCGGTGCGTTCCGCATCCAGCAGCTCGATCCGGCGAGCCAGTATGAGAATGAGGGCCACCGAGCCGGCCGAAGAGAATACGGAATACAGCGCCCAGTTGAATGCAGCTGCAGGCTCACCCAAGGCGTGCGGATTGCGAACGAGCCATCCAAGCAGCGGCGGCGCCAGTGTCGCCGGCGGCAGTAGCCAGCGACACACCGTGCCGCCGACATTGTTGGCCAATGCGGTACGGACCGGCCAGGAGCCGGGCTGTGAGGCGAGTGCCCCGAGCGCGACCACGAAGAGCGCGGCAGCCGTGTGCACGGCTACCGATCCGAATGGCAGCGCTCCAGGCGGAGTGGAGTTTGCGAACAGATAGCCATTCAAGACAGTCCAGGTCACCAGGAGTGCGACTATCGAGCATACGGTCCGCACATGACGCCAGCCACGCTGCTCGGGACCCGTTACTCCCACACTCAACAGGAGTAACAGCACCGCGGTCAGGAGAGCGGGCCGCCCTGGAAAGGAAGCAGCGGGGGTTGCCGAGTCGAAAAAGAAGAGCTGATCGATACCCGCGTCCCAACCGAACGAGTATTCGGCCAGGGTCACAGCCCCGATCAGGCCTGCCAATGCCGCAAAGATCGCACCCAGCTGCCGGATAGGCCCCCGCAGTTGGAACAATGTGACGGCCAGTCCGAGGGCCCCGATCCCTATGGCGGTGTTGGGCTTCATGCTGGCCGCAAGCTCGGGCAAAGGTCTGCGCAGGGCCGGTACCTCCAGGCGCCAGCCGATCGTCAGCACCATCACTGCCAACGAGAACACCGCGAAACCTGCTATCAGGGCGAACATACGCAGCCGGTGCCACGGACCGGATATCAGTCGCTTCACTCTCGCGCCTCGCAACAACGGCCTCCCGATCAGGACGAAAGTCCGCTCAAAGGCTATCGCAGCGTCACATCATCAGGAGTGCGGATTATGCGTACACGGCGAATGGCGCAGAGGGAAGCAGGCGCCCGGTTACCGCACACCCCAGCTCGCCAGCCGGCACTTTCGCGGGATGGCTCTAGACTAGGCATTTGCCACGATGCGAGGGAGCCGGGTGGTGCGAGAAGCTAGCCGACAGCGATCAGGATGTAGCGGGTCGATGACATGGCCTTTCTCAACCGTATTCTGGTACCTACGGACTTCTCACGGGCGAGTCGCGTGGCGGCCGATCGGGGTGCGCAGCTCGCAACTCAACACCAGGCGGAGCTATACCTGATACATGCGACGCCGGACTGGAGCCTTTTCTCGCGATGGACGTGCGCACGCCAGCAGCACCACGAGGCGATCACCAAGCAGGCGCAGAATGCCATGCGCAGCGAGCTCGAGCGCCTGGCAAACGAATTTGGTATCACTGCCCGCAGCGAAGTTCAGCAAGGCAGGGCGAGCCAGGTGATTGCCCGGGCAGCCGCCGAGTATCGCCCCGACATCATTGTCGCTGGCGCACGGGGTGAGCATCAGCCGAGAGTCTCACCCGAATCGTTCGGCGGCACGACGCTCAAGTTACTGTTACACACGGACCAGCCGTTACTACTGGTTCGGGGCTGGGACCCAAAGCCCTATCGGGTATCGATCGCAGCCGTACACGATGCTTGTGACATCTCGAGGCGAATCGTTCTGTGGGCCAGCGCGCTGGTTGGGTCGGGGGACTGCCACCTGATGCATGCCTACGAAGTCCCCTACATCGAGCGCACGCTTGCATCCGGTGTGAGCGCCGCATCTCTCGAGGAATGCGTGTCCGCGACCGAGTCCTAGGCCCGCCGCATCGTTGCGAATGTCGTCGCTGCGGCCGCCAAGGAAGCGCGCATGCACTCACATATCGTGCGTGGTAATCCTCTCGGGTGCCTGGTTACCGAGATAGCACGCTATCACCCAACTCTGGTGGTGTTGGGCCGGCAAGAGGTTCATGCCGGAGAATCCCTCGAGCCCTTCGGAACCGAAGGGTTACGCATGGCTTACCATTGTCCCGTCGATACCCTCGTCGTTCCTTGAGACCCGTTGCGGAACCAGTGTTCTTGCCAGCTCCTCTTTGAGGCTGGCGAGCTCGGCTTCACCGATACTCTCCTTTTCCAACACGATGCGCGCGCCGCGCTCGAGAATCCCGCGTGCCCTGCTCAGAATGCGGGTCGCCGTCAAAAAGGCCTCGTGGACGAGATCGCGAACCTCGCAGTCGATCTCACGGGCCGTCTGCTCGCTGAAGCTCCGCTCGGCGGCCGACGGAATACCGGTCAGGAAAGGGTGCGACTCGGTCTCGTAGGCTACGAGACCCAGCCTCTCGTTCATGCCGTAACGCATAACGCTGGCCCTGGCAAGCTCGGTGGCCCGGGCGAGATCATCCGCGGCACCAGTCGAGGGCGAGCCAAACACCAGCATCTCGGCTGCCCGCCCCCCGAGGAGCACCGCCATACGCCCCTCGATCTCACTCCAGCTCATGAGGAAGCGATCACCGGTGGGCCGTTGGATCGTGTACCCCAATGCGCTGATGCCACGCGGGATGATGGAGACCTTCTGCACAGGATCCATGTCGGGCAGGGCCATCGCGACCAGGGCGTGCCCCATTTCGTGATAGGCAACAGTCTCACGCTCCTTTTGATTGAGAACGCGCGTCTTCTTCTCGAGGCCGCCTACGATCCGTTCAATAGCCGCCGTGAGATCCGCCGTAGTCACGGCATCCCCGCGGCGCCGCGTGGCCAGCAGCGCGGCCTCGTTGATGAGGTTGGCGAGGTCAGCTCCGGCAAAACCTGGAGTCATGGCGGCAATCCGGCCCAGGTCCACATCGGCTGCCAGTTTGACCTTGCGCGCATGGACTTTCAGGACATCGAGGCGTCCCTTGAGGTCGGGCCGATCTACCAGGACCTGGCGATCAAAGCGGCCCGCCCGCAGTAACGCCGGATCGAGGATCTCCGGCCGGTTGGTCGCCCCGAGAATGATCACGCCGGCCGAGGTATCGAAGCCATCCATCTCGGCCAGGAGCTGGTTCAGGGTCTGCTCCTTCTCGTCGTGCCCACCGAGCCCGTATGCCCCGCGCGCCCGTCCGAGGGCGTCCAACTCGTCGATGAAGATGATGGCCGGTGCACTTTTGCGCGCCTGCTCGAACAGATCGCGGACCCTCGCCGCCCCGACACCCACGAACATCTCGACGAACTCCGCCCCATTGGTGGACAGGAAGGTCACACCTGCCTCTCCGGCCAGCGCCCGCGCGAGCAATGTCTTGCCAGTACCCGGCGGCCCGACCAGCAACACGCCCTTTGGAATACGCGCGCCTAGACGACCATAGCGGGCCGGATCCTCGAGGAAGTCCACGACCTCGTGCAACTCCTCCTTGGCCTCATCAACTCCAGCCACATCCGCGAAAGTGACACCTGTGCTTTTCTCGAGGGACACCTTGGCGCGATTCTTACCGACCGACATCATGCCCGGGAAACCCTGTCCACGCCCGCTGCCGCGCGTCAGGAGATACCACAAGGCAAAGAAGAACAGCACCGATGGCAACCAGGCCAGCAACTGTTGCAACACATTGCTGGAATGCTCGCGAGAGAAAGGTACGTTGAATGCCGAGAGTTCTTTCGCGAGCTCCGGTTCGATCCGTTCGGCGCTCACTACCTTGGCGCCGTGAGAGTCGGGCGTCTTCAGATAAGCCGTCACCTGCTGGTCATAAACGACGACGCGCTCGACGCGGCCTTCGAGCATGTCCTGTTGGAGCTCGCTATAGGGAACTTCCCGTGCCGGCTGGGCGGCCCCTGACAGTTGGCCGAGCACGAACAGGACTGCGAAAAGGACAGCGAGAAACAAGGCGTTCCGCAAGGCCGCCTTCCAGATCTTCCATTCGGGTTCGCGCGGTTCGTTCATGAAGTCATCGTAGAAACCGCGCGCGCCGCCGTCAGTACGCAGTTCTACGGAGTGTTTCCAATGTATTGAAAGAAGAGGATTCGCCAATCATCCACAGGCAATGTACGTGAAAAAAGTCGGCACAAAGTGGTCCCTGCTGCCTCCCCGCCACGATGAGGGCCGCTCGCTCCTGTGCGCGCTATGGGCCCGCCGCTCGAGCCGCGAGTATTCACCGGTGCCACTCGAGCCGCAGGTTTTGTCAGATCTGCTATGGGCGGCCTACGGGGTCAATCGCCCCGAGACCGGTGAAAGAACGGTGCCCTTCTGGCGTCACCGGATGGTCCTGGACGTTTATGTCGCCATGGCTGAAGGGGTTTGGCTCTATGAGCCCGAGGAGCACACACTGAGCTTGCACCTCGACGCCGACATCCGCGCACAGACCGGGATACAGGATTTTGTCGGAACGGCGCCGGTGAATCTCATCTATGTAGCGCACGGCGAGCGCATGAGTGAGTTGCTCAGCCTCGAGCGCCGCCTGTATGCATCTGTCGATGCGGCGTTCATCGGACAGAACGTTTATCTATTCTGTGCCGCGGAAGGACTGGCCACCGTGTTTCGCGGTGCCCTAGATACCGAGGCGCTCGGCCGTACACTGGGTTTGGGCTACGACCAGTTCGTCACTTTCGCGCAGTCGGTCGGCTATCCGGGATGATACGTATGGCATCGCTCCGAGAGCGACCACAACATCGACCCATGCAACTCCGCGCCCCGTTGGTACTTCTCTTCGCAATGCTCACGGTCTGTGCGGCCTCGGCCCTCGAGGCGCAGAGCACCACGACGTTGAAGCTGCTGCAGAAGGCCATGACCCTCACGCCCGATCCGCAAAGCGGTGAGCACCTCTACATCCAGTATTGCTCGGCTTGCCACCTCCGCAGCGGCTGGGGAAACGGGCCGCGCGAAGTGCCTGCTTTGGCAGGACAGCAGGACGTCTATCTGTTGGAGCAACTCATTCAGTTCTCCGAAGGCGAGCGCAAAAAGAACGAAATGCACGAAGTGGTGACCAAGCCCGAGGTCGCAAGCCCGCAGGTACTTCGCGATGTCTCGTCCTACGTGGCTCATCTGCCGCGCAACCGCACACCCGAGCCCGGGGATGGAGCGCAGTTGCAGACAGGCGAGCGTTTGTATGCGCAATCCTGCCTCATCTGTCATGGCAAGAACGGTGGCGGCAATGCCGACGATCTCATTCCAGCCATTGGCGGGCAGCAGTATCGATATCTGCTCGTGCGCTTGCGCCATTTCGCGCAGGACCACGGCGCACAACAGCCCAGCGCGGGAGTCGAGCCGGCGGTGGTCAATTTCCTGAGCCGCCTCTCACCCGAAGAAATCAAGGCCGTGGCCGACTACACCTCCAGACTGCCGGCGTTGCGAGGTCCGTGATAGGAGTTGCAGCAGCGCTGGTCGGGCTATGGTTCGTTGGCACGCATCCGACCCCACAGGCCGTCAGCATCACTGCTGAGTTGCGCCACGCCGCGCAGCGAGGCTTGCGGCCCGGGGATTATGGCGTCGAAGATCTCGTGCAAGCGGTTCCGGAGCTTGCCGGTCCCGTAGGGGCCGCCTCGCCGAATCCAACACCCACGGTTGTCGCGCAGGTTGACGCCGCCCTCACTGTTGCGGTCGAGAGATTTGTTGCGGATCTCCACTCGGGACGGGTGAACCCGCGCGAAGTGGGTTATGACCTCGATGTGGTGCGGCCGAAATTCGCCGTGCCCTCGGTGGTGGAGACGCTGGCGCATGCGCCTTCGGTGTCGATGACTCTCGATGGCATCGAGCCGCAGTTCCTGCACTATAGACTCCTGAAATCCGTGCTCGCGCGTTATCGCGAGCTCGCCCTGCATCCGGAGCTGAATAGGCTTCCTGACCCCGGCAGAAACGCCATCAAGCCGGGCGGGCTCTATGTCGGCGCTCCCGCTCTGCGGCGGCTTCTGATCGCACTGGGGGACGTTTCGACAGGTGCCGCCGTCAGCCAGGATCTGCACTTGGACCGCGACCTCGTCCGGGTACTGAAGATCTATCAGGCCCGCCACGGGCTTGCGCAGGACGGGGCATTGGGACGGGACACCTATCGCGCCCTCACGACACCATTCGCCGCACGGGTCACGCAGATCGAGCTCTCGATGGAGCGCTGGCGTTGGCTGCCGCCACGGCTCGAGACTCCCGCCATCATTGTCAACATTCCCGAATTCCGCCTGTTCGCCTTTTACACGACAGCGGATCTCGAGCAACAGATGCTCCGCATGGACGTGATCGTAGGCAAGTCATTCCCGATCATGCAAACGCCCGTGTTTGCGGCGGACATGCGCTACATCGTCCTCCACCCCTACTGGGATGTCCCCTACAGCATCGTCAAGCGCGAGCTGTTGGCTTCGATCCGGCGGGATCCGAGCTACATCGCGCGCAATGATTACGAGATCGTGCAGGGACAAACGGACGCGGCCGTCGTCCAACCGGTAACGCCACAAACCATCGACGCGCTTGCCAAGGGCACCTTACGCCTGCGGCAAAAACCGGGGCCGAAAAATCCGCTGGGTTTCGTAAAGTTCATGCTGCCGAACCAGCACAACGTCTACTTGCATGGGACTTCCGCCCCCGCACTGTTCGCCGGCGCGCAGCGGGCCTTCAGCCACGGATGCGTACGAGTAGCCGATCCGATGGCTTTGCTGAGCTATGTACTGCGCGACAATTCCGAATGGCACCCGGAGCGGGTGCTGGCACAACTGCAGCAGCCCGGAACGTATCGCATCAACTTGCATACGCCCATCCGGGTCTTCATCGTCTATGCCACCGCGCTCGCTGCTGAAGACGGCCGTGCGCTGTTTTTCGCAGATATCTACGGCCAGGACAGCAAGCTCCAAGCGCTGCTCGATACCCGCTCAAACCATCTCACGCGCGACCAGCGCGACAGTCGAGCTCGGCGCGAGATCATAAGGACGGCCGCCCTGCACGACCGGACCCCTCTCGCTGACCGGCAAATCCACCGACGTATCGACCACTAGCCGCCACTCGTGCCCTGGTGGCGCGTACGGAACCAGGAATGATATACCCGTGTCGCCCGCATTGAACATGAAGCAAAGCGTGTCAGAGCCGCCGTCGCGAATCAGACAACCCATAGTTCTGGCGCGCGCATCGCTCCAGTTCGGCTCCCCAAGGTGGGGAGACAACCAACGCACTTCCTCCGCGGTATAGAACCGATCGCGGGACAACACCGGATGATTACGTCGAAACGCGATCATGTCTTGCACAAAAGCGTGGATATCGGCATGCAGCCGCTGCCGGCTCCAGTCGTACCAGTTGGTCTCATTGTCCTGGCAGTAGGCGTTGTTGTTACCCCGTTGGGTGCGGCGCATCTCGTCACCCCCCAATAACATCGGGACACCCCGCGAGACCAGCAGCGTCAGCAGGAAGTTCTTTATCTGCCGCTTGCGGAGCGACTCGACGTGCTTATCCTCGGTCGGTCCTTCGATACCGTAGTTCGCGCTGTAGTTCTCATCCGGCCCGTCGAGATTGCCCTCGCCGTTGGCGAGATTGTGCTTGAGCTGATAGCTCACCAGATCCTCGAGAGTGAAGCCGTCATGAGAGGTGATGAAGTTGACGCCGCAGCCGGGGCCCTGTCCCGCTCTCCCGTAGAGATCCTCGCTGCCGCAGATCCGGCTGGCAAATGCGGGGAGCATGCCCGGATCGCCGCGCCAGAAACGCCGCACGTCGTCCCGATAGCGCACATTCCATTCCGCCCAGCGATTGCGCGGGAAAGTTCGCACACGGTTGGCTCCAGCACCCTCCCACGTGGTGGCGATGAGCTTCGTATCGTGCAGGATGGGATCCTCCGCGATCTGCTCGAGCAGCGCAGGATTGCAGAGCACAGCGCCAGAGCTATCGCGTCCCAGAATCGAAGCGGGCTCGAACCGGAAACCGTCGATGTGCATTTCCATGACCCAGTAGCGCAACGCGCTCACGATGAGCTGCCGCACGAGATCGCGCCGCTCGAGCACGATATCGACAATGACCTCGATGCCCGCAGCATGTAATTGCCGGACCATCTCCTTGAATTCCAACGTCTGTTGGCCGGAGTCGCCGGCGCTGCTGTAGGCACCGTTGGGAGCGAAGAGTGCGATCGGCTCGTAGCCCCAATAATTGCGCAGTCGTTCGCCTGTGGCCGGATCGTAGCGCTTGCATCGGTTCGCATCGAACTGCTGTACGGGCATGAGCTCGATCGCCGTGACACCCAGCTCCTGAAAATACGGAATCTTTTCCGTGAGACCCCGAAATGTGCCCGGACCCAGCACCTGCGAGCTGGCGTGGGCTGTAAGCCCGCGGACATGCGTCTCGTAGATGACCGTCCGGGACCACGGATGCCGGGGCGGCTTGTCATCACGCCAGTCGAAGGGCTCCTCCAAATAAATGCATCGCGGTGAAATCTCGCGTGCCGACGGCGCCTTGATAGCGACCGCGAATGGATCCAGCATCAGCCGATCGTCCACGCGATACGCGTACAGTTGCCCGGGGGCAACGCCCTTGATCCAAATGTGCCAGATATCCCCGGTGCGATGACGAGCCGGATCCAGGTCGAGCGCCCGCATCGGTTCCAACTCGTCCGCCTCCCGGTAGAGCTCTAGCCGTACCCGCTGGGCGTAACGGCTGAACAAGGCGAAGTTGACACCGCCCTCGAGCGCGTGCGCGCCGAGTGGCGCGGGCATGCCGCGCCGGATGTCGGACTTTTCGCTGTATTCGGCCAGGCATTCGGCAAATGGGCGCGGTGCAGGACCGTGCGAGAGGAATGTCGTTTCCAT
>Ga0105240_10007380_pt1 | contig 15992 bp, 20 predicted proteins | sample KBSC54metaG_FD_80426 | JGI IMG/M metagenome (GOLD analysis project Ga0105240, IMG submission 80426) | Corn rhizosphere microbial communities from Kellogg Biological Station, Michigan, USA - KBS C5-4 metaG | ecosystem: Host-associated > Plants > Roots > Rhizosphere > Soil | place: Michigan, USA... | reverse complement strand
TTCCCAAGCTGGACGTCGCGGGTTCGAACCCCGTCTCCCGCTCCATAAAATCATCGACTTAGGAATCATCAGCAACTTCTTCCACTCCATTCCACTCCGTTAAGCCACTTCGGAGCGGTTTTCCTCTGTTTCGCGCCCTATCTCAGCCGTTTTCGGCTGTTCCCCGGACAGAACCGCGTTCGCCAACATCTCGGCGGCGGCCCGCCGTGCTCGATGCTGGACTGGGTATAAACATCGAGCGCCACGCCGATACCGTGGCCGCGTTGGTCCGCCGCCACCTTCGGGTCCACATGGATGTCGTGGCCGAGGCTCGCATGCGTGCGGCGAAGCACCTGAAAGTTGGCCGATTCAAGCCCGACCGTTTCCAGCCTGGGCTTCATGTGCCGATACCAGACGTTGTCGCGCCAGAGAGGCTTCTCGGGATTTTCCGATGCGAACACCCAGGCTTCGGGCTTACGGTCCAGCAATTCCATCCATTCCCCGAGCACCGCCGCGGTGGGGGAACGAATGCCGACCTTCCTTTTGGAAAGGGCGGTCTTGGGATCGTCGATATCGCCCCGGTAAAGGCGCTGCTAAATGATTAGCTCGCTGCAATCCTTCGCAACGTGCTTTCTCTGAAGGGCCAGTATTTCGCCGGGCCGCATCCCGGCGAACAGGGCCAGGTGATCAATGACGCGCTCGCGTAACGGCAGCGCGTTGATATGTTGGAAAGCCTCCTTTCGGTTCATGACACGCTTCACGCCAACCTTTGCCTCTTTCGGGGTGAAGAGGGCAGAGGTCGGGTCGCGCATGATATAGCCTCCCGCCACCGCGAGCTTAAAAAGCGCCCGCAAGTCCCACCGGAGATGGGCTACGACGCTCTTGGAGAGCGCCTTTGCCTTCGCTGCGAGAAACGCCTGGAGCCTCTCTATTCCGAGGGCTGAGAGCTTCTCGCCTGCGAATTCCCTAAGCAGGTGATGACGGATGCGGTTTTCCGTGGTGTCCCTCTTGGAGCGCTTCCACTTCGACCGCAGAAACGGAAGCGCAACGCCTTCGAGGAAATCCCCGAAAGTGATGTGTGGATCGGGAGCGCTCGCAGTCCTGGCGTTCACTTCCTTCATGAACTCCGCCTGTGCCTGCTGCGCGTCGCTCTTGCTCATCTTCGAATACAGGCCGATGGTGTGATACTTTTTGCTTCCACCGTCCCGGTATTGAAGAATCCACATTTTGCGCTTGCCGTGGGTTGAAACGACTTGCAAACTGCCGTTTTGATATCGCTTTCGCCGCACATGTTCCTTTCGTGCGTTCGCAGCGATCAACTCAGTTGATCGGATCATAGCAGGATCTCAGCGCAAGAAGCCGGTGAGCCTCTGCGTTTCGACTTCCCGTGCCTCCACGGAAAGCACCCAGGCCTTTAACGCCTCGGCACGTATGAGGACACGCCTGCCGATACGCAGGACGGGCAGGGGCGGAAGGTCATGCACCCTGCCGTGAATAATGTTGTGCAGATGCGCTTTTGAGCAGCGCAGCTCGCGCGCGGCCTCCGGCATCGTAAGGACGCGCGCGGATTCGGTTGAAGGCATATGTCACCTCGTTTGCGCCCTCGCGCAGGACACTCCGCACATACAGTGCTTCTGCGCGATCCGTGTCCCGTTTTGATGCGGCTTCGCGTGGGCAATCAGCGCGATCGTGATGGCGAAGCAGATTACCGCCGATGCGATGAGTGCGGCCAGGATGCGCCGGAGCGCTTTCAGGTTCGGGCCGGAGTAATCGGCTGTATCGATGGCAGTCATAATTCACCTGCCGCTCTTGTTGAGGATGAGCTGCGTGCCGCGGCAGACACCCTCGCGCCATTCGGCGGCCACCTGGTTGGTGCCGAACGGCGTTACGTTGAATTCCGTGGTTTCACAGTCGTCATTGGGTGTAACCACGGTCTTGTCGAGCACGAAGTGCAGCGAGCCTTCCTCGGGAACGCCGGTCAGCACCATCGCGACGGGGTTGAGGTTGTCGCGCTGTTGTTTGGGCAATACGCCGCCGTTGTAAAAGGAGGTCAGGCCTGCCGGAGGTACGCAATTGAACCGCGCATAGCCCTTGTAATCCTCCGTCTTCTCCGGAATCGGCCGCATTTCGAGGAGGAGCGTGCACATGCCTTTGCGGGCGAGCAGGCGGGAGCCCTGCCATGTGCCAGACAAATTGCTGAGATCCGTGAGCACCCAAAGGGGAGGGCGCTTTTCCTGCTTGCCCTTGCCTTTCGCGTTTTGCGCCGGTGGATTCTCCTTCTGCGCGTTCTTCGCGGCATTAGCGCGCTGCTGCGCGGCAATGATGGCCTGCTGCTGAAGGAATGCCGCCTGCTGGGCGGAAGTCACCAGCCATCTGACGATATAGGACGCAACGAACAGGCCGCCGCAGATGAGCAGGGCCTTTTTCTGCTTGTCGGTAAGTTTATTCATGGGTTTGCTCCTTTTAAAGTCCGTGTCTGCTGCCGGGCTGCATGGCGCGCGCAATATGCTCCGCCGTATCGCGGCGTACTTCCTCGGGGATGTCTCTGGGAAGGCTCGCGAGGTGAATCGTCGCCAGATCGTCTTCGGTCGCGGTGTTATCGACGAACTTCGCGACAATCGGCCCTGCGTTGCGCATGTCCATCAGGCCTCGGAGGAACTGCCACTGCATGAACCAGGCGACATATTGCTTCATGGCCAGCGCGACGGCCGCGAAGGTCAGGTAATGCGCGGCGGACGGCTGCAGGATGTAGAAATTCGGGAGAACGATGGCCAACGCGAGCAGAAAGACCGGCTCGTAAATGATCCGCACCATCCAAAACGTGCCCGGAAGCAGGTTGAAGATGAACAGGGGAGGGCCTTCGAACAGGCTGTTCTGCTCCCGGTCGATATGGATCATGCGCCGCCAGGTGCGAAAGCCGTGGATGAATAACCCGATGAAGAACCATTTGGTGAACGTGCCGATGCCGAACAGGCCTACGGGCGGGGCTGCTCCCGGCATGAAGGGGATCATGTGGCTGAAAGCCGCGGTGAAGCCCTCCAGCACCGGGAGCAGTAGCATCATAAATATGGAGAACATCATCATCATGGGGGGGAAGTAGCGCGAGCCGTAGAACGGCCTGAGCGCCATCTCCACGGGAATGCAGATGATGCCGCAGACGTTATAAACGACGTTCATCGCCACGTCCTGCAAGCGGTTGATGTCGAACAATGGTTGCTGATTCTGTTGTTGATTCATTGCCTTGCTCCTTACGTCTCGCGCGAGAAATGCACCGCGAGGAAATTGCGTCCTTTCGGGTTGCGTTCCGTTGTTGTTGCGTTGAAGGGCTTGCCCGACTGGTACACGATGGCCTGGGCAAGCGGGTTCTGCGAGTCGGGCTTCAATAGCCGCGAGAATTCAATGGGCTCGACGATATGCACCAGCTGCTGATTGCCGCCGACGTTCGCATGGGGTTTCTCGCCGTCCGCGCCTCCGGCGCCGTAATTGTCCACATACCGGTATTCCCTGCCGATGATGTCGGCCATGAAGGTGGCGGTGTCCGGCTCGTTCTGCTGATGCGCGATCTTGATGGCGAGGTTGCCGCAGAAGCTCTTGGTCTTGCTTCCCGCCTCTTCCTCTCCCAGCTGCTCGGAGAGGTTGGGTATGTTCTGCGTGAGGCAGACGACTGCCACGCGGCTTCCGCGGCAGGTCTGCTGAAAGAAGTTATCCCCTTTGGGAACGATGAAGTATTGGAACTCGTCTTGCCACAGGAAGACAGGGTTTCCCGATTCCGAAATCTTTCTTCTGAGCCAGGCGCGCTGGAAAATCATTTTCAAAATGACATTGCAGAGGCGGCCTGTCTCATGGCCATATTCGAGAATCGGGAAATCGCAGATGACGATCTTGCGCTCATGCGTCGTCATCTCCGGCGTGAAGGAGCATTTGCCTCCGCAGAAGATGCGATGCAGAGGATTAAACAGGAACTTGTCCGCCATTCCTCCCCATGTCATCTCCAGGGAGGACCGGGGGCGATCGTCGAAGCCCGCCCATTTTCTGAAAACGAATTGCGTGGCGAAGTCGACGTCGGACCACTGATCCTCGGAAAGCGTGGCCTTGCGCGCCTTGATGGCCTTTATCGTGCGCGCGCAGAAGGACTGCTCCTGCCAGGCTGCCTCCTCGTGCTCGCCGGGCCGCGTCGGCAGCGATTTAACGACGCGGTCAATGCTGGCGATGGAGATCGGTTCCCGCGCGAGGTCGAGCAGCTTGATGACATTGCGCATCAACGACTGGTTTCCGCGGTCCCAGAACGGATCGTGGCTTTGCTTGCTCTTGTCCTCGGTGACGGAAAACCAGCGTGTCGAAAAAGTCGATTACGGTTTCCAGATCTCCCGCGCCGCGGCCGGGACGATTCCATTCGTAGTGAATGGGATCGAAGCAGTGGCCGGACTCGGCGTTAAAGATGATGAGGTCTTTCTCGCGTCCGCAAGCGGTCGCATAAGCAATCCAGTTGGCCGTCTCCTCCGCCTTGGCGGTCAGTACAAGGCCGCCGGAATTCGGCATTCGCAGTAGGCCATAGGCCAGTTGCTTGCCGCTGGTGGAGCTTTTGCCGGAGCCGGGTGCGCCGGTAATCAGCGTGCCCTCGGCAAGATCCCGGAAGCAGAGCTGATCGCTTTGCGAGAGCGAAAGAACCGGCCGGTCTAGAACAGCATCGATTTTGAGCATGGGATTTCTCCTTAAGAAGGGCGCGCGGCCTTCAAAGAGGGCACGCGCGCCCTGGCTTCGTCATTTGCCTGTGGACTTCGCGGGAGCGGGAGAAGGAGGGCAGGGCTTGCCGTTCGCGTCTTTAGGCGTATCCTTCTTCGCGTTCGGATCGATGTTCATGCCGGGCAGGTCGCCGAGCTTGCCTTTGTTGACGGCGTCCTGGAGCGCCTTCGGAAGATGGAAGCGCGACTTCTTCGGCGCATCGGCCGGGCATCCTGCCTGTGCCTTTACGGCCGCATCCGGCTTGGCGTCCTTTTTTGGTGACGTTGGCGCTGCCGGCGGAGTCGTTTGCTGCGCCGCCCGTTCCGCGGCGGCTGCATTCTCGACGTTGTCCATGATCTGCTTCACAAGCTTCTGGCTGTCGGAGTCGAGGCGCTTGAACTGCGGATCGTCTTCGATGCCGCTCCCGACAACGTAAAGGCGGAAGCGGTCGAGGCGGCCCGTCCGGCCGCGGAGCTGATGAACCAGGCGACGACACCCCGGACGGGCGATGCGCAACCGTCCATGCAGAACACTCCCGACAACACCCAGACGCGTGGACGCAGCCTGTCGATGGAGCGCTGACATGGACTTTCTCAATTGGATGAAAAAACAAGAGCGCGCCCCGGAGCCGGAAACGGAAACGGGGCCGCCCTTTGGCCTGACGAAGAAAGGCAATCCTATCGAGCCTGTCCGGTCGAGCGACTGGCAATCCGATCCGGTGGGGGTGCATGAAACACGAACGCACATTGGTAAGAGCAGCGAAGGATTCCACGGCGGCTTTCAGGTCGTGCCCGCAGGCGGCGACGGCGATATCCGGTGGAGCAACGCACGCAAAACAGAAGCACAGGCCGGTTTGGCGGCGGGACGGATGTCGGAGCGGTGGGAAAAGGAGAATGCGCAAACGTCCCTCGACTTTGAGAGTCATGCGATCCCGCAATTTGAACGGGAGAATCGTGGATAATCGCAGATCGTGGAAGAGAGCCGGAAGCCATCCCGGCCGCAATCGAAATACGCTGACCTCCTTGATCGGCCTCCCGCTACCGAAGCCGAAGCCAGGAAGTACGACGCGCTTATCGACATGACGTTGGTGGTGCAACACATCGCACGCGATCCCAACCCCAATGTGAGCAAATACCAAGGCGATTTCGAACGGGCCGTGACCGGAATGCGGGAGGCTTGCGGATTCGAGATCCGCGATCACCGCGCAGAGAAAAGCGGACCGCATGCCGCACCACGCGATGCCGAAATGCAACGCGAGAGTGCAAGTCCGCAACAGGGCCGCGGCGGGTGGAACTGGGAGCGATGAACCGATGCCGTTTAGGTTGATCACCGGCGACACGCTACGTGGATGCGACCGCGAAATGAACTCCCGCCCCGCCGTGTCTCATCGCACTTCAGAGTTGCGATGCGCCGCCGGAATTCCCGATGCGGCACAGCGCTTTGCGGATGGGCAGCTCAGCGCGGTTTTTGGTCCTAAGCTCTGCTTAGGGGACAAGTCTATCGAATCCGGCGGGAAAGCGTGCCTACAAAGGCAGCCCCGTACTTTCGAGATCCAGACCGCGCTCAAGTTGGCGACCAACGGGTCTCCATGCTGGCTAGCGACACCAAGCCGATGGGTGTGCCATATACGGGCACCAATAGCGGCACCAGAAATTCTGAACAACCGCCGAGCCCAACAAAAGGACCCCCGTCAGGCTGACCGCGCGGAAAGATTACGCATCTTCACGTCGTCCACTATTCCGTAGGAGCTCTCAAGAAACTGACGGACGGCCGCTACGACATCGATGCAACCACGTAAGCGAATAAGCCCACCACGATGTACTTGATGCCTCGCAGTGGAATATCGAGCCAGCGAGGCAACCGGCAATTGCGTCTGAAGAGCCTGCGCCCCACGCGTCCCAGATATTCCGAAACGGTTCCGATCGGGCAGAGCCAGCCAACAAAAGCTCTTTCGGAAGATCAGTGACATTGCGAGGAACACGATCAGCAGCAGGGTCCCGGCAGGATGAATCCTGGGGTGCCGCCCCGTCAGTAGCAATACCTTCGAATTCATCAGCGAGGCGATCGGCAGCCAACCTTCGACACCGGTCCGGGCACCCCACGCGAAGAGATGCACCCGCAGGGTTTCGAAGTATCGAACAAACAGATAAACTGGATGCCAATCCATACGCTCAGGAGCCGGAACGTAAGCTGCACCATCCGTCACAACGCTTGGGAGTGTTCTCTCAGAGCTCTTCCCCCAAGTTTCTTGCGCCGTTAGGTCTCGCAAGTGCGCTGGCAACCACCGATCCCTCCTTATGCCTGTGATTGTTCCATCCCGACAGCGCGCGGAAAGAGGATATTGTTCTCCAGGTGAACGTGATGGTGCAGATCGCGCTCAAATTCCTCAAGCCCTTGGTACAGGGCCAGGAAGGTCGGACACGCTCCGGGAGGCGCGGTATATCCATTGGAGAGCGAACGAATCTTTGATAGCAATGCACCGGCATCGTCGTGCTCCGCGACCATGTTCGCGATCGGCCGTTTCACCGTTTCGAAGAACGCCACGGGCACTGGCTGTCCGGCCAGAAGCGCCACTTCCATCCGTTCCACATACGGAAAGAGGACCTGCTCTTCCTTGAGCATGTGGGTCGATAATTCCTGTGAAATTGCTGAAAAGAGCTCGTCGATCTGTGCGATTTCGGGATGTGCCGGGCCGTGCTTACCCAGAACCTTCGTCATCAATGCCCGTATCCTCGGCGTCTCCAGCCGGACGTAGCCATGATGCTTGGCCACGATATGAGCGATGAGTTCCGCGAGCGGCTTGGCTTTCCACCCGCCGGTATCCGGAGCTTGAACCTCGAGTTTAGCCGTCTCGAGCAGTTCCACGACACGCTGAAAATCTACCTTTGCGTTGGAGCAGGCGTCGCTCAATGGTCTTTTACCGCCGCAGCAGTAGTCGATGCCCAGCGATTCAAATACCCGGATACTGGACGGATTCTCCAGCGCGATTTCACGCACGGTCTTTTCAGTGATGGTTTGCATTTTTTGCTCGTCTCTGATTTGAGAATACGGCGAGCAGAGATCCGGGGCAGTGACTTAAGTCACCTGTCAACGCGAAGCGCTCTAAAGAGTTGACGCCAGGTCGGCCTCGAGTCCCTCACGATCAAGAACCGTGATCTCCCGGCCATTCATCTCAATCAAACTCTGTGCCTGAAGCCTGGCGAGGTTCCGCGAAACAAGTTCGCGCACCGTGCCAATCTGAGCGGCGAGTTCCTGATGACTGGCGTTCAACGAAAATACCGTGCCGCGCTCGCTCGGACGCCCTTCCGTACTGGCCTGGCGCAATAGCCACGAGATGAGTCTGTGCCGCACCGTGGTGAACGAGAGTTCCTCTATGATTCCCACCAGTCTGCGTAGTCGCTTCCCGACAACCTGCAACATCTTCAAGGAGACCTCTGGTTTTTCCAGGCAAATGGCACGGAGGTCGGATCGGGATATGAACAGGACCTCTGTTTTTTCGATCGCCGATCCGGATGCCGGATAGTCGCCGCCGTCAAATACGGGCAGTTCCGCGACCGAGGCTCCCGGCCCTTCTACAGTCAAGACTTGTTCTCTGCCGTTTACAGACGTCTTAAAGATTCGGACCCGTCCGGATACTACGATGTATAAACCTTTACACGGCTCCCCTTCCGAGAACAGAATTTCTCCTGGGGAATAAGGCCGAATACCACACCGCGCCGCCAATGAACTGACCTCTGACTCGTCCAGCGCGGCGAACAGGGGCGTCGCTTTCAGAATGCTTCTGGGAGTCGGCGTGTCTTCGTTCATGCTTCCTTGATTCTCTCCAATGCGCATGACAGAAGTCACTGCAGTCCAGGCTTTTCAGTTCAGAATGAAAGCAGGGAAATCAAAGGGCTACGCCGCCGGCTGTGGAACTCAACGTTTCGTCTATTCATCCTAAGCATCTGGAGCGCCGTCGCATCGAACCGCGGCTAGAAACACTGGTCAATGCTGACGGCCACGTGGGAAAGGATCGAGCGGGGGGCTCGAAGCGATCCGGAAAACCCTGGAGTTTCTGGACCCAGCAGCGCGCTCCACATGCAAGATGAAGAAGCCAGCCTATTCCCCCGTTTAAGACCGAAGCTATCAAGTTCAGAAGTCGCCATTGTGGATTCGCTCGAAGCCCAGCACGTGGAAGCAGGAGCAGAGTATGCGGATCTCAAACATCTCGCGGCGATGTTGGACATTTCAGAGGCCACAACTGTTGATGCAATCGCCTCCTATCGTGACTGTGCAAACAGATTGCGCCTCGTATCGGGATCATATCTGCGCAACGACGAGATCCTGACGATGCTGGCGAAAAGATCGCTGAGTGAGTTGGAAATCTCTGCAATCTCGGGCGGGATGCGAGCACGCCCCAGGGAAGTCTAGCGATCGGAACGCGCGTCACGGTCCACGCGCTGCACAAAGCCATACATCGCAAAACACGCAGCACACAAGAGCCCCGACACGATCGCTCCTGGCAGCGCCGTTTCGGTATGCCCGGCAAGATACGTGTCCAGGGTTGCCGAGAGCAGCCAGATTTGCACGACTAACAGGATGACAATCAGAGCGGCGATGGCATCGATCGCCGTCAGCCCACGTCTTTGTTGCGGCATGTTTCGAGAACTTGAGTATTGGGCCATCGACTAGACCTCCGGGTCCATCTTGATAGCGATCAATTCATCGCCTTTGCGCTCAAGGACGACGCGCGGCAGCGGACGAGTTGGCGGCCCTTGCAGCACCGAGCCATCTCTTACGGAAAAGTATCCTTGATGACAGGGGCATTCCAGGCGGTCTTGCTCCCGTGAGTAGAAGACTGCACATGAGAGATGCGTGCATTTTTGGCTGTAGGCAACGTACGTGTTCTCGGAAGTCCGAATCATGATGCATTGTTCGCCGGGCTTTGGATACTGGAATAACTTCACGGCGCCGACCGGCATCTCGCCGGCTCTTGCAACTATGCTACGCGGGTAAACGGGAACCTTTCGCAACCAGCTTCTGACGAGAATCCATACGTTGCCCGCGAACATCCCGAGGCTTCCTAACGTGAGAAATTTGGTGAGCTGCCTGCGATTGACATAGCGCTCGTCGGCCTTGGAGACCGAGAATTCATCGCGCCAGAGCGGTTCCTGTTCTTTGACCGGTTTAGACATTGGCCTTCTCCCACATGAATTCGGTAATGTCGAGCGTCACCGAGTCGGTTCCTGGCGGTGTCATCATATAGACCTGCGTGGTGATCTTCTGAGCGCCGAAATAGAAAACATTCGATGGGGTCTCACGCCGGTGCGCGATATCTTCAGGCCGCAAGTAAGCCAGGGCCTGGCTTGGGCACACCGTCGCACACATCGGCTTCTTGCCAACGGACGTCCGGTCGTAACACATGTCGCACTTCATCATCTGCTCGTATTCGGGGATGATTTTAGGAATTCCGAAAGGACACGCGAGCACGCAATTCTCGCAAGCGATACAGCGGGGTTTGAGTGCAGACATCACCACGCCGTCCTCACCTTTCTTGATCGCGTCCGCGGGACAAACCTGCGCGCAGGTCGGGTCTTCGCAGTGCCAGCAGACATAGGCGGCGGTGGCGATCGTTTCCGCGCGATCGACAAAATCGAAGTTGATCATCGAGTGTCCGCGATGCGTATCGCATTCTTCACAGGCTTTCACACAAGCTTGGCAGCCGATGCAGCGCGACGGGTCCACGTAGAATTCGTATCCGTACATTTAGTTCGCGGCTCCTGCCGGGGCAATCTTCACGAGGACTTCGGCAGTAGCCCAGGAAGGCGGGCCATCAGCCTTCTGAATCCGGCATGCGGACACTTTGAATTCGGGGATTTTGCTACGCGGATCGAGCGTCCGATGAGTCAGCATATTGGCGCTCTTTTTGTCGGCCCAGTGATAGGGAATAAAGACGGTGTCGGGCCGAATAGTGCGGACTATGCTGGCCTGAAGGGTGATCGCGGAGCGCCGGGTCGTAATCGTCACCCAGTCTTTGTCCACGATCCCGTGCTGTTCGGCCATGCGCGGATGGATCTCAACGCGGGGCTCCGGATAAATATCGACGAGTCCACCTATGCGCCGGGTCTGTGTGCCCGAGAGGTACTGACTGACGACACGGCCAGTGGTCAGGTAAATGGGAAAAGTGTCATCGACTGGATCGCCGCTTTCGCGCCACTCTGCCAACTGAAACCGGCACTTCCCATCAGGGTAGAACGAAATTCCATCCTGCATCAGATGTGGCGTGCCGGGATGATCCAGCGTCGGGCAAGGCCAGAACACGCCCATCTGCGCGTCGATTTTCTCGTAGGTGATGCCATAGTAGTCAGCGTGTCCACCTCGCGAGGCTTTGCGAAGTTCCTCGAAGATCTCGCGAGGCGTCTCAAACGGAAAGAACTTGCCCTTGCCGAGGCGTCGGGCCAGATCGCAAATAATCTCCGAGTCACGGCGCGCGTTTGTTGGCGGATCGACTGCGCGTTGAATATGGATAACACGGCCCTCCGCGCTGCAGGTGACGCCTTCCTCTTCCTCCTGCAAACTGCCGGCGAGCACGACGTCCGCGTAGCGGGCCGTCTCTGACAAGAAGAAATCAGTGATCGCAAAGAACTCAAGCTTTTCCAGTGCTTCTCGCGTGAAGTCAGCGTTCGGAAGAGAAACCGCCGGATTGAAGCAGATCGAGAAGAGCGCTTTGATCTCTCCCGCGTGGATCGCGTTCATGATCTCCTGGGCGGAATAGCCGGGTTGCGGTAACTCGTCTGGCGAGATCCCCCAGACGCCGGCGACGTGTTCGCGTGCCTTCGGGTCGAGCAGCGATCGCTGACCGGGTAACTGATCGCATTTTTGCCCGTGCTCACGCCCACCCTGACCGTTTCCCTGGCCGGTGATCATCGTACAGCCGCATCCTTCGCGGCCGAGGTGACCCGTGGCAAGTGTCAGGTTGATCAGCGCCGAACAGTTCTCCACCCCTTTGGATTGATGTTCGAGACCACGCGCGTGCATCGCAATCGCCCGATCCGCTTTCGCAAACATGTGCGCAGCTTTCTCAATCGCTTCCGGTGGCACGCCGGTCATCGCCGCCGCCATCCGCGGATCGAAGCGTGCGACCGAAGCTTTTACAGCCTCGAAGCCCGTGGTGTGCTGCTCGATAAAATCATCGTCCTGTAGATTGTCGCGCAGTACGACATGCAGCATCCCGTTTAACAGTGCCAGATCAGTGCCGGGACGTAATGGCAGAAAAAGGTCGGCGTTCCGGGAGATCGGTGTCATGCGCGGGTCGGCCACAATCAACTTGCCGCCATTGTCCCGGCATCGCCAGATATAGTCGGTTGTGATCGGGGCGCACTCGCCTACATTTGCGCCAATTGCAAATATCACCTGCGCCTTGGGAATTTCGGACCATGGAATCGGGCTGCGGTCCACGTCGAATGCGAGTTTGTAGGCGGTACCGGCAGAAACCATGCACAGACGTCCGTTATAGTCGATGTGCCTGGTCCCGAGCGCCACCCGCGCAAATTTCCCCAGAAGATAGGATTTCTCGGTCGTGAGAGACGCGCCTCCATATACGGCCACCGAGTCCTTGCCATAGCGGTCCTGCACCTCCCGCAGGCGCCTCGCGGTCAGGGCCATGGCCTCTTCCCAACTCGCCTTTACAAAATCGCTGTCGGTGCGCAGCAGGGGATCGAGCAAGCGATCCTGGTGGTTCGACTGCAGATAGCGTTTGACCCCTTTAGGACACAGCATCCCGCGATTAAACGGGAAATCCTCCCACGGTTCGAAGCCGATCACGCGGCTCCCGTGTACCTTTAGCTGGATACCGCACTGCTGACCACAGAAGCAGCAATGGGTCTTTACCAGACGGTCGGGTTGAGTTCGCGACTCTTTACCCCAGCCGCCGTCTGGTGTGTAGTTTAAATGCGGTCCATACTGATCGCGAAGCTGTTCGAGTGTCCCGGGCGATTTAGCCATTAGCAGCCTCTTGCGTTGTGGATTTCAATTTCAATTGCGATAACGAAAGGGTCTTTCGCTTACACGGCGGACAGAGGTTTTGCCATGCGAACGCGGTTCCCGGGACGGTGTAGTCGAAGCCGAGCTGGGGGAGGACCGTCTTCAGGTCTCGAACGTGCATGGCGGAAGCGAATCGCTCTTTGCAATGGGGGCAGATTGCGCCAGGCCCTTCTGCGCCTGTCTTCTGATACAGCTTGACACCTAATTGTGCCGGCCGTTGAAAGATATGGAAGAACTTGCCAAACGGGAGAAACAGCAATGCCGCAATGACGGTGATCGCGTGAATGATCGCCAGGAAACTATAAGCTGTACCGCGCAGCCACTCCTGTGAAACCGTTAGCGAAATGCCGGTGATCGAAATCGCGAACAACAGGATCACGGGGAAAAAATCCATTGCGAAACTTTGCAGCGTTTGCGCCCCTTTGTCGCGCAGCCGCCTCCAGAGCGAAAGCGCCACGCCCGCGATTACCAGCACCGCCGCAACGTCGAGCCCGTGAAACAGCAGGGATGCCACCACCGTGTGGAGCGGGAAGGTACCAGTTGGAAATCCAAACAGGTAGGTCACGTAGGTCGATTGATCGTCCGGAAGGGATCGAAAAGCGATCCAACCGAAAACCAGGGGAAAGGTAATCGCCGCGGCCAGGATGCAGCCCCAGAATAGACACTGGTGCATCCACCAGCGGAGACGCGATCGTTTCGCGATGAACGTTTGTGCAACGATGTTCCGCCCTGTCAGCCCGGCTAACGTTAGACTCGTTCGGAGAATCCCCTGGCTCCAGAACAGTTCCCAGCCCCTGCGCCAATACATGCGCGTAGGCGGCTTATCCAGCCAAACGTTGTAGTGGTAGACCACGCCCCAGCTTGCGAAGATGATTGCGAATGTATAAATCACCAGCGCTGGATCGAAATTCTCCAAATTGCGCGAACCAACGACGATGGCGGCCACGAGGAGCAGCGTAAAGAGCGTCGCCCACGCCGCCGCGCGGACGCGATCCGCGACGCGAGTCAAATGTGCAGGCAAGGCAAGATCCAGGGCGTTCTGACGTGGGATGAAGACGAGCGCATTGATGCGCCACATCACAAGGGAGACCAGCCCCAGCAGAAGAAAGCCGGGCCACACCGTACCCATCCGGTCTCTAAAGGAGCCCAACAGCAGAGGCGGGAAGAAGCCTCCTAGACCACCCATGGCTCCGACGAGTCCGGTTACTGTGCCAGTCTCGCGCGGAAAATACTGCGGCACCAGTTTGAACACAGCGCCATTCCCCAACCCCATCAGTACCGCACAGCCCAGCGCTCCTATGGTGAAAGGAATCATTGATGGCCACGCGAGCAGGAGTGCAAACGGAATCACCACTGAAAAGACCACGGATAAGACGCGTGCGCCGCCAATCCGGTCCGACAGCCATCCGCCAACCGGTCGCAGCAGAGTCGCCAACACGACAAATCCGGCGGTCCGGAATCCGGCATCCGCGGGCTGAAGGTGGAACTGATCCCTTAAGAGGCTCGGTAGGTAGATCGAGAAGGCGATGAATCCGCCGAATGTCAAAAAATAGAATGCGGACAGTGCCCAGGAGAGGCGTTCACGCGCAAGCAACGCAACCATGTCGCTTACGGATTTTGGACGCACCGTGACCGGGGCGTTTCGCGCGAGCAGCCAAAACAACACGGACCAGACGACCAGCATGATGGCTACGCCCCGAAATATGTTCTGCCATCCGAGCGAAACTGCGACCAGTGGTCCGAGGAAGACCGCAGCGGATTGGCCAATATTCCCAAGTCCATATACGCCGAGCGCACTCCCTTGCTTCTCTGCGCTGAACCAGCGCGATACGAATCCGGCTCCCACGGAAAAGGATGATCCTGCTAGTCCTAGAAAAAAGCCGCCCACCAGCAATTGCTCGTAGGTACGGGCCATCGGAGTAAGAAATGCGGGACCAGCGCACAAAAGCATGAGCACCGAAAAGACGAGACGGCCCCCAAACCGGTCCGCGAGCATTCCAACGGGTAGTCGCGCCAACGAACCGAGCAGTACTGGTACCGCCACCATGAGCGCGGCCTGGGTAGCAGAAAGATGAAAAGTGTCGCGAAAGCGAGGAGCGAACGCCGCAATCAAACCCCACGCCGCAAAGCAGACGGCGAACGAGGTGGTTCCGAGCGCTAACGGAAGCAGACTGTTTCGCTCCGCTGAATTTGGGGAGATCATTGATAGTCTTTGCAGTTCCCCTTTACTATAGTGGCAATTCCGAGCACAAGTTCTCTAATGCTTGCGATTAACTGGCTTTCGGAAGGGTTTCGATAAATATGGCTCCAGGACCTGCGTGGAATTTCCAAGGTATCTACGACGCTCGGATTGCGATCTTCAGAACGCCGCTTTCGCGCGATGCAAACAATTTGTAAGCACGCTCTATCTGTTCAAGCGGAAACACGTGAGTGAACAAAGGAGTCAAGTCGATTCTTTGCGCGCTCACTAATCGCATTAATCTTATCGTTCGCTCCTTGCCTCCGGGACAAAGCGTAGTAACGATGGTGTGGTCCCCCAACCCGGCGCCAATTGCATCTATAGGAATTTGCAGATGGCTCGAATAGACTCCAACACTCGATAGCGTCCCTCCGGGCCGCAAAGCGCGTAGCGCCTTTTCAAAAGTCTCTTGCGTCCCCAGTGCTTCGATGGCCACATCCACTCCGCGGCCTTCTGTGACCTCGCGAATCTCGGCCACCGCATCTCCACACGATAGGAGAACCGTGGTAGCCCCGAAAAACTGAGCCATTTTCAGCCGGTTCGGATCCGAATCGACGGCGATAATCTCCGCTGCGCCCATCAACCGCGCACCAAGAGTGGCGCACAGACCGATCGGCCCCTGAGCGAATATGGCCACGGTGTCGCCAAGACGGATCTTTCCGCGTTCGGCGGCAGCGAAGCCGGTGGAAGCAATGTCGGCAAGGAGCAGAACCTGCTCGTCAGACAGAATATCTGGTATGGCGGCCAGATTTGCTTGGGCATGAGGAATGAGCGCATACTCCGCCTGAACGCCATCCATCGTATTGCCGAGCCGCCAACCGCCGAGCGCCCCGCCACACTGAGACCGGTCACCGGCGAGGCACGCCTCACATTGGCCGCACGGCGTGATCGCTCCCACCAGAACTCGTTGTCCTAGCTGATATCCTGTTACGCCTGTGCCGAGTTCGTGAATCACTCCGACGGCTTCGTGACCGAGCGTGAGTCCTTCCAGTACAGGGTATTCTCCGCGAACGATATGCACGTCGGTTCC
>Ga0105240_10007377_pt1 | contig 15994 bp, 15 predicted proteins | sample KBSC54metaG_FD_80426 | JGI IMG/M metagenome (GOLD analysis project Ga0105240, IMG submission 80426) | Corn rhizosphere microbial communities from Kellogg Biological Station, Michigan, USA - KBS C5-4 metaG | ecosystem: Host-associated > Plants > Roots > Rhizosphere > Soil | place: Michigan, USA... | reverse complement strand
GCGGAATGGGGATCGCTGCCGGTGGAGGGCGGCGCCGCGGCCGCGTTTCGGCGCGAGATCGAAAGCGCCGCGGATCCCAGGCAGCGACTCGCGGAAATCGAAGCGGAGCTGCGCGCGGTCGCCTCGCCCTTCCTCACCGCGGAAGCGTTCGCGGTGGAGGAGGTGATCGATCCGCGCGACACGCGCCCGTACCTCTGCCGCTTCATCGACGCGATGCAGGGACGGCTCGCGACGAGCTTGGGAATCAAGCGGCGCGCGGGGGTGCCGCCGTAGCGCCGGTAGGCGGCCTCCGACTTCACGCGACGGCATCCGTCACCGAACGCGCCCGCGCGACTCGGGTCGAATCCCGCATGATCAAGTGGGCCATCATCTTCTTCCTGGTTTCGGTCGTCGCCGGCTTCTTCGGCTTCACCGGCGTGGCGAGCGGCGCGCGCACGATCGCGAAATGGCTCTTCGGCATCGCGCTCGTGATCTTCCTCATCGTCCTGGTCTTCGGCGTGATGCTGGGCAAGCTCGTCTTCTGACGGCGCCCGCCCTGAAAAAAAGCCCGCTCTCGAGCGGGCTTTTTTTCGTCCGGCGAATCGCGCTCAGTGCTGCTTGTCCTGGTCGCGATCGTTCTTTTCCTCTTGCTGCTTGATGTCTTCCTTCGCGTCGCCGAAGTTCTTGCGCACCTTGCCCATGGCTTCCTGGCCGATGCCCTTGGCTTGCTCGCTCGCGTTGCCGGTCGCTTCGCCAACGTTCTTGCGGATCTTGCCTTCCGTCTCCTTCGCGACGCCCTTCACCTGGTCCTTGTTCATGCCGATCTCTCCTTGCGGGTTGGAAGAGGTCGGCCGGCAGCGTGAGCGCCGGCCGCATGCACATGGGACCGGGAGGGCGACGCGCCGGTTCGGAGCCGATTTCCGTGCGGTCCCCTGCCAAGTGGACGACGGAATTTCTTCAAGAAAATCTTACAAGTACCTGATCCATATGACTTCTTGTTTCCGTTGTCATTTTGCAGCTACGCCGCGATGGGGTAAAATCGACGCTGTCGTAGGAATTACGGGAACCTGTTGTCGTGAAAAGCCGATTCGCCTTGTCGTTATGCCTCGCAACCGCCGCGTTCACGTTCGGCGTGCGGCCGGCATTTGCCGATATCTACACGTTCAAGGACGAGCACGGCGTCGTTCACTTCACCAACATTCGCGGGCTCGATCCGCGCTACCGGCTGCTGCGCAAGGAGGGATCGAGCGCGGTGCCCGGCTCGCACAGCGTGGCGCGCGTGTACATGCCGAGCGAGCAGGAGATCGCGCGCTATTCGAGCATCATCGAAACCGCGTCGCGCACCTTCGGCGTCGACAAGGCGCTGGTGCACGCGGTGATCTCCGCCGAATCCGGATACAACTCGCAGGCGGTGTCGCGTGCCGGCGCGCGTGGGCTCATGCAATTGATGCCGGAGACGGCGCGCCGCTATGGCGTGCGAAATTCGCTCGATCCCGCGGACAACATCTACGGCGGCGTGAAGTACCTGCGCGATCTCATCACGATGTTCAACGGAAACCTGAAGCTCGTGCTCGCCGCGTACAACGCCGGCGAGAACGCGGTGATCCGCGCGGGGCTTCGCATTCCGCCTTATCCCGAGACCCTCGGCTACGTGCCGAAGGTGCTCGAGTTCTACCATAGATTCCAGACGAGCCAGGGTTAGCGGCGCGCGACGGTCAATTGGGCACAGCTTCGGGTCGCGAGACCGCCGGGGGCTGTGCCCGATTTCTTTGCAGGACCCTCAGGCGGGAATGTCGGGGACCAGCTGGCGCTGCAGCATGAAGATCTGGTCCTTGAGCATGAGCTTGCGCTTCTTGAGGCGCTTCAACTGCAGCTCGTCGTGCAGCGGGTTGTGCTCCAGGGCTTCGATCGCCCGGTCGAGGTCGCGGTGCTCGAGGTTGAGCTCGCTGATGCGACGCCTGATTTCCTCGGCGTTTTCCATCGTCGCGGTGACCATCGGCAATTCCTCGGGGGATCCCAAGAACATACTCCCGGCGACCGGCTTTGGCTAGCCCGCCCCCGGCTCCGATCCCACCTTGCGCGGGGGGGCGCGATACGGTCAAATGGCGCACCGGCGGACGCCCTGCGTGTCGCCGGAAAATCTACACAAAAACAAGCGGTTCCCGGAGGCGCATGAATTTCCGCCGCAGCGAGTTCGACGTCACGAACCGCATCAACACGACCGATCCCGTGTGCGTGAAGCTGGAGGTCGACCGCATTTTCCGGTCGCTCTACGCGCGCCCGAAGGCGGCGATGTTGAACCGAGCGTTCGACGACATGGTGCGCCTGTACCGCGGCGACTTCCCCGGCTACGCGAAGTGCGACACCGGCTACCACGACCTGCAGCACGTGCAGGAGGTGACGCTCGCGATGGCGCGCCTCCTCGACGGCTACGAGCGCTCGCGCGGCGAGGGCCGCCACATCCCCGAGCGCCTCTTCGAGCTGGGCGTGATCTGCGCGCTCTACCACGACATCGGCTACATCCGGAAAGTGGGCGACACGAAGCATCGCAACGGCGCCGAGTACACGCGGGTGCACGTCTCGCGCGGCGCGAGGTTCCTGCGCGACTACCTGCCCACCATTGGAATGCCCGAGTACGCGGAGGTCGCCGGGCAGATCGTGCACTTCACCGGCTACGAGCGGCCCGTGGCCTCGATCCGCGTGCCGGATCCCATCTTCAAGCTGATCGGAAGCCTCCTCGGCTCCGCGGACATCATCGCGCAGATGTCGGACCGCTGCTACCTCGAGAAATGCCGCGACCGGCTCTACCCCGAGTTCGTCGCGGGCGGCATCGCGCGCACGCGCACCGAGGACGGCGAGGTCGTGGTGTTCGAATCCGGCGAGGACCTGCTCCGGAAGACGCCCAATTTCTACCAGAACGCGACGCGCCGCCTCGACGTGGAGCTGGACGGCGCGTACCGCTTCGCGCAGACGCACTTCGGCGGCACGAACCTCTACATGGACGCGGTGAAGCAGAACATCCGCTTCGTGGAAAAGCAGGCGCAGGCGGCCGAGATCGTGCTGCGCCGCCAGCCACCGGTCACCTGCGATTGAATTTTCAGTTCACGGTGGCGCCGGTTTCCTTCACGACCTTCCCCCAGCGGTCGAGCTCGCGCTCCATGAGCGCCTGGAACTCCTCCGGCGTGCTGGTCGCCACCTCGACGCCCGCCTTGCGCATGAGCTTCCTCGCCTCGGGGTCCGCGAGCACCTTGCGGATGTCCGCGTTCAGCTTGTCCACGATCTCGCGCGGCGTTCCCTTGGGCGCCAGCATTCCCAGCCAGATCGTGGCCTCGTAGCCCTTCACGCCGGCCTCGTCCATCGTCGGCACGTCCGGCAGGTCCGGCGAGCGCTTCTTCGTGGTGACCGCGAGGGCCCTGAGCTTCCCCAGGTTCGGGAGCGCGTTGGGCATCCCCACGAAGCTCAGCTTCACCTGGCCACCCAGGAGGTCCTGCATCGCCGCGTTGCTGCCCTTGTAGGGCACGTGGGTGAGCTGCACGCCCGCCATCTGCATGAAGAGCGCGCCCACGAGGTGCTGGGCGCTCCCGTTGCCGGAGGAGGCGAAGAAGATCTCGTTCGGCTTCTTCCTCGCGAGCGCCACGAACTCCTTCACGGTGGACACGCCGAGGCCGGGATGCACGACCATCACGTAGGGCCCTTCGACCAGCTTCATCACCGGCGCGAAGTCCTTGATCGGGTCGTAGGTCATCTTCTTGTAGAGATGCGGGCTGATCACGTGCGTGGTGGAGACCATCACCAGCGTGTAGCCGTCCGGCGGCGACTTCGCCACCGCGTCCGTGCCGATGGTGGAGCCCGCGCCCGGGCGGTTCTCGATGATGATCGGCTGGCCCAGCGCGGGTGCCAGCTCCTTCTGCAGGATCCGCGCGACCACGTCGGTGAAGCCGCCGGGCCCGAAGGGCACGATGATCTTCACCGGCTTCGAGGGCCAGGTCTGCGCGGCGGCGGGAAGGGCGGCGGCGAGGAGGCCCAGCGCGGCGAAGGCGATCCGTCTGATCATGGGAGGTCCGGAAGGTCAGCCGCGGTAGGCGGGTTCGGGTTGGGAAAAGAACGCGTGGAGGATGTGGTAGACCACGCGATAGTTCTTCTGCTGGAAGCTCGCGTGCGAGATCCCCGCCATCACCGCGAACTGCTTGTCCGCGTTCGGCAGGCGCTTGAAGAACTCGACCAGGTCGTCGAATCCCGCGATGCCGTCGTACTCGCCCCGCATGACGATCGCGGGGACCTGGATCTTCGCCGGGTCCACGAGCGGGAGCTTCGAGCACATGTCGACGTAGGTCCCCGTCGGCATGGAATCGTCCAGGGCGAGGATCGCGTCCGCGAAGGCTTCCACCGTCGCGTCCTCCGCGGTGCCGGGGTGGTCCCGCGTGAAGATGCTGCGGACGAACGCGCGGTCGATGGGCCGCCGGTTCATCGACTGGAATTGCGGAAGCTTCTTCTTCCGCTCGGCGAGCGTGGGGCTTCCCTCGCCGGTCCAGACGAAGGCGTCGAGCGCGAGGCGCGCGACGCGCTCCGGATGGCGCTGCGCGAAGAGGGCGGCCTTGAGCGCGCCCGAGGAGATGCCGTAGACGAGGAGCCCCCCGGCGCCCGTCTTCTCGAGGATGTACCGGCTCCCGGCGGCGAGGTCGTCCGCGCCGTTGGCGATGTCGTTGTTGATCGGGCGCGACTTGTCCGAGCGCCCGTAGCCCTCGTTGTCCAGGGTCCACGTGTCGTAGCCCAGGCCCGCGAAGTACTCCATCGCGGAAGAGTCGGCGCGGCCGGGCACGTGCAGGTCGAACGTGGGCTGCGAGGCCATCGAGGAGCCGTGGACGAAGAGGATCGTGCCGCGAACGGCGCTGCCGGACGGCGGGCGCTTGTTCCAGAGGAAGAGGCGCACGTCGCCCTTGCGGGTCCAGTGCTCGGTGCCGCCCCTCCAGGTGGTGGTGGAGCCGTCTGCCATGCGTTTCTCCGTGCGGGACGTCGTGGTATCGTTGCGCGCCAGTGTAATTCAACTTTCGCGCCGCCCGCGCAGCCAAAAGTGACGAAACCCTTTCCGCATGGTGTCGTGAATGGCGCGGACTCCGTGACCGGCGTGGTCATGAAGGCCATGTCGCGCACGCCGGACCCGCGGCTTCGGGAGATCATGGAAAGCCTGGTGCGCCACCTCCACGCGTTCGTGCGCGAGGTGCGTCCCGGCGCGGAAGAGTTCGAGCAGGGGCTGGACTTCATCCGCCGGCTGGGCGAGGCCTGCGGCCCGGAGAAGAACGAGGTGATCCTCCTTTCGGATCTCCTCGGCGTCTCGACCCTGGTCGTCATGCTGCAGAAGGAGCAAGAGGGCGGCGGAACGGACCCGGCGCTCCTGGGGCCCTTCTGGCGCGCGCAGTCGCCGCGCTGCGCGCCGGGCGATTCGATCGCGCGCGACGCCCGGGGCGGCGAGCCGCTCGCGGTGGCGGGCCGCGTCGTCGACCCCGGAGGAAAGCCGCTCGCGGGCGTGCTGGTCGACGTGTGGCAGGCCTCTCCCGTGGGCCTCTACGAGAACCAGGATCCCGACCAGCCGGACCGGAACCTCCGCGGCCTCTTCGAGACCGATGCGCAGGGCCGCTTCCATTTCCGCACCGTGCGCCCCGCGGGCTACCCCGTGCCCACGGACGGCCCGTGCGGGGAGCTCCTCCGCGCGCAGGACCGCCACCCGTGGCGGCCCGCGCACATCCATTTCATGCTGTCGAAGGAGGGCTGGCGGACTCTCGTGACACAGGTCTTCGACAACGCGGACGGTGCCATCGAGAGCGACGTCGTCTTCGGCGTGACGCCCGCGCTCGCGGGGCGCTTCGAGCGCGGGGCGGACGGGGCGCTGCGGCTCGACTACGAGTTCGTCATGCGTCCGGGAACGCGGCGCATTCCGCGCCCGCCGCTGCCGTGACGACCTTCGAGCCGATCGACCGGCTGGACGGTCGCGACGTCGTGATCGCGGGCGGGCTGGGCGCCATCGGGCGCGCGGCCGCGAAACGCGCGGCGCTCCTCGGGGCGCGGGTGGTGCTCCTCCACCGGCGCACCGACGCCGAGCTCGCGGAGGCGCTCGACGGGCTCCCGGGGCGCGGGCACTTCGGCGTGACCGCCTCCATCACCGATTCCGAAAGCCTCGCCCGCGCGGCGGCGTTCGTCCGCGAGCGCTGCGGGAAGCTCGACATGCTCGTGAACACGGCGGGCTTCACGAAGCCCGTCCCCGCCGCGGACCTGGAAGCGCTGGACGACGCGCTGATCGACGCGATCTTCGAGGCCAACTGGCGCGGTGTCTTCGCGACCATCCGCGCCTTCCGCCCGCTCCTCGAGGCGAGCGGCGAGGGCCTCGTCGTGAACGTCTCCTCGATCTCCGCCTTCACCGGGACCGGCAGCAACCTCGCCTACGTCGCGGCGAAGGCGGGCCTCGACGTGCTCGGGAAATCGCTCGCGCGCGCGCTCGCGCCGAAGGTCCGCGTCCTCACCGTCTCGCCCGGCGTGGTCGATTCCGGCTTCGTGCCCGGGCGCGGGGCCGACTTCAACGCGAAGGCCGCCGCCTCCACGCCGTTGAAGCGCATCGGGACGCCGGACGACGTCGCCGCGGCGATCGTCTCGTGCGCGACGCACCTGCGGTTCGCCACCGGCCAGACGTTCGTGGTCGACGGCGGCCGCTCGCTCTGAAGACTCGCCCATGGACGCGAGGACGCTCATCACCTGCGCCATCACCGGGAACCTCACGAAGCCCGAGCAGACGCCGCATCTCCCGATCACGCCGGAGCACATCGCGAACGAGTGCCTCGCCGCCGCGGGAGAGGGCGCCGGCGCCGTGCACATCCACGTGCGCGATCCCGCGACCGGGCGGCCTTCCATGGAGGTCGCGCTCTATCGCGACGTGATGGACCGGATCCGCGCGCGCGATTCCAGGCTCGTGATCAACCTCACGACCGGCCCCGGGGGCCGCTTCGTCCCGAGCCCGGACGATCCCAAGGTGGCGGCGCCGGGGACCACGCTCCTTCCGCCCCTCGAGCGCGTGAAGCACGTGAGCGCCTTGAGGCCGGACATCTGCTCGCTCGACCTGAACACGATGAATTCCGGCCCGGACGTCGTCATCAACACGCCCGCCAACGTGCGGAAGATGGCGAAGGCCATTCGCGAGGCGGGCGTGCTGCCGGAGCTCGAGGTCTTCGACAGCGGCGACATGCACCTCGCGCGCGATCTCCTCGCCGACGGCACGCTCGAGGGTCCCGGGCTCTTCACCATCGTGATGGGCGTCAAGTACGGGTTCGCGAGCACGCCGGAGACGCTCTTCTATGCCCGCGGTCTCCTCCCGCCGGGGGCGCGGTGGAGCGCCTTCGGCATCGGCCGCGCGGAATTCCCGATGCTCGCGCAGACCTGGCTCCTCGGCGGCCACGTGCGGGTGGGGCTGGAGGACAACATCTACCTCTCGAAGGGCGTCCTCGCGCGGAGCAACGCGGAGCTGGTCGCCAAGGCGCGGCGCGTGATCGAGGACCTGGGCGGCACGGTCGCCACGCCGGACGAGGCGCGCTCGATGCTGGGGCTTTCGCCGGCCGGCCGCTGACGTGGCGCGCGTGCTGAACATCGCGGCGCAGGCCGCGTCGCCCGAGGCGATCGCGGTCGACCTCGCGGAATTCGGCGCGAACCGCCCGAGCGAGGGCGACGTGACGATCGAGGTGCGCGCCGCCGGCATCAACCCGAGCGACGCCAAAGCGATGCTGGGGATCATGCCGAGCGCGGTCTTCCCGAGGACGCCGGGACGCGACTTCGCGGGCGTCGTGGTCGAGGGGCCCCGCGACCTGGTGGGGCTCGAGGTGTGGGGTACGGGCGGCGACGTGGGGATCTCGCGGAACGGCTCGCATGGCGAGCGGCTGGTCCTCCCGCGCGCCGCGGTGGTCGCGAAGCCCGCGAACCTCTCCATGCTCGAGGCGGGGACCGTGGGCGTTCCTTTCCTTACCGCCTACGAGGGCCTTCGCCGCGCGGGCTTCCCGGGTCCCCGATCGACGGTCGCGGTGTTCGGCGCGAGCGGCAAGGTGGGGCAGGCCGTGGTGCAGCTCGCGGCGCGTGCGCGCGCCCGCGTGTTCGCGGTGGACCGCCGGGCGGATGCGCCGCGCGGCTACGCCTGCGCACCGGTACGCTACGTCGACGCGAGCCGCGAGAAGCCGTCCGAGGCCATCCGCGCGGAGACCGGGGGAAAGGGTGCCGCGATCGTCTTCAACACCGTGGGGAGCCCATGGTTCGCGGAGGCCAACGCCGCGCTCGCCCAGCGCGGGACCCAGGTCTTCATCTCCACCCTCGAGCGCTCCGTGCCCTTCGACATCTTCGCGTTCTACCGCGGCATGCACACCTATGCCGGCGTCGATTCCCTCGCGATGAGCGCGAGCGACTGCGCGCCGATCTTCGAGGCCCTGCGCCCCGGCTTCGAGGAAGGGTCGCTCCGGCCCTTCGAGGTCGCGCCGGACGCCCGCTTCGGCCTCGAGGATGCGAACCGCGCCTATCGCCGCGTGCTCGCGGGAGCGGCGGGCCGCATGGCCTTCGTTCCCGGAGGCGCGCGATGAACGTGACCCGTTTCGGCGAGACCCCGGACGACTTCCCGCCGAACCACGCCGTGCCCTTCGCCTGAGGAGACCGCCATGAAGACCGCCAAGCTCGCCGCATGCCTCGCGCTCGTCGCAGCGCTCCTGCCCGCCGCCGCCGTCGCGGCGACGCCGCTCCGGCTGATCGTGTTCTTCGGCGGGGCCAACTGGCCGCTCTGGGTCGCGGGCGACAAGGGCTTCTTCGCCGCCCAGGGCCTCGACGTGGACATCGCTTCCACGCCGGGGTCCGTGTACCTCATCCAGAACCTGGTCGAGGGCAAGTTCGACATCGCGTTCGCGACGTTCGACAACGTCGTGGGCTACGACGAAGGGCAGGGCGAGGCGAGGCTCGACCGGCCGGCGGACCTGGTCGCGGTCGTGGGCGGCCTCACGGGCGGCGTGAGGCTCCTGGTGAAGCCGGAGATCCAGTCCATCGCCGACCTCAAGGGCAAGGCGCTCGCGGTGGACGCCCCGAGCACCGGCTACTCGCTCGTCCTGCGCAAGTTCCTGGAGCAGGGCGGGCTTTCGGAAGCGGACTACCGGACGGAGAACATGGGCGGCACGGGCAGGCGCGCCCAGGCGCTCATGGACGGGAAGACCGTGGGGACGATCGTCACGTCGCCCATCGACCTGGGTCCCCGCGCGAAGGGCTTCCGCGTGCTCGCGGATTCGTCCTCGATCGGCCCGTACCAGGCGACGCTCTTCCTGGTGCGCCGCGAATGGGCGCGCACGCACGAGTCCCAGCTGGTCCACTTCGCCCGAGCGTACATCGATGCCGTGAAGTGGCTCGCGGATCCCGCCCATCGCGACGAGGCGGTGGCGATCTACCTCAAGCGCCTGCCCAGGGCGAACGCGGCCTCGGCGGCGAAGGCGTGGGATGCGCTCCTCGGCGTCGACGGCGAGGGGCTCCGGAAGGACGGCAGCATCGACATGGCGGGCGCCGCCACGGTGCTGAAGCTCCGGAGCGAGTTCGGCCAGCCGCGGAAGGAGCTCACGGACCTCTCGCGCTACGTGGACGAGTCGTACTACCGGAAGGCCCTCGCCATGGCGCCTTCGGAGCCGGGGGGGAGCGCACCGGGGCACGCGTCCGCCGCGGCCGAATCGCGCAACATGGAGCTGGTCGGCTACCAGGACCTCGCGGGCCGCAGCGCCTACCAGCCCCTCGTGCACCGGCAGGGCGAGCGCTGGATCGCCTACATCGGCCACCACGGCGGGAAAACGCGGAACCCCATCACCGGCCTGGACGAGGACAACGGCACGTCGATTGTCGACGTGACCGACCCGCATGCGCCGAGGCTCCTCGCGCACATCCCGGGCGAGCCGGGCGACGGCGAGACCGGCGGCGCGCAGATGGTGCGCGTGTGCGACGGCGCGACGCTTCCGAAGGCGGACAAGTCGAAGGTCTACCTCCTGCGCCCGTTCGGCAACAAGGCGCACGAGATCTGGGACGTGACCGATCCCGCGCGCCCGCGGATCGTGACCACGATCGTCAAGGTGAAAGGGACGCACAAGAGCTGGTGGGAGTGCGACACCGGCATCGCGTACCTCGTCTCCGGGCTCGAAGGCTGGCGCGTGCGGCGCATGACGCAGGTCTACGACCTTTCCGACCCCGCGCATCCCCGCTTCATCCGGAACTTCGGCCTCGCGGGCCAGCAGCCGGGCGCCCAGGGCGAGGCGCCGGAGGAGCTCCACGGGCCGATCTCCACCGGCCCGCAGGGGAACCGCGTCTACTTCGGCTACGGCACCAACAAGCGGGGCATCCTGCAGATCGTCGACCGGAAGAAGCTCCTGGAGGGCCCGGCCGAGCCCACGGACGCGAACCTCGACTACCCGGAGGTGGGACGGATGTACCTGCCGCCCACCAACGGCGCCCACACGACGTTCCCCGTGCTGGGCGTTCCCGTCGCGGAGTTCGCGAAGGACAAGGTGGGAGGAAAGCGCGACTTCGCCGTGATCGTCGACGAGTCGCTCGTGAACGAGTGCGGCGAGGCGCGACATATGTTTTGGATCGCCGACATCACCGCCGAGAAGCACCCGTTCAACGTCTCGAGCTGGACCGTGCCGGAGGCGAGCGGCAGCTTCTGCTCCCGCGGCGGGCGCTTCGGCTCCCACTCCTCCAACGAGAACATGACGCCCATCTACTACCGGCGCATGGTCTTCATCGCGTTCTTCAACGCGGGCGTGCGCGCGCTGGACATCCGCGACCCGTACCACCCGAAGGAGGTGGCGTACTACATCCCCGCCGTCACGGACAGGACCGACAAGCGGTGCGTCGGCAAAGGCGACAAGGAACGCTGCAAGGTCGCGATCCAGACCAACAACGTGGACGTGGACGACCGCGGCTACATCTACATCGTCGACCGCGCGAACACCGGCATGCACATCCTCCAGCTCACCGGGGACGCGCGCCAGGTCGCGGACTTCCGCCAGGAGACGCCGCCGCGGCGAGCTTCAGCCGCGGCGGCGGCGCCGATCAACGGAACTGGTAGTTGATCGTCCCGTAGACGAACCGCCCGCGGACGTCGGCGTACGTGATGTCGTAGCCCGCCGCGAACTGTCCGCCCGCGTTGGTGTACGGCGGATCGCGGTCCATGATGTTCTTCACGCCGAGCCCGAGCCGCACGTTGCGGATGCCGCGGTACGCGAGCTGCGCGTCGAAGGTCTCGTAGGAGCCCACCTCGCGCGGCGCCGGCGAGAAGGTCGAGAGCTGGTCCGCGTAGTGCTTCTGGTAGTTCTGGATGAGCGTGCCTTCCCAGGGGCCCGCCGTGTACACCGCGCTCGCGACATGGTGCCAGCGCGGGACCACGCCGCCGCCCGCGCGGAGCGCCCGGTCGAGGCCGCTCGTGTAGCTGCCGTCCGGGTTCTGCTGGTCGAACGCGGAGAGGTACGTGCCGTCCAGCCGCAGGACCACGCTCCGGTTGCCGCTCTTGAAGACCCTCCAGAGGACGTTCACGTCGTAGCCCGCGACGTACTGCTTGAAGAGGTTCGACGTGGTGGCGAGGATGCCCACGATCGGGCCCAGCCCGCTCGCGTTGCCGTCCGGCGCGCCGCGCACGATGAAGCTCGAGAACTGCTGGGCGTTGGCCGCGCTGGACAGGATGAACGCGGGGCTCAAGCCGCCCACCGTGATCGAGTCCTTGAGGCCGATCCAGAAGGCGTCGATGCCGAGCGAGAACTCGCGCGAGGGCTCGAAGATGAAGCCCAGCGTGCGGGAGAGCGACTTCTCGGGCTTGAGGTCCGGGTTGCCGCCCGTGATCGTCGCGAACTGGTTGTTGCAGTCCGCCGGGAGCCCCGTCGCCGGGTTCGGGCAGCGCAGCGGATCGCGCGTGCCGTTCGCGGTGACGCTCGCCGCCTGCGGCTGGTAGAGGTCGGTGAGGGACGGCGCGCGGAAGCCCGAGCCCACGGAGCCGCGGACGAGGAGCTGCTGGTTGGGCGTCCAGCGGAAGGAGATCTTCGGGTTCGTGGTCGAGCCGATGTTCTGGTAGTTGTCGTAGCGCACGCCCAGGTCGGCCTCGAAGCTGCGGAAGATCGGCGCCGCGACCTCCGTGTACACCGAGCTCACGTGGCGCTTGCGGTCGATCCCGAGGACGTTCCCGCCGAAGCCGCCGATGTCGCCCACCTGGAACGCCTCGGACGGGTCGAACACGAATTTTTCCTCGCGCAGCTCCCCGCCCACCGCGATCCCGACCGGGCCGCCGGCGAGCTGGAAGAGCTCGCGGCTCAGCTTCGCGTCGATGCTGGTCATCGAGGTCTTCGAGCTGTACACGGTGCCGTGGAACTGCGTGGCATCCGCCGCGGCGAGCGCCGTGGGATCCGTCGTCGGCCCGAACGGGTTGATGACGCCGGTGTCCAGGAGCTCGAGGAAGGCGGAGGTGAGCGGATAGCCGGAGATGAGGTTCGACTTGGCCTTGCTCTCGCTATAGAGCAGGCCGCTGTCGAAGTCCCACGCGCCGACGGTGCCCTTCACGCCGGCCAGCACGCGCGAGGTATCCGCGGCGTCCTCCGTGAAGCGCAGGCCCTGCACGAAGTCGCGGTAGCGGAAGGCGATCGGCTGGTTGGTCGGCAGGCCGAGCGAGGACACGAAGGCGGTCGGATAGAACGGGCTCGTGGTGGGGAGGAGCACCAGCGTGTCCCCGAGCGTCGCGAACCGGCGCAGCCCCGCGGCGAGCGTCGGGTATTGCGTCGCGATCAGGTTGTTGATGAACGGGACGTACGGGTTGGTGAGGGGGAGCTGGGTGTTCTCCGCGATCGGCACGGGCTGCGTGTGGTAGCGGACCTCGTTCCGGGTGAAGCCGCCCTCGAAGTACGCGTCCACCTGCGAGGTGAGGCGCAGGCGCGCGTTCAGCATCGCGAACTTGTTCTCGGTCTCCGGCTGCACGGAAAGGAACGGGCTGTTCTCGAAGCGGCACGCCTGCCCGGAGTTGATGTTCCCGTTGAAGAAGGGCGAGACGATGCCCGTCGGGCCGCAGTTCGGGAAGGCGGGGCTCGCGAGCCGGGCGAAGTTCGGGCCGTAGAGGATGTTGCCCGGGAAGGCGATGGTGGAGCTCAGGTCGTTGTTCTGTCCCACGTTGATGTTGTGGGCGAACGAGCGGTCCGAGCCCATGATCTCGTCGATCTTCTTGTAGCCGATCCCCATCGTGACGTTGTAGCGCTCCGGGTCGCCGAAGCCCACGAACGCCGTGATGTTCTTCTCGGTGCCGCCGCCGCTGCGGGTGGGGGCGCCGTAGCTCACCATCACGTCCGCGCCGTGGAAGTCCTTGCGCAGGATGAAGTTCACGACGCCCGCGATCGCGTCGCTGCCGTAGAGGGAGGAGGCGCCTTCCTTGAGGACCTCGATCCGCTCGATCGCGGCGAGCGGGATGCTGTTCACGTCGACCGCGGTGCTGGTCGTGCCGCCGAAGACCGTCACGCGCCGGCCGTTCACGAGGACCAGGGTGCGGGTGCTCCCGAGGGCGCGGAGCGAGATCGTCGATTGCGACGTCGTGATCGTGCCGTTCGCCTGGGAGACGAGGATGCTGCCGAAGGTCGTGACGGCCGTGACTGTCTTCAGGAGCTCCTCCGTGGTGGAGGCGCCCGTGCGCTCGATGTCCTCGTGCGTGATGATCTGCACGGGAAGCGCGGTCTCCGCGTCGATCCGCTTGATCGACGAGCCGGTGACCTCGATGCGCTCCTTCTGCTGCGGCGACTGCTGGGCGAGTACCGGCGCCGTGCCCACGCCGGCGGCGAGCGCCGCGGCGACTGCGACCTTGAGCTTCATTGCGTCATTCCCCCTTTTGTTTGTTATTCCGTTGCCTGCCGTCCGCGCGATCCTATCGCGCCCGGACCCCATCCCGCAGGGCGAAATATCATCGGGGCGATGGAATAAATCCGCAACAGCGGCCTGAGTTTTCTTTCGTGAAACTGTCTTCCGGCCGCCTGTAGAATCGGCGCGATGACCTGGTCCCTCGTCGCACGGCATCCCTCCGGCGCCCTCGGCGTCGCGGTCGCGAGCCGGTTCTTCGCGGTGGGCGCGCTCTGCCCGGCGGTGAAGGCCGGCCACGGCGCGCTCTCCACCCAGGCGCTGATCAATCCCCTGTACGGCGTGCAGGGGCTGCGCGCCCTGGAAGCCGGCGGCGCGGCGGACGAGGTGCTGCGCCGGCTGGTGGACGCGGACGCGGGCCGGGACGTGCGGCAATTCCATCTCGTGGACCGCGCGGGCCGGACCGCCGCCCACACGGGAAAGGGGTGCATCGACTGGTGCGGGCATCTCGCGGGCGAGGGCTATTCGGTCGCCGGGAACATGTTGGCGGGGCCCGGGGTGATCGAAGCCACGGCGCGGGCGTACGAGGAATCGGCCGACCGGCCGTTCCCGGAGCGCCTGATCCGGGCGCTCGCCGCCGGGGACGCGGCGGGCGGGGACAAGCGCGGGAAACAGGCGGCCGCGGTGCTCGTCCACACGACCGAGGACTATCCGGCGTTGAGCCTCCGGGTGGACGACCACGCGGAGCCCATCGCCGAGCTGGAGCGCCTCTACCGGGTGAGCCTCGAGCGATTTCAGCCGTTCCTTTCCTGCCTCGCCACGCGCAGGGACCCGGTCGGCACGACGGACCGCGCCGTGATCGAGGCCGCGATCGCCCGGTTCCACGCGGCGCTTCCCCGGTAGGCCCTGGTGGCGGCGCTCCTCGAGGTGCGGGACCTGCGGACGGCGTTCACGAACGACGCCGGCACGTTCAACGCCGTCGACGGCGTGAGCCTCACGCTGGAAGAGGGGAAATCCCTGGGCCTCGTCGGCGAATCCGGCTGCGGGAAGAGCGTGACCGCGCTCTCGATCATGGGCCTCGTCGCGAGCCCCCCGGGCCGGATCGCCGGCGGCGAGATCCTCTTCGAGGGCGTGGACCTCCTCAAGCTTCCGCCGGCCCGCATGCGCGAGATCCGCGGCGACCGGATCGCGATGATCTTCCAGGAGCCGATGACCTCGTTGAATCCGGCGTTCACCATCGGCGACCAGATCGTCGAGGGGATCCTTCGCCATCGCAAGGTCGGGCGGGAGGCCGCGCGCCGCCAGGCGATCGAGATGCTCGAGCGCGTGCGCATGCCCTCGCCCGAGCGCCGCTTCGCGGAGCATCCGCACAAGCTCTCGGGGGGCATGCGGCAGCGCGCCATGATCGCGATGGCGCTCGCCTGCCGGCCGCGCCTCCTCATCGCCGACGAGCCCACCACCGCCCTGGACGTCACGATCCAGGCGCAGATCCTCGAGCTCATGCGGGAGCTGCGCGAGGAGACGGGGACCGCCATCATCCTCATCACCCACGACCTGGGCGTGGTGGCGGAGCTGGTACAGGACGTGGCGGTGATGTATTCCGGGCGCATCGTCGAGAAGTCCGGCGTGCGCGAGCTCTTCGCGCGGCCGCAGCATCCGTACACCATCGGCCTCCTGGGCTCGATCCCGAAGCTCCACGTCGAGCAGGCGCGGCTTCCCGCGATCGACGGGCAGGTGCCGGATCCGCTTACCGCGCCGGGCGGCTGCCGGTTCGAGCCGCGCTGCCCGTTCGCGACCGCGCGCTGCCGCGAGGAGGAGCCGCCGTTGGGCGAGGTGGCACCCGGCCAGCTCGCGCGCTGCTGGTACGCGCCGCTCGAGGAAAAGGCGGTGCGGGCGGCATGACGGAGCTCCTGCGCGTCGAGCGGCTGGTGAAGCATTTCCCCGTGGGCGGGCAATGGCTCCGCCGCTCGGCGGGCGTCGTGCACGCGGTGGACGACGTGAGCTTCGATCTCGCCGCCGGCGAGACGCTGGCGCTCGTGGGCGAGTCCGGCTGCGGGAAGTCCACGACCGGGCGGCTGGTGCTCCGCCTCCTCGAGGAGGCGGAGCACCAGCCGCCCGGTCGTGGACTTCCCGCAGCCGGACTCGCCCACGAGCG
>Ga0105240_10007375_pt1 | contig 15997 bp, 9 predicted proteins | sample KBSC54metaG_FD_80426 | JGI IMG/M metagenome (GOLD analysis project Ga0105240, IMG submission 80426) | Corn rhizosphere microbial communities from Kellogg Biological Station, Michigan, USA - KBS C5-4 metaG | ecosystem: Host-associated > Plants > Roots > Rhizosphere > Soil | place: Michigan, USA... | reverse complement strand
TTGTGATAGAGCTTGATGTGCTGGCCTTTGTAATTGCCGGGATGACAGTAAGAGCGATAGCCGGGGCGCCGCTCGCCGCACCAGATGTTGTTCTTCGCATTCCAATCGATGTAATTCGTAACGACGAGATCGAGCCAGCCATCTTTGTCGTAGTCGAACCAACCGGCGCTGGTGGACCATCCACCCTCGTCGGCGACAGCGGATTTGGCGGTCACGTCGGTGAAGGTGCCGTTTCCGTTGTTGTGGTAGAGAATGGCGCGGCCGTAGCCGGTGACGTAGAGATCGGGGTAACCGTCATTGTCGAAATCACCGACAGCAACTCCTTGGCCGTAGTGCCCTTCGCCTGCGACGCCGGCTTTGTCCGTCACGTCGGTAAACGTGCCATTCCCATTATTGTGGTAAAGCGCGCTACGCAAGGGATGCGGCGGCTTGTAAATATCGGTCGCGGCGGACTGAACGAAGTACAAATCCATCAACCCGTCCTGGTCATAATCGATCCAGGCAACACCGGTACCCATCGTCTCCAAGTAGTACTTTTCTTCCGTTTGCGTGGAGTCCTGCTGGAAGGTAATCTTTGCAGCCTCGCGAACATCGGTGTAGCGGACGGGGATCGATGCGTCTTGCGTTTTGGCCAGCTGCGCAGCCAAGAGTGGAGTCTGAACAGCGGGGCCGCTGGTGAACAGGAACGCGAGGGCCGCTGCGACACGGAGCGCAACTGGGCGTTGATATTTAATTCGGGTTCCCATTCTCACAAACTGCGGTCCGCCATGAGCAGCGCAAACTGGAGCATTTGCTGGCGAGCGGCGGTGGGGATCGCCTGTTCTGCCGTGGGCGTTCTCTGCGGAGCCTTCGCCAAGGCTTGTTCAATGCGGCCGATGTCGAGCCCGCCGGCGTTGCTTCCTTTGAAACGATCGAGGACTTCGCGGGCTTTTTCGATCTGTCCAGTTTGATAGTAAAAGACACCGAGAGTGGAATAGCTGCCGGCCCATTCGGGCATCAACTCGACGGCGCGCTCGAGCCGTTCGGCGGCCTGTTTGGTGTTGCCCTGCATGACTGAGATCAGGCCCTGGCCCCAGATGATCTTTCCGGAGCCTGGGATTCGCGCCAGGCCTTTCTGCAAAGTCTGCTCCGCGGCGGCAAGATTGTTTTCACGAAGCTGAACCATAGTCAGAGATAAATAATACTGATCATTGTCGGGATTGCGAGCGATGGCGGAGCGGAAGATTTCGGCTGCTTTCGCGGAGTTGCCAAGGTGCGACTCAATGTCGCCCAACAGAGCCAGCGATGCGTCATCCTGCTGCCCCGCAGCGGACAGAGTTCGCGCGGTTGCGAGTGCGTCCTGGAATTGGCCTTTGCGGAAATATGCATTGGCTAAGTCGAACTTCACGTCATCGGAATCGGGGTTCGCCTTCAGCGCCGCCTGGAAATGCTGGATGGCGTCGTCGTATAAACGATAGCGCGCGAGCAATACTCCTACTCCCGTTTGCGTGCGATAGTCTTCTCCACTGACTTGATCCAGTTGAGCAATGATCTCTTTCGCTTTGGTTTGTTCGCCTAGCTTGAGGTAAGTTTCCGCGAGCAAGTACAGGTCCTGGCTCTGTCCGGGATGCTTCTTGATTTGTTCGTTCAGTTCACTGAGATCCAGTTGGCTGCGTTCATGCGCGGAAAGTTTGGTGCGATTGTCCACGTAGTCGAACAGGTGCTGATAAGGCACGGGGCCGGTGGAGGAATTTTTTGAAAGGGTCTGAAAAACATTCAGATCGCGTTGCGCGGCCGCATTCTGGTGAAGGTTTCGCTCCACCATCGCCAACTTGTAGTAGCCGGTCGCGGCATCGCGGCTGACCTTCACATAACGGCGAAGGAGATCGGCGGCTTCGGCGTATTTCTTGTCTCGGGTACGGAGATTAGCCAATTCCAGCAGCGCCTCGGAGAAGTCGGGATTCGACCGCAGCGCCTGCTGAAACAGCGCATCCGCCTGCGCGTAATTTCCCTGGCGCTCCTGGATGAATCCAACATTGAAGAGGCAGGAGGCATTGTGAGGATCCAGTTTCAATCCTTCATTGAAATACTTGAGGGCCTCATCGAAACGTCCCAGGTGCCGGTACGAGAGCCCCATAAAACTGTAGGAGCGGGCCGACGGCTCGAGTGCAATCAGAGTTTTGAATTCTTCGATGGCTTTCTCGGCCTTGCCCGACATGAAATAGCTCTCGCCGAGGGCGGCGTGCAGATCGGAACGCCGGGGAGCGATCTTCAAACCGGCTTCGAGCAGAGGAATCGCGTCCTCGTAGTAATCCTGGGTCATGCTGACGCGAGCCATCAGGAAGATCACGTCCGTATTCTCGGGGGCAAGTTTTCGGGCGCGCACCAGCAGCTCCAATGCATCCAGGGGCCGGGACTGGTCGGAGTAACTCTGCGCGAGCAGATAAAGTGTTTCCACTGAGTCAGGTTTCAGATTGAGGGCGCGGTTGAGGGTGAGATCAGCCTTGGCGTAGTCGCGCGCGCGGAGATAAGCCTGGCCAAGGTTGTGGAGGATTTCAAAAGTGTCCGGTTTGAGGGCGTTCGCCAATTCCAATTCACGTTCAGCGGATTGGTATTGCCTGGCGGATGCGAGCACAACACCCAGTGTGAAATGCAATTGGACATCGGGCTTATGCGCCGCCGAAAGCTGACGGGCCAGTTGCAATGCCTGAACTGATTTGCCGGCGGCCAAGAAGGCGCGTACGAGATTGAATTGGGCCTCGATGGTCTGGGGATGAACGCGTTGGAAATGCGCGATGGCAGGAAGCGGCGACCCGTTGGCCAAAAGAAGAAGTCCCAAGTTGTAATTCGCATCGCGATTGTCGGGAGCAATTTGGAGAACGCGATTGAATTCCTTCTCTGCGAGATCAGGCTTCTCCTGGGCTACATACAGATTCGCAAGATTGTTGCGGGTCGATGTGGAGTTCGGATTCAGCTTCAGGGCTTGCTGGAAAGCGTCCAGGGCCTGGGTATAGTTTTTCTGGTTAGTAAGAATGATTCCGAGCAAATTGTGAGCTTCGACATTCGAGGGATCGCGCAGGAGTTGCTCATCGATGACATTCTTCGCCTGCTCCAAATGGCCAGCCTGAATTAACTCCTGCGCTTGGAGGAAGGGCGAGATTGAGGCGCCTGCGGGAGCATGATTCCTGGGTGCCGAGGGTTGCTGGGCGTTGCTGAGCGGCGGGAGGAGCGCAACGAGCAGAATGGCGATGCCGACCTGGTACGTGCAACCGCAGACTGAACTTTGAATTGCAGTGGTCCCCAACATCCCCGATGCCCCTCTGAAGGCCTCAATATAGCAGTTTAAGCATGCGCACTCCCAGTGGGGAGCGTGACGGATAACTCCGGGGCAGGCCCAGTGGAGTCGCCAATCACCAGTTCAGAGCCGATGCGGTATTCCTTGCCTTAGGGACTTACGGTGCTAGAGAGTTCATAGAGGGCATCGGCGGCGAGGCGGCCAAGTATCTCACGATGGATATCCACGGTGGTGATGGACGGGTTGCAGTATTCGGCGAGGCGGGTCTTGTCGAATCCGGTTACCGAGATGTCCTGGGGCACGCGGCAACCTGCGGTGAGCAGACCTTTGATGACGCCTACGGCGGTCAAGTCGTTTACGGCCATAACAGCGGTGGGTCGCGGAGAAAGCTTAGCGATGGCAGATCCGGCGGCGAATCCGCCCTCAAAGCGCAAGTCGCCCGGCAGCACCGGCCCGGGCTCAAGCCCCAGACGCCGCATAGATGTCTTGTAAGCCTCCAGACGTTCAATGTTGGACTTGAGACCCGGTCTCCCGGCGACAAATGCAATCTGACGATGGCCGTTCTGGTAGAGGTAATTCACGATCTGCTCGACACCGGACGGGTAGTCGATGCGCAGATTGCTGGTGTATCCGCGAACCGGAGCCAGGTCGAGAAAGGTGACGGCGATCATTCGACGAGCGAGTTCGTGCACGAGCTGGAGGCTGATTTCAGAAGTCATGATGGCGACGCCGCGAACCTTGTGTTCCATCATGCGCTCGGTGGCTTCCCGAGTTCTGCGCGGATCGTAATTGGTGTCGCTAAGAATGGCGTCGTAGCCCAATTGCCGGGCGCGTGTCTCGAAGCTTTTGATGACTTCGGGGAAAAAGGGATTTTCGATATCGGAAACAATAATGCCCAGGGTGCGGCGATCATGCGAGGCGAGATGGCGCGCGTGCACATCGCGAATGTAGCCCAGTTTTTTGACCGTGGACAGAACCAGTCGCCTGGTTTGGGGGCCGACCTTTCCGGTGTTATTCAGGACGTTAGAAACCGTTGCTGTCGAGACAGCAGCGGCTTTCGCAACGTCACGAATGGTTACGCTCATGATGGAAAATACGGCCAGTTACGGACCGCGGCATCGGCGTCGCCGTAACTGGGCGGAGTATAGACGAGAAGAAAATTCTTGACAACGCAAACGGCAGCGTGATATTCCCCGGTACACACTTGCGCTAGTCGATTTCTACTAGCTGGCAAGTTGGGTTAAGCGGTTAATCGAAACTGGGTTGGTTTCGATTGCCGCCGCGGGAAACTGGGGTTATTCAAATCAGCTGTGCTGGCGAACGCGCCGCGAAAGCGACGGGTTCGCGGGTGATCGGATGTGTGTGCGTGCGGGCGAGGTCGCCTGCCTCGGAAAAGCTCAAAGGAGAGCTCATGAACCGATCGGCGTCGCGTTGGATTTTGCGTAGTTTGTTCGTTCTTGCTGTGTCCGCTGTGGCCAGCATCCTCCCCCTTCAGGCTCAGGTGGACACGGGGTCGATCACGGGTACAGTGACGGACGCCTCCGGGGCTGTGGTCAATGGCGCGAAGGTTACGCTCACAAATGAGGGGACGGGGACGGCGTTGTCCCTGACGACGGGATCTGATGGAAGCTATACGTTCAGCCCGGTCCGGATCGGCAGCTACAAGATCGACGCCTCGGCGCAGGGTTTTAAGACGGTCAGCCAGACTCACGTCGTGGTGAATGTAAGTGCGAATGTACTGGTCAACCTGAAACTGCCTACCGGCAGCGTGAGCGAGACGGTCGAAGTCACGGGGGCTGTTCCGGTGCTTCAGACTCAGGACGCTTCAGTCGGCCAGGTGATGGATACTCGCAACGTCAATAACCTTCCGCTGAACGGAAGAAATTTCACTTTCCTGGCGCAGCTTTCAGCCGGCGTGAACTCTCCGCAGGCGGACACGCGCGGGAACGCTTCGACCGGAGCTTTTTCGGCTAACGGATTTCGTCCGGCGCAGAACAACTACATGCTGGACGGCATCGACAATAACTCCGACACGGTCGACTTCCTGAATGGCACCAACTTCGTGGTTCTGCCGCCCGTCGACGCCGTTCAGGAATTCAAAGTTCAGACCACTGATTTCAGCGCCGAGTTTGGACGCTCCGGGGCGGCGGTGCTGAACGCTTCTATCAAATCCGGTACCAACCAGCTCCACGGCGACGTCTGGGAATTTTTCCGCAACGACAAGCTGGACGCCGCGGATTACTTTGAGAGAACGCAAGATACCAGCGGCAACTGGCGCACTCAGAAGGGAGAACTCCGTCAAAACCAGTTCGGGTTTACCATCGGCGGGCCAGTTGTAATTCCGCACGTCTTCAATGGCCGCAATAAGGTGTTCTTTTTTGCTGATTACGAAGGCTTGCGGCGGCGGCAGGGGACAGTTCAGAGCGGCGCGGTGCCGACGATGGCAGAGCGGAACAGCGGGTATACCAATCTACAGGATTTGATCACCGGGCAGTCGGGAACCCACACCGACATTCTTAATCGTACGATGCCAATCGGTACAGTGCTGGATCCGGCGACCACGAGAGTCTCAGGGACTGGCTTCGTGCGAGACCCGTTCACCACAGCCTGTGCGAATGAACCGGCTGGATTTACTTATACGCTCGCGGCATGTCCGGACCTCAATATCCTCCCAGCGGGACGATTGGATCCTAACGCCATTAAGTTGCTCAATCTGTTCCCGAATCCGACCAGCAATGCGTTGACCTCCAACTACACTAATTCGCCAGTACTTCGCGAGAACCGCAAGGCGTTCGATGCACGTCTGGATGTTAACTTCACTCAAAAAGATCAGGTCTTCTTCCGTTTCAGCTATGCCGATGATCCACAGTTCATTCCCTCCATCTTCGGAGGCGTAGCTGATGGCGGCGGGTTCTACCAGGGCAACCAGACAGCGCTGGCACAGCAGAGCGCTCTAGTTTGGAACCACGTAATTTCGCCAACTACCGTCAACAACGCCCGCGCGGGCCTGAATTATCTCCATACCACGCGGAATATTCCCGAGGCTACCAACCTCAGCGACTTGCCGGGGCAATATGGAATCCTTGGCATTCCTCAAGATAAAGAGAATGGCGGTTTGCCGGCGTTTGGCATTAATGGCTTGCAGACGCTGGGCGGCAATGCGTTTTTGCCATCGGATGAAGTGAGTTCGACCATCCAGCTCAACGACGACTTCACCAAGATTTACGGCAAGCATACGTTCAAGATGGGTATCGAGTGGCAGCACGTGAAGTTCTCGACCTTGCAGCCACCTTGGTCCCGCGGGCAATTCAACTTTGATGGCACGTACACCGACATTCCAAACGTAGGCGGCGGCAACACCGGTCGCGCGCAGTTCCTGCTTTCCCCGGAGGCTGCCACGGTACCAGGCGGCATAGATTATGTGGGTGGTCCGAACAATGTCTTCGCCTCCAACATCTCGCTCAGCGACAACGGAAAGAATTACTTCGGGACTTACTTCCAGGATGACTGGAAGGTGTCACCGAAGTTGACGATTAACTTAGGCCTGCGCTGGGACTTCTTCGGCCTGGTCTACGATCACTATGGCAAGCAGGCGAATTTCGTTCCGGGCGGACCGCCGGGCGGTGGGCCGCTGTACATCATTCCTCCGAGTGCGTTGGCAACGCAGCTATCGGGCAGTTTTCAAGATGTCTTGGCAGCAGACGGCATCGGTTTGGCCGTTACCAAGCAATATGGCAAAGGCCTAGGTCGGTCGCAAGATACCAACTTCGCCCCGCGCTTTGGATTTGCGTACCAAGCGACGCAAAAGTTTGTGGTGCGCGGCGGGGCTGGCATGTTCTACAACGGATTTGAGAATCGGGGCTATTCGCCGAATCTGGGTGAGAATTATCCGTTCCAATTCTCGTTCCAGTTCCAGCAGAAAAATGATGCGACTCCTATTAATCAATTCCAGCCTAGTGCAACCTGCAAGGCGACTCCAACCGGTGGAATGTCGCTCGAGACAGGATTCAGTTGCATCCCCTTAAATCCTCTGGCTGTTAATGCCTTAGGGCTGCAACTGCGAGGAATACAGTTCGATTATCAAACGCCGTATTCGATCGGTACAAACCTCACACTGCAATATCAACTGACACCCTCTATGTCCGTGCAAGCGGGCTATGTAGGTACTTTCGGTCGTCATTTGGAGGTATTTCCGGGCTCGAATTTACCCACCCGTCTCTTGCCACCAAATACCACACTGACGAATGGAGCAAATCTACTGGATCCAACGGGTCCTGGAACGGGAGGTCTACCCGCATCCCAAGGAGGGCTTCCATTCCCCGACTTTGGCCAAGGCGGAAGCTACGCCACAACCCAAGGGAGCAGTTATTACCATGGGCTGCAAACCAGCGTGAACAAGAAGTTCGCCAAGGGCTTGGATTTCCTGTTTGCATATACGTATTCGAAAGTACGGTCAGATGCTTATGACTTGCTGAACGGCTTCGCGAGTGGGGGTGGCTACCGTGCTCCTTACATCCCTGGGATGGGAATCCATGCCGATTATGGACTGGCCAATTTCGATATCCGGAATGTGATTCACTTCAGTGGAGCCTATGAGTTGCCCTTTGGAAAAGGCAAGAAGTTCATGGGCGATGCTGGAGGAGTCTCCAACGCTATTGTTGGCGGTTGGGCCGTAGTGTGGGCCACGACCTTGCAAGGCGGTCAACCCTTCCAGCTAGGCTGCCCATCAGGAACAGCTGCTGGTACGAACTGTCTGTCGTTTGTGCGGGCTGGAGCTAATCCGCGCACATCCCTGGACAAAACGCCGGATGGGAACGTGGGTATGTTGAATGCTGCAGCATTTGCTCAGCCCTGCGAAGTTGGATCGAACAACACTCCCACGGGCTGCATTCCGATGCCAGGGGTGCTCGCGCTCGGAGGTGCAGAACCGACGCAGATCGAGGGGCCGGGATACCACCGCCTGGATTTGTCGCTCTTCAAGAACTTCCAGCTGACGGAACGCACGAGATTGGAGTTCCGTTCTGAGTTCTTCAACATCCTCAACCACCCGAACTTCAACTATCCTGGGTTCGGTGGCAATGGCGTTGTCGCGGTATCGGGATCAACCAACTTCAATGATTCCACTTTCGGCGAAATTGGATCGACTCGCGATGCGCCGTATGCTTCACGGGAGATTCAGTTCGCCTTGAAGCTGTATTTTTAAGCGTTGTTCTGGTCGACATTGAAGGCGCTCCTGTCAGGAGCGCCTTCGGTCTGCTGGGCATGGAGAGCCTGCTGTAGCGATCTGCACGTGGTGCTACCATTAAGGGCGTCGTGACTCGTCGATGTCGGCCGTGGTGCATGAGATTTGCCAGTCTCTTTGGGTGCGCCCTGCTGGCAACCTGCGCTTTCGCTCAGAACCATCCCGCTGCTTCGCATCAAGACCAGGAACTTAATCGCCAATTCCAGGCCGCCGTGACAAAGTATGAGGCAGGGCATTTGCCGGAAGCGGCCGCGCAACTGGAGAAGCTTCTGCAGCAGATTCCGGACAGCTTCGAAGCTCACGAACTGCTGGGAATGGTCTACGCCGGGGAGTCGCAAGATCAGCTTGCAAACCAGCACATGCAAGAGGCCGTGCGCCTCAAGCCTTCGTCTGCGGCAGCCCGCACCAACTTCGCGGCGAGTCTGATTCGGCTGGGAGACGTGGAGGGAGCGCGACAGCAACTCACCAACGCCGTCAGGCTCGATCCGCGGAGCTACGACGCTAATCACAATCTTGGCGAAATCTACATCAAGCAGGGGAAACTCCCCGAAGCCATCTCGTTTCTCAAACAAGCGCAGCAGAGCAAACCGTCGGCCTACGAAAATGGTTACGATCTGGCGCTGGCGTATCTGCTCACGGGGCATTCCCAGCCGGCGCGACAACTGGTGCAAGTTCTCTTAAAGACGCAGAATACGGCGGAACTGCACAACCTTCTTGGCCAGATCGAGGAAAAAGAAGGGAACTTCGTGAGCGCAGCGAATGAATTCGAAATCGCGGCGCACATGGAGCCGAGCGAGAGCAATCTGTTTGATTGGGCGAGCGAACTGCTCCTGCACCGGACCTTGGAGCCTGCGATCGAGGTGTTCCGGCAGGGTGCGGAGCGGTATCCGAAATCGCCCCGAATGGCAATTGGCTTGGGAATCGCACTTTATTCGCGCGGCAAGTACGATGAGGCGGTGAAGTCGCTGCTGCGAGGCGCTGAGTTGAGCCCGTCAGATCCCCGCTGCTACTTCTTTCTATCGAAGGCTTACGACAGTTCTCCGCTGCAAGGGGACGAGGTCATTCAAAGCTTTCGGCGTTTTTCAGAATTGCACCCGGACAATGCGCGGGCTGCGTATTACTACGCAATGGGCATGTGGAAAGGAAAGCGCGCGCAAGATCCGAGCATCGATTTTCGGCAAATCGAGGCGTTACTTAAAAAAGCGACGACACTCGATCCTAAGCTCAGCGAGGCGCATTTCCAGCTGGGAAATCTTTTTTCGGATCAGGCGCGCTATGCCGATGCCATTCCCGAGTATCTGAAGGCGCTGGAGAATAATTCCGATATTCCGGATGCGCATTACCGGTTGGGTCAAGCTTACGTGCATACGGGACAGATGGAAAAAGCACAGGCCGAGCTGGCGACCTACCAGCAGCAACGGGCGCAGCACCTTGCAGATCTCGACAAGCAACGGGCCGAGATCCGGCAGTTCGTGTACTCAGAGGCGAGCGCCGCGCCTGCAAAGCGTTGAGGGTGGGCAGCCCAATTCAATTATGGAAGTTCCAGAACAAAGCAGACGAGACCTGGTGCGAAGGGCATTGCGGAACGGGGCAAGCGACCGCGAAGTGAGCCATGTCCTGGCGCGGACGCGGCGCGATTTTCTGCGCGAGGCCGCCGGCGTCGCGGTCGGAAGCGCACTCCTTCGCCCCGTCTGGGCCCGCGCTGCGGCTCCTCGGACCAAGAGAAAAGTTGTCGTGGTCACCTTCGGTGGCGGAGCTCGGGATCAGGAAACGTTCATGCAGGAGGGACAAGAGAATATTCCGCATCTCATGCGTGAACTCATTCCGCGGGCTAGTTTCTTTACGCAGGTGGTGAATCGGGGAATTCTGGGCCATTACGTGGCGACGGCGAGCCTGGCTACTGGCGTGTACGAGACGTTCAACAATTTCGCGGCGGTATCGCCCGAATCGCCCACCGTCTTTGAATATTTTCGCAAGGATTTGAAGCGGCCATCGTCCGATGCGTGGGTGGTCGCTCCCAGCAACGGCTTCAATCGCATCGGGGAAAGCAGCCACCGTTCTTATGGCTCCGGACTGGGTGCTCGCGTCATCCTGCCGAAGCGGCTGCTGAGCGCCGCTACGTCCGGGAGCAGCCACAATTATCAGCACCTGTTGCGCGACAACTATGAAACGCCGTATTACGCTCCGGAACTCGCGGGCAGCGAGTTTGAGTTGCAGCAACTGGAAATGCTGCTGAAGTTGTCGGTGGACGATTTCAAGAGCTATGCCCAAACTTTAACCAGCCCGGACGAGCTCTCGGTGTACATCGCTCGACAGTTGATGCGGCAGGTGGCACCGAGCCTGCTGTGGATCACACTGCACGACATCGATGTAGCGCATGCGGGAGCGTACTCGTTGTACATCGAGGGAATCCGCCGCACGGATCGGCTGTGCTCGGAGCTTTGGCAGGCCATTCAAGAGGAGCCGGAATACGCGGGAGAGACCACCTTATTTATACTGCCGGATTTCGGCCGCGATTCCGACGAAGATGCGGGAGGGAACGGCTTCCAGCATCACCGTACTGGCGACGTCCTCTCGCGCACTACTTGGATGCTGGCAAGCGGTCCCGGTATTCGGGAGAATGTAGTGTTCGACAGGGCAGTCGATTCCCGCGATCTTGTGCCCACGCTGGGAGCAATTCTGGGATTCCATGCTTCCCTCGCGCAGGGCAAACCGGTTGGTGAAGTCTTGTAGCTTGCATGCTACCGAGCGATCTCAAATCCGAAATGTTTGCCGGATATGCGGTAGAGGCGCGCAAGATCGTCACAGCGCATCTTCCGACATTACGGCAGATGCCTCTAAGTGTTCTTCCCGGCTTGCTGCGGGAGTTGATCAGCTTTGATTTCAAATTTCCCGCGGAGAGGAAGGCGCGGGAGAGGGAGCTGGATTATCTCGGTTCTCTATCCCAGGCTCAGTTGAAAGAGTGTTTCCATGACTTCTCCGAGATCCGGCTTTCACGCCAACTCGAGGAGTTTGAATGGGTGAAGCTGCCCGGGCAGTTTGTGGAACGCTTGTCCGCTCAGCTGTGGAGTACGCATCAGCTGGACGCGTTTCGCAAGGCTTCGAGCGATTATGCCGACCGCCTTCGTGCCGCGGTCCCGCCTGAGCCGCCACCCATTCCAAGGCTGGGGATCAGCGTAATTGGCCAGGGCGTCACGTCCTACGGCGAACCATTGTTCCGTAAACTGCGCCCGCACGGAGCCTATTTCTCCGGCATCAAGCCGGAGAATGGACTGCGCCAGTTGCTGGATGCAGTCGCGGTTCGCGCCAAGGCCCATCCTCTTTCTTACGGGCATTGGTACATCGATGGCGGCGAGGCGTTCGCATGCGAACCGGTGCTCGCTTGCGTTTCCTACGAAGGGCTGGCCGGAGCGCGGGCGGCCCTGCTGCGAAAAATGCAGGAGCAGATAGAGCAACCGGGGATGGGCCCGGAAGCTCTGCGCAGTTTTCTGGCACAACTGCGACCCGCGGATTTGGGAATGGAACGGCAGGGCGCTGATGAAGTGTTGCACCGGTTCGAAGTCAGCGTTCTGACGGAAGGTTCCGGAACGCAAATCTTCAGCACTGTATTCGCGCAGTGGGCGGCGCGGGAAGCTTTGCGGCGCGCCCAACCGGTGACGATGCTGGTGCGATTTGCGCCTCGGCAGAGACAAAAGCCTATGAATGAATTGCTTTCGGCATCGGCCAAAGCTCCGGCGGAAGTGGACGTGATCGGGTCTTTGGTGGATGGCGATTTCGCGGCCTACTACAACTGGCTGAATCAGCAGCGACTGGTGGGCGCCGAGCAGTCCTCATTCCTGGTTTGGTTTGAGGGTCACAGCCAGGCACTGGCGATTGGACCCACCATGGCGCGGGGCACCGAGTCACGTTCTGCGGCTGATCTGCAGCAAGTACTGGGCTGGATGTCGTGAGTGCGCTCAGGCCCAGAGTTCTGTTTCTGCTTCAGCAATAGCCTTAGGGGGCATACATAATGGATCGACGCACGTTCTTGCAACAATCTGGCACCATCCTAGCTGGAGCCGCTCTAACACCTTACGCGGTTGCGAAAGAAGGCAAGCAATCTGATTCCAGTTCTGGCGGACGCCTCGTCCTGCCCATGAATCGGAAATGGCGCTACAGCCGGAGTGTTGTGGAAGGCGGCCACGAGAAGAACTTCGACGATTCCAAATTCGATGCGGTGGTGATTCCGCATACCAATGTACCGCTGCCGTGGCATGGCTTCGATGAGAAGACGTATGAATTCGTCTCGCTGTATCGCCGCCGCTTCAAAGTCCCGCCCGCAGCCCGCGGAAAGCGGGTGTTCGTGGATTTCGAAGGCGTAATGACGGCATCCACGGTGTGGATCAATGGAACACGCTTAGGAGAATATAAGGGCGGATACACGCCATTTTCGTTTGATCTGACTCCGCACATCGACTTTGAGGGAGAGAACGTACTCGCAGTGGATGTGGATTCCAGCGAGCGTCCCGACATTCCTCCCTTCGGATACGAGATTGATTATCTGACCTTCGGGGGAATCTATCGCGAGGTTTGGTTGCGCATCGTGCCTGCCACATTTATCGAAAATATGGTGGTGCGAACGAAGGACGTACTTACGCCCAATCCCGGAGCTGAAGTCGTGTGCTTCATCCAGCATGGGGAAGGCTCCGGAGCCACGCTGGATGTCGAATTATTGGATGGCGAACGGGTGCTCGCGAAGGCTTCGCAGTCATTGCCCGCGGCGGGCGCGGCAAGCGAACCAATGGCCCACTCCGTGCGACTGGATGGGCTGAAGGGAATCGGTTTGTGGGACATGGAAAAACGAAAGCTGTATACGGCTCGTGTGCGCCTGCGCCGGGGAAACGAGGTCATGGATGAAGATTCGCGCCGGTTCGGGTTTCGCGAGGCTCAATTTACCGATCACGGTTTCGAATTGAACGGCAAGGTTGTCAAGCTGCGGGGGCTGGACCGACATCAGACTTTCCCATGGGTGGGGCAAGCGATGCCGGGACGCGCGCAACGGCGGGATGCCGAAATCCTGCGCAATAAACTCAAGTGCAATATCGTGCGCACCTCGCACTATCCGCAATCGCGGCACTTTCTGGATGCCTGCGATGAGATCGGATTGCTGGTGCTGGAAGAGATTCCCGGCTGGCAGCATATCGGGGATGCGGCTTGGCAGGACATCTCGGTCGACAATGTGGGGCGAATGATCCGGCGAGACTGGAACCATCCCTCGATCATTCTGTGGGGCGTCCGTATCAATGAATCCCGCGACAATCACGATTTCTATACGCGGACGAATGCGCTGGCCCATCAACTTGATCCCACCCGGCAGACCGGGGGCATCCGCTATTTCCAGGAATCAGAATTTCTGGAAGACGTTTTTACGATGAACGACTTTGGATGGCCGTTGAAGCCGCCGAATCATTCGCGATACCTGAATACAGAATTTGTGGGACACACCTATCCCACGAAAACCATTGACCAGGTCGAGAGGCTGATGGAGCACACCATTCGACATGCGCGGGTTCATGACCAGCTTGCGTCGAATCCGCAATATGCGGGAGGCATCGGGTGGTGCGCCTTCGACTACAACACGCACGGCAATTTCGGTTCCGGAGACCGCATTTGCTATCACGGGGTGACAGATATGTTTCGCGAACCGAAGCCGGCCGCGGGGTTCTATAAATCGCAGTGCGATCCTGCAGAAGAGGTTGTGCTGGAGCCCGCGTTTCACTGGGCCCGAGGAGATGCATCGGTGGGATTTTCGAAAGCCGTAGTGTGCTCCAACTGCGAGCATCTGAAATTCTACATCAATGACAAGCTGGTGGCGGATGTCGATCCGGATCGAAAACAGTTTGCCCATTTGAAATATGCGCCGTTCGTCTTTGAATTGGGCGAGTTGTTTCACAAATGGGGAGACTTGCGGATCGAAGGCTACATCCAAGGCAAGCTCGCAATTACGAAGCGCCTGTCGGGGAGGGGAGTGGATACGAAGTTCCTGCTTGTTCCGGATGACACCGAGTTGATGGCCGACGGTGCGGATTCGACGCGCGTGGTTTTGCGGGTGACGGATGAGTTTGGCGCTGTCCAGCCGTTTGCCAATGACGCCATCAAGCTGCAACTGGAAGGGCCGGCGGAGATCATTGGAGATAATCCTTTTTCCCTGGTCGGCGGGACGGGCGCAATCTGGATCCGGGCGCAGCAAAGCCCAGGCATAGTGCGACTGAAAGCGATTCATCCCTCGCTGGGAACACAGCAGGCCGAAATCAAGCTCGTGCCAAGTGCCGAGGAATTGGTGTAGGCGGTGCTTCTGGCGTAGAGCTGAATTAGCTATAGTGAGATTGTGATCTCAGCGCCAGTCATGCTGCGTCGTCGTTGCTGCTGTTCGCTCTCGCTTGTTTCTGCTGACACACTCGCTGAGCGTGCTCGTTCAATTCCTTAAGCCGGCGCATGGCTACGCCCACGCAATCTTGCACTGAACAATGCTCGCAATCCGGAGTATGGAGCTTTAGGAGTTCAAGCGCTGCACAAACATACCGCCTATAGGACACCATAATCTCCTAACCCAGCATCACCATTTGGGCTCAGCCGCACTGTTGATAACCGCACTATTCGTGAAGGAAAGCTTTGTGCCCATTCGAGCTATGTGCGAAATCATCAAACGTCCCGGTCTCTCTATGCGAAGACCGGGGCTTTTGGAGTGCAATGCGGCTAGCGCACAATCAGGGGCCGCGAGCAGATTCTTTACTGTCAGGATCACCGGCCTAGGTCTGGATGCATTTTCTGGCTGAGAATCGCGGCTGCGGTCGAGTAAAGGTCGGTAGTTTGTCCGGCGAAAGTGGTCGTGTGCTTCGTGGCCAGAGTGAGGTATTGTCCAATCTCATTTTTCGCAGCCGGCCCAAGGCCTGGGGGGAAACAACAAACTTGCGAATGTTATTAGGGCTTTGAGCGAACGGCCACGCTTTGCCGTGGAGCGCCAAAGTACTCGCTCCCGCGAGGGCCGCCGTTTTGACGGAGTGTCGGCGATTCATGGATTTTCTCCGATTAAGATTGCGATGCGAACGATTACGTAGCGAGGCAACGATTTTGTGCCTGCAGGCGCCGCTCGGCAGAAGCTTCCAGTGCGGAGAGCGCTTGCCTGTGGTGCTCTTCCGTGTACCACGCCGGTGCGTATTCCTCTAAGAGATCAAACAGCATCTTCAACGCATCCAGTACTTCTTTTTGCTCTTGCCCAGATCTGTCACTTTCGCGTTCGAGACTTTCACATCCCCTTGCTGGCGCCATTCCCAGATCCTTATCTCTGGCCCGACTGCAATGCGATCCCAGGCGATTTGGTGTTTTTCCAGAAGTAGAGATGTTTCAGCGCAGGTTCTTGGCTTGCGTGCCACTCGACTGCCGGTTGCCCGCGTGGAACTCACGGGCAACCGGCGTCGGGTGTAGTGTTACTGGCCCGTTCC
>Ga0105240_10007374_pt1 | contig 15998 bp, 16 predicted proteins | sample KBSC54metaG_FD_80426 | JGI IMG/M metagenome (GOLD analysis project Ga0105240, IMG submission 80426) | Corn rhizosphere microbial communities from Kellogg Biological Station, Michigan, USA - KBS C5-4 metaG | ecosystem: Host-associated > Plants > Roots > Rhizosphere > Soil | place: Michigan, USA... | reverse complement strand
CCGCTACACATGAATTGAAGCGCGTAGGCTAGAATCAAAGAGCAAGACTGTCGGGGCGTAGCGCAGCCTGGTAGCGCACCTGCCTTGGGCGCAGGGGGTCGGGCGTTCGAATCGCCCCGCCCCGACCAAAATAATCAAGCGGATGTGGGCGTTTCCAAGATGCCCGATAATCAGCTGTAGATAAAAACGTAGCTGTAGCTTTCCTCAAGTTTCAATAAGTTGATGCTGGTGCCGCAATTCGAGAGTGACGCTCCACAGATAACCGCACGCCAGCTACCCCCGGACGCATAGCGGTTGCTGTCATGCAATGCACCAGACTGTGGATAACCGAATTGCCAGAATGAACGAATCTGGCTAGTATGCAGATGCTACGATGGCAATCCGAGAAAAGCTCGAAAAGCGCCTACGGGGGATTCAGTTCCCACTCCACTCTGAAAAGCCACCTGCGCGAGCATGATGTTCCGGCTCGCCGCATAATTGCGGCAGGCAGTTGCGGGATGGCGCATAACATCGGGGCTAACTCAGAGTCGCGCCTCAGACTGTGGCCAACTCCTGCTAAATACAGATCAGAATTTAACTATACCTTTGTTCTTATTTCACTAGCGAGCACCAACCGATAAATCTTAACTCCATGCTGAGCCTCAAAATAGTCTATTGTGCTGCAATATATCTATTTGCAGCCTTTGTAGTCCTCCCGTCTTTCTTAACCGCTCTTGTCCTGGGACTTACTTTTGTAGCCACAGGAACAAGAGATGTCAATACCATCCTTTCCTCGATGTTTTTGCATGGTTTTGATATGATGATTTTCGCATTGGCCGTCTGGATCAATGCGATCACATTCGCGCGACTATGGAGGCAAGTATTTTCGATCCTAGAAAAGCACGTGATATTGAATGTATCGACTGTTTTGCTTACAATCTACCTCACTCTAAGCATCATTCTTGCAGTCGCGAAGGGGCTTGAAACCAAAACAATGATGCTAAACCTTTCGATAGCGGCGCTCCGCATCAGCCTCTTCTACGTGCTGGGGAGCAGATATTTCGTCGAGGAACAAATCATCGTCTAAAAGAAATGTATTACTTGATCTCTGTCGTGGCACACCATCCGGGTTTAGATTTAGATATGGACCAGGTATATTAAGTGGAACGCCCGGAAGAGATCCCGTACCCAGGGCGTCACAAAAAGCCGGTCCGGCACCTCGCGTCACAGCAAAGCACAGTATTCTGCCTGTGAGTCCGAGTACATCAAAAAAGACTTTGACGGTCTTGTCTCCACTAGCACTGTAGCCCGAATTATTGACCGATCCTCCGGGCACAAGAATACTTTGCGGAGTGCTTAAAGAATTAGAAACGGACCGCGCCGTCTCCGGTAACTGCAACCCGGGGGATGGCGTGAAAATATGCTGCGTTAGATCTGGGACGGCCATTCCTTGAATTAGAATACTCATCGGCGTACTGATTGATGTGCTTGCCCCGAGCACCTGGCCCTCTGGCTCAGCAGACAGCCCAGACGGATCTGTCAGATTCGACGGCGAATCATTTGCATACGCGTAAGCGCTATGGTCTGCAGACCAACGATTGAGGCCATCTCGGCTGAGAAATCTTCCCACACTCGGATCATAATATCGCGCCCGAAGAAACACCAATCCATCATTCGGGTCTAGCGCCTCTCCGGTGAATTTGTACTTATTCTTCGGGCCGAGCGCATCCAACGTGATTGGCGGATCATTCGGGGTTGTGGCTTGGCCCCACGGGTCGTATCCGTAATTGGCTTGTTGAGCTCCGGCCTCATTAGTGACCGTTGTCACGCTGCCCATCCCATCAAATTGGTAGAAGTTTTGTTTCTGCTGGATGGTCTCTGATATGAGCGAGAAGCCGTGAGCATAATCGATCGTGCCATCCGGGCCTGTTTCGTTAAGCACCGCCGGCAACGAAGTAACAACATCGTTGAGATACTGATAGGTTCCGGCGCTGACTTGCTGCTGAACACGGTTCCCATCTCCGTCATAACCGTACTGCGTGTTTATACTTCCGCCTGTCACTCCGATCAGGTGGTTTAGCGCATCCCACGTGTAATTGGTGCTCGTGCCTCCGATCGTCTTCTGAATTAAACTACCATTGCCATCGTATGCAAATGTTGTGGAGTTCGCCGTCAGCAGTTGGTCTGCCGTATCGTACGTGTAAGTTATGTTTCCGCCCGGCCCGGTAACTGCAGTTCGATTACCGACCGCATCATATCCGTAGCCCGTCACCTGGGCCGACGGCGTCGTCCAAGAAGTGAGGCGATAAAGGCCATCGTACCCATAGCTAGTCGCTGCCCCAGTTGAAGAAATGATTCTTAGCCGATTCCCGACCTTGTCCAGGGCGTAGCTGAACGAGGAGAGAATTTGGTTTTTCGAAGAGTTGACGACTTTCAGCAGCCGACTTGAGGCGTCATAGGAATAGATGGAGGCCGTTCGGTTTGGCTGGTTCATCGTGTTCAAGTTCCCGGCGGCATCGTACCCGTAGGTTGTCACGTTTCCGCCGAAGTCGGTGACTTGAGTTAGCCGGTTCAGGGCATCGAACTGGCTTTGGACTTTCTTCCCAGTCGGATATGTAAGGCTAACGCGGTTCCCCACTGCGTCGTACGCATAGCCAATCGTCTTGCCGTCCGGCGTTGTCACGGAGGTTACGCGATTGAGCACGTCGGAAAGATACTGCGTCGTGCCACGCCAATCGACCATGTTTAGCCTGTTGCCTACGGCATCATAGACGTAAGAAACGGACTTGCCGTCGGACAAAGCCATTAAAACCAGCCGGTTCAAACTATCGTAATTGAACGTGTTGGTTTTCCCGTTGCCATTAAGCGCAGAGGTGATGTTCCCGTCACCGTCGTAGGTGTATTGCTTCTGGCGGCCAAGCGGATCGGTGGTAGTCTTCAATCGCCGTAGGACGTCATAGGCGTAAGCGGTGACGTGGCTTTTAGCATCAGTTACCGAAACCAAGTCTGTGTTTCCGTCGTAAGCGTAGTTGGTGATGCCTCCGATAGCATCCGTGACTTGCGCCAGCTTATTAGTCGCGTAAAAACTATAGTTAGTGATTTTGCCGTTGGCGTCCGTTAGCTTGGTCAGGTTGCCACTCGGATCGTAGCCAAATTGCGTTGTATTGGCCAGCGGATCAGTGGCCGAAACCAACCGGTTGTTGGCATCGTAGGACCGGGTGCTGGTATTCCCGAGTTGGTTCTTGACACTAAGCAGGCGTCCAACAGTGTCATACGTCAGCTGCACGTTTCCACCTAGCGCGTCGGTAACCTTGGTTAAGTTGCCCGCCGCATCGTAGGTGAAACCGGTTGTAAAATTCCGTGCGTTTTTCGCGGAGACTACCTGCCCTGCCGGGCTGTAGGTAAACACGCTCGTATTACCAGCCGCGTCAACTGTGGAAAGAAGATTGCCTTTGGAATCGTAGCTGAAGTGAGTAATACGGCCAAGACGATCCGTGACCTGGAGGAGGTCGTTGTTTGTGCTATAGGCGAATAGAGTCGTCTTGCCGTTGGGATCGGTAGCGCTCGTCAGGTTGCCGTTGCCGTCATAACCAAAGGCCTGGGTTCGCCCCAGTGGATCAGTGGTCGAGAGCTTAAGGTTGTTGGCGGAATAATTATATGATGTGGCCCCGCCCAATGCATCGATTACCTGAACGAGACGTAAACTCCCGTCATGTACGTGGCGTGTGACGTTACCAACAGGATCGGTGATGGTGGTGGTCCCGCTCGTCGGCGTGTCGTAGGCGAACGTCGTCGCAAAGCCGCGCGCATTCCTTTGCAGAACGACGCGCCCTTGTGAGTCGTACGTGTTCTGAAGGTAGGAGTTGAGGCGGGGGTCAACACCTGCAGTCATCCGATGACCAATGTCGTACGAGTATTGGGTGATCCCACCTAATGCATCCTGCACCGAGCCTAGGTTACCGGACCCGTCATAGCTATAGTGAATACTCCGTCCAAGAGGGTCGGTCAAGACCACTATTCGATTGCTGCCGTCATAGCTCAAAGTGAAGACCCGACCCGAGGTGTCGGTGATGCTAGATAGATTCGTGCCGGAGTAAGCCAGCGTTTGGGTATTTCCGTTGCGGTCAACAATGGTCAGCAATTTCCCCGCCGAAGAAAAGTTCAGCCGAATCTGAGTTTTCCGCGTGAGGGTGAAGGACCCGTCTCCGTTCATATGGAGTGAATCGAAGAGACCCGGCGTTTGCGGCGCGTAGTTTCCACTGCCTGTCGGACTGAAAACATCTTCATGTCCGTCCGCTTCCTTAACCACAGCTTGACCTGAAACCAGCCGTAGAGTGATGTTGAACGAATGCGTCCAGGCGATGCCCATGGGGCCGTTGGATGTATCCAAACTGTTGTAGTAGCGAGTAAAAGCGAAGGCCGGGCCTTTGCTAGGTACTTGAATATCGGTATGCGTTGTGTAGTAATTGCCAGTGGAAGTATTAACGGGCTCTGCAACACTTCCAGCCTGACTGGTAGTCCCGGCACCTCCCAATTGCGATGATGACGAATAGAGACCGACGAAGCTGATCGCGCCGCCCGATGTTAAAGATTTGGTTTCAGTGGGTGGATCGATATATTGGACGAGCGAACCCCAAGCAATTTGGTAACTCCCCGGAGGTGCGCTTGTTTGAAATGGCGTCGTTCCTGCCGCGTAGAAAGCACCGTCCTTCGTAAGAGTAAACGTTGCGCCTGCAAACGATTGCCCTAGTCGCGTGGATGTGACGTTAATCGTTCCGGTCGGAGGTGCGCCGCCCGTAAACAAAATGCCCGTCAAATTTGTTCCCATCCCGCCGGATCCACTAGGTATGAACGTGTCAATAAAGGCCCCTGAGGCGCCGTCAAAGCGGAGGACGCTGGCGTTCAGTGAGCTTCCGACGTATAACTTGCCATCTGGACCAAACGCGAGAGAAGAGGCGACGTTCAGACTCGGGTTGAAGGCAAACACTTTGTCGAAAGCCCCTGTGGACCCGAGATAGCGGCGCACCTGCGTGGGATATAAAACAGATGATCCTACATAGAGGTTGCCATCAGGTCCAAAAACAATCGCTCCCGGAGAAAGGCCAGGCTCACTGATGAACTGCGAAATTAACGCTCCCGTAGTCCCGTTGAATTTCATTACTGAGTCGGCACCGGGCACGCTTACGTACAGGTTCCCATCCGGTCCAAAGATGATGTGCTCCGGCCCTACACCGCAAAAGTTGCACCCGCCCACGATGACGCTCGAAATGAATACATCGACAAAAACTCCGGTGACCGGATCGTACCTCCAGATCTGGTCGACATTGAAAGCACTTACGTAGACAAGACCGTCAGGCCCGATGGTCATGCCGCGCGTTTGGGGGAGCGCCCCGAACGACGCCAAAAGTTTGCCCGTGATCGGATCGAAACGTTGAATTTGCGAATTGAACCCGGAATCAGTCGTGGCGGTGTATAGATTTCCGTCTGGTCCAAACTCAAGTCCGTTTGGATAACCAAGTGATTTTCCAACCAATTCAGTCTGGTCAAACTGGCTGATATAAGCCCCCGTCACATGGTCGAATCGGAAAATAGCGTGAGCGCCCGCACTCGCTACCAGCACATCAGCCGAAAGGCCGGTAGCGGCCAGGAGCAGTAGGCCAATTAACGTCCACGAAGCGCGAATATTTTTCATACCAGACCTCCGCTTTGTCGGTCGAAACTCACCCTGATTTGGCTGTGCACGACGCGACATGAGTCTCACCTTATAGCTGTTTGAGAGGCTGCATGTCAACGTGACCAATCTATGCGTGTAATAGAAGTACTGTTTCAATGGGAAACCAAATTCAGAGCGCCGCTGCCATTTGGAGTAAATGGATCGCCTCGTTTCTAAGGCACTGTGAGGGCGAACGGTCGCTTCGCCATGAAACTGCACCCAAGCGAGTCGCCTGAGGCCACCAATCGAGAGCTACTCGAACACCGAATGCATCTTTATACCAATTGCAAGCCCGCATTCCGCCGAGAGGTCTGGTTTCAATTCAGATTGCCCGAATACCGACGCAGGGCACGGCTCGCGGTTGGCTTGAGAATGGCGTAGACCGCGCCACCGCGCCGGACTGCTTGAACGGCCCAGGGCAGCTTCGGTAGATTTCCGCGGCCGCCTACTTCCCAAAGGGCTTGGTCCTCGTTTGCGGCACATTCGGTGCCCGTCTCATAAAATGCACGCCACAAGACAGAAGCGATGGGAACTCGCATCGATCGGCGAACACTAAGATCGAGGCTGCGCGCGTGGTCATTTGGAATGAGGGTTTGGATTCGGAGCGCCAATCCGGTGCCATCGATTTTAGTCCCCTCTTCGCATGTAACAAAAACGGCGGCTCCGTCCCACACGCGAGTTGCGGCAAGACTTGCCGCGTACAGACTGGCGCCGGGCGCTACTAGCGCGGCCGCTGTCTCTATCGCCGCGAACGTCAGATCCCCACCTGCCGCGGTGATCAGGGCCGGCTTGAAGATCGGCTCCCAAAACGCCAGGAGGCCGGCGATGTGATCCACAGCCGATTCGAGGGGGTCCTTGCGCCGCTGAAGTTCGCTCGGCGAGCGGCGGAAGCCATCAAAAACCCGTTGTCGCGGCGGGCATAGTAAGAGATGAGCAAGTTCGTGCCAGCCAGTGAAGTATGCGCGCGCGGCGCGCGGCCCTCGGGCGTCTATGATTGCGAGATAGCGGCGGCTTCCTTTGACAGGACTCGGATTGTCGAGGAGCAGCCCCTCCGTATCGCCTGTAATGAATTCTGCTTCGAGAAGACGCGGCAATGGGACTTTGCGAAGCTTATGGTGCGCAAACTCCGCGGCAATTCGGTATATGTCATCGTCACTGGTTATGAAGACGAGTTTTACGGAGAGCTGATCGGCGACACGCATCCGGAGATCCTCGACCGTATCGAGTGTCCATCCCGCCATCATATTGCGAACCCGCTCGACGGCGTGTTCGCGCAGATCCCGCAAAGCGTCATCCGATGCGGGCAACTCCAGATCCCGGGCGACTTGGCGGAGTTTGGAATGGCGCATCAGTTCCGTCATTCAAATACCTTCCTGTACAGCTTCACCCAGTCCTGCTGCGTGTAAGGCTTCCCGGCATCCTCGCCGTCAGGCCCGCGGCGCGCCACGATTAGGCGCTGCGCCTCTAACAATGCGGCGGCTTCGGGATAGGGCCAGCCTTGCGCTTTCGCGGCCCGGTGCAATTCCGGGGGGATGGCAATCGGCTGTTCCTCGATCGTTGTATGCTCGCCGCGCAGTAGGTAATCGGTTGATACGTTCAGTTCATCAGCGATGTGGAGTAGCTTTTTAGAGCTTAGATTCCGCTTACCGTTCTCGATTTCGCTTAGGAATGCGACACTAAGTCCAGCATTTTCTGCAAGTTGCCGCTGGGTTAGGCCGCGCTCCTCACGGACCTCAGCGATGCGCTTACCGACTTCCGGATCGAGGATTTCGTCGTCTTGTGGCATCTTCTATAGTTTAAGTTTCTTATGGTATAGTATATTAAAAGGCCGCGATGCCTTCGACCATGATGTCTGACAGCGTAGCATATCCCGTAATCTTCCGAAAAGGAGAGCCGTATGAAACCGCAAGATGATCTCGCTCAGGCAGTAGAGGACCTGAAGCAAGCTGAAACTGATCTTGCTGCCGCGAAGAAGTTGGAAGACGAGGCAGAGCGCAAGATCGAAACCGCAATTCACGACATCCGGGAGGCGGAAGAGCATCGACCGGATGCACATCACGTCGCCGTGGAAATCGCCACGACCTCGGGCTTCTATCCGAAAGACCATCCCGATCGGCTACCCATCACGCAGCCGGTTATTGAAGAACTTGAGCGGGCGGCGAAGGCCCTCGAACTTACGGATACCACGGGTTGGGTTGCGAGTGTTGATAAGCGAATGATCGACCCCAAGCTCTCATACGCTCAGAACCGCCTGGGGGGATGCGTCGTTATCGACTGGGGCCCGGCAGAAGGCGGAGGCGGCGCCTAATTTCTATGCACGCCCTCGCATCGCAGGCGCTCTTCGCAGCGCAGACCGCGCATATCAATCAGCGCATTGCGACCATACGTGGATGGATTATAAATGAGCTCGCGTATCCGGTCATCGATCTTACGTTCACGGCGGCAGGTCGCACGCCGTTGCGGTTGGCGGCGCGATGCGAGGATTGGAATTCGCAGCCGCCCAGCTTCGCGCTGCTCGCGGCGGACGGTACCCGCCTGCGAACCGGAGGCGCGCCCAAGGAGATCTCGCCCAACCCCACCAGCGTATTCAATGCAGGCGCGCATCCGGTGACCGGGTTTCCGTTCATCTGCTCGGCGGGATCGCGCGAGTACCACACCCATACGAGCCATACGAATGATCCATGGGAGTCGTATAGATCGCGCTCTGGTTATGACCTGGGTGGAATTCTGACGCGGTATTGGCATGCCTGGCTTAAAGGAACTGCATAAATGATTCCTGTATTCTGTCCACAGGCCGTTGTCGACCAAACTATCTTTCATTTGCAGGCGGCCGGCGCTGTCGGGCGAGAGTGTCTGGTCTTGTGGCTGGCGCGCCGCTTCGATGACCGCCTGGAGGTTGTGACCGCGCATCGTCCGGAGCAGCGAGCGTGGCGCGATCGTTTTATCGTCGATGTGGCAGAAATGGCGTCGCTGAAGGCAGTTCTGCGGAAGGATCGGCTCATGATCGCGGCGCAAGTCCATTCCCACCCCAAAGAGGCATTTCATTCGTTTGCGGACGACGAAGGAGCGTTTATCCGCCACCTGGGTGCGCTCTCTTTCGTGATTCCGTATTTCGCGCGGGACACGTCGGTCTCCACCTTTCTGGAGGAAGCCGCATTGCACGAACTGCAGGAAGGCAATCGATGGACGCTGGTGCCGTTCGAGGGAGTTAGGGCTCGATGTCAAATCCGTCCATAAATCCTGACGCGGTTAAGGAGAATGCACTCAGCCTCGCGGCGGCACTCGGCATTGAATTGGAGCACGCCGCGGAGTTGCTCAAGGTCCATGTCATGGTCACGTATGATGCCGGTGATTCATCGGCGGCGTTTATGGGAGGTGAAGCGCGAGCGTTGCTCGGTCGCACTTTGCAGCACGTCGACGATGCCGCTTCCCCGGCAGTCTCCGTTGAACTGGTCATCGGCCACGCCCTACCGCGGTCGACGGGTACGATTCTCTGGTTGAGCGTCGATTCGCATACGGCCGTGATCGCGAGAGAGCGCCGCACGGGCGCGACAGAGACGCGTCTACATCCGGCCGTGTTGTTCGTGGCCGCGTGTTATGCCGCTGCTGCCGTTGTTCGCGAGGTTATCGGCGATGGGATGCCGCTGCCCAGACGCGAGCAGATAGTGCTGAATTTAGAAGCGCTCGGCATTTCGGAGGCAGTCGCCAAACGCACCGTCGATCTTGGGCACGCTTATTTGGCCGGCGCTGGCGCCATTGGAACGGCCTTTTTGTGGGTCATGCGGTGGTTCGCCGTGCGTGGATCTCTCGACATTGTCGATTTCGATTGGGTCAAGTCCCGCAATCTCAACCGGCAGCTCTGGTACGGACCCGCGGATATTATGCATCGTAAAGCAGAGCGACTGGCCGCTCTAGCACAAGACTCGTTTCCCGAGCTGTTCCTGAAGCCGCGGGTTGCGCAGTTGCAGGACCTGCAGGACAAGCAGAGCGATCCGCAGTGGCTCCGGCGGCTTATCGTCGCCGTGGACAGTCGCGCGGCGCGGCGCACGTTACAGTCCGAGCTGCCCGGTGAAGTCTTCGATGCCTCTACCACCGATATTCGCGAGATCATAGTTCACACCAACCGGCAACCGACGTCATTGGCTTGCATGGGGTGCATCTATCCTCGGAACGCGCAGGAGGATACCCGGGCGCGCAGTATTGCGGCCGCACTCGGTGTTGCGGTTGACGATATTCGACGCGGCATTATCGATCAGGCTGCCGCGCGGCTCATCATCGCGCGGTATCCTGAGCGTAACCTAACCGAAGAGTCGTTGATCGGCGAGGCATACGATAGCCTGTTCAAATCTTTATGCGCGCAAGCAGCACTGCGTTCTGCGGATCAGCAGCAGGTTTTTGCGCCGTTTGCCTTCGTCTCGGCTCTGGCTGGAGCTTTGTTGGCGATCGAGACAGTTCGGCGCGCCGGTGGGGAGACAGTGTCCTATAACTACTGGCGGGTGTCGCCTTGGGAGCCGTTCGATATCCGGCTACAACGAAGGATTCCTGCGAGCGCCGCATGTGAGATATGCGCCGATCCCGTTATTAGGCACGTCGCGGCGCAGGTTTGGGGAGCCAGACCCCGAACTCTACGGTAAGTAGGCTTGGGCCGGGTGTTCGTTCCGAGCCCACGAAGCGGCTTTAGGATTACCCGGATGATGTCCTGGAAAAATCTTGGCGCATCGCTGAGGTCATGGTTTAGAGGCGTCCGTCCGTCGATCCGAGCATTTCGAGCGCGGTGGTTTCCTGCCCGGAGGAGTCGGCGGCGAGAGCGACCGCCTGTATATCCTGTCGTAGTTTTTCCGTTGCATCGGGGCCATGGAAACGCGCCACCATCGCAGTGGAAGAAATGTCATCCGTCGACGATGCGTCGTTTTAAAGCGGAGCTTACCTGCCCATTTGGCCACGCCCTCACGCTGCGCGCTCACTGCATCACGATGGATGGCCGTGTCCAGCCCAGCGTCATTTGCCGCTCGCTTGGCTGTAGGTTCCACGAGTTTGTTCAGCTTAAAGACTGGGACGGAGGGTATCTTCAGTGAATGTAAATAGCACTAAGGTTGTTTCTGGCGCATATCGAATAGCTCCGAAGCGTCAATCGCGATTCAATAGGTAATTCCAGTCATATCGATGACGACAGAGGAGTCGGTTCTGCATCGCGATGGCAGCTTCCTTCGAGGGGAGCGTCCAACCGTGAAAGTAAAGATTCCAACCGCGCTTTAGGTTCCAATGGATAATCTCGGAGAGGTGCGAGCCGTCATATCCGTACCGTGCCATCCGATCCTTTTCGTGCTTTGTTTCGCCGACGTAATGCGTCTGAATCCTGCCCCCACGTGCACCTCCGGTCGCGAGTTCATAGCAGCTCGGACCGTTGTAGTCCAGGAAGTCAGATAGCCACTCATTGCGGGTGGCAAGCAGCCGCCAATCGGTCCATGACATAATGCGACGATTTTACCATGGCCGCATTGCGACCACGACGGCCTAGCACCATCTCCTCCGATCCAACCCATAAATATGAGAAAAAGTGAACATTTGCATCACTACAGGGTCAGCGGCTGATATTGTGACCTGCGGGCACTTTCCTTGTTTCAATCCACTGAGGGCCACAGGGGGCGTGGCGGCGCAGTTGCTGCGGATGGTGGATAACTTAGTTTGCCAACCCGGACGGAATCGATTAATATTCCGGTGTGCTCGGAACGATCTTACGGCCAGCGCGCTGCGTCTGACCCGGGCACACGAAGTTTTACCCGTTGGATAGGAATTTTTGGAGGACATGCTCAAATATGAAGAAACACTACTTTACAACACTTGCGGTGAGCGCAGCCATTCTCTTTTCATTAACGATTTTTGCGCGATTTGCTGTATTTAGATTTTCAGCTGTACGATTGTTCCAAGCCTTCGCGATTATCGTTGGAATACCGAGCGTATGCACACTCGTCATCATAAAACGCACACGTCCAGTGGGCATCCTACTTGCGAGTATCGCAGCAGGAATAATCGTCTGGGCCCTTCTTGACAGGTCCGGAAGCATTGGTGGCTGGCCGACCGGACTGAATTAAGGTGCAAACGCGACTAAATTCCGTGTCCAAAATCGTGAGATTATATCAGCCTAAGGTAAATTCTGGAATATCAACGATTGAATGTCGTTGACAAGAACTTTGACAGCGACGCTTGTCATGTGCTTCCCGGATTGAGCATTGATTTCATCACGTAGTGCGCTTAGTATGCTGCTCCGGGTCTGACCGCTTGCGTTCTGTGCCGCTTGTAATTTTTTCTTGATCGAATTCGCCATTCCGGCGTCGTCGATCAGCTGCAGCGACAGCGCGTTCGCAACATCGGCCAAGGCACTGTTTGGCATGACTCCGAATTTGCGGGATCCTTGAAGGTTTGCTATTGTTCCTTTGGGCCACGACTCAATGTCAAAACCATAGCTGCTCCAATATTCTTGCAATTCAGACGCTCAATACTCAGCATGATAAGTTCCACCCGGGGGGAGACGATCAAACTCCGCGCCAGTTTCGAGCGTCGTCGCGGCATCCGCCCCTCTCGGTTTATAACGGAAACTTGCTAGCATACGGCCTTCGTAAGCGATTTGAAAGCAGAGCCAACCCCCTTCGTATGGCACAAACTTCACGAACCCAACCTTCTGCCCATTTTTCAAGATCGGATACACGGCTGTGTTTAGGAGGTTTCTCGCTGTGACAATCGCTGCCTCGACCTGCTGGCCAGAGGCATTGTGCATCACCTTCCTTCCCGTGTGAACACCTTTTGTCAGGCTCGCTAGGATCTCGACCGTTCCGTTCCCATGATGAATTACGTGAACATGAGGATAGTCAAGTGTAGCGTGGCCACTCCGGTCTAGGAACAGTTCAACTAGCTCACCTTGCCGCATCGAACGAGAGTAGAACTCGCTCCATCCATCTGCACGTCTGTATGGCATTCGTTTTTTAAAAAAGTGCTACACTTTTTGCACTTCGCTCTATTCTAAACAACAACGCTTATGAACGAGGAGCTCTTACGAAAACTCCAACAACTTTATGGGGCACCCGGGGAATGGGATGTCGTTTTCGGTGATCTGCCTGACATCTCCGATGCTAAAGCGTCCCCGTCCCCCTCTCGATCAGATGGTCGTCCGTCTTTGCCTGTCAACGCAGTTCCCGGCCGCGCGTATAACCTTCGTCGCATCTCGCCGCGCAATACTATTCGCAGGGCCAGTATGCACGTGGGAATTCGACGTGTCACAATGCAAAGAACCGCCGACCAAGGAGGTAAAACAATGTGGCTTTGTGAAGCGATCTGCCCGGCTTGCGGGAAGACTGTGACGCTCAACATTCCCTGGAGCACGGGGGATTACTACATTCACTGCCCTCACTGCAGAAGTGTCGTCCACTACTCAGTGGGTTATAGCGATGATAATCCTTACGTAGGGAGTATCTGGTCATAGTTTTGCAAAAGTGTAACGATGGCGGCTTCCTGGCGAGTTTATTCACCCACAGGACAAAACGCACAGCCAAATCGTTATTCCCATCCGTTTGTTTCGGAAGAATTCCATCTTGGCCAGCAGGAGTGCCGGATAGCGACCATGACACCCTCAAACCATCTCCGCCTGAGCCGCTCGCTTATCTATGAGGAAAATGGGGGCAGCGCCCCTCGGGAGTCTGATATTGCTCGTGCGGTCCTCCCGTGCCAGCCGTTGAGCGGTCGCATGGCCGTCCACATCAGTCAGGAAGGGCCTCTTCGGCGATCTGTTGTGACTACCCGGGTTTTAATCGCTGTGGGAGGGTCCTGTCCAGCGTGAAGAGCGTTTTCCATCTTGACAGGCGGATTGACCTCCTGTACGCTTTCTCTACGATGCCGAACCCGAGTGGCTCACTCCTCGTCCATGCTATCCTGCCAAGGACCACGGTGAAAGTCCCACTCCAAGATATCGCCTAGAAGTTTTGTCGGATTGTCCTCACGTCTCGGAAACGATCTGTCGATCTTGGTTTCCAAACGTGACAGGCAATCGAGGACTTCTCGTTCGAACGTCGATCTCGCCTGTTTGTCGTCTTTATCAACGTTCTGCGACCTCATAAGTAAGTTCTCCATTCTGTTGGGCGGAACGGGCTCGCGTGGACATCTCAGCGTTAGCTTTCCGAAATAAAAAGAGCCGCGAAGAGCGGTAGCGCTGCTACCATGCGATAGGGCTTTCGGAAAGTAGCGCCTCTCGGCTGCCGTTGTGCGAGCTGTCGCTGCTGGTAGGGGAAGGGATGGGATTCGAGTAAAGTGGCAAATTCACTGATCCGCTGAGCAGCCCGATCGCCGAGATTCGCCTTCAGACAATGATCGATGTCGGCTCGCAACACGGAAAACTTATTCCACGGAGACAACGTTGCCCCATCCGCCCTCATCCATGCTTGCGCGAGACACTCCTCGGTTCTATCCGAATTGCCAATAGCAATGTTGTGAGTAGCATGAATCTCGAACTTGTGAACGATAAACGGTATTGATCCGATTTCGTCAGTAAGGTCATCGATGACATTCAGTTGTTCGGCGGCCTTAGTATGTCGGCTCGACGCGCTTAGGATCTGAAATGTTCGATGCGCGATCTCCCGCTCAATTATGAGCCACCCTTCATCTCCCGGAACGACTAACTCACACAGCCTTCGAGCAATCCTGAATAGCTCCAATGCCCGCCTATAACTGTCAGATTCGATTTCGGGGTATGCTCTTAGGAAGTTTGCGTATCGCATTATTGCAGTCACGGAATGCTTTGGATCCTTTTGATCGGCCCAAGCGGATACTAAACCTGCGCACCCAATTCCCAGCTCGCGGGCAGTAATCTCATGAGGAACTTCAGTTTCGGACGCGGTGTCGATTAACAGCTCTCGGCAGAGTAATATCATGCGATCATTCTCAATACCCGGGCGTACGTCCAAAGCTCCCGAGCACATCTCGGCAAGCACGTGAGCCTCAGCCTCTCGGCCCTCTGCGAACAGTCGCCAACCGTTCCTAATCTGCTCGCGCATGGCGTCTTCATATGTCGCCGCATCGTCTGGCGAATCTTCTAGGTAGTCCGCGATCAGAGTCCGCAGGATTGGACGAAGCAGGAATCGCTCAGAAACGTTGGGGTGTCGATCAATCCAGCGGTCTAAAGCGGTTAGCTTTTTATAGCGATCCTCTCCCAGCAATTCTCGATATTTACCCCGTTGCTCAGCCTTATAAATACGCGCTCCGGCTTGCCGAGCTTCTCTAGCGCACCCGTGATCGCAATACATATGGCGTCCCCGTCCGGGAGTGTCTGGGATAAGTTCTCCGCAAAAGTTACAACAATTGGCAATCGCGGCATTTCGCACGCCAATATCGGTCGAATCGAGGTCGCATAACGTGCCTCTGCGCTCAGTCTCATGGAGGGTTGAGCTTGCGGCGGGGGCTGGTTGTTGGGACCAGAGTATCTCTTTCATACTTTGCGTCGGGTATGGCGACTGCGAATCGCCGAACTCTTGCCGACCTCACGCTCCCGATTCTATCGGAAATCCAACGTCGGAGAATTCTCTGCTGACCGACACAGCTAGTGAAGGAGGATAATCAATATCCAGTCGATTCACGAAGTTTCGACTATTCAGCGCTGGACATCAACGTCCAGCGTTTTTATTTCTGAAGTGCTCGGTTTTCCTCACCTTTCTGCTGGAAAGGACGCCGATTTGGGAGGTTCACTACCGTGCGAAACCGAGAACAGCACCCGGACGACACGACAGGGAACCAGGCGCAGTGGAATCTCACGGAACGTCGACAAAAACATCGTCGGAAGAAAATCCTTGACAGCGGCGTTCTTCTCATAGAAAACGCGCCTGGGTCCGCCGATCCGCTTGGACGTGGCGGCGTTATGGAGGAACGATCTGAGTGGCGTTCGGAGAAATTGAATTCAAGTACGGTTTTTCCCTGCCCATATTGCGACCATGACGGCCTCGCATCATCTCCGCCCGGTCACCCGCATAGACAAGCGGGAAAACAGACTCCGAGACCCCTTCAGTGGATCGAAGTCAATATTAGGCCCGCCCGGCGTGATACCTAGTTGGACAGGAGTGGTCGTCAAGAAACCGGTTTTGGAAGGACTCAGGATTTGCACGATCCTAGTGGTTCTGTTATTGTTCCTTTGTATAGAACATTTTGTTAGACAAATGTTTCAAAGCCAACTTTGCACGTGCCTGCAGCCGTAGAGTATGATTTGAGACTTATTTAATGCCAAAGCTCAGAACGCTTCTCGTAATGGCTGCCACGGCTGTCGTTGCGG
>Ga0105240_10007365_pt1 | contig 16007 bp, 14 predicted proteins | sample KBSC54metaG_FD_80426 | JGI IMG/M metagenome (GOLD analysis project Ga0105240, IMG submission 80426) | Corn rhizosphere microbial communities from Kellogg Biological Station, Michigan, USA - KBS C5-4 metaG | ecosystem: Host-associated > Plants > Roots > Rhizosphere > Soil | place: Michigan, USA... | reverse complement strand
TCATGCATTACGTGTCGCGGCCGGTGGCAAAAAGAACGGATACTATTCGGACTTTGACGGTATTCCCTCCCTGGCCGAAGCGTTCAAAAATGCGTATGTCTACCATGGACAGTATTCGCAGCACCGGAAGAAATATTTCGGGACTGATACCGCTGGTAATCCCGGTGAACAGTTTGTCGTGTTTTCGCAAAACCATGATCAGGTGGGCAACAGGATGTTGGGTGAACGCAGTAGCCATTTATTCAGTGCAGGAATGCAAAGGCTGATGGCAGCGGCAGTCATGGTCAGCCCTTACCTGCCTATGCTCTTTATGGGCGAGGAATGGTCAGCATCGCCCCCCTTCCAATATTTTGTTAGCCATAGTGACGAACACCTGATCCAGGCGGTACGAGAGGGTCGTAAAGCAGAATTTAAAGACTTTCACGGCGATGGGGAGGCACCCGATCCGCAGTCAGAAGAAACTTTCCTCACCTCCCGGCTTGACTGGGACGAGCTGACTAAAGAGCCGCATCGTCATATGCTCAACTATTACCGGGCCTTGATCACATTGCGTAAAAAACTACCTGCCCTGAAATATCCGGAACGCGGAAACCTGGCCGTAAACATCGACGAGCAAATGAACCTGCTTACGCTTCGGCGCACATGTGAAGAACAGGACCTCATCTGCCTCATGAATTTTTCACAAGTGAGCCAGATTCCTTCTGTAGAAGAGGATTTCCGTGAATGGCAGCAGGTGTTCAATTCCGCAGACCCTTACTGGCAGGGACTTGCCGCGACACCTGCTTTTCAGAAAGAAGTCATTAATGCCGGCGTCGCTCCGGAATCTATTACTATTTATTCCCGGTATCATGTTTAACCCTATTGCTACTTATAGAATACAGTTTCATAAAGAATTTACTTTTAGCGATTTTGAAAGAATTATTCCATACCTGGCCGATTTAGGAGTAAGTACAATATATGCCTCTCCCATATTTGAAGCAGTTCCGGGCAGTAACCATGGATATGACGTTACCGATCCGCATTGTATCAATCCGGAGATCGGAACGCTCGAACAATTCAGGAAGATCAGTAAAAAGCTCCGTCTGGCGGGCATCTCCTGGCTACAGGACATTGTTCCCAACCATATGGCATTTCATGACAAGAACCTCAGATTGATGGACATCCTGGAGAATGGCCGGAGCTCGGTGTATAGTGGATTCTTTGACATTTTTTGGGACGCCGCAGGTTTTGAAGGTAAGCTGATGATCCCGGTTCTTGGCGATACGGTAGATCAGATTGTAAATAATAGGCAAATTTCAGTGACAATAACTCCGGGCGGAGGGTTCTCCTTTGACTATGGAGGTCAATACTACCCACTGAATGCAGGATCCTATTTACAGGTGATCGGGTCCACTGACAAAAATCTTTCGTCAAAGCTTAAAACTGTAATAGCAGAATTGAGCCGGGAGGTACCGAACGTGGCCGAAATCAAGAGCCTGCTCTGCAAGTCAGCCGGACTGGAGGATGATGCGCATTTTCTAAATGATGCAGTGAACAAAATAAACAGCGATCCGGAGAAATTGCAATCCTTACTGGATAAGCAGCATTACCGCCTGGCGTATTGGAAGGAGAGCGATTCCCGTATGAATTACCGGCGCTTTTTTACGGTTAACAGCCTGATTTGTCTGAATATGCAGGACGAGTTGGTTTTCCGGGAATACCATCGGTTTATCAAATCACTTCTCGACGAGGGGCTGATACAGGGACTGCGTGTTGATCACATTGATGGTTTATTTGACCCTGCCTGTTACCTGGAGCGGCTCCGTGCGTTAGCAGGGGACGAAGTATTTATTGTTGTCGAAAAGATTTTGGAAGAAGGCGAATCATTTCCTGTGAATTGGCCGGTGCAGGGTAACACGGGTTATGATTTTCTGGCTCAGGTTAACAACCTGCTGACCTCGAATGAAAATAAAGGAGTTTTTACATCATTTTATCACGCCCTGATCGACGAAAAACCAGATATACCCAGCGCTATTTCGGAAAAAAAAGCCGCCATTCTGAAGAAGTCCATGGGAGGCGAACTGAATAATTTGCACCAGCTGTTTTTTGATCTGCGTTTGGATCATGGTAAGAAAATTTCGGGCAAACTTTCAAAGCAACTTAAAACTGTCATCGGAGGATTTCTGGTTCAATGCCCGGTATACCGTTACTATGGGAATCAGTTTCCTTTGTCTGCCGAAGAGAAAAATCTGTTACGTGCAATCTTTGACGCTGTTGTTGAATGGGATCATTCATTAAAAAAAGCCGTTGGGTTACTGGAAGAGATTTTCTTTTACAAAGGGAGCAGCGAAGATCTTAAAGCGGGGTGTCTGCTTTTTTACCAACGGTGTATGCAATTTGCAGGACCATTAATGGCAAAAGGGGTTGAGGACACCCTGATGTATACTTATGAACGTTTCCTTGGGCATAATGAAGTAGGAGATTCTCCCGATGCCTTTGGCATTGAGGTCGCAAATTTTCATATGCAAATGATCAAGCGCCAGGAATTATGGCCGTTATCATTGAACGCAACCTCAACACATGATACCAAGCGCGGCGAAGATGTACGGGCGCGGTTAAATGTGCTCACCGACTTAGGTGAAGATTGGATCAAAACAGTCAGGAAATGGTTCAAACTAAACAATACTTTAAAGGAAAGCGATAAACCGGACAGAAATGATGAATACCTGATTTATCAGACGCTTTGCGGTTGCTATCCTATGCCGGGCCATGATCCGGCAGACCTTGGGGATCGGCTTAAAGCATACCTTACCAAAGCACTGCGCGAAGCCAAAGTACACACGCAATGGGCCCAGCCCAATGAGGATTATGAAATGGCTACCCTCAACCTTGCCGGTAAATTACTGTCCGTTACCACCCCATTCCACAAAAGTTTGTTGGGATTGCAACAGGATATCGCTGATCTGACAGTAATTAATTCGTTAACGCAGGTAATGCTAAAATTTACCTGCCCAGGCGTCCCGGATGTTTACCAGGGTTGCGAATCATGGGATTTTAGCCTGGTTGATCCAGATAACCGGAGGACCGTAGACTATAAAACCCGTTCACGTGCATTACAGAGAGACTTTACGCTGGAAAGCCTTTGGAATGACCGCTATTCAGGCAATATTAAAACCTGGTTGACAGGGATACTTTTTAAATGCCGGCGGGATCATCCGGAGCTGTTTAGTGACGGCAGCTATATACCCCTCCGGGTTAAAGGTAAATACAAAAAAAATGTGATCGCCTTCGCGCGCAGGCATGTAAATGAATGGCTGATCGTCGTGGCGCCGCTTCATTTGGGAACGCTTGGTGAAAATCCCCTATCTATGGACTGGGAAAATACAAAAATTGTCCTGCCGGAAAATGCTCCGCTGGTATTGTTGGACATCCTTAGCGGGGCAAAGATGCATATCCCGGATGAATTGATGATAACAGGCATCTTTCAAGTCATGCCCTTTGGATTGCTCCATGCATCACGGCCCCAAAGCAAACGCGGCGCAGGTATGATCATGCACATTACTTCCCTGCCGTCATCCTATGGAGTTGGTGATATGGGCCCCGAGGCCAGAAATTTTGCGGATTTTCTCATGGAAGCTGGCCAGCAGTACTGGCAACTCCTGCCCATAAACGCAACTAATGCTGCAGCTGCTTTTTCGCCGTACAGTGCCTGCAGCAGCATGGCGGGATATACGCTCTTAATCAGCCCTGAAGAACTTGTAAGGGATGGGTGGTTAACGCGGTCCGAAATAAAAAAATACGAGCTGGAACCAGGTGCCGCAGCTGACTTTAAACATGCAGGCCGCAGCAGGCAAAAACTGTTTGAACGCGCCTTTAATACTTTTCAGAAAAATGCAGATACCTCAATGCTGAATGATTACGATCAGTTTAAAAAAAACGAGGCTTCCTGGCTGAACGATTTTGCTTTATATGAGACCTTAAGGGAGGCCCAGAAAGGTAAACCATGGTATCAGTGGACCGCACGTTTTAAATTACGCCATGCGGAAGCAATTAAAGCCTTCAGAAATACCCATAGCAGTGAGATCGAACAGGCAAAATGGCTGCAATATATTTTTTTGAAACAGTGGACTAAACTCAAAGCCTATGTCAACAGCCTGGGCATCAAGATAATTGGGGATCTTCCTTTTTATGTTAGCTACGATTCTGCAGATGTATGGATTGACCCGGGACTGTTCAAGCTGGATAAAAACCACGATATGGCTGCTGTTGCAGGTGTCCCGCCGGATTATTTTAACAGTTCCGGTCAGCTATGGGGGATGCCGGTATATGACTGGCAGGAACACGAACGGACTGGCTATCAGTGGTGGCAAAGCCGGCTTTCCAAAAATCTGCAGTTTTTTGACCTGGTCAGGCTCGACCATTTCCGGGCATTCTACGATTTTTGGGAAGTACCCGCCGACGAAACAACCGCGATCAACGGGGCATGGCAGCCCGGTCCGGGTGCGGCACTTTTCAAAGCGTTTGACGGGAGCCTGCAGAATCTGCCGTTTATTGCCGAAGACCTGGGCGACATTAGCGATGGCGTTTACCAGTTGCGTGATCAGCTCGGCCTGCCGGGAATGAATGTATTGCAATATGCATTCGGACCGGAAATGCCGGTATCTGTTCATGCGCCTCACAATCATAAGAACCATAGCGTTACCTATACAGGTACGCATGACAATAACACCCTTGTAGGTTGGTTCAGGAAGGATGCATCAAAAGATGCACGGGCAAACCTGGAGCATTATATATGCGGAAAGGTGAATGAAACTAATGTGAATGACGTACTGATTGACCTGTGTTATCGCTCTGCATCCAATATCGCTATTACACCCGTGCAGGACGTGCTCGGATTAGACGAAAATCACCGGATGAATACGCCTTCTGCCGGAAAAAACAACTGGTTGTGGCGATTGGAACCCGGGCAGCTCAAATCTTCGCATGCTTTATCATTGGCCAAACTGGCAAAAAAATATAACCGGTAATACCGGAAAGAATGGAAAGGATCATCCAACTGCAAGGGATGTCCTATATTTCTAATTAAAAATATGTATAATTAAGAAAAACGGGCAAACTATAACGGGCGCCGGGTTGTTGTCGGGGAGGAAGAAATTACCTAAGCAATTGCAACCGACAAATCAATTCGCACATGCTAACACCACCTATTATAAAGCCAAAAAAAATCGACCGGATGGCTATCTTGCTGACCGACGTTTTTGGCAGTTTGATTTTCCTGTTCTCGGCTTTTTTCATCATATTGATATATATCTTCTGGAACCTGAACTATCTGCCTGGTTTGCACCCGTTCGACCAGTATCCTTTCAACGGCCTCGATATGGTATTATCCATTTTTGCTATTTTCCTTTCCGTCTCTGTCCTGATCAGTCAGAACCGACAGCGGCGCCTGGAAAAAATACGTGAACAACTGGAGTTTGAAGTGAATGTTCGCGCGGAACAGGAGATAACCAAAGTGCTGGATATGCTGCATCGCATTCAACGCAAACTTGGCATCGACGAATACGACCCTGAATTGGAACAAATGAAACAGGATACCGATGTGGCCCGTTTGCACGAAAAGATAAGCCGGGAGGAAAATGGAAAATGAAAATACTCATTACCCTACTTACTACCTTATTGATTATTAGTAATGCAAAGGCACAACATGTGGTTCCGCCGGTAAAAGCCGCAATCACCGGACATGTCGCTAAGGATACGACCATCGAATCCGATACATCTAAAGAAAACAAGGAGCCACGATATTATTACATTTCCGCATTAACCAATTTCTTTGTAAATAACCGGGGTGGATTTACGAAACGGTTCGCACCTGCAGTAGAGTTTGGCCGGACTTACGGAATTTTCGATATCGGATTGGCCAGTGGCCAGTTTAATTCCAGCAAACCCGACACAGCACATTACCTGGAGTTTCGCCCGACTATTAACGTATTTTCCAAAGGCCGTTTTTCCGAAGCCTTTTGCCTTGGCGGGGGATATGTCTTTTCAGCAAGGCAAGGTCTCATGACTGAATATGCAACAGCATCAATTTCAATATTTCTGAACGGGTGGCAGTAGCTGTCACCCAAGGATATGTGTTCTTCGATGGGACAAATGATAACCGGAGCGCGCAATACATGGGATTTAGCTTTACCTATAATTTATTAAAACCACACAGCGTAAATCTCCAGCGTAAGAAAAAAGCAATTGTTAACGATAACTGACCTATGAAAAAGAAAGTCATTTTTTTTGAGCGTTTTGCTAACATAGCCGCGATGATCAGGGCCATAATAAACCCGGTTTAAAGGATCTTCCATCAGTCCGCAGCCGGATAAAGAAAGGCAGGCACATATGCCGGCAAATAGTATTATATATTTTTTCATGGCTCGGTTGGTTTTTATGTTTTAACAACTTAAAAACTTAAAAATTGGCTGCTTTTTCCATCGCTAACAATAATTGTAGGGGGATGCCTTGTTTGTAGAATATGGAAATGTTTGAGACTTAAACACATTTTAACGCCAAACTTAAAAGAGAGATCTTGGTTCATTTAGAACGGAAGAATTATGCTATGGCCCGGATACAATCATTTGCCATCACAAAAGAATCCAATGAAGGTGAAACATAGATGCTAACAGAAATATCATGACAGACGAAGAATTTCGAAACGAATATAAGCCGCTTCAGGTGCCTCCGGCATATGACCGTGCCCACTCAGTCACCGAAAAAGTCGTATTCGCGCTGGCTGATATCAGAGAGGGAACAGCCGAAGCTGTTGTGCGGCATATTGAATGGCTGGACCCAGACGCTAATCATAAATTGGTTATAGCCACAACCCATGATGTACTGACCGACCTTTTCCAAAAGGGATTATTAGGCGCACGTGAAGATAACGGAGACTTAATTTTTAATTTGCATAAGATTACTGAGGCGAATCAAGGCGCTACCGATCCTGATTTATTGGCGCCGGGCTTAGACTGAAGGCACAATCGCCGGAGTATACAAGCTAATCTTCACCGGATTAGTGACCTATGGCAACCCAGCAGGTCACAATGAAGCGGAAAGAGAGCCTCAGCCGGCTCAACTCGAAAAAGTGGCTGGTTTAAGTAATTGAGCTTTACAGGCAGCTGAAAATAATCCAAAGCGGCAAAATTGCCGGTATGAACCACTAGCCAGGCAAAATTAATTACTATCAAGCGTGGCATCTATTCTGCGATGGTAACGGCTTGCAGACAAACGGTTTATAATCGCTTAATTTTTATATTCTTCAGCCAGACTTTTTGTCCATGATGCTGGAACATGATGTGGCCGCTTGAGGATTTAGCAAAATTTGGATTGCTCCTGTACTTGCTATGCGCGATCAGGTCATTCAGTTTCTCTGATCCCAATTCATATTCGACAACCTTTACGCCGTTAAGCCATTGCTCGACGTGGCCGTGGTCCACCAACAACCTGGCAGTATTATATTCGCCGACCGGTTTAAGTTGTTTATTTACGGGAGCGATAAGATCATACAGGGAACCGGCAGAGCGCCGGGGCTCATGATCGTTGAAATCAATATCATCAAGTAGCTGGAACTCAAAATTATCCAGCCAGTTCGGACTATTGCCGTTTCCCGCTTCGTGATTTGAATTTTCCTGTACATTATAAAAAACACCACTGTTACCTGCCCTGGATACGGCCCATTCCAGCGTCAGGTCAAAATTCGTGTACGTATCTTTTGTCAAAAAGTCGACATTGGGAACTCCGGTTTGCGCCTCGAGCGCCCCGTCCTGTACCTTCCACGCTTCGAAGGGAAAATCAGCCATCTTGTAACCCCGTAACTCATTTACAGATTTACCGTCAAACAAATAATGCCATTGATGATCCTGCTGCGCCCATGACATTTGGCTAATGACCAATAAAAAGCCTAATAAAAGCGAAATTTTCTTCATGATTTATGCAGTTAACGGTGAGGACAGGTGATTATGATCCGGCTTCCCTGTCCGCAATATAGGATAAAATTAAATCTGGGATCATCCGGCAAGCTAAAAATTACAGAAATGATACCCGATGCAAGTTTGCATTTGCGTAAACCGGTAAAACGTAGGAAGACGGTTACCATCCCCTTTCGATTTTAACCTGAGTTAAAATTATCCGGCGGGCATAGTCGGATGTTTGTGGTGTCCTAAACAATTAGGCATTAAACAATCATGAAAAAATTCATATTTACCTTATTTGCTGTAGCTGCTGCTACCCTGCTGTTCTCTTCTTGTTCAAAAAAGAATGATGTAAAACCCCTCGTTAAAAATTATGTACTGGTACACGGTGCATGGCAGGCTCCTTATGTATGGGACGCCGTAAAAGCAAGACTGATCAGTCAGGGTAACAATGTAACTGTTGTCGAACTGCCGGGTCACGGCAGCGATCAAACCCCACTATCTGCTGTAACATTAAATGCTTACCGGGACAAAGTAATAGCTGCTATCTCAAAGGTGAACGGTAAAGTTATCCTGGTAGGCCATAGCTTAGGCGGGATGATCATTTCGGCCGTTGCCGAGCAACAGCCCAAGAAGATCGAAAAGCTGGTGTATTTGTCGGCTTACCTGCCAACTTCCGGCCAATCGTTATTTGATCTCGCCTCCACCGATGCGGGGTCAGCACTTGGAGGTAATATCAACGGCACACCTGTGTTGAATGTAGATACTGTTCACGGAATTATTGATGTGCTGCACAGCCAGATCGTAGATGTGTTTATCCAGGATGGTTCAGCTCAGACGCAAAACCTGGTACTGCAGAATTACCGCGTTGAGCCGCTGATTCCGTTCGTTACCCCGGTAACGCTCACCGCCGCAAATTTTGGCTCTATAGAAAAAGTTTACATCAAAACCCTGCAGGATCGCGTGGTTTCTCCGGGCCTGCAAGACCGGATGATCGCAGCCGGTAATGTAAAAACCGTATACCAATTGAATACCAGCCACTCGTCATTCCTGGTAAAACCGGATTCGGTAACTATATTGTTAACGAAAATAGGTCAGTAATAGAGCCGGAAATTTCGGTATAGAATGAGAAAGTAATCATTTGCGCATAGCATTGCAATTAATGCTAAATAAGAAAGGGTCCTGCTGTGCAGGACCCTTTCTTATTTAGATAACAAGGCGGAAGGTTAGGTTAATACGTGGTTTCATAGCTTTCGTGGATTTTGCGATCCGGTGCTCAAAGGCTTCCTGCAAACCTGACTTCATCAATAAAAACGACCCATGCTCCAACCTGACCGAATAATGCTCTTTATGATCTTTTTTATTCCGGATATCAAAACTGCGTACCTGCCCAAAGCTGACCGAGGCTATCACCGGCTGGCTGCCTATGATACTTTCCTTATCGCTGTGCCAGGCAACCGAGTCATTACCATCACGATAATAATTTAATAGCACGCTGTTGAATTGGATGCCGGCCAATGGTTCTGCCAGTTCACGGATCATTTGCAATTCCGGGGTCCAGGGTGAAGTTCCGGTGATGCGGTCGGTTTCACCATACCAGCAAGTGAGTCGGGGTGTCAAATATTCCTTGTCCCACATCTTTTGCGTGGTCTGCTTCCAGGGCGTTGTTGCGATAAAATGCCGTAATAAATGATCGCTCGTTTGCGCGTCGATCAATCCCGGTCTGTACTCCAGGAAGTGTTGCGGCAAGTTTTTACTATGACCTGCTTCCGTAAAAAACGCTAACTGTTCCATTAATACTCCTTCTCGATGGTAATATTCAAGGTTTTGGGCAAACAAGGATGGCCATGTAAAAACGAGGTACGTTGCTGGCCGGTCAGGTTTTTATCAAGCCAGGCTTTTACATCCCCGCGTTCCAGGATGGCGGGCATCCGGTCGTGAATTTCCGCCATCGCCCGGTTCGGCGGCATGGTAATCATCAAACAGGTCGGCAGTAAAACATTAGTATCAATATCCATCCAGATGTCCCACAGCCCGGCAATATAAAATGGTTTGCCATCGGCTCTTTCAATACGATAGGACTTTTTCTGCTCTTTACTGTATTCAAAAAAAGCCTGGATGCGGATCACGCAGTGTTTCCTGCCCAGCTGGTTGCGCCATACGCTGTGCAGGTTCTCGATCTTCGCGTGTTTATGCTTATTATGGATCTTGTCATCATCGGCGGTTAATAAGCCCCAGCGATACTGTTGCACCTTATCCGGCAAGGCATCCGTCACGACCGTCAACACGGAACCGGGGTTTCCTCCTGCATTCGGCTTTGGCTTAAACTGCCTGCCGTCCCGCCCTGTAATTAAAATATCTTTTTGCTCGCCTATTAGAACTCTTCCGCACATAGTCTGAAATTAACGCACAAAAATACTAATTATTTTAGTAATTATTGATTTTGTTAACTCAAACGATTTGACAGGGCATTTTTTATTGTTATATGAAACATTTGCCTGTGTTGCCATGATCAGGCACTTACACCGTTCGGTAACTCATTTAGCCACAATAATATCTTTCCAGTTCGTCGTATATTGTTTGCTCAAAAACTCCTGTTTCATTTTCCAGGTCTTGTCATAGCCTTCGGCGGCAATACGGACCGAGCCGCGGCCATACCGCTGATTGATATCGTCCATAAGATTACTGAGGGTCAACTGCCTACTGTTGTCATAATTACTGAACAAGTTATACTGCCCTTCACCGGCCGGAATAATCCCGGTGGCCCTTATACCGGTCTTTAAATAGTTATAGCCGGGTTGGTAGATCGCCCGCAGGGCCTGCGTGCAAATCCTGGTGAGTTCATGGGTACTGTTGGTGGCAAACGGAACCGTAACAGTTATAATCGGATAGTGCTGGTCGTGCTTTTCGTTGTTTTTATTGGTACGCAGGTAAATGGTGAGCTGTAAGGCCATGCTATTTTGCTGACGGAGTTTAAAAGCCACGGTAGCAGCATGCATGGCGATGGCCTCCTCGATCATTTCGGGTTCGGTCTGGTACGTATTAAAGCTTTGACTGGATTCGATGCCCTTGGAACGATCGGCCACGTCCTTAATGACATTGCAGGGTTTGCCCCAGAGTTCCTGGTGCAGGCGCCAGCCCTGCACGGTCATATATTGGCGCACCAGGTCAGGTTTCATCTGCCTGAAATCTTCGGCAGTTTTGATGTTCAATCCAGTGAGTTTATCATAGTACTGCCGGCCGATGCCCCAGACATCTTCGATCGGGAAATCTTTAACTGTTTCATTGATCTTTGTTTCAGTATCGAGTACGAGGTAATTGCGTTGTTGTTTCTTTGCCGCCTTATTGGCGAGTTTGGCCAGCGCCATCGTTGGGCCGACACCTACGGTAATGGGCAAACCGGTGTCGCGCATGACGTTTTTACTGATGACGGCAATATGCTGCTCCAGGTCAACGCCCATTAAATTACCTAATGCGAGGAACGCCTCGTCTATGCTGTACACCATCAGCAGGTATGTATAACGTGCGAGGTTATTCATCATGCGCGCGGACATATCAGCATACAATGCATAGTTACTGCTGAAAATCACTGCATCGAGTTCTTTTAATTGTTTGCGCACCATAAACTCGGCATCGCCCATTTTAATGCCGGCAGCTTTGGCTTCGTTACTGCGGGCGATCACGCAGCCATCGTTATTGGATAGCACCACCACCACCCGGCCTTTCAGCGTGGGGTTAAACAGCGTTTCGCAGCTGACATAACAATTATTGATATCAACATGCGCAAACATGGCCGTACCTTCCTGTCTTTTGTGCAGGCTGTAGCAAAGGGTTCAGGGTCAGCATGACCACGCCCCAGCATTCCCATTTTTCTGCGCCGGATATGATAATTGTATCGGCTATGGTATTACCCTTAAGTTCGAGTTTATCGCCCTGCGGGCAATATTCCCGTACGTAGAAATCGCCTTCGTGGAAAAACGCGACCACGCAGCCTGATACAGGCGCAAGTGAGCGGTCAATAACGAGGATATGGTCTTCGAGTATATGATAAGCGGTCATCGCTTCACTGCCCATCCGCATATAATAGGTGTTGTCCGGATCGACTACGATAATATCGGTGATGTCCAGAACCGGCTCTTCATGCGTCAGCATCGGCAGGCGAAACCCCAGCACGTCCCTTTTTGTCGCTTGTTTCCTCAATCTCAGCATATCGCAAAATTATTATTCACATTTTGTTTTTGCTAATAATTTTAGTATTATATTTTTTCACATTTGATGTGGGGTATTGATCCTGCACTTAGAACGGATCTACCAGGCCCTTTTCTGTCCGATTTGGGGCTATAAAACTATGCTATTATTTTTAGCATTTTCCTAATCGGTTTTACATTTTTTTCTGCGCTTCATTTTTATCGTCTGCCAATCTTTGCCCGAAGGTGGATGCCTCTTTATGAAGATCGTCCAGATTATGATGTTGCCTTCTACAAGATTGCGTTAGGTTATGTTCATCAACAATATTAGAGCAATGATCAAACATTGCGTGAAATGTTTATGGAAACTTGCGGGATTGGTCAATAAAAACCTTAAATTACTTTCTCTTCCGCACACTAAACGTTTTTACCCCATGACTGTCGCCGGTGTTGTTCTCTCATTTGTATTTATTTTGCTGGCGGCTGCGGTATTTTACAGCCGGATTACTAAAATGCGGCGCAGCCAAGGATCAGGGTCAGGCGATTATAGTCGTTTATTCGATGAGCTGCCCATCCCGATGTATATCTATGACCATAAAACATTCCGTTTCCTTGCAGTTAACGATGCGGCCATCGAACAATACGGCTATAACAGGGAAGAATTCCTTGACCTGAAGGTGACCGACATCAGGCCGCCGGAAGATATCCCCGCTTTCCTGAAATTTCATGAAGCGCTGCCGGAAAACCGCCTGGATGCGGGCCGTTGGTTACACCGCAACAAGCAAGGCCGTACGTTTGAGGTCCAGGTGTACACCCATGATACCAGTTTTGATAAACGGGCGGCCAGGCAGGTGTTGGTCTTTGACCTGGACGAAAAGAAAAGGGCCGAAATGATCCTTAGGGAAAAAACCGCTGAATTGGAAAATATGCTCGACAGTATCACTGACGGCTTTTACGCGCTTAATAAAAACTGGGAGGTGACCTTTATCAACAAGGCGGCCGAACAGGCTCTTTCCTGCACCAGAGAGGAAGTAATGAGCAAAAACCTCTGGGATTTTTTCCCGCGATCCAGGGAAGGGCGGTTTTACGCCGAATACGAGCGCGCCATGACGGAAAGGGTGAGTGTACATTTTGAAGAATTATATGCGCCGCTTGGGGTCTGGGGTTCGATGAACGTGTACCCGACGAAAGACGGCATCGCGGTGTATTTCGTCGATATCACTGAACAAAAGAAAATACAGGAAAAAATCTATAATGATGGGCAGAACCTCCGGGCGATCATTAATAATACCCGCGACCTGATCTGGTCGGTGGACAGGCAATCCCATATTATCACCGGCAACCAGGCTTTCTGGGACCGGGTAAAGGAGCTGACGGGCAAAAGCGAAACAGAGGTGACCAATGCCGATTTTGAACAGGAAAGGGTGAAGTTCTTTGTCGAAAGCTATGAGCGGGCATTCAGGGGCGAGGCTTTTCGCATCGTAAGGCAGCGGGAATCGGACGGCAGGCAAATTTATGAGGAACTGAGTTTTAACCCGATCCGGGACCTGCATGAAGACGTTATCGGTGTAAACTGTTTTCTGCGCGACATTACCGAGCCGCAGCTGTACTTGCAACGTATCGAAAAGCAAAACGAGCGTTTTCGGGAGATCGCCTGGATCCAATCGCACCGGGTCCGTGCACCGCTGGCCAGTATCCTGGGGCTTGTCCAGCTTTGCAAATTGGACGATTCACCAAATGCCGAGATGATCCCGATGCTGAAAAAATCGGCTGAAGCGCTGGATGAAGTCATAAAGGACATTACCACCCTGACAGACGAACTGGACCAGCCTTAGGCATCGGGTGCTAATAACCGCTCTTGAATAACGCTCATCAACAATGCTCGGGGAGGTATTGGTGGATAATAATTGATGAATTATCAGCATTTTATCAATTAAATTTCTTCCCTGTAATTTCAGCGTTCCGGGATTACGTCCCTGGAACTATTTGTGAGTGTATCGCTGGCCGGTAGGCAAATACCCCTGGCTGGTCCGGATCACGACGATCCTGGCACTTCAACCGGCTTTCAATGACTTACTTCTGCAAGCCGATCAGGTGGTCTTAGCGCCTACACAATTTCTCGTGTAATTCACCAAGTTGCTGCTGCTGGAAAGATAATAGCGCCGAATTTTCCTTTTTCATCCCCGGTTTAATTGTATCAAATACAGGGCTATACTGTAGCATTATTCCCAGTGTGATCATCTCATTGATTCATGACTGACAGTTATAGACTAAAAAAAAAGATAGTTAAATAAAAACCAACCGGGGCATTGTTTTTGACTTAATCTTATATCTATTCATAAATTTAAAGATCTCTATGCCCTTCCTAAGCATGAGCGTTTTCTGTATGGCATTATTATTTTGAAGGGCTGCTTTCGTCTGTTCTGATGTTTCTTCGGCTACCGCCGGGTGATTTAAATATTGTATAAGCTTGAGCGGCATTTCCTCAGGCGCGAGGACGAAATCCACCAGGTTGGTACCGATCGCTGCGCGGGGCATACTGTCGAAATCCGCCGTTTCAGGATCCTGTACCATGGCCATACCCAACTTTTCTTTCACCATGCGAATACCGGTTTCTCCATCGGAACCCATACCGGAGAAAATTATGGCGACAGAGCGGTTCCATTGATCTTCCGCAAGGCTCTGTAAGAAATAGTCAATCGGTTGGCGAATGCCATTAGGTTTGCCGGGATTCAAGAGCAATAATTTGCGGTTGTGAATGCCCATGTCTTTGTTAGGTGGTATCAGGTAAACTTTGTCGGGCTGCAACACAATTCCGTCCGTGGCTTCGATCACCGGCATAGGAGTATAACGCTGAATGACCTCGTCTAATTGGCTCTTATGTTTGGGATCAAGGTGTACAACGATTACAAAAGCGATACCAGTGTCGGCCGGTACATGGGCAAAGAATTTCTCAAAGGAAGTGAACGAACCGGCCGAACCGCCGATGCCTACTATTGGAAAAAATTTTAATTTTTGTGCTGCCTTCGCCATCGATAAAAGTAAATATAAATTATAACTCAACAGCCAGGATTTTTATCAATTCGAGGAGTGTATAAATACCAGGGGCAGTTAGTATTTCTACCAACAGGATAAAAATAGTTCCCGTTAATTTTGCCGCATGGCATTTTTAGATCATGTGTTGCAAGTTCCGGCTTATGGCTGGACGGACGAAAAAGAGGTTTTAATAAAGCCTACACCCAGTCAAATTTTCCGGGAGTTCTTTTCGCGTTTAAATATCTTTCAGGACCGACGAAACTGGCTGCCGTTTTTTAGCTGGCTGAAAGTGATTTGCCTGGTACCGTTTTTTGTTTTATTCCTTGTCAAATATTTGCATTGGTGGACGTTTCTTGCTGCATTTATTTACGGAATGGTTGTGATGGGCACCCACGGGACTATCTGGCATCATCGCTATTGTACACACGGCGCCTATACGTTTAAAAATAAGTTTTGGCGCTTTTTTACCCAAAATCTGACCGTCAGCGTTATACCAGAAGAAATCTATGTTATTTCACATCATGTACATCATGCCAAATCCGATCAGCCTGGCGATCCATACAATGCACAGGGCGGTTTCCTCTACTGTTTCCTGGCAGATGTCAACCATCAGCCCATTGCCAAAAACCTGAGCGAGGCCTGTTACCACCGCGTAATGCTATTGATGAACCATACCGGCGTAAAAGCAAACAGCTATGCGCAGTATTTGCGCTGGGGATCCTATGTTCATCCCGGACGTGCGGTACTTTCCTGGTTATTAAACTGGTCATTCTGGTACTTGGTTTTCTATTTGCTGGGAGGTCATGCATTGGCTTGTTGTTTATTCGGGGCGGCTGGTTTTTGGGCAGTAGGC
>Ga0105240_10007363_pt1 | contig 16011 bp, 17 predicted proteins | sample KBSC54metaG_FD_80426 | JGI IMG/M metagenome (GOLD analysis project Ga0105240, IMG submission 80426) | Corn rhizosphere microbial communities from Kellogg Biological Station, Michigan, USA - KBS C5-4 metaG | ecosystem: Host-associated > Plants > Roots > Rhizosphere > Soil | place: Michigan, USA... | reverse complement strand
GTTGGTGAGGTTCCTGTTCTATCTGATCGTGCTGGGTTTTTGCGACTACTGGTATCACCGCGCTCAACATGGGTTCCGCTGGCTGTGGGCGTTACACAGCTTGCATCACAGCCAGGAAAACATGAACCTTTGGAGTGACGATCGCAACCATTTGCTCGATGACCTGGTAAGAGACGTGCTCATGGGATTGGTTGCGTTAGCCATTGGTGTGCAGCCGGGACAATACATCCTGCTGGTATCGGCATCGCGCATGTTGCAAAGTTTGCAGCATGCCAATGTGCGGATTCATTTCGGCCGTATCGGTGAATACCTGCTGGTGTCGCCCCGTTTTCATCGCCTGCATCACGCCATCGGCATCGGCCATGAAAGCCGTGGCAAGAATTCGCTGGGTGGACATAACTTTGCGGTGCTGTTCCCGATCTGGGATGTCATCTTCCGCACGACGCATTTTGGCAAGGCGTTTGCAATGACCGGTGTCCGTGATCAGTTGCCGCCTCCGGCCGGTAAAGGGCGCAATTATGGGCGCGGTTTCTGGGCGCAACAGTGGCTTGGCCTGAAGCGCATTGTCGAATTTTCTCGCAAGGCCTCCCGCTGATGCGCCTGTTAGCAACCTCATTCGGTCGGGCGCTGCTGTCCCAGCTGCACATCAGGATGCTGCTGCTGACGGTGCTTCCGTTTGCGCTATCCGTCCTGATCTGGGGCATTGCCTTATGGTGGGGCTTGCAGCCCATGATCGATGGTCTGCAAGACTACTTTGTCGGACATAACGGCTTCGGCGTAGCCGGCTCAATACTCAACTGGTTCAACATGGGCGCACTGAAAACGGTGATCGTCCCGTTGATCGCCATGTGGGCCTTGCTGCCACTGATGATTCTGACTGCGCTGGTGTTTGTCGGGTTGTGGGCGGTGCCGGCCATCGCCCGCCATGTCGGCAGCCGCCACTATCCGCATCTTGAGCAGCGCCATGGCGGCTCTTGGTGGGGGAGCATCTGGACCTCGCTGTGGTGTTTCGCCGTATTTGTTTTTGCGTGGATCATCACACTGCCGATCGCCATTTTTCCGCCGCTGGCCTTCGTGATTCATCCTGTGTTGTGGGGCTGGTTGACTTATCGCGTGATGGCCTACGACACATTGGCCGACTATGCGACGCCTGCCGAACGGCGCGCCATACTGCATGCGCATCGCTGGCCTTTGCTGCTGGTCGGTGCGATTGCCGGCACCATGGGCGCTGCGCCAACTTTACTGTGGCTGGGTGGTGCGTTGTCGGTGATCTTTTTCCCTATTCTGGCCGCCGGTGCTATCTGGCTGTATGTACTGGTGTTCGTCTTTACCGGCTTGTGGTTTCAGTACTATTGCCTGGAAGCCTTGAGCAAGCTGCGCGCCGCCAATCCTGAAGCTGCGGGTGCGCAGGAAGTCCAAAACTAGCAATCGTCCAGCCTGATTTTTCGGATCAGTGCATAATTCCGGGTTACCACCTGCAGGAGTGAACGGATACATATGGCTATCGGACTCATCATCATCGGCGACGAAATCCTTTCTGGAAAACGTGTCGACAAGCATTTTCCCAAAGTACTTGAACTGCTCACCGCACGGGGCCTGCAACTGGCCTGGGTGGAATATCTCGGCGACGACCCGGAGCGGATTACCGCGACATTGAAGAGAACCTTCGCAAGCGAAGATATCGTCTTTTGTACCGGCGGTATCGGCGCTACGCCGGATGACCATACGCGCCAATGCGCGGCTGCGGCCTTGGGCGTCTCGCTGGAACTACATCCCGACGCCAAGGTGAAAATCCAGGAGCGCATCGCGGACACGGCACGAGAAGCCGGTATCACGCCTGTGTACGATGCCCCGGAAAACCTGCATCGGCTGAAGATGGGTGAGTTTCCTGTCGGCTCCTCAATCATTCCGAATCCTTACAACAAGATTCCAGGCTTCTTCGTACCCAATGTCAGCGGCGAAGGTGCACATTATTTTGCGCCCGGTTTTCCTGTGATGGCATGGCCGATGTTCGAATGGGTGCTCGATACACGTTATGCGCATCTGTTTCATCGTCTGGCCTGGGCGGAAAAATCCGTGCTGGTTTATGAAATGCCGGAATCCACCATTACGCCGCTGATGGAAGCGATCGAAGCAGAATACCCGCTGGTAAAAGTGTTCAGCCTGCCACATGTCGGCGACGCACAGACGCGCCGGCATATCGATCTGGGCGTCAAGGGCGAGCCGTCGCAGGTGGAAGATGCATTCCGCAAGATGCAAGACGGGCTGCGCAAGCTGAATGCGGACTATCAGCCGAACAGCAAGTAAAACGATGGCGTAATGCAGGGTGGGTAGGGGCGTGAGTCTGACGGGCAAAAAAATGCCCCGGCTCACCGAGGCATCAGAAACGGTATCTTAGGAGGAAAATCAGATACCGAGGAGACAAAGATTGCTCTGAGGCGCTACGGATAAAACGGGGTATTCGCCTCTTTGCTGAATTCGTGTCTTGCACAAGCGTCGTTGCGTGAAACTCAGGGAATCGTGCAGCGTTACAACTGTGTCAACGTGATGAAGCAATCGGGCAGAACAGTCATCATATCCAATTCTGTCTGTCCGGGTTGGTTGTTGCTCAAATTATTTTTTCGAGCCGCGGCTTGTTGCTTTTACGGTCGCTTGCGACAACTGGTCAACCGCAGTCGTCACATTGGCTTCCATAGCTTCAGCAGCTTGCTTCGCGCTCTTGGTGAGCTGCTCATAGCCTGCATTGAGATTGCCGATCGTTGTCTTGACGAAAGAGATCGCACCTTCGGTACCGGCAGGTGCATTCTTCGAGGCTTCATCAATCATCGAAATCACCTTGCGATTGACTTCCGCCAGCTGGGCTTCGGCTGTCTTGGTCAATTCGGCCTGGGTGCTGGAGAAGATGCCGGCTACATGGCGACCGTAAGCGATGCCTTTTTCCACACTCGGCTGAGCTTGCGCACCTGACAACGAAAAGAATTCCTGAGCATCCTTCGCGGTCAGCAGTTTCTGAACTGCATCGTGCGTTTCCTCCAGGGAAGATTTTGTGGCTTTCAAATTCAGATCCACCAGCTTTTCGACGCCCTCGAAAGTCTTACTTGCGAACTGGTTGAACAGTGCGACTTGAGCTTCGAAGTTCGCTTTGGTAGCGGCGGAAAATTGGTCGGTAAGAGTTGTCATATTCGTGGTCCTTTGGTTCGATATAAAAAATAGAATGAAGGGTTCAGGGAACATGCACACGTATTGTTGGAAACTGAATTTGTGCGGTGCACAATTAGGATTTTAGGTGAAAATATTTACAAGTCAATATTTTTTGTTGGCGATTTTTAAAAAGATTGTCAGCTGTTTTTTTAAGTCAACACACATACTTCCGCGTCGGTTTTTTTGAGAGAAAGAAGGCTGTTTTGAGAGCGTTTTATAGCGACCATTTTGTCCTGCCGCTACCCGCCGGTCATCGCTTCCCGATGGCGAAATACCGCATGATTCGTGAGGGAGCGGCCAATGCTGTACCTGATCTGGAATTTCATGAAGCGGTTGCTGCCAGCGATGGCGTGCTCGCTCTTGCTCATCATCCGAAGTATGTTGAGTTGGTGTCACGTGGGCAGTTATCCGACCGTGCACAAAAAGAAATCGGCTTTCCCTGGTCGCCTGAAATGGTCGAGCGTTCCCGGCGGTCGGCGGGTGCGACCATCGCCGCATGTCGCAGTGCAATAGAGCAGGGCATCTCCGTCAATCTGGCTGGCGGTACGCATCACGCCTATGCAGATCACGGCGCCGGTTTTTGCGTCTTCAACGATGCTGCTGTGGCATCGCGTCTGATGCAGGCTGAGCGTCGCGTGTCTCGCGTCGCGATCGTTGACCTTGATGTGCATCAGGGTAATGGCACGGCATCGATTCTTGCCGATGACGATTCCGTTTTCACGTTGTCATTGCATGGCGAGCGCAACTATCCCTTCGAAAAAGAACAAAGTGATCTCGATGTCGCTTTGCCGGACGGCGTGACCGATGTTGAATATCTATCGGCATTGCAAGGCGCATTGAGTCAATTGATGGGACGTTTTGATCCACAATTGATCATCTATCTGGCGGGGGCCGACCCGCATGAGGGCGACAGGCTTGGCCGCATGAAGCTGAGTCTGGCAGGCCTGGCCGAGCGCGACAAGCTGGTCTTCGAACTGGGACGCCAGCAAAAAATTCCGATCGCGGTTACGATGGCGGGCGGTTACGGAAAAAACATCGAAGACACCGTCGCCGTTCACATACAAACAATTACGCTTGCCAGTCGATATGCTGCCGACTGGCGTTGATCGCGCCGTGCCGGTTTCATGACAATGACAGACAGGTCGTCTTGGAATCACATGCGTGCGATCCGGCGGAGACACCAGGCAGTCGTTTTGGACAATCATGATTCGCGTCACCACCGGTAACCAGTCCGATCCCAAGCAGGAAGATCGTTCCTGGCATCCTCAGTTGCTCAATCTCGTGCCGCTGGCATTTGTGCTGATCTGGAGCACCGGCTTCATTGTCGCCAAGTTCGGGCTGCCTTATGCACCGCCGCTGACATTTTTGATACTGCGCTTCATTGGCGTGTTGTTGTTCTTGCTGCCGCTGGTGTGGGTGTTGCGTGCGCCGTGGCCGCGCGGCAGGCAGGCTATGCATATCGCAATTTCCGGCATGCTTCTGCATGCGGCCTATCTGGGAGGCGTCTGGACGGCGATCAAGCTTGGCATGCCCGCCGGACTCAGTGCATTGATCGTAGGCTTGCAGCCGGTCCTGACGGCCTTCGCTGCACCGTTCGTGGGGGAGCGCGTCAAAGGGCGGCAGTGGTTGGGTCTGGGACTGGGCTTGTGCGGCGTGGGCTTGGTGGTCGCCAACAAGATTTCACTGATCGGCCTGTCATGGACGGCGATCTGGTTATGCGTGATGGCGCTGGTAACCATCACGATCGGCACCTTGTATCAAAAACGATTTTGCGCGCACTTCGATTTGCGTACCGGCACCATCATTCAATTCATTGCCTCCGCGCTGGTGTTGTTGCCGTTCGCGTTTTTCGTGGAGGATTTCAGTTTTGATCTGCATACGGTCACGTGGACGTCGCATTTCATCGGCGCCTTGCTGTGGTCGATTTTTGCTTTGTCGATCGGTGCGATCTTCCTCTTGTTCGCCTTGATCCGTAGTAGCGCGGCAACGCAAGTTACCAGTCTGCTTTATCTGACGCCGCCAACTACAGCAGTGATGGCTTGGCTGATGTTTGGCGAGGCATTCAGCATGGTGGGTATTGCCGGCATGGTGGTGGCCGTGATCGGTGTCGCCTTCGTTGTCAGGAAATGAGGCGATCCTGAAGCGCCGCAGAATCAGGTCGGCATCAGCGTAATCAGTTTGAGGTCCGGCCGGTTTGCTACACGAAAATTCACTTGCTGATATTTCAACGTCCCGCGCACAGGATGCTGGAATAAGCGCTCGCCGCCTTCACGTTCCACCACGTCCTGCAAACTCCATGCGCGCTTGAACAGACTGCTGCGTGAAGAGAGTTCTTCGACCATTTTTTTGATCTGTGGATCATCCAGATATTGTCCACAATCAGCGCGAAATTCGCCAACCAGACGACGCGCCCGTTGCTCCCAATCCGTAATCAACTCCTGCGAGGCTGTTGTACAAAAGGTGAAATAGAGCAGGTTGCTGTTTTCACTTTTCGGGCTCAGCCAGCCGGTGAATAAATTCTTTGCAGGCACATTGCAGGCCAGCGCATTCCAATAGCGATCCAGCACGTAAGCAGGCTGGCGAAAATTGCGCACCACATCCAGGATTTCCGGTGCCACGATTTCAGCGTGGTCATTCTGATGCACGGGGTCTTTCTTTTCCGCCAACTCAAACAGATAAGCGCGCTTGGCGCGCGGCAGATGCAGCGCGTCGGCAATACGCGACAAGGCTTGCGGCGATATCGAGTCGGTTCGTCCTTGTTCTATCCAGGTGTACCAGGTCACGCTGATGCCGCACAGTTGCGCCACTTCTTCACGGCGCAGGCCCGGCGTACGACGGCGTGTGCCATGCGACAAATGACTGAGGCCGGCCAGCGCCGGCGAGGTTTGCTCGCGTTGTGATTTGATAAATTCGCCGAGTGCTTTGCGTTTGATGTCTTCGTTTTGCATGGTCTACGGATAGGGCGGCGTGAGGCGTCAGGGTAGTAGTCAGTCCGTCAAGACTATTGCTTTTGATAATAGTATAAACAATGAACTTGTACCAGAATAGGAGATCGCTAGACTAGCACTTCCCAGCCGTTGTTATTAACTCTCTTACCCATCAGGAGCCAGGAATGCGTAGCCATAACCAAGTGATCTCAGAACAATTCGGTACCACCGCAGCGTCGTATCTGACCAGTGCCGTCCACGCCCAAGGTGCAGATCTGCAAGATCTCGCTGCCTACGCTGCGGCCTATCCGCAAGCGCGCGTGCTGGATCTTGGTTGTGGTGGCGGCCATGCCAGCTTTGCCGTCGCGCCGTTTGCGGCACAAGTCGTTGCTTACGATTTGTCGGCGCAGATGCTGGAAGTCGTGCGCATCGCCGCAGAAGACCGCAAGTTGCCGAATATCGAAATCCAGCAAGGCAGCGCCGACAGCCTGCCGTTTGCCGATGCAACCTTTGATGTCGTCTGTACGCGTTTCAGCGCGCATCACTGGCGTAATTTGCCGAAAGCCTTGAAAGAAGCTGCGCGGGTACTGAAGCAGGGCGGTCGTTTCATCGTGATCGACACTGCTGCGCCGGCAGACGTGTTGGCCGATACCTACGTGCAGGCGATCGAACTGTTGCGCGATACCTCGCATGTGCGCAATGTCAGCATGTCGTCGTGGAAGAAGCTGATTGCTCAGACTGGTTTGCAAGTGGAGTTTTCCAAGAGCTGGAAGCTCACGCTGGAGTTTGCTTCGTGGGTCGCGCGCATGCGCACTTCGCCCCAACACATCACCGCGATTCAGTCGCTGTGGCGTGCTGCACCTGCCGAGGTGCGGGATTATTTCCATGTCGGTGAGGATTATTCTTTCGACATCGATACCGTGCTGATCGAAGCGATCAAAAAGTGACGTTTGGTAAATAATATAAACTGCGACTTAAATCTGTCTCAATAATATATTAGACCAAGGATGAGGCGGCGCTTAAGCTGGCGGTATTTCTTCTCACGCCAGTCTTCGCCAGCCTATGAACGCTCCGCGCTCATCCAGCTCATCCAGCTTCTTCGCCGTTCTGGCGCTCGCCACGGCAGCGCTGTTCTGGGCCGGCAATATGCTGGTCGGCAAAGCCCTCAATCAGCAAGTTGCACCGATGGCACTGGCATTCTGGCGCTGGGTGTTGATCCTTGTGATCCTGGCGCCGTTTGTGTTGCGCGACGTAGTGCGCCATTGGCAGGCAATCCGCGCTGCGCTGCCGCTGCTGACCTTGTTGGCTTTACTCGGCACGGGCTTGTACAACGCACTCATTTTCGGCGCCTTGCACTTCACCAGCGCGACTAATGCCGCTTTGCTCAACTCGTCAATTCCAGTCTGGACGCTGTTGCTTTCGGTATTGCTGCATCGGCGTCGCCCGGGACGGTTGGAGTTGGCCGGCGTGTTCGTCTCTCTCTACGGCGTGGCGATGATTATCAGTCACGGTTCGTTCGGCGGTCTGGCAGATTTTCAACTCAATCGCGGCGACGGCTGGATGCTGGTTGCGATGGTGATGTGGAGTCTCTATTTACTGCTGTTGCCGCGACGTCCACGCGCCTTGCCGAGCTTCGCTTATCTGTGGGTGACGGGTGTGATCGGACTGATCGCATTAACTTTTCTGATGCTCGTCAACGGAGGCGGGCAGGCGTTCGTTATACCGCTCAATCAAAGCAGTTTGATCGGTGTTTTTTATCTGGCGGTGTTTCCCAGCATTCTGGCAACGTTGGTATGCAATTACGGCATAGATCGTATCGGCTCCGTCAGAGCATCTCAATGCGTTCATCTGGTACCGGTATTTGCGTCTGTTATCGCGATGGCATGCCTCGGAGAGACGTTACACTGGTATCATGCTTTGGGTTTTATTTTTGTACTGGCGGGTCTGGTTATAGCAAATTACAGGGGTATCGCGACACAAAAAAAAGTCGCGTAGGTTTCTAAAAAGTAAAAAAAGCGCATTATTGAAGAAAGTTGTTTAAATAGTTGCGCTAACTACCTAATTATCTTGCGATTTTTCCTTGATTTGCTACACTGCCAACAGTTTCTTGTATGTATCAATCAGGGGGAGGTTCACCAATGCTTAAATCTGCGCTAGCTGTCGTTACTACGCTACTTTTCGTGGTGGCCGGCATTTCTCCCGCACAAGCCCAAACGTCGGCCAATACCAAGAAAACTGCAGCTAAAAAGACCGTAGTCAAGAAAGTCGTCGTCAGACGACAAGCCGCTCCCAAGCGCGCCGCCCCTCAAGCTTCCCTCGATCACCGCGAAAAACTCGTCAAAAAAGTTGCTTACGTACACGGCAAGCGCCGCGTCGTTTATCAGCGTGTTGCCGCGATGCCGACCGTACCGGTTGTTCCGCCGGTGATGACTGCCGGTGACATGGCGGGTCTGAACCTGACGCAAGATCCGCTGGCGCTGCGTTCCAACGTTGCACTGGTAATCGATCAGGCCAGTTCGCAAGTCCTGTTTGAAAAGAATTCCTCCGTTGCCTTGCCGATCGCTTCGGTGACCAAGCTGATGACATCGCTGGTCGTGGTCGAAGCGCGTCAGAACATGGAAGAGATATTGACCGTCACCGATGATGACGTCGATCGTCAAAAACACAGCAGCTCCCGTCTGCGCGTCGGTGCGCAATTGTCGCGTGACGATATGCTGCACATCGCGCTGATGAGTTCCGAAAACCGCGCGGCATCAGCACTGGGCCGCAACTATCCGGGCGGTCTGCCGGCATTCGTTGCCGCAATGAACGCCAAGGCGCGCTCGCTGGGCATGATGGATACGCACTACGTTGATTCGACCGGCCTGTCCAGCAACAACGTTGCCAGCGCACGTGACCTCGCCAAACTGGTGGTCGCTGCTTACAACTATCCTGTCATTCGCCAATACTCGACCGATGCCAAGTACATGGTCGAGCCTAGCGGCCATGCTCTGCAATACGCCAGCTCCAATCGTCTGGTCGCCAGCAAGGATTGGGATATCGGCCTGCAAAAAACCGGTTACATCAACGAAGCGGGCCATTGCCTGGTCATGCTGACCAAGATCGAAGGCCGTTCGGTTGTGATGGTGTTCCTCGATTCCAAGGGCAAGCTGTCGCACGTCGGAGATGCCGCACGTATGCGCAAATGGCTGTCCGAACAAGGTCCGCAAAATCTGACCCGCGTGAATCTGCGTGGCGGACGTGCAGACGAAGGTTGATTTCAGATCAAGTCGGCTATCTCGGATATTTGAGATAGCCGAACAAATAAAAAAGGCGAACTGAGGTTCGCCTTTTTTATTGCCCGTTTCTTGGCTAAGCCATGTGATTAAGCTGCGCCATCCTGCTGACTCACAAAACCCAATGCAGAAGAAATCTGCGCCGCTGTCGTGATCAGATCTTCCACCCAGTCTTCCTGCAAGCGATCTGCGGGGGCTGAGATCGACAGGCCTGCCACCAGCTTGCCGGAGTCGTCGCGGATGCCGGCTGCCATGCAGCGTACACCCAGTTCCAGCTCTTCATTGTCGCGCGCATAGCCAAGCGCGCGCACCATGCTCAGTTCGCGTTCCAGCTTGCTGAGATCAGTGATCGAATTCTTGTTGTGTCCGGCCAGTCCGGTACGGGTCGCATAAGCACGTACTGCCTTGGGATCGTCAATCGACAGGAACAGCTTGCCGGTCGATGTCAGATGCAATGGCGCACGGCCACCAATGGCGCGCACCACCTGCATGCCTGAACGTTCAGAGAAAGAGCGGTCGATGTACACGATCTCATCGCTCTGACGGACCGACAAGTTGATTGTTTGATGCGTCTTGCGGTGCAGGGCGCGCATGAAGTCGAGCGCCGCTTCACGTACGCTCAGGCGGCTCTTGACGATATTACCCAGCTCCAGCAGGCGCATGCCAAGGCGATACGTGCCCGGCTCGGAGCGGTCGACGAAGCGCTTCACCACCAGATCGTTGAGGATGCGGTGAGCGGTTGATGGGTGCAGCTTGGTCGCAGCCGACAATTCCTTCAGACTGACCGGATCCGGATACATTGCCAGAGCGTCCAGCAGAGACACCATGCGCTCAATGACCTGAATCGATATCGCGCCTGTCTCGTCTTGGGCTTCTTTTTTCATATCAGTGTTTGATGCATTGCAATAGGTTCTTTATACCACATTGTGAAACAGAGAAGAAGGCGGTGCGCTACGATGAAGCGTTTTACGAGCGTTTCCAGTAGTTTTACCTGCGGCAAATGAAGTGGTCTCTTGATATGCGCCAGCGGCCATCCTCGCAATGAGGTGCTTCCATCATCTTTGATTGCCAGCCTCACCTGAAGAGCGATCGTTATTGCCATAGTTTGTTGAATTGCACCGAATTTTGCTCGATCGGGGTGCGGACAGTTTTCGACGCAAATCAACAAAATATCTATATTCAGGATCAGAGCTTGGTCAAGCAACATCATCGGCATCAGACCTAGACCCAGGCAGCGCCAACCTCCAGCCGGCCGCCATATCCACCGCTATATTGCTCCCGGTGATTCCCTTATACGAATTTGATATGAACAGGCCTGCTCTATATTCAGCGGCATTGCGATTGCATATCTGTTTTTCGCATATTGAGAGAAGAAAGTATTCGTTCGTTTTTTCTTGCCCACTCATTAATCTGTGACCTCCAGAACAAAACTGAACCAAGAGGGATGCAGATCATGTTGAAAAAGTTTATCAAGTCGGTTGCGGTGGCAGCCTTGTTTTCGCAGGTCGTGCCGCTGGCGCACGCCGCAGATATCTCGTTGCTGAACGTATCGTACGACCCGACTCGCGAACTCTACGCGGACTACAACAAGGCCTTCGCCAAGTACTGGAAAGCCAAGACCGGCGACAATGTGACCATCAAGGCATCCCACGGTGGTTCAGGTAAGCAAGGCCGCTCGGTCATTGACGGCATCGACGCCGACGTGGTGACGTTGGCGCTGGCTTATGACATCGACGAAATCTCTGAAAAGGCCAAGCTGCTGCCGCCCGACTGGCAAAAGCGCCTCGATCACAACAGCTCGCCGTACACCTCGACCATCGTGTTCCTAGTGCGTAAGGGCAATCCAAAGCACATTAAGGACTGGGACGATCTGATCAAGCCGGGTGTGTCGGTGATCACGCCAAATCCGAAGACTTCCGGCGGCGCACGCTGGAACTACCTGGCAGCCTGGGCCTACGCCTTGAAGAAGGGCGGCAATGACGCCGCAGCACGCGACTACATTTCCAAGCTGTTCAAGAACGTGCCGGTGCTGGATTCCGGCGCACGCGGCGCCACCATCAGCTTCGTTGAACGAGGCCTGGGCGACGTCCTGCTGGCATGGGAAAACGAAGCGCTGATCTCGCTCAAGGAGTGGGGCCCGGACAAGTTCGACGTCATCACGCCGTCAATCTCCATCTTGGCTGAACCGCCTGTTGCCGTGGTCGACAAAGTCGTTGATCGTCGCGGCACCCGCAAGGTCGCTGAAGAATATCTGAAGCATCTGTATTCCGATGAAGGCCAGGAAATCATTGCCAAGAACTACTACCGTCCGATCAACCCCAAGATCGCTGCGAAGTACGCTTCACAATATCCGAAGGTCAACCTGATCACGGTCGACAATACATTCGGCGGCTGGCAAAAGGCGCAGAAGGATCACTTCTCCGATGGCGGCAGCTTCGATCAGCTGTACGTGCCGAATAAGAAGTAATGCAGAAGTAATTCAAGCAGTTCAATGCATGAATCCGGAAGCCTGATAGCGGCTTTCGGAGTCTTCACCGAGATTCATCCTTAGAGCTTTCAACATGACGATTCTTTTGCTGGCCGGTAGTCCATCCGCACCATCCCGTTCCACGCGCTTGCTGCATCACGTCGGCGACAAGCTGGCAGCATTGGGACATCGCTATTCCAAACTGGATGTGCGCGACTTGCCGGGGCAGGCGCTGATCCGCGCCGATTTCAACGATCCTGAAATCAAGGCTGCGTTGGCCCGTGTCGAAGAAGCTTCCGCTGTTGTCGTCGCTACGCCCGTCTATAAAGCAGCGTATAGCGGCGCGCTGAAAGCCTTCCTCGATTTGCTGCCGCAATTCGGCCTGACCAACAAGCTGGTGTTGCCGCTGGCGACCGGTGGCAGCCAGTCGCACATGCTGGCGCTCGACTATGCGTTGCGCCCGGTGTTGTCGTCGTTGAATCCCAAGCATGTCTTGCCAAGTATCTACGCAACAGAAGCGCAGGTGGTGTGGTCGGATCAGGATGGCCTGGTGCTTGACGCACCGATCATTGCGCGTGTCCAGGAAGGTGTCGAACAACTGTCGAGCAGCCTGATTGCTCTGCATAAGACCGCACCGGGAGAATTCACCGATGTTCCGTTTTCGCAGATCCGATGTAGCGTTTAGACGCGGCATTTAGCAGCACCCAGCGCTTCACTTTTAACCAGAACATTCCACTATCCGCGACATGCATAGCAACGCGGAGGGATCTTGTTACGCCAAAAAACATTCGGGAAACAACATGAGCACACAACAATATTTTTCCAGACGCCGCGTTCTTAGCCTGTTTTCGGCCTTGACCGTCGCTGTAACTGCTGTTGGCTTCGGCAATGTCGCTTCGGCACAGTCCAAGCCCGTCTTGCGCATCGGCTATCAAAAAGCCGCCAGCACATTGGTGCTGCTCAAGGCGCACGGCGCATTGGAAAAACGTCTGCAAGCGCAAGGCGTGGAAGTGAAGTGGGCCGAATTCGCCGCAGGCCCGCAATTGCTGGAAGCATTGAACGTCGGCTCGGTTGACTTCGGCTATGTCGGCGAAGCGCCACCGGTATTCGCGCAGGCAGCGGGCGCCAACTTTGTCTACACCGCCTATGAAATTCCGACACCGAATGCTGAAGGTTTGCTGGTGCAAAAAGATTCGCCGATCAAAACCGTCGCCGAACTCAAGGGTAAGAAGATCGCCTTCAACAAAGGTTCCGACGTGCATTGGCTGGTCGTGGCCTTGCTGAAGAAAGCCGGTCTCACATACAGCGATATCCAGCCGGTCTACCTGGCGCCCGCCGATGCGCGCGCTGCATTTGAAAAAGGCGCGGTTGATGCATGGGCAATCTGGGATCCGTTCCAGGCCGCTGCCGAAAAGCAAATCGGTGCACGCCGTCTGGCCACAGGAGTCGGCGCAGTCAGCCACCACCAGTTCTTCCTGAGCGCGCGTCCGTTTGCTGAAAAGAACGGCGAGATCCTCAAAGTGCTGTTGGAGGAAATCACCAAAGAAGGTCAATGGATTCGCGCCAACACCAAGGAAGCCGCAGCACAGCTGGCGCCGATTCAAGGTCTGGACGCCGACGTGATCGAAGTCAGCCTGAAGCGCTACGAGCACATCTTCAAGCCGGTCGACGCCAAGGTGCTGGAAGAGCAGCAACGCATCGCTGACGCTTTCTTCGAGCTGAAGCTGATCCCGAAAAAACTTAACGTCAAGGAAGCGGTGCTGAAGTAACAGCATCCGTGCACCGTGCTCTCCGGGGCGTGGTGCAAATACGAATTTACTGATTGGAGTCTGCAATGAACGTTTTCTGGTTTCTTCCCACCCATGGCGACAGCCGTTATCTCGGTACTTCAGAAGGCGGCCGCCGCGTCAGCCACGACTATCTGAAACAAGTCGCAGTCGCAGCCGATACGCTCGGCTACGACGGCGTGCTGCTGCCGACAGGGCGATCCTGTGAAGACGCCTGGGTGACGGCGTCGAGCCTGATTGCAGAAACCAAACAACTGAAATTTCTGGTCGCAGTGCGTCCAGGCCTGAGCGCGCCGACCTTGTCCGCACGCATGGCCGCGACCTTCGACCGTCTGTCCGGCGGACGTCTGCTGGTCAATGTCGTCACCGGTGGCGACCCGGCGGAGCAAGAGAGTGACGGTATCTTCGGCACGCACAAGGAACGTTACGAAATCTCTGACGAATTCCTCAAGATCTGGCGTGAAGTCTTGACCAAGACCCACACCGGCGAAGAGACCAATTTTGAAGGCAAGCATCTGAGCGTCAAGGGCGCCAAGGCTATTTACCCGCCGATCCAGACGCCGTATCCACCTCTGTATTTCGGCGGCTCGTCGGACGAGGCCATCGACCTGGCGGCAGAGCAAGTCGATGTGTATCTGACCTGGGGGGAACCACCAGCAGCCGTTGCCGAAAAAATCGCCAAGGTGCGCGCCCGCGCCGAAAAGGCCGGCCGTAAATTACGTTTCGGCATTCGCTTCCATGTCATCGTGCGCGAAACCAATGAAGCCGCATGGCGCGCTGCGGACGAACTGATCAGCAAGCTCGACGACGAGACCATCGAAAAGGCGCAAAAGTCGTTCGCCAAGATGGACTCGGAAGGTCAGCGCCGCATGGCTGCGCTGCATGGCGGCAGACGCGACAAACTCGAAGTCAGCCCGAACCTGTGGGCAGGTGTCGGCCTGGTGCGCGGCGGCGCCGGTACGGCACTGGTCGGCGATGGCCCGACGGTGGCCGCGCGCATGAAGGAATACGCGGATCTGGGCGTCGACACCTTCATCTTGTCGGGCTATCCGCATCTGGAAGAGTCCTACCGTTTTGCCGAACTGGTGTTCCCGCTGTTGCCACGCAAGCAGAAAGAAGATCTGCCGGGCTTCAACATCACCGGCCCCTTCGGCGAAATCGTGGCCAATACCCACGTGCCGTCGGCGCCCAAGGCAACGCCGGCCACGAAAGAGTCGCAAGAACTTCGCGTCTCTGAAAGCTAAGGAATCGACATGAGTGCAGGCATCACAAGTTCAGGCGTGCAGGATGCGGTGGCGGTGGCAGCGACAGTCTCCGCACCAGCCAAATCGGTACGCAAGACCGAACGCGGTGACCGCTTCGCCGGTAAGCAACTGGCGTCGTGGGCTTTGCCGGTCGGACTGATCGTCTTCTGGCAAATCGCTGCGCAAGCGGGCTGGTTGTCCAGCCGTATCTTGCCGGAACCGTTCGCAGTCTTGCGTGCGGCCTGGCATCTCGCGGTCACGGGTGAACTGTGGGTTCATCTGGGTGTGAGCACCGGTCGTGCGGCATCCGGTTTTGCGGTCGGCGGCGGGTTGGGTTTGTTGCTCGGTCTGTTGACCGGTACCTTCCGTCAGGCCGAAACCTTGCTCGATACTACCTTGCAGATGGTGCGCAATATTCCTGCACTGGCGCTGATTCCGCTGGTGATCCTGTGGTTCGGTATTGATGAAATGTCGAAGCTGTTTCTGGTCTCTGTCGGCGTGTTTTTTCCGATCTATCTCAACACCTTTCACGGTATTCGCTCGGTCGACAAAGGCCTGATCGAAATGGCCAAGAGTTATGGCTTGTCCGGCTGGCCGCTCTACCGCGATGTGATCCTGCCAGGTGCGTTGCCATCGATTCTGGTCGGCGTGCGTTTTGCGCTGGGCTTGGTATGGGTTCTGCTGATCGTGGCAGAAACGATTTCGGCGCAGGCAGGCATCGGTTACATGACCATGAATGCACGTGAGTTCCTGCAGACCGATGTCGTGCTGGTCGGCATCCTGCTCTACGCCTTGCTGGGCAAGCTGGCTGACGTGCTGGCGCGCGGCCTGGAAAAATTCTGGTTGCGCTGGCATCCGGGTTACCAATGAAAGAGGGTGACATGATGCAAAACAATCACGTGGAAACGACAGAAGTTAAAAACACCGCTGAACGCCAAGTGCGTGGAGTGCGCGGAGTTCGAGTCCTGGCCAAGGCGCTGTCCAAATCCTACGGCGGCCGCGAGGTGCTGAAGTCAGTTGAACTCGACGTCAAGCCGGGCGAGTTCGTTGCCATCGTCGGTCGCAGCGGTTGTGGCAAGAGCACCTTGTTGCGCCTGATCGCCAAGCTGG
>Ga0105240_10007362_pt1 | contig 16011 bp, 21 predicted proteins | sample KBSC54metaG_FD_80426 | JGI IMG/M metagenome (GOLD analysis project Ga0105240, IMG submission 80426) | Corn rhizosphere microbial communities from Kellogg Biological Station, Michigan, USA - KBS C5-4 metaG | ecosystem: Host-associated > Plants > Roots > Rhizosphere > Soil | place: Michigan, USA... | reverse complement strand
TCACAGATTTTTGATTACGGCGTTTCCGCATTGGAGGCAAGATTCCTGTTCTTCAAGCGTCTCTATCCATTGCTTGAGTTCCAGCGGGAGCGCGATGAGATTGACCTGTCGAAAGTGGTGCTAACGCACCATACTCTGCCATTCAAGGGGAAGCGAAACCTGGCACTCAGCGGCGGCGAAGGGGAAAAGCTGAAGCCACTGACAGAAGCTGGTACAGGCTCCGTGCAGGAGAAAGAGAAGGCACTCCTGAGTGAAATCATCGCCAGGGTCAATGACCTCTTCGGTGGTGACACGACAGAGGGTGACAGACTGGTCTACGTGAACAACGTGCTCAAGGGCAAGTTGATGGAGTCCGAGACCCTACGCCAGCAGGCTGCCACGAACACTAAAGAACAGTTCTCCAATTCACCAGACCTGATTCAGGAGCTAGTGAACGCAATCATGGATGCTCAGTCAGCTAACACGACGTTAAGCAAGCAGGCTCTCGAGTCCGACAAGGTGATGATGGGATTGAAAGATGTGCTGCTCGGCCCTGTTCGGCTATATGAGGCGCTGCGGTCGCAAGGGGAGGGGGGTGCCGAATGAGACTTTGGAGGTTCGCATCAACGGTCCATCGCGAGATTGAGACAGCGGATTACTTCCTTGCCATCTTCGTATGAGCGCATAACCTCATTGAATGTTGCAGTCGTAGGAAGACGAGCGGCGTGCACGAAGTCATTCCGCCACAGAACAACATTGTTGTATGAGGAAATGAAGTCTCTCCCATTGGCCTTAAGGAATTGACGGGAATTGGCCCGGATTCTCGCCGCGAACCTGTCTGAATATTTCTCCCCAAACATCGGCACATACTCATCTTTCAAGACCTTGTACCCTATCCTTCCGCTAATCCGGTCAAAACGGTCCCTGGTGATATTTCCGAGCACAACGTGTTTCTTAACGGAAAACGTGATGAAGATGTCCTTGACGGACATCTCATACGCACAAACTGCGGCGACCGAGACGAAACCAGCGTACTTGGCCGCAATCAGAGGGTCAGTTGCTCTTGTGACGAGCCCATTGAAGTGCGCGACGGTCTGGTCGGCATGCGCAAAGTCGAGGGCAATCGGCATCTATTTCAAAAGGTACTTCCGGACCAGAGCGACTCTGTCTTGGACGGTCTTCGCATCAGTTGTCGCTAATTCCGTGTAGCGTTGAAAATCCGCATCCTGTAACAACTTTCCGTAGTTTTCTTTCAGGCGGTCACTGCTTACCTTGCTGGGAGATTCGATGAGAACGCACAACACAGAATCGAGAGCAGAAGCGTTGAGCGGCCCTCTGATGTGAAATGGTTTGTCGCCGAGAGCTTTCACCACAAGTTCGAGAACCCCTGGCATGGCTGCCATGAACTTCTTGACCCGCTCAGTGCTACCAGATTGATTACCCTTCATCGCCCGATTTAAGAATTCCTTCATCGGTTTCTCGTACGAAGTCACATGCCCGACAAGGGAAAAGACGCGCAGCAGGATTTCAACATCTTTTTGGTGGCGGTCAATTTTAGGTTTCCCGAGGATACGTCGCCAGTTTTTGTTCTTGTTTGCGGCCTTCAGTTGGCTACTGAACTCACCCGAGAACACGCAATTGCGAATCTCCTGCGGGGTGAGGGGAGTTCCACCTGTATTCAGTCTTTCGAAGATGTGATACGCGCTTGTACCGTCACCGATTGGCGATAGTTGCTTGATGTTGACTGCCCGCAAAACTGCCTGTTTCAGTTTTCTCTGGTCTGACGGTTCCAAGTCGGCGAAACGCTTGTTCTGATAGGGGCTCGTTTCACCCAGTCCCTTCAGCCTGAAAACCTGGCGTTTGCCCTGTGCACCTTCAGGCCCAAAAAAACCTTCGAGGAAATACACCACGCTAAGAATGCGTTGCTGGCCGTCAATCACCAGATTCTTGTTGTCATCTCCGATGTAAAAAAATACTGCAGGTACAGGCAAGCCTCGAAGAAAGGAATCGATGAGCAAAGAAGATTGTTGGATGCTCCAAACAAATTCTCGCTGAAATTCCGGGATAGCGATGTCCTCCTCTGACCACATCTGCGCTATCACAGAGAGCGTGAAATCGGAGGGGTATGTAGCGATGTCATATGAGATTGGTACCTGCTCATCTTCCGTTTCAGCCTCGATTTCAAGCTCGGGCTCCTTGTCGAGCAGGCTCAATTCCATCTCTTCCTCCAGAACCAATGTGTCTTGTTCTGCTGCCCAGTCTAAATGATTTGTAAACTCACTCGAGTCTGGCACGATTGGGCCCGCCGATACTAAGCCAGTCCGATACCCCTGCTGGAGACGTGGAGAGGGCGGAATGGACCGAGCCCGACATTCAACCGGAAGTTATTTACATGCTGGTTATCGGCCATTCCTTCTTGCTCATATCCATGGGTTTGCTATCTCACAATCAAGCTCAGGCCTTCTCAATAGACTGTCCAGTGTATCCTCCGTACTCGGAGTTCTGAATGCGACATTGGTGTTACGATTTACGCCATAATGGACACCTACACTCTGAAGGCGAAGGCGCGACCTTCAACACTTCGCAATGGGCAGGAGACTCGATTCTACGACGTGATGGAAGAACTCGGCGGCGGACCAGTTACGCTGGAGCAAATCGTAAAGCGATGCGAGTACCGCCGCTATCAGTCGAAAACAGAAACCGTCGCCAATTCAGTGGCGTGGCATTTACGGAATTGGGTGAGGGACGGGATAGTGCAGAAATCGTTGGGGTAGAAGGCTAGCTTCCATCGGTTCAATTGTTGGTGCGATGCAAGCTCGTAGGAAAGGTGCCTCGAAGTCAGGGTGGTGAAACACGCAGCACAGGTACGTAGGGGATGTAGGAGACTTCGCCAAATACGCACTGCTGAACGCGCTTGCATCTTCTGGTCTTCGGCTTGGCGTCATCTGGTATCTGAATCAATTTGAAGAGAGCAATTCGGATGGAAAGTTCATCTCGTTCGACCACCTGAATGCCCTTGATTCCAAGCTGTGCGAAAAGCTGAGCATCATACGAACCAATAAGCGTCATCTCTGTCAGGTTCACTCCAGCGGCGTCCTCCCCGCTGACACGTTGTTTTTTGATGGCGTGCTCCCCCGTCCCGACGCTCCATGTTATTCGCAACGCCAGAGGGAGCCAGAGAAGCAGCGAAGAGAACAATGGTTTGAAAGTGCGTACGAAGCCATGTCCGCAGCGCAACTTATTTTCCTTGACCCCGATAACGGAATCGCACCGAACGGATTGAGAATGCATAGCACCGGAGCTTGCAAGTATGCCTTCGAATCCGAGGTCAGAAGGCTTATTGCGTCAAGTAAGAGCGTGATTGTGTATCAGCACCAGAATCGCAACGGCACGTTCAAGCAACAGGTTGAACGCTCGGTGCTCCGGTTCGCCGACGTTGCGAGAGATGCTTTCGCAATTACGTTCCACGCCTTTGCGGTCCGCGCCTACATTATCTTGCCAGCCGACGACAAGCATAAGGAACTGCTGAGCAAGTGCAGCACTCGGTTGTTGGAGAATGGTTGGAACCGCGTGTTTCGTTTGTCAACCACATCACAAGGCTAGAAGGTGCACTTTGCCTGTCGCTCACGATTATTACGGCTATAAGATGACCGACGATACGGGATTCGCTCCGTGCGTGACGGAATCCTGCCTATCCCTCGCATGTTGCATGACAGGTGTCAGAAAGCGTGCTCCGGTAGGCAGTTGGATTGCAGGTTTTGGAGGGGCTGCATTGGGGCTCGGCAAGGTCATCTACCTTATGCAGGTCGAGAGGGCAATGACGTTCGAGGAATACTTCAGATGCCGCGAGTTGAAGGGTAGGCTGGACAATATCTACTTCATGGCCGATGGAAAATATAAGCAAATACCGGATGCTCGTTGCCACAATACCCCGGCAGAGTGGAAGCATGACACGTCGATTGACCGCATTCTAATCGCTAGACGATTCGTCTATTTCGGAAGCAGCAAAGTTGACGTGCCAAATCGGTTCCATGACTTGATTCCCCATGCACGCACCTACTGCTGTGCTGATGGGGAGCGCGTGGACGCTTTTGTCGAGTGGGCATTCGCTCAGGGCTCATATATGGCTGGCAATCCACACATGCCTTTACCGCCATCACCATCGGCTTTGGTCGGAATCTCATAGGAGGGTTCGCCGGAATCGTAAGAGGTTCTGAGGTTGGTCAATGAACTCCGCAGCACTATTTGAGCATCGATATCCCATCGTCGGTCGCCGAGGCGCTCCTCGGGACTCTGGACACCGACAACGGCGCAGTACATTTTGACAGTCTCGAAGGCTAAAGTGAGCTTGACGGTGCGGGCTTACCCGCCCCACTTGTCCAATCGTCATCACTCATCCTCATCTGGAACTGGGGGCCACTCGGTGAATGTTTCTAGCACTTGCTGAACTGACATCCGTTTTTGGACAACCAGCTTCGCACCGAGTCGTCGAATGCGATGGAGCACTGCGTCTCCCTTCACGGTTGCGGCATACCAGCGAAGGCGTCGTCCATCCAGCACTTGGTCAATCTCGTAAACGTTGTCTCCGGGCGGAAGTCGATGAATGACCTCGACACGCCCGTCCGCCCGCCGCTCCGCCCCGACGCGAAATACGTCGAAAGCGCGTTGAAAGCCGTAACGGGGGCAGGGTGCGATAAGGAGGGCCACGTATGGAAGGCCGCGTAAGGGCAGACGAAATTCGATGTACTTCTCTTCGCTACTCATCGGCGACCTCCGTGAATGCGGTTTGCTGACTGTTTCTTCCGCATTGCCGAAGCTTCGCGACCTGAAATACCAACTGTTCGCTGCAACCGAGTTCAGAGGCGATGGCTGAATAGGACCGCCCTGAATATCGAATCCTGCATTCGATTGCGTCATAAAATACCGCCCGGATTGCGTCCATCGCATATTTGAGTCTGTTCACTTTGGGATTTGCCACGTGTTAGCTCCAGTGGCGGCTCTGTCTCGCATTACCGCTCACCTATGACTTGCGTAGCGCATTTTTGCGTCGATTTTCGAGCGACAAAATTAGAAATCCCAGTGGGAACGGCAAAAAGCGCCTGTAGGATACCCATTCCCCAATGCAATCCATCGGACCAGCGTTACGGATGCATAAGCAAACGAAAATAAATCAACGAAAAACGAAATATCAAATCCGTGGGTGTACCCCGAATGTGGGTAGACACCAAAGTACGGAGTTAACTGAATGAACAAGGCACACGAAAAACTAGTCGAATATTTGAAGAAGATGCGTCCAGAGGAAACTTATTCCTCTGTCGCACGGATGTTGGGCACTTCTGTAGCAACAATCACACGCATAGCGCGAAAAGCAGGGTTGCCGTCTCGCGGCAGCAAGCGCCTGACCATGGCTGATGTAGAGAAGTTGGAGGTCAGGTGAAATGAGCTACCCAAAGGAACTTGAAGTTAAGGCTACTTACACGTGTGGGCACACCCTCCATCTCGCCAAGACTGTCCACAACGAGAGCGAAGAAGAATGCTTCGTCTTCACGGGAGCATTCGAAGTCTGCCCGGATTGTCGAGAGAAGAACCGGGTCCGATATCGAGAGGTCTACGAAATGCTAAAGGACCCCCGTTATCAGTTATTCGAAATTGTTCTCGAGCGAAATGCGACAAGTTGCGGAAACCGCCTCAGGAAAGAACTGGTGCTCGATTTCGGGACGACGAGTTTCCTTGTCGAGTACGCCATCAACCAAAAACAAGAGACCCCCGTGGGACTCTACCGTGGGACGGACTTCGTTCCGTTCGAGGGCTACACGGCGGGCTACATGGAGTGGCTGCTCGAAAACAATGAAGAGTCGGTCAGAAGATACGAGAAGAACCGCGAAGAGGCGAACTCAAGTAGGAGGTACGTCCCAGAATGGCGAACAATAGACCAATAAACCCAAGCAGTCTTCCATGGTTTCCCTTTTTTGCCACCAAGTGGCTTGCGTCCGAAACCGTAGGTGACATGTCGATGACGGAGCGTGGCATTTATGCTACGCTCATGGCGATTTGCTGGCGGGATGGGAGCATCTCATGGAGCGAAACCCGTCTTGCGAAGAAGCTTGGAATTGACCGGAGAACCATTGGAAGATTTCTGGAAAAATACAGGCACCTTACGAGTCCACTCCACGACTCCTACTCGGATTCTCCATCTCGTTTCCATGAAGACTCCACGAAAGTTACGTTCCCGAAGCTGCAAGTTTTCGCAGAAAAATTGGGGAAAAACCTGTCCGGGGCGACACAGAGTAGAGGAGAGCAGAGAGAAATAGAGAAGAAGGAGATTGAGAGTAGCAGCATTGTTGCTGCAAGCAGCAGCAACGCTGCGACACACTCCCTCTCTTCGAGGATTCAAGCGGGAAGCAACAGGCCCGAACAGCCCCGCGATAGCGAACAAGCTAAGCACCCGGCATCCGCCGTCAACCGCCCGAGCCTCGAACTGCAAGACATCCGCAACTGGCCCGACTCGGAATCGCGGTTCAGCGTGCCCGGTTCAAGGCTTCGAAACTGCCTTCGATTCCAACTCGACCATAGTTCAGACGATTGGTATCGGACCAAGGCTTTTCCGAATCTCACCCGAATGAACTCCGAGAACTACGTCCGAAAGTTGGACGCGGATACGCCACCGGGCTGGTCGCCGGAGAAGCTGAAAATTGATAACGAAGCCGCTCAAGCCAAGCTACAGGACGACCTCGGCGGATACGAGACTCGTGGAATGGAGGACTAGAAATGAGTTCTATCGAATTCGAAAGAATCAACGGTGGTGCGGCGTTAAATGCTCGGCCGAAACAGCCAGAGTGGAAGACGGTTGACAATCCATTGTGGGCCTATCCCAATGGCATACGGTCGTGGAAGCCCGCCCAGCACGATGCGATTATGTTCGGTGATGAGCCCTGCCCCATCTGTTCCGGGAAGCAGGTAGTGGAATACACCCAACGGCTCGAAGGCACAGACAGAATCATGAAGGTACCAACCGCTTGCCTGTGTCAGCTTGTCATCCGCCGAAAACTGAAGTTGCTTAAGGGGCTCCTGCCGGAGCGATATTTGCGCTCTAGCCTGTGGAGTATCAAACCATCGGAAAAGTCGAAAATGAGCATGGAGCGACAGGAGAAGACGATTCAGTACATCAAGGCAAACAAGAACTCCAGCTTCTTCTTTTACGGTCCTCCCGGTACGAGCAAGACAACGTTCACGACGGCGTTGATGAGGTTTCATTTGGAGCAAAATTGGAAGCCGGGTCTCATTCTCGATGAGTGGGGCGGAGTCTATGAGTTCAAGAATAGTTTTTGGCTGCACTACATCAACTGGGACCGTTTGATTCAGGAGCATCTCGATTATCAGAATCATCCGGGCACTGCTCCACCGCCTTCGCTCACGCCTCGACTCATCCGGGAAGCAGCAGCCAAAGGCCGTACCCCCGTAATTGCAATCGAGGAAGTCGATAAGTCGCGCCTCACGGAGTACAAATGCAACAAACTGTTTGAATTCATCTGCGCCATTGATGATGTGAACGGGCGGCTCATTATGACTACAAACCATACATCGTTGGAATCGTTCCAGAAATGGCTGTATCAGACTGACAACGAGAACATCAACATCGCAGGAGAGCCTGTATGGAGACGCATCTCGGACAACTGTTTGATGGTTAACTGCAAAAGAGGAGACTCATAGGGTTCTTGAGGGTGAACTATCTAAGAGACCGCAGCTTGCTCGTTTGCATGTCTGCCCGTCCCATGCGGTCCGCGTTCCTGCTCAGGGGTAAAGACAACTACTGGACGGTTGAGAGCTTCGGCAGCACAGTCTGCTTCGTCTTCAGTCGGGAAGGTCTGCCATATTTTTCCAGAAGCCGTATCCACGACTGCGTATTCTCCACCCTGTTGCATTGCAACCTGAAATCGGCACTCGGAATTCTCTCTCGCTTCTCGTGTGAGAGGCGGAGCGGATTCTCCCGCAAGCATCTTCTCTATCGTCCTCACCCGGCTCAACACCTTCAGGGGTAGCCTGTCGCCGACCTCTTCTAGGTCCTTCATCAAATCGGCTATAACGGCTCTCCAATCAGGCTCTGGTGTGACTGTGTTCACAAACGATTCGAGCTTGGATGGACTGACTGCGACACTCTCGTATGCAGAAACAGCCTCCCGCCAGTCGTGTCCTGCCTTCAATGCGGCGACAAGGTCGTTCGCTGCCAATTGAGCTTTCACGAGAGATGCCTGTTGGCGGCGGTCGAGTCTCAAAGGCGTTGCACCCTTATCAGACCCTTTCGACTGCGACGGTCCGCTCTTACCGGTGCGCCTGAACCCTGTGATGTGGTCTTGAATCGTCCGAAAGGAACGGTTCAATTTGGCGGCATACCCACTTGCGTACTCCTGCCAGGATGGCAAACCAGCAGCCTTCAGCACTTGCTTGCGGTTTCTGCCGCGCTGACTGAGGAGAGCTTGCATTCTTTCTAAGTCTGGGATGATTTGATTGACTGTGATAAACCCGACCTGTTCGGAGTGTCTGTCCAGTCGAGAGTAGAGTTTATCGAATTCTAGCTTCGTTTCGGTTGCATCCAGCCTTTCGTATTCAGCTTCAACTCGCGCAGTTTCTGCGCCAGTTGTCACTTTCTCTTCATCCCTTTCTTCCATACGACGCATTGCCTTCCTCCATTTGGCACACTTCACCTGACGAGTGTCTCTGCACTTGTTGAATGGGGAGTGCCCCAGCTTCGATTCTGCTATGTGTTTTGCGGATAGGCTGAGACAGACATCTTGCGCAATCTTCGTCTACTTGCGCTCGGCCTCATCGTGCCAGTAACGACAGAGTGTCAGTGAGCGGAAGCACCGGGCTCTTTGATTTTGCCGCAGCCGCTTCCAGAGCCTTTCGAGACTTGGCCTTTGTTCCCTCGGAGATGATATGGGTAATTGCCATGGTAGCGCTGTATTCGATTTGAGCGGTCGGGCTCAGCTTGGTGTACTCCGCGACGGCCAAACGATTCTGTATTCGCCTACTTGCTCGCCGTATCCGATGCACTCTAACGCTGCCGCTGCGAACAATCTCATCATTTGCCAGACGAACATAGCCGACTCCGCGCACCACTTCGAAAGACCCAGCTTGTTCATGCTCCAGCCGCTTCAATACGGCATAAAGGAGAGCACGGTTTCGTCGGACATCGAAATCGCAAGTCGTACTCATCTGCTCGTATGTGGCGACTGTACCCGGCTCCACACACGAAAGCATTTCCCAGAGTCGAGCTTTCTCCGCTCCAAATCGTGACTGTGGAAAATCATTTCTCACAACGGTACCGTCATTCATAAAGGCCTCCGTAGATAAAAGGTCTGTGCGGTCTTGTCCCATCTAGTCTTGCCGAGTCTCGGCATGTCACAGCAGGTCATGTCAGGGGGCGTCCTACCCTAGCAAGCTGCTTAACGCCACGAATCCATCTCACTCCATTTAATTCTTTCAACGGAGAAGCGACCAAAGAAACCGCCGCGCTCAGGACGAAACATGCCGAGGCCGATAAACTGACCAGCGATTTTCAGGTGCTCCTCAAAGGTTTCCTTCGAGATGGTTTCGTCTGCAACATAGAACTCGGCGGTCCCGCTCCAACTGTTAATACGTCCGAAGGTCTTGGTGACCCGGCTTCCTCCACCGGGCTTGCCATCGCATGGAACGAAGAGTTCTTCACCGGGAACTTCCTCCACGCTGATGCCAAGAGATACAGGTTTCATTACTAAAACGGTGCTTTTGAAAAACGATGCATACGTCTTCTGACCGCGTCCCGGAACCTTTTTCCCCAAGAATGAGGCTGCGCCTTCGAGTGCTTTCTTGAGTGCCATCGGAGGAATGAAGACTTCGCCGTTCTCGTCGGCGTGCATTCGGAGCCGCCACGTGCGCTTCTCGTAATCAGCATGAGACTCTCGGCCAATCCTCGGCACTTCGTAATGCTTGCTCTGCGTCAGGGGTGAGATGCCTTTCAGAGTAACTTCTGCGACTCGTACCATTTCTTCTCCTTGTCTTGACTTGGCGCCTGTGCTGGTGCCGGGCTTAATTCTAGAGACACTCCCCGCCGGTCAGATGTGTCCTAGAAAGCAACTGCTGTGCGCAACAGGTGCGCCGCTTCTTTCACTCTTAGAAAGTAGTTGTGGTTCTCTGCTGATGGCGAAAGTCGATACCTGTATCCGGCAGACGTGTCCGTTCGGTCCAACAAGCCGAACTTCGAAAACGTGAGCAGCAGATGTCGAACTGTACTACCCGGAATGTTGGTTCTGTTCGCAACGGTCTTGCTGTCCAGCCAAAGCAGAGGCTCGGCATTAAAAATGTCCATCACTTTCACTTGCTCCGCCGATACTTTCTTCCCAGTCATGTCCCGCCTCGTCTTCCCTTGTCAACGTTCGGTCGACATGATTGATTCTCTACGGAAGTCCATCCGCCGTAAGTACGCACGGAAAATCAGCTTCAAAAACCATAACTCCACTTCGGTTCCTTCAGAGGGTTACCAACAAAGAACTGCCCTCTGAGTCTTTGGCTGCTGCGGGACTTTCAGAGCGCCTATCCTGAACTGAACTCGAACGCCATGGAACTGCACTGTTCACCCGAAACCGACACCAGGACACATTGATGATTGACAGCGACATGCTTTCGCGATTTCTCCTGTCTGTGGTCAATGCCGAGGACCGCTCACCCGTGAGACAAAAGCGTGAGGAGTTCGCACAGCAATATTTGAAATGGTTCCCTCCGAAAGAAGACCGGCTTTACAAGAAGGCGGACTATGCAGATGATTTGAAATGGTGGAATCTGGAAGGACGCGATTTCCAACACGAGCAACCTCATCCGCTGTTCGGAATGCATGTTGCAGGATTGCGATATAAGCTGCGAGTGATTTGGAAAGTCGCGAACGATAAGCAGTGGGAATCTGCTGAGCGCAAGGTCGGGTACCTGAAGACGGATATTCACCGCTACTTTCGCCTACCCCAAGAAGGCACAAACCAAGGCTGGCGTTTCAGCGTGGCAAGGGCATGCATCTGGCTGGAACGGAATGTTCGCCGTCTCAAAATCTGCAAGAACAAAATCTGTGAATCGCCCTACTTCATACGCAAGGAGAAGAACCAGCAGTATTGTAGCCAAGCTTGTTCAGCAGATGGGCAAAGCTTGGGCGGTCCGTCTCAACACGTTAAGAGACCGTTATCTTTCGAAGGCAGGAAGGCCATTTCTGATGCCCAAAAACGGAGACGCGAGAAGGAGCGTCTGACGAAAATGCGGAGAAAGTCCTGAATTTGCGCGATATATTTCGCAATCGTTTTGGCAGAATGGCGTTTACAACCGCGATGCTGCAAACAAAGGCCATTTCACGGCTGCTCTGCGTTCAATGACTACTGCCGCAGAGTTACAGTACAAGCCAAGTAGAGTATCCCGCAGATGCGATAGCGGACGTCCGTCGCAGGTGCATGGCTCTTGTTCATCCTGAGGAAACCGAATCCTGAAAAGTGTCTTGAAGCTAGTGACGCCTTTCAAACGACCGCAAATTTCACATTCGCAATCTTCTCCCGCAACTCTGACCTGCGGAGTACGGCCATGTAACGCATCGTGGAGGCAACGTCCTTGTGCCCCATCAGTCTCATCACATCTGGAATTGGGACATTCTGACGTAGCAGAGTGGTGCAGAAAGTAGCGCGGAACGTGTGAGGGTGCGCCTTTTCGATTGGGACCACTTTGGTCTTCTTGAACAGCGTTTGACAATCATCCCAATGATGCTTGATGGGGCGACCTGACTTTGTTGAGAAGACAAGGGGGCACCCCGATGTCCGCTTCCGTTCACGCAGTTCCATCAGAAGCTCATCCTGCAAAGGGACGTCCCGGCAATGATGCTTCTTGGGAGTGTAATTCCACTCAGGGCGAGCCTGAACCCGCACGACGCCCTCGTTCCAGATGATGTCTTCCCATCGGAGAGTCATGATTTCCTGAAGGCGGAGGCCGCAGCACAAGAGAACTTTGTACATGAGACGTTTGTAAGGCTGGCAGACCTTCCAGAACAGGCTCAGTTCGTCGTCTTCAAAAGCTAGTGGGTCTTTGATGCTGTAGGGTGGTGCATCTTTCTTGTTGAGGAGGTCACCCAATCCGATGTGCTGCAAGAACTGACGAAGATGCAGAAACTTGTTGAACCGGGTGCGGTCGTCATTCCCTTGCTTCTTCAGCCACGCATTGATGTATTTCAGGCAATGTTGGCGGGTAACGGCGGAGAGTTGTTTCATCTTCGATGATTGAATAAACTCTTCGGCGACAAGCGCTTTAGCATCGTAGGTGTCCTGATGCTTGCCGCTGTCCTTGACCTCTTCAAGCCATGAATCGAAGGCCGACCGCAGCGTACCTGATACCTTAGTTTGCTGTTGCTCAACTACACTACCGCCATTTGCAACGACTTGAAGTTCACCACGTTTTTTGAGCAGGAGTCGGTGAGCCTCAGCCGGGTCATTGCCTATGGGCTCCCACTTCCGGGCAAAGCCGAGGTAGTACTGTCCCTCTTTGAACGTGACCTCGCCTTGCGGCGTCAACACGGTGTGGGGCTTGATGCGATTGTTTTCATAAAATGCGGCTCGGCAGTACCGCCAGCCGGAGTCGAGCAATACATATTTGTAGAGTTGTACTTTACGATGAGCCACTTACTTTCTCCTTAAGCCCAATACTGGGTTTTTGGGAGAAAACATCAGGCGATTTTGAAGAATGTTAGGAAGACTGCTAGGAAGGTCGTCTCACCGCTTCTGAACTCTTTTTGATGCTGATGTTTAGCGGTGATTTTGGTGCCGAAGAAGGGACTCGAACCCCCACACCCTTGCGAGTACGTGGACCTGAACCACGCGCGTCTGCCAATTCCGCCACTTCGGCACGGGACACAAATCTGACGCTATCCGTCAGACCGGCAGCAACTTCGAGTCTCGCAAAACCAGCCCCCTGTGTCAAATAGCTGCTCTGATGTGGGCCTGATCGGTCCGATAGGAACAGCAGAATGCAAATGAATGCAGAGCAGCCATTTGCACGCGCAGGTTAATTACTTGCGCTTCAAGGCTTCCAACTCATCCAGCGTTCGGGGCCAATCCGAGCCGAGCAGACGCGAAAGGCTTCGGTCCGCCAGAACCTTTCCGCCGGTCTGGCATCTGGCGCAATAGTCGGTTTCATTGTCTGCATAGCGGATCCGCTGAATCTTCTCTCCGCACCGTGGACACGGCAGATTGAATCGTCCATGAACTGCCATCTCAGGCCGGAAGGCGGTCACCTTTTCGGGAAAGCTCTTCTTCGCCTCTGCCCCGAGCCGGTCCATCCACTCCGTCATCACGCTCCGAGTCGCTGCAAACAGCCGCTCCCACTCCTCCGGCTTCAGCTTCCGCGTCAGCGTGACCGGCGAAAGTTGCGCCGCATGCAGAATCTCATCCGAATACGCATTCCCCACACCGCTGATGAGTCGAGGATCGGTCAGCGCTCGCTTCATAGTCCGGTTCTCCGCAGAGAGCGCCGCGCGGAATCCGTCAAGGTCGATCTCGAAGACTTCAACTCCACCCGGGTCCATCGCCCTCAACGCATCTTCGCCGCGCACGACATAAAGCGAAGCGCGCCGCTTCGATCCCGCCTCGGTCAGCGTCAACGATCCGTTCGGAAAATCGAAGGCAGCGAGCGCATTTCGGCCTGCCAGCTTCGCTCCCGGAGGCTTCCAGTGCAGCCGCCCGGCGATCATCAAGTGCAGTACCAGCCAGATCTCGCCGTCCACCCCGATAGCAATTCGTTTCCCGATCCGCCGAAGCGAGCGAACCGTCTTGCCTTCGACAGTGCTCACCGGCGGATCGACACTGCGCAGCAGGAAGACCGAGCCAAGGCGAACGCGCTCGAGCGTCTGCCCGATTATTCGTTCCTCAAGGGCATTGATGTACGCGGTGATGTCAGGCAACTCTGGCATTGCATCCAGAGTGCCGGAACAGCATCGAGAATGCCAAGGGCTAAACTGGATAGAATTTTCGAGGAGGATACTCGGTGCCGAAAGATGCTTGGACCAACTTGCCTAATATTTGGACGAGCATTGGTCTTCCTGGCCTCACGCGAGAGGCAACTTATCAGAGATACCCCTTGCACGCGATGCCCGAACTCTCTATCGAATTGGATGATGATTTTTCATGGCTCACCCGATATAGCGAAGTGTATGCCGATCAAGGATTATACCAACTTGAAGAATGGGTACCGTCGCCGGATTCGGTTCTTCAAATAGCAGAAGCGAAAAGGGTGAAGTTGCCCGTGGCATTTTCCCTGTTCATGAGCTCATCCGATCTTCAGTCGCGCGTTCGATCCTGCACTGCGTGCTACCTTGACCCAGGCCAGAGGGCAGTTGAGACAACAGAACCGCTTTCTGGGCACCTGATTCACTTCTTGTCAGACTCACAATCGTGTGCTCACTGGTATCTCCACGTCCTGCAGACCGGCGAGTCGGCTGTGCTTCAATCCGAAGACCTATATTGCTATACGATTGAGAATTCCGAGTGGATCGAAAACCCCGCTTGCCGAATGGATCGGATCAATATCGAGGGGTTGAATTTCCACTTCTGCTCGCCATCATTTTCCGAGTTTCTGTTTCGTTTTTGGATTGAAAACGAGATTTGGTTCTCTGTCAGCCGGGATAAAACAAAAAGCGCACTGAAGGAGATTGAGCGGCAATATCTCGAAGGTATCCGGAAGGAAACTACAGAATGATCGTATTGTCGATCAGTCGCGTATTCCCCACATACGCCGCGACCGCAAACAGCGCACCGGGCCCCGCCGTGTTCGTCGGCAGCAACGTCTCCCAGTTCACCAACTCGACATAATCGACGCGCACCGCCCGCTCCTCCGACATAACCTTGCGCGCAGCTTCAATCAAGGTTGCCGCCGCACGCTCACCACCTGCCGCCAACTCCTCGACGCACCGCACCGCCCGGCTCAGCGCTAGTGCCTGCCTCCGCTCGTCCTTACTCAAATAGACGTTGCGCGAACTCATCGCCAGCCCATCGGCCTCGCGCACAATCGGGCACACCACCAGCTTCGTCCCGAGCCGCAGATCCGCGGCAAGCTTTCGCAGCACCGCAACCTGAGCCGCATCTTTCTGTCCGAAGTACGCGAGATCCGGCTCGCCAGCGATCAGCAGCTTGGCAACGACTGTCGCCACTCCGCGAAAATGTCCCGGCCGCGACTTGCCATCGAGTCGCTCGCTCAATCCCTCAACATCGACGAAAGTAGCCGCGCCCGCCGGATACATCTCTTCCACGCCCGGCGCGAAGATCACCGTTGCACCGGCGCTCTCCGCAATCTCGCAATCCGCTCCAAACATCCGCGGATACCGCGCGAAATCCTCGTTCGGCCCAAACTGGGTCGGATTCACAAAGATGCTGACCGCTACGCGCCCGGAACACTCCCGCGCTGCAGCGCGAATCAGAGATGCGTGTCCCTCATGCAGCGCGCCCATTGTCGGAACCATGCCGATTTGTCCCGCTCCGTTGCAGCGTAGTCCGCGGCTCCACGCCCGCAACTCCTCAACTGTGTGCAGAATCCGCATCACGCCTTGCGCAGTTGCTTGATCGGTTCAACAGCGGAGCGTTCCGCCTGCATCTCCTTCTTCACAGCAGAAGAGAGGTGATAGCTCTCCTCATCCGAAGGAAACGCGCGATGCTCGACGTCTTCGCGATAGTGGTCGATGGCAGCGCGGAACAGAGATGCTGCATCCGCATAGCGCCGCGCGAACTTGGCCTTAGGCGCGAAGCTCAGGTTCACCATGTCATGGAAGACCAGAATCTGACCATCGCATTCAGGACCCGCGCCAATCCCGATCGTCGGAATCGTCAGTTCTGCCGTGATCTGCGCGGCGACTTCGCGCGGAATTCCTTCAAGCACCAGCACGCCGGCTCCCGCTTCTTCCAGTGCCTTCGCATCGCCTTTGATCTGCTGCACTGCATCCAGCGTCTTTGCCTGCACCCGATACCCGCCCATGCGATGCACACTCTG
>Ga0105240_10007360_pt1 | contig 16015 bp, 16 predicted proteins | sample KBSC54metaG_FD_80426 | JGI IMG/M metagenome (GOLD analysis project Ga0105240, IMG submission 80426) | Corn rhizosphere microbial communities from Kellogg Biological Station, Michigan, USA - KBS C5-4 metaG | ecosystem: Host-associated > Plants > Roots > Rhizosphere > Soil | place: Michigan, USA... | reverse complement strand
GTGGCCGGGCTGAAGAAGTGGCTGAAAAGATAACTGATGCGATGCTTTTCCGTAAAGATGTAGTCGAACTTAATCGAAGGAAGAGAAGACCTGGCTGTCGAATAGCTCCGCGACCGGTAGTTATTGGCTATTTGCGTTGGATCGTCAGGATGAGGTAGCAACGCCATCAGCCGGGCCGCGGTGGGATCGATCCGGTTCGGACAAATCACATCCAAGACACCGTTGCATTGCATCCGTGGACGATCCGCCGCGTTCGGGATGATTTTCCCATTGGCGTCAAACGGATCGTATAGCGGAATCGTCTTGCCCGTCGAATCCACATTACGGCGCATATCTCCGATCCGGAACTCGTCGATAGGCGCACTCACCAGCGCGGTCGATTGGCCGTTCCGCGTCGACGCTCGTTCATAGGCGAAGAAAAAGAATGCCTTGTTCCGGCCGTCAAACAATTTTGGAATATAGATGGGCCCGCCAAAACTTCCGCCTGGATTCCACTGGCGTACGATCGGCCTCTTGGAAGCCGAGTAGGTAAATCCGCGAGCGTTGAAAACTTCATTCCGATTGAAAAGGAAGCCGCTGCCGTGGACCTGGTTGGTTCCCGATTTGGTCACCCAGTTGATCACGCCGTTGGACGTGCGGCCATACTCGGCGGAATAACCCGAACTCTGTACCTTGAACTCCTCCATTCCCTCGACGCTCACTCCGTTCATCCCCGGGTCGTTGCGGCGTTCACTATTAGATTCGGCGCCGTCCAATTGCTCGCTCTGGCCGTCGAGCAGACCGCCGCCGATCCTCGGATTGGTGGCGGGCCCGATCACACCGGGAGTCAGAATCACAAACGCCAGGTTGCTTCTGAGGCTGCCGCCGGTGATGAACAACGGCAGATCGGTGATCGCTTGGGTTGCCACCACCTTTCCGAGATTGGTTCCGGTCGTTTCTAGCACCGGAGCCGTAGATGTGACGTCAATTGTCTGATCGACAGTTCCCACCGCCAGGGCAATATTCACTTCCGCGACGGTGGCCACGTCCACCCTCACGCCGGTGTTTTCGGATCTTCGGAAGCCGGCTTTCTCCGTGGTTACCTTGTAATCGCCCACGGCCAGGTACAGGATGTTGTAGGTTCCATCGGCACCCGTGTTGGCGGTTACCTTGAGGCCTGTCTTCACATTTTCTGCCGTGACCGCAACATCCGGCACAGCTGCTCCTGAGGGGTCGGTGACAACTCCTCTGATGGCGCCCCGGTCCTGTGCCAATGCCAGGGAGCCGAAGAGCATTAAATTAACCAAATATTTTGCGCGGGTCTGCATCCTTTCACCTCTCGCTTGTAATTTTTTGGATCGACGGAAACCGCGACGGCGGCGCCATTTCGATTTTTTCCAGAGTGAACGCGGTAGGATTCTGCAGGGTCTCTTCGGAACTGCCTATTTACGAATTTCGCGATCCGCATTCTATGCAATATGGAAATCTCCTTAACAAATGGAAGACTTTCAGGAACAGCATCGACTGCAGGGACGTCTCGAACAGAACACATATATCACATCGGTGAGGAAAATGCCCTCGGGTCCCGGCAAGCCGACAACTGCGGATCGGCGGCGATCCGCCAATAATCCCCGCCCGCCAGTCATGGACAGAGAGCGATGGCATGGGGTTATTGGCCTTACGATGATAAATGGGAGTCGCGAAGTGAAGCAATGCGGTGCCGCGCACTCAGGATCGCCGCAATCACACAATCACGTTTTAAAGTATTATAAAAGCTAAGCAAGGAGGCGCGTTATGCGGTTCTCGATCCCCATCCTCTGCGTCTTCACCGCGGAAATTATTCTCTGTCAAGAATCTGCGCTGCGTCCATCGGCCCTGGAGGCGTACCTCCAACAGCCGAATGTGGAAGTGACTTGGTCATCGGAGATTGGCCGCTTTGATAGCGCGGAGACCCATGTTATGGTGACTGCGATTCTGGCTCAAGCGTCGCCGGCACAGAAAGCCGCTGGTGTTAAAGTCGAACTCGGAAACCGAAACGGGACAGATTATATTTATGTTGGCGAGGACAGGATTCCAGGTTTAATCGATGCGCTAAATAACCTTGATAGCGAGGTTGAAGAGTTCCATAATAAGCGCAGCACGCCATCCCTGTATATGGGTAGCTGCGCGCTCCGGCAGTCTCAGGCACCGTTCATTCACACTCTATCCGCATCGTATTACATCGCGTCAGATTCCTCAGGATTATCGCTGTCATCACACAACCGCCAAGATTACAGATTCCCAGACCGTCGGCCTGCTGACTTGGCCTCACTTCTTTCTAAGGCGTTGAGAGAGCTTAAAATCAAAATCGCGGCATAACTCTGCTTCTGCTTTCTGGCTTGTGCGCCGTCAAAATCGGCTTCTGCTACCGCTCATATTTCACAGCTCAGCCGGCGCAATGTCGCAAACGCCCCCGCGGAGTTCGGGTACACTGATGGAAAACGCACGGAATGCCGCCTGAGTCAACGGCAGTTTGCATTATGCGCGTTGCGAATTACAAGGAAGGTGATGGTGGCAGCCGGCAAGGCAATCTCTCCCGCAGGAACCCCGATGCCTTTGAGCTGGGGAATCGAATCGCCCGCTCCGAGTTGAAGTTCCTTCCCGTTCAGATCCACGTGCGTGCCCTCCAGTTCCGGCGCGGTCAGCGTGTATCGCTCGGAATTCGCGGAAACAGTGATCGTCCTGGCAGCGCCGCGATCGGTGTTGATCGCGAGAAGAACGACGCCCCCCGGCGTATCGTTCAAACAGTGCGCATATAAATGCGGAGCGCCGGTCCTGGACCCGCCCGGGTTGAGAACCGTTGAGCCCATCAGCTTGCGCCACAACAAAGCCGCCCAATAATTCGGCCGCGGATTGAGAGTGTTCTCATTGAGCAGCCCATAGTCGCTGGAGGCGAGAGTGTTGTGCGCGATCATCTGCACTCCCTTCTGCGCCAGTCTCGCATGCTGATCCAGATAGCGGAATGTATCCAAGAACGTAGATGCCCAGGGATTCCCGCCGCAGCCGGCGTCGGCGGTTTCCGTAAGCCATATCGGCTTGCCGGGCTCGAAGCGGTCCCGTAATCCGGCGTAGTACGCGTACACGGCGTCGGGACGGGAAAGCCAGTCTTCCGAAAACGCCGCGGCCGCCGTCGTTCCCACACCCGGCAACGCACCTCCGCACCGCTGCGAAAGCGCGGCGTAAAGATGGTAAGAAAAAGCGTCGTAAACCGGCCCGGTGGCCGCTAATAAGCTCTCCGATCGAAGCGCATCGTTCGCGGGAATCTTAACTGCGCCTCCTTCGAGTACCGAACCAGGTCCGAGGAACAGAGTCCCCGGCGCCTCCCGCTTCAGAAATGCGCGGAACACTGCGATGTCGCGAGCATAAGCGGCGGCATCATAGCCTTTGGGCGCGCCACCCCGGTCGGCAACGTTCGGCTCATTCATGAACTCCGCGGCGGCGATCCTGCCGCCGATGGACTTCGTATATGCAAGTAAAGCGCGCGCCTGATCCGGAGTCCACAATCCCTGAGCATCGCGGGTTCCCTCGCTCGTCGCGAACGAAACCATGAGTTCCGCGTTCACGGCGCGCGTGAAGTCGACAACCCCCTTCCATTCACCTCGCGTGAGTACGCCGTTGAAGCCTTTCGGTACAGTTGCCGGAGCCGGGCCATCTGCGTTATGGAAATAAGTGCTGTTAGCCCAAGTTCCGCTGACCCGTAGAAACAGTGGCCCCAACGCCGCCGTAAGCTTGCGCAGCCGGGTCTGATTCAGATCAACGGGCGGACGGTATTGGTAAAGGTCCGCGCCCGGAGTTCCTACTGTGGTACCGGGTTTTACGTCCTTATATGGTTTCCAGAAGCGGCCGCCTGTCACTTCCAGCATCTCGACATTGAAGGATTGGAACCGCCCATCGACGGTCGCGAGCACCGGCATTTTCGCCGGGTTCAAGCCGGCGTTCTGCGACTGCCCATATAACGCAAGACTTGCCATCCCAAATGCCAACACGATCCTTTTCATCATCTCTGTTTCTCCTCTTACGGTATCGCCGGCAAGGGATCGGACAAACTCTTAAGCGGCGTCAGCGATCAGTGTCCCGTGCACACGACACCTCGACCCAGGTGCAACATTAGTTTTATTGATTTGCCTTGCACATTCCAGTATCTTGCGTGTGTTGTGTCCAGCATTGGCATAATGGCTGCTGCCGGTAATGTTATGGATTGAAGAGGTTTTTTGCAAGTACTTCTGCACCACCCAATTAGTGCTCACCGAATCCCGTAAGTCCGGGCGCTCCGCCGTGTAATCAAGCGGCATGATCGCGCCGCTCGGGTAAACGCCGCGCGACCGGCGGGACTCAGCCTGCGGGTTTGGCTTCCGAGCGTCTTTTGGGCTATTCTTTGCCTAACGGCAGCCATTTTTGGCGGCTTCCTTGGGGAAACCGGCTGCTAAGGCCATAGGGTCGCGGGATGTTCACTGTTCTTCCGCGAGGCCACCCGCGGTGTTTGCGGCCTCACCTGATTCTCTGATTCTCTGTTCCGAATGTTCGTTCTCACTCGTTCAGGAAGGATCTAGGCTGGGCGCCCAGTCTGATGGGCCTGCTAGTTTTTGCGCGTAGCCATTGATCTGAAGGCAATTGGAATGGTTCGAGCGGGCCGCGTTTCAGGCCACGAAAATTCGAAACGTCTCCAGACTGGGGAGCCAAATCATTCCCGTTCAGTCCGATTCCCGTTCCTGCGTCCATATGGTTGAGATCAATCAATGGACTGTATCGGGATTGCTTTGATTAAGATCAACCCTTGACAGCGGAATAGCCGGGCCGGGAAATTCCCGGCCCGGCCGCGTCCGTCCGCGCACCTTCGTCTCGACGTTGCGGCGGCGAGCTAATGAGCGAGACCGCCTGCGCGACGAGGACGATTACTCCCGTGGCCGACTTACTGACGGCCTCCGTTCGTGTTCGAACCCGGATTGGTAGTCGCGGTGTCCCGCAGAGGGCCATGGTCGTCGGGGAAGTTGCTGGTATTCAGCACCTGAAGGCCGGCGTTGTGCTCCCCATTGAACGGGGTGTTGGTCACGGGGCAGCCCGCATTCCCGGCGGCAACCGAAGAGTCAAACCAGAGACCGAGATGGTACATCTGGATGGGGTTGAAGGCCGGATTCAGGTTGGCATCCGGCAACACCCCACCGGTGAACACGACCGGTGCTGGCGCGCTGCCTTGTGCGAACGCGAAGGTCTCTACGTTGAATCGGCCGATGAACTGCTGATGGCCGCGGCCGTTTTTGTCGGTAACGATGTCACCCTGGTACCAGGCGACCCCAAAGGGCGCTTTCGGAACCTGGATGACGAAGAAATCGAAGTCCGTGTTGGCGGGCAAGCCCTGCACCGTGACGTCCATGATGTCCACAGGGCCGGCCGACCGGACTTTCACCGTGGCCGACGCGTTCGGCAGGCAGGTTTTCGCGCCGGCTGAGACGACCATATTGAAGCCGGATGTGTGGTCATAGTCCGCCGCGGCCAGCGGCGAAGCCGACAACAACAGGCCCAACACTCCGGCCGCGGCAAGAAAGTGCAACTGATATTTCATTGAATCTCCTATTCGATCTTAGTGGGGACTCTTTGCCCCCCTACTGAACCATGCGTAGGGCCTCGGTCTTTTTCGCGCTCGGCTTGTTAAACGTTTGTCAACATAGTGTAAAGCCGCCGAGCTTCGTGCGGCTGCGGTCGGGAACGCTGGATGGCTTCGGGACCGTCGAAGGCCGTCGATTTCGCGCTCCCCAGCCACGGTCAGAATGTGGAGCCCGTGACGCTCATCGAGACAGTGCGCCGGCCTCTGGAGTGAAGTCGCCATGACAAATGCGTCCAGTGTCGAGAGCCAAATCTTTCGCGCGTCATCAGCCTGATTCGCGTTCTTGCGTCCATATTGGGAGATCAAACAATCGACTGTATCGGCATTGCGAAGACATCAATTGAGCATTGGCATCCCGATGGTGGTACTAAGCTTGTGTTGAAGAGGAAGGTTGTGAAAGCCACGCCGGTAAGCGTTCCAGCGATAACGTTAACGACCTGAAAAGTAAGGGTCGACTTACCCCGAGAGTGATCGTGGGGCCGTTGTAGCTCGCATCCAATAGCCGGCATCTCGAACAAGTGATCCACAAACGGTGTCCGAGGATTTTAAAAAGCTAAACTTCACCCAACCAGACTTCGCAGGTGTCGACGATCCAATTGTGCGGGTCGGGCAAAAAAATGGGCCAATGTCGTAAGTGAGGGTTTCGTGTCCGGCGACGCAGCAGTATTCTTTTTTCGATCGAAACTGTCTTACTTCGGGTGCGTGAATGCCGAATTTAGGCAACCACGGCGGCCCGTCCGGAGTCGTTCCATTTGGACCTCCTGGATGCAACAAGAAGCCATCGGCAGCTGCCGAGCTTCATTTATGGTTGAGCGGAAAAATCGGCAGAGATTGGCCGGATAAGGGCGTATTGCGTCCAACTGGGCCGGATAGCTCTACACGTGGCTTCCGGGATCAATCGTCTGGATGGGATCCACTAACGCTCGGCTCGGGGTGCGTTAACGATCCTATTCGGCACGCAGCGTCTCGAGTGGATCCCGAGTCGCTGCCCGCCACGCAGGGCGTGCGCTAGCGGCCGCTCCAATCAGTAGCAGCAGGGCGCCAGCGCTCAAATACGTCAAAGGGTCGCTACTGCTGACTCCATGGAGCAGGTTCGTGAGGAGGCGCGACAGCAACAGCGTGGCAACAACGCTCAGACCCAGACCAAAAAGCAGCGGGATCATTACTCCTCGCAGAATTACGGCCATGACGTCATTGGCAGTTGCACCTAGTGCCACACGGATCCCCACCTCGTGTGCCCTCAGAGCGGATGTATACGCGACTACACCATACACTCCAATCGCGGTCAGGAGCACGGATAGTCCACTCAGCACCGAGAAGATCCAAGCCGAGAATCGCGGACGCCAGATAGAGTTCGCGATCACCTCTTCCATAGTTTCTACTTTCACAACGGGTTGGTTCGGGTCCACTGCCCAAACCTGCCTTCTCAGTGTCGCTGCGAGCGCGGTTGGCTCGCCCTCCGTTCGCACCACGATGGTAGACATGAAAGTCGCAAAGATGAACTGCTGATAGGGAATATACACCTCGGCCCTAGCCGGCAATTCGTAACTCATTTGCGATGAGTCCTTGACCACGCCGACGATGGTTGGACCAGACGGGCTCGATCCGCCCGTGAGCTTTTCGCCCAGCGGGCTTCTATTCGGGAAGAGTTGGCGGGCCAGGTATTCGTTGACGATCGCCACGCTGGGAGCGCCGGTCTGGTCGCTATCGGCAAAGTCGCGGCCGGCAATCAGCGGGATGCCCATCGCGGCAAAGTACTGCGGGCTGATGGTACGCGCGGACGTGGGTTCAGGCTTGCCATCTGGGCCGACAAGATTGAACTCGGAAATCGAGCTGTTGATCCCGGAAAGCGGCAGGTTATTTACAATGGCCGCGGCCTTTATTCCGGGAACCGTTTTCACGCGCTCCAGAATCTCGCGATAATATGTCATCTGCCGAGGCCGGGTGTCGTACTTGCCGGTCGGGCGCGGTTGCGTAAGCGTCCCAACGGGCACGCGCAAAGTCAGCACATGGTCTGGATGAAATCCGTGGTCTTCCTGCTGTAAACGGACCAGACTGCGGATCATGAGGCCCGATCCGGCCAACAGCAGGAAGGCGAAGCCCACTTCCAATGCGATCAGGGTGGAGAAAAGTCGCGAAGAACCTCGAAGTTCCGCGCCTGCCTGTCCGCCCCGCAATACAGCCTGGAGGTCGATTCGGGTCGCTAGCAGAATGGGCGCCAGACTGCACAGAATTGCAATCAGCAGGCACAGGACGGTGTTGAATGCCAGCACTCGTTCGTTGAGCGATACTCGCTGTAAATGCGGGAGCACAATCGGCAACGCGGCCAACTGTTCAGTCAGAAGCTCCAACAACGATCGTGCCACCACGATACCACTCAAACTCCCGAGAACGGCCAACACCATGCTCTCGCATAGCAACTGCCGCACAATACGCCATAGCCCGGCTCCCAGCGATGCGCGAATTGTGATCTCCTTCTGCCGCTGTACGGCGCGGCTCAACAGCAGACTGCCCACATCGGCGCAAGCGATCAATGTCACCAAACTGACGGCGGCCAGCACGAAGATCAGAGTCAATTTGTATTTCTGGTCTGGCATGTCGCGCAACGGCGTCACGGCTATCTTCAAACCGGAACGATCTTTGGGCCCTTCCTGTTCCATCTGATACGCCACAATTTCCAAGGCGCTTCGGGCTTGTGTAATCGGGACGCCTGCATGGAGGCGCGCCGCCACTTGAAGCCAGGGTGACGTTGGAGTCAGGCGCAGGGGCGTCCACAGCTCAGCGTCGGAATAACGGAACTCGAAATCCGGCGGCATAACACCCACAATCGTGTAAGCCTCGTCGGAGATGGTGACTCCACGGCCGATCACGCCCGGATCGGCGTGGTAGCGCCGCCGCCACAGCCGATCGCTGAGCACCGCGACATTTCGCGGGCCTTCCTCGTCGTCGGACGTCATGAGTGTCCGGCCCAATCGCGCGGGAATACCGAGCACCGGAAATAGTCCCAAGGAGCGCACCGCAATGACCTGTTCAGGCCCGCCGTCGCCCGTTAGTGTGACTGTGTCCCTGATGTAAGGCGCTATCCTTTCAAAAATGTCACTTCGGCCGGCCCATCGCTGGTAGTCCCTGACCGGCACGCCGGTCAACGCGCGGCTGGTGACGCTCTCTTCGATACGCACCAGATGTTCGGCGGAAGGGTACGGAGACGGTCGCAAGAGGACGGCATCCACAATGCTGAAGACGGCCGTATTCGCCCCGATTCCCAGCGCCAAAATGAAGACTATCGCGGTGGTGAAAGCCGGATCCTTGCGCAGGTAACGGAGAGCGTACAACAGGTCTAGGCGCATACTAACGAATTAGTATACGCCCATTGGATCTGACCTGCGTCCTTGCCGCGCCGATTTTACTACCCCTCGAACGAGCCCCAAAACGGCCGCGAATACTGGATCACCCGCGATCAAACGTAGCGCTTACCTGATTCGCCGAAATGATCGTTTAGGAGTGCCCTGACAATCCCGGGATTATTCCGAATTCCACATGATCGTCGTTATTCCGAGCCCCCGATTATCCTGAGTCGCTTGTTGAAGTTGCCGGCATTGCGGCCAAAAAGCCATTCACACGATTTCCACACCCGGAATAATCCGCTGAGCGGCTCGACCAACCGTAGGATGGGGTTCAAACCAAAGGCGCGCATTTGGAATAACTATAGGCAGTGATCGGAATAATCGGGTAGCCTCTGGTCGATTCACAGTGTCGCGCCAGCACGGGGACATCGTCGGGTCAGAGCCGGCTATCGCTTTTCCGCTCCCGGCCGTTTACGTACCGCAAGGGCCGTTCTTCGTTATAAGACTTAAAACGGTTACATGTAGAGATCTACATAGGTACGCTGAGGCTGTGCCAACTGAGCCGCGCCTCTCGCACTCCTCAGCGATGATCCTGCAAGCAATCGCTTCAGGACATGTTTACGGCTACACGATCATGGATGTCACGGGGCTTGCAAGCGGCACAGTTTACCCCGCCCTTCGCTGTCTGGACCGCGAGGAGTTGATCCGTTCGCAGTGGGAAGAGCAGGCGATCGCCGAGGCCGAACTTCATCCGCCTCGCAAATACTACAAACTTACCCGAACGGGAGAAGCATTGCTTGATGGCTCTCGACGGCGCTATCCGCTGCTGCTCAAAATCGAGGCGGCCACGGAGGACTCATGAAAGGGCGTTTATTGCAGTCTCTTTTCTTGCGCGCTGCGTCACTCCTGGTCGCTAGTGACCAGCGCCATGGTTGGCTTGAAGAGTCGGATTCCGAGCTCTGGTATATGCGTCCGGAGAGCGCTCTGCGTGCTTGCCTGAGTTCCGTTACGGATGCGCTGTGGTTGAGACGTAATGCAGAGGCAGCGCAAAAATCATTAATCCATTCCGCATCTGGTTGCCTTGCCGCGCTGTTGGTTGCAGCAATTGCAGGGCTGCTCGCGGCAAACTGGCTGCTGGCACCGCTGGGGGAGCGAGCCACACTCTGGAGATTGTCGTGGACCTGCTACCCGCTAACATCTTGACGCTGGCGATGTCGCTGGTCTTTCTGCCGTTGGCGTCGCTAGTCGGGCTAATGCCCAGTTTTGGGAGCCTGCCCAAGCAGGGCCGGGCGCGTCGCACGCTTTTTTTCGCCGTGAAATTGATCGCGGTGCAGCCAGTCATGCTGTGGAATCGACGTGAGAAAAACCGGACCGGATTGTAAAGTCCAGACTGCATCCTGTTGTCGTATGAAGCAGAAGCTCGTCCTCGGAAACAAAGCCAAAATTTGCCATGCTCCCGATATCGTTCTTGAAGAACGCACCGCTTATGTCATAAAAGAATACATCGGTCGCAGTGGTCGGCGTCAACGGGCCGGTGTCGAAGGTGAGAAAGCCGTTGGGTGACACGTAGGTAAAACTTGTGTCCTGCAATCATGCGGATCCAAAAAATGAGTAGGTGACGCTGTCGGCCTTAACTGGAGGACCGGCGATTAGCAGTAACGCGAATACGGCCAAGAGGACACCGGATCCGCGCATAAGAAGGGTGAATCGATGTAGGCTCATTGTTGTTTGCTCCGGCAGGCACGTTAATAAGTGCCCTAACCGTTAAAGAGAAAAACGCAAAAATTTCCGCGAGAATCGGGGAGGTGCCTTTCGGAGCGATCGTTTCTTCACCTGCTCCCTCGGACTGAGTTGGAAAGGGCATCGCGAGAATCTCCAGCCCCGCAGTTGCGCCGCAATAACCATGAATTCCCTCAGCCCTTGTACTCGTCGTGGCGGCGCCACCAGACGCCCGTCTCGTTGCGCCCCTTGGGTGCGCGGTCGAGCCACTGCTACATGCCCCAAATGCTGTCCACTCCGCGCGCATAGGTGGAATAGGTGTGATAGACGACCCCGTCCTCAACCGCGAACGCGCTCATACCCGGCCGCTCGCGCCCATAGGTGGGCACGTCGGTCCCGCACATGGCCGCAAACTGTGCTCGAGCCCCCTCGCCGCCACGCTCCTGACTGGCGCGCCACTGCAACTCCGGTTCGTGGTGAAATTATACTCGAAACCTTCGTGCTGTTGCCCCTCGGTGAACTCGGTGAACGACGTGGAGAGATCGAAGTTGAAGTCACTGCCGAACGAGGATGCCCAGGGAAACGTCCAGCTCATTCGCCGCTTGTACGTCTGTAGCTTCCCCAGCCGCGCTCGCGACACCGCCCAGAGCATCACATCATGGTTGGCCAGGTGGACGTCGATGCCGTTGAACTCATCCGCGATCGAAGAACAGGACGGCCACCCCGCTGTGTAGTCGGGGCCGAACATGAAGTGGTAGACGAGGAGTTGCGAGCGCCCTCGAAAGAGGTTTGCGAGTGAGGCCTTCCCCTGATCGGTCTCGAATCGATACTCCTTGTCGATCCGAACCCACCGCAGTTCCTGCCGCCGCGCCAGCTCGTCGCCTCGCCGCGTCAGATCCTTCTCCGCCTTAAGCAGGTCGAGCCGTGCTGCGAGCCACTCTTCACGCGTTCCAGTCATGTGCTTCGTCATACTTTTTGTCCTTGCTTCGGTACAATTCGGTAGTTGTCGCTCACGAGACAAACTTAACGCCGGATATCGAAATAATGGGAGTGACAAGTGTGGCGGGGTTCCGATGGATTCGTTGATCACTGCCGCGGCGCGTGCACTCGCGGCGGGTGATCCCCTCGGCGCGTTAAAGCGGGTCACCCTGCGCGACGACGCGCCAGCTCTTGCTCTTCGAGGCATCGCGATGGCGCAGCTCGGCGATCTCGTGCGAGCGAAGGTTCTCCTGCGCAGTGCCGCGCGTGCCTTCGGTCCGAAAGAGGCGGTGGCCCGCGCGAGGTGCATCGTCTCCCAGGCCGAGATCGCCCTCGTCTCGCGCGACCTGGGCTGGCCTGCGAAAGCGCTCGACGCGGCCCGGGCGACGCTCGAAAAGCACGGCGACCGGCTGAACGCCGCACATGCGCGGTATCTGGAGGGCCGGCGCCTCCTCCTGATCGGGCGCCTCGACGAGGCCGAGCGGATGCTCGCCGAACTTGACCCCACGCTGTTCCCGCCCGCGTCCAGGGCTGCCCACGAACTGGTGGTTGCGGGGATCGCGATCCGGCGCCTCCGGACGGCGGCCGCGCGCGCTGCCCTCACTCGAGCTGAGCACGCCGCGCGCCAAGCGTCTATTCCTGCGCTGGCGGCGGAAGTCGAGAGCGCTTCACTAGTCCTGAACACGCCCGCAGCGCGGCTGATTGCCAGTGGCGAGGAGCGATTGCTCCTGCTCGAGGAAGTCGAAGCACTGCTGGCGTCGGAAGCATTCTTCGTGGACGCCTGCCGTCATGTCGTCCTTCAGGCAGGCACGGTGATCTCGCTTGCAACACGTCCCGTGTTGTTCGCGCTCGCACGATCGCTAGGCGAAGCGTGGCCCGGAGATGTGCCGAGGGACCTGCTCCTTGCGCGGGCATTCGGTGCCAGACTCGCCGATGAATCGCATCGCGCGCGTTTGCGAGTCGAAATCGGGAGGCTTCGGAGAGTGCTTCGGAAGCTGGCCGGCGTCACCACGACCAAGCGAGGATTTGCGCTATCGCCGCACCGAGCAAGCGAGGTCGTCGTCTTGGCGCCGCCCGTGGAAGATGAGCATGCGGCAGTGCTCGCCTTCCTCACTGACGGTGAATCCTGGTCGAGCTCGGCCCTTGCGCTAGCGCTCGGCACGAGCCAGCGTACCGTGCAGCGAACGCTCGACTCGCTTGCGGAGGCGGGCAAAGTGCAGTCGTTCGGTCGTGGGAGGGCTCGTCGTTGGCTGACCCCGCCCGTGCCGGGATTCACGACAACCTTGTTACTTCCCGCTCCTCTGCCGATCGATTAAGGTGGAGCTATGAGTCGATCAACCGCCGAAATCGTCCGTGAGTATGGTCCCTTTCCAGGTGTCGACCGGGTGAATGGAGTCACGTATGACGGTCAGAACGTCTGGATTGCTGCCGGAGATAAGCTGAACGCCTTCGATCCTTCGAACGGGAAGACTGTCCGCTCGATCGATGTTGCGGCACATGCAGGAACCGCCTTCGACGGCTCGCATCTGTTTCAGCTCGCGGAAGATCGCATCCTGAAGATCGATCCGAAGACCGGCCGTGTGCTCGCCACAATCCCGGCGCCCGGTGGCGGCGGTGACTCGGGGCTCGCCTGGGCCGAAGGGACGCTCTGGGTGGGGCAGTATCGGGACCGGAAGATCCATCAAGTCGATCCCGGGACAGGCGCAATTCTTCGCACGATCGAGTCTAACCGCTTCGTGACCGGGGTCACTTGGGTCGAAGGAGAGCTGTGGCACGCCACCTTGGAAGGTGACGAGAGCGATTTGAGGCGAGTCGATCCTCAAACGGGAGAGGTCCTGGAGAGGCTCGAGATGCCACGCGGAGCCGGCATTTCAGGGCTCGAGTCCGACGGCGGCGATCAGTTCTTCTGCGGAGGAGGAAAGAGCGGGAAGGTGAGGACCGTCCGCAGGCCCAAGCGAGGCTCCACGAAGGGCCGCGGCTCCGAGACCCCCGTCGATCCCACGCGCAAGTGATCTGATCGAGGCTGACGCAGAACGCGCTTGCACGCTGACCATCCAGCAGGCGGCGGTGAATCGAACTTCCGTTCCGTGCAACATAGGGATCAAATGCGGCTCGGACTGCTTCCTTGACTTGCGCGCGAGTTCGGTCGTCATTACGCCGGAGCACGCCAACCCGAACTCGCTGAAGTTTCTCAAAATCCCGACCCATTTGTTGCGTAGATCGTCTACATCTGAACAGATGCCTACTCGACGAGATGCACTTCGGATCATTGGTTCGGTCCCCTTGGGAAGATGGCTGGCAGCGGCCCCCGGCTAGCAACGAGCCAACACCGGCGCTGGCGCCCGGCGCTCCGAAATCTCCCGAGCGAATGGCTCTGATCGAGGCGTTCCAGAAAACATCCGAAGGGTTGCAGAATCAATTTGAGGCGCGGAGCTACAAGAGGGATTGGACGATGCCGTACCGGTTGTTCCGGCCACAGGCATCCGGAAAACTCCCGCTGATCATATATCTGCATGGTAGCGGCGGGCAAGGCGACGATAACGAAAAGGAAATGGGGTTCAGCAACATTTTCGGGACGCGGGTGTGGCTGCTTCCCGGGAACCAAAGGCGCTTTCCGTGTTATGTGCTGGCGCCACAGACGGATCGTGGCTGGATCCACTACGATTTTTCGAAGCGGCCGGCGAAGGTAATTCCGGGGGAGGGGGAAGGGGTTCGCGCGACTCTGGAGATCATCGATCAGTTGCTCCACGAGTTTCCGATCGATAACAGGCGAATTTATGTCACAGGGCAATCCATGGGCGGAGCGGGCACATGGCACATGATCGCGAATCGTCCCCGATTTTTCGCGGGAGCGGCGATCTGTTGCGGAAGTGTGTCGCCAGAGGATGGCACCGGGTCGATCGAGACGCCTGTATAGAACTTCCACGGGGATGCCGATTCGACGGTGCCGGTTTCGTTGTCGCGCGAGCGTATCGCGGCAAGGCGCAAGGCGGGAGGGGCATCCTTTGTCTACCGAATATGCAGGAGTCGATCACAATTCATGGGAGTGGGCCTACACGGAACCGGAGCTGGTGAAATGGATTTTTTCACAGCGTCGCGCATAGCGATCTGTTCTTGCGCCCCACGGTGTGTATTCGCCGCTCCGGCACCACAGCTCAGTACCCGCAAAAGTAAAGTTGCCCGCATTGAAGTGTCAGCGTGGAAGGGTGATCCTCGGGAGTCAATTCGCCCCGACAAATTGATTCTGAACCATATTTCCCGCAGATGACATCTGCTCCCACTTCGGGCTTGGTGTTCCGTGCGCTTGAGAAAACTCGCGACATGGGACCCACGCGGAGCCAATTAGTAATCGAATCGACTTTTTCATAGCGAACCAATACTAAACCTGGACCGCACACTTGCCTATTGGACGCCTGTGTGGCTCATGGGGACGGGACTGCGACTCGTCAACGATCGTGCAGGTATTTTGAAAACTTACGGTCGCGAGGGACGGTCACCCTGGTGCACTACGGGCAGCTCCAGCTGCCAATCATCGGAATTCATTCGATCCACGGCGGAACTTGCGGGCCTCTTGACGAGGTTGGATACAGGGGTAAGCCGGAGATGGAAGCGGTAAACTGGGCGTGGCCATGAACTATCGCGATCACATCGAGCGCGACCCGCAAGTTGTCGGCGGCGAACCAGTGCTCAAGGACACAGGAGTAATCCTGAGGACGGTCCTTGCCAGTCTGGCCGAAGGCGCCACGACGTCTGAGATTCTGGCTGACCTTCCCGACGTTGTGTGACGAAGACGTCCTGGCTGCGATTGCGTCTGCTGCCACGTCGGCCCAAGAAGATCTCCCAGTAGCTGAGTCGCCCATTCGGTGAACATCAAGCTTGACGAGAATCTGCCCGAGCGCCTGGTGTCCAGCCTCCTGGCGCTTGGGCATGACGTCGATACAGTGCGCTCTGAACACTCGGCAGGGCGAGATGACAATGAGGTCTGGCAAGCAGCACAAGCGGCTATTCGATCAGATGTTGGACGTGATCGAAGACGCGTTTGAAGCGCGAAGATCTTTTTGGTGAGAGGCGTGCTTCTCGACGTCGGGCCCGATCACTACGCCCGGCTCGAAGCCGGGAAGGTGTTTACTGCGTTGATGCGTCACGCGAGCAGGGGACGCCGTAGACCCCGCACCCCGCTCCAGGTCTTGAGGACTCACTCTACCCTTCGGCGTCAGACAAGACCTATCCCGTTAAACCCCGCCGATTTCCGTGACGGGACTCCGCGCGATCTGACATGCTTTAACGTCGCGACTTTCTTACTCGACAACCTCGCTGATTTGCACCACGCTCGGGACATTCGTATAGTTCCGCT
>Ga0105240_10007359_pt1 | contig 16017 bp, 13 predicted proteins | sample KBSC54metaG_FD_80426 | JGI IMG/M metagenome (GOLD analysis project Ga0105240, IMG submission 80426) | Corn rhizosphere microbial communities from Kellogg Biological Station, Michigan, USA - KBS C5-4 metaG | ecosystem: Host-associated > Plants > Roots > Rhizosphere > Soil | place: Michigan, USA... | reverse complement strand
TTGGGCGCTTTGCATTCAATCGACACGCAAACAACGACCAGCATCAACATTGCCAGCGGCGGACGTTGACCACCATTGCAACTGCTGAAACGATCAGCCGGGCTGGATTCTCCGGCGGCTACGGAACAGGGACGGCTTCTCGGTGACCGAGATCGACAACACCGCGAAGGCACGTGCGTTGTGCGAGCTGTTCAGGCCGATGCCAGCCGAAACCGCAATCAGCAATCTCAGTACCGATGTCGGCCTCCGCCAGCTCGATCGTCATCTGCTTCCGGTCACGGTCAACAGCGGCCTGAAGCCGACTTGCTATCTCTGCTGCCCGTCGGTCGCCTATATCGATTATGCGCGCGATGAACTGCGTCACTTCTCGGAGCACCTGGTATTATCGGCCGTGCTGGACGGGGCCCTCAAGCTCGGTTATCCGCTGATCCGGGCCGCCGGGCTCGACCGGCAGGTACAGGTCAACAACTGGCTGCTCGCGACCAATCCGATTCCCGATGTCACGTTTGAGGCGTTGCAGGCCGCGACGCGGGCCATCGTGCAGGAGCATCCCGCGCACGTGGTGGCCTGGCGCTCCCTGAACGACTACAGCGACCGCGAGGCGATGCAGATCTTTGGCAAGGCCGGCTACAGCATGTATCCGGCCCGGCAGATCTACATGTTCGATTGCAGTGACACCGAGCCAAAGATCGGTCGCGACGAAAGGCGCGATCGGGCGCTGCTGGACGATTCGGGTTTCGCAACCGTCGAGCCGACGGAGTTTCGCGACGATGACTTTGTTCGCGCACAGATGCTGTACCAGCATCTCTATCTCGAGAAGTACACCTGGCTGAACCCGCAATACACCGCTGACTTCATGAAGGCCGCACACACGGGCGGCATTCTCGAATTCTGGGGGATTGGTGCGGGCGACGGAGGCCTCGCCGGCGTGATCGCGTTCTTCGATTCCGGCCGCACCATGACGGCGCCGATCGTCGGCTATGACGCGACCCAGCCTCAGGAGGCGGGTCTCTATCGCATGCTGATGGCGCTGGCGATGAAGCGCGCACGAGAGCGGAAGCTGCTCTTCAACATGAGCGCAGGCGCAGCCTCGTTCAAGCGCAACCGCGGCTGCATCGCGGCGCTGGAATATTCCGCCATCTACAACGCCCACCTTGCGCCGACGGCTCGATTGGCCGCATCACTGGTCCGGACCATCTTGCAACGGGTCGGTATCCCCGTGCTGCGGAGCTTTGAGCTATGACGGATCGGGCATCGAGCTGGACCGCAGTTGCGCTGAGCCGCAAAGTCGGTGCAAAGCCGCATCGTGTTCTCCTCGGCGGCCAGCCCTTCGTGCTATTCCGATCGGGCGACGGCCTGCACTGCCTCACCGACCGCTGCCCGCACCGCTTCGCGCCGCTGTCGCTGGGCCGGGTGATCGACGGTGCCATCGAGTGTCCCTATCACGGCTGGCGGTTCGACGGCGGCGGGCGCTGCCGCAGCATGCCGGGCCTGTTGGAGCAGACGCCGAACATCGCCGTGCCCGCACATGCCGTGCGCGAGCGGAATGGCCTGATCCATATCTCGCCGGGCAGCCAGCGCGGCGAACCCTATCCCGGCGCGCTGTCGGGACCAGGCACCGTGAGCAGCGTCGTCGAGAACCGCGTGCGCTCGACGCTTCTCGACGTCGCCGAGAATATTCTGGACGCCACTCACACCCATTTCACCCATAGCGGGCTGTTGCGCGGGTTGAGCAGCCGGCGCTGGAAGGTCAAGGTGTCGGTGACGGGCGGCGATGGCTGGGTCGAAGCCCGCTACGAAGGCGAGCCGCGGCAGGAAGGTCTGATCAGCCGGTTGCTCGAAGGCGAGCGGTCCATCAGCGTCGGCCGCTTCGTCGCGCCTGGGATCGCCGAGCTCGAATTCTGGGGACGCGACCGCATCAATCTGTCGACGACATTTCATCTGCGCCAGGAGGACGACGATCACGTTCGCGGCTTCGGCGTGCTGGCTGGCCCGCTGCAAGGTGGCCTCGGCTATATCAAGGCGCTCATGTTCAAACCGCTGTTCATGATCGCGCTCCGCCAGGATCAACGCATCCTGACTGCGGCGCGGGACAACGAGCCGCCGGGCGCCCTGCCCGTGGTCAACAGGCTCGACGTGCTCAGGCCCAGCATCGATGCCATTTTGCGCGGCGCGCGTCCGGCGGTTGCGGATGCTCCCTTCGAGATCACCATGGAGTTGTGATCCCTACGCCAACTCCTCGCCGTCCCACTCGATGTCCCGCACAGATGCTTCGACCAGCCCCGTGCCGTTTCGTAGCGCGCGAACAGCGATCTCGCCGAGCGCACGCAATTGGGCCAGCAGCAGACCGCGATCGGCGGGCCAGGCGGAGATGTCCTGCATAGTCGCGAAGTCACGCCGCCATCGCGCAAAGCCGTGATTGCGAATGGCGTAAGGCAAGCCATAGGCCAGCATGGCCAACGGGAGCGTCATCGGTGCCGTAGACGATGCGTATGCGGCACATCCTTCGAGAATGGCTTTATCCAAACCATCTGCGGGCCCGAAATAATGCACGCCGCTCGTGGTGCGCGGATTGCATTCGATGACGTTCAGATCGCCTTGCGCGTCGCGACGAAAATCGAACGAGATCTGTCCCGTCCAGTTCAGCCGCGCCACCAGCCCATCGACGAATTGCCGCGCGACGGGATCATCGACCCGTTCAAAGGCGACGCCGGCGCCCTGGCCGACACGATAGGTCGGCTTGTAGCTTTGAAACGCCGCGAGACGACCATCCAGGGCGACCGCATAGGCACTGATTTCTTCGCCGGGCAGATAGGTCTGGGCAACCCAGGGATCGGCGGCGGTCGGACAAAGCGCGTCGAGAGCGGGTTGAGAGGGGCAGATCAGGACACGCGATCCGAACCGCGACCATGCGGGTTTGAATACGAGCTGCTCGCTGGGCCGCGGGAGGTTGGACAGGTCTTCACGCGAGAGCAGCCGCGAAGTCGGCGGCGGATCGGCGCCGAGGCCTATGGCCAGCTCGGCGAAATCAGCCTTGTTGTGGACCTTCGCAAGCAGATCGAAATGCGGCGCAAACAGCGGGATGCCGATGCCCCTGAGGTCGCGAACCGCGGCCAGGAAAAACACCTCCTCGCAGGTCGGAACGATGAGATCGGGCACTTCGCGCGCGACCAGCGCCGCCACCGCTGCACTGTAGGCGGCAAAACTCTGCCGCGGCGACGGCAATTGCGCATAGTCATGTTTCATCCGCGTCGCCTGCGACATCGGATAGCGGAACGTATCGGCGAGAACGACACGATGTCCGGCATGATGAAAGACGCGCGCCAGATGCAAGGCGGCTGGCGCGCGGGCTCCGGTGACGAGGATGGTCTTGCTCATGAGGCGCCCGGCCTCCAGCGATTTTCGACACGGCGCAGCTTTGCGTCGGTGCGCGGCTGCAGCGCCTCGCGCTTGATGTCGACGACAGGCTGCGCTTCGAGCTGCGCGCATACCCGCAGCACCGCCGCGCGCACGGCTTCGCCGGCCGATACACTGACGTGAGGCGGCAGGACGATGTCGATCCGGTTTTCATCGGTCTGTCTGATACGGAAATCGTCGATGTTGCGGTCCGCCGCCAGCACGGCGTTGCGTAAGACGTCAGTGGTCACGAGCACATCGCACCGCGCCGGGTCGCGGTTGGGCAGCAGAAAGACATCGTCACGACGGCCGATCACCTCCGCGACGGCTTGCAGCGCCGAACCACAGGGACAGCGTCTGGGGTCGAGACGAAGGATATCGTTCATGCGATAGCGTGCCATGATTTGGGTACGCCGCATGAAATCGGTCACCACAGGTGCCACGAGATCGGGGCCGCCAGCCACCGGCTCGAATTCGAAATGCACGACATCCTCCGCCAGATGCAGCGTGCCGCGCTCGCAGGACACGCCGAACAGGCCTTCCGTGGCCATGTAGATCTGCCTCAGCGTCACGCCGAAGTGCCGCTCGATCACCTCCCTGTCAGGCGGATCGAGCACCTCGGCGCTTGAAAATATCGTGCGCGGGGACATCGCGACGTCGTTCTCCGCAAACCAGCACAGCGCCTTTGGTGGACCGACGATAACGGTCGGCTTGAAAGCGGTGAGTGCTTCGGCAGCCGCCTGAAGGCCGAGCCGGAGATCGACGAAGCGAAGTTTCAGCAGCTTCGATTCGTTCGCGGCATCATAGAGCCGCGACGAGCGCGGCAGCACGATGGCGACGCGATGTTGTTGCAGCAATGAGAGCGGGATCGCCTTTGCGACGATGGTGCCGAGCCAGACGAAACGCTCCTGGTCCGACACGAGATAGAGCCCCTGATTGCCGCTGGTGCCGGTGCTGCAACCGACATCGTAACCTTTGGGCGCCTCGCCCCGATCGATCATGCTCCAGACCTGCGCCGCAGTCAGCCCGAGGCGATTGAAATCCTCGAAGCGGGCCATGACCTCGCGCTTGCCGACGATGGGAAGCTGCGAAAAGGCAGAATTGCGAAAGTCGCGATAGAATGCGACCTGCTGCGTCGCATCGCGCACGAGCTGCGCGATGTGCCGCTTCTGCCATCGCGCGATCCTGATGCGGCTGGTCAGCCAGCGCCGCAACAGCCGCGTCCGCAGATAGGCCATCGCCAATGCCCATCGCGATGTCACGACATCGGCTCTTCGACGTCGTGACAGAGATGAATTTGACCGCCCTGCTCTGCGAACGCCCTGAGCAAGCGCTGGCTATCGCGGCCGTTGGCGCGATCGTCGAACACGATGGCACTGGAGATCCAGGGCGTCTTGTCCTGCATCAATGCTTCGCGCGTCCACGCGGCATCGGTCGCGTAGATCACTGGGCCTGTTGTCCCGCGCCAGAAGACGCCGAAATGACCGAAGGCATGCCCCGGCAGCGGCACCGCGAGATAAGAGGCATCGCCGAACAGATCATGGCCGTCTCCGAGCACCGTGCCGGTCGGCACGCGCGCCAGACCTTCGACCGGACGCAGCCGCTGCGTGAGATCGGGCGGGATCAATTCCTTGAAGATTCCGTTGTGCAACGCTGCGCCCGTACTCATGTCCGTGACGGCGCGTGCGGCAGCTCCCCAGGCAATAAACTCGGCGTTCGCAAACAAGCGAAGGCTCGACACATGATCGGCATGAAAATGCGTGACGACGACATGGCGGATCTCGGCCGGAGCTACGCCGAGATTGCGCAGCGTGGTTTCGACGGACTCGCCGGCATTCAGTTGCGGGCGCAGCACCGCACCATAGAGCCGCAACGCGGCGCTGCGCGGCCCCTGCGTCACCTCAGGTCCGACGCCAGTATCGACGAGGCACAGTCCACGCGCGCCGAGATCGATCAGGCCGTAGCGCACGGTCAGCCGCGCGCGCTTCAACCCGGCGCCGCGCTTGATCAGGCCAGCAAAGACATCGATATGCGCGCTGTTGAACAGCTTCATGCCGCCTGATCTCCTCCGAACGTCCGGCGCAAACCTTCGGTGAAGTCGATCCCCGGCGTCCAGCCGAGATCGTTGCGGATGGCCGACAGATCGAGCGTCTGGCTGAACGCAAGCAGGCCCGCCGAATAGGCCGTCACGACAGGCTCGACCTGCGGCCGGAACAGCTCGTGAAAACCCTCGATGGCGCGGATGGCCGCAAGCGCAACCGGCCAGGACAGCTCGCGCCAGCGCACATCGACATTTGAGAGCGCGGCGCTCCGGGTGATGATGTCGCGGATCGAAACCGCCTCGCCGCCCGAAACATTGTAGACCGCGCCCGATGCCTTGTCCCTGCTATCGAGGATGCAGGTCATCGCAGCGACGACGTCATCGACATGGGTGAGGTCGATTACCGCACGCCCTCCGTTGAACGACGGCAAGGGGCCACGCCTTGCCGCCCGCAACAAGCGCGGCAGCAAAGCGTGATCGCCTGCCCCGTAGATTCCGCGTGGACGGATGATGGTCCAGGACAGATCAGATGCAGCGCGAACCAGTCGTTCGGCGGCAGCTTTGCTCCAGGCATAATGATTGACCGGCGCAGGAAGCGGAGAACTCTCGCCGAGATCAAGCCCGTCACGGAAACTGAAGTAGACGCTGGATGACGACACATAGACGAAATGCGGACTGCCCCACCGTCGCGCCTGCGCCAGCAGATTGGCCGTCGCGGTGATATTATTGCGCTCGAAATCGCGCCGTGGTCCCCAATTCGACGACAAGCCGGCGCAATGGACGATGGCATCAAGGCCTTCGATCCCGAGGCCCGACAACGACGCAGCATCGACGAGATCGCAGATCTCTACGGTGATGCGTTCGCCGCGTAGGACATCGCGTAACGCCGCGGACCGCCCGAGCGCGACCACCTCATGGCCGCGCGCAGCCAGATGACGGGCGACGCGATTGCCGAGGAAACCACCTGCTCCCGTCACCAATATCAGCGGCATCTAGATCTCGATTGCCATGCCACCGAACGACACGCCGGCGGAGGTGCCGAGCAGGATGACGCGAGATCCCCGCCCCGTGCGCTGCTGTCGCCGCGCGACGTGCAGCGCGGTCGGGATCGACGCCGCGACCTGGTTGCCATGGGTGGCAACGATATCGATGACCTTGTCGCGCGGAAAACCGCAGCGCTTGACCAGATGCGTCAACGCAAACGGACTGGCCTGGTGCGGGACGACGAGATCGACGCTCTCGCGGGTCCAGCCTGCGCTCTTGAGCAACTCGTCGACGAAGCCGGGAAACCTGGCCGCCGTCAGCTTGAACAGGTCGCGGCCATTCATCTGGAAAAAGCGACCCGCCGCAAAGCGCTCCGGTTCGCGCGCGAAGTCGATACCCGTCCCGCCTGATGCCAGCGAGCAGGCTTCAAAGCCTTCATGGTGAACCTCGAACCTGACAGCCCTGACATGGCTCGCCTCGCCCGGTTCGGGCCGGACCAGCACCGCGGCGGCAGCGCCATCCCCGAACAAGCCGGCCGTGGCTGGATCCGTCTGCCAGGGCAACGCGCGCGAAGCCAATTCGGACGAGACGACGAGGGCACAGCGGTGGCGGCCGATGGCGATCATCAGCGTCGCCATGTCGAAGCCGGAGAGAAAGCTGAGGCAAGTGGAGTTCACATCCAGCGTCGCGCAGGATCCGGCGGGAATGCCAAGATGCCGCGCGATCAGCGGTGCTGTGAAGGGAATGGAGTATTTGGGCACGGCACTCGCAAAGATCAGCAGGTCGATCGCAGACGGTGCGATGCCAGCCTCGGCCAGCGCGTCACGCGCGGCGCTGGCGGCAAGCTCGTCCTGCGTCTCGGTCTCGCAAACGAACCGCTCCCTGACGCCGCAATTGGCCTCAAGCCAGCCGTCCGGCTTTTCCAGCTCGCGATCGAGGGCGGCCGAGCTGACTTTCTTCCTCGGCATGCTCGTTCCCGTTCCGCGCAAGCTGAACGCAATTGGCGTCATGGCACCTCTGATTCCTTCGACCAACTTAAACTACAGGATGCGCTTGGCGGTTACCACGCGAGATCGATCAGGACGGGTGTCCGATTGTACTCGGATCGTCGACGGTTCAATGATGCGATGTATCCAAGCCGCCGAATTGGCAGAGGGCGGCTCCGTCCTGCATCCCCTCACTTTTCGAGCGCTTCCTGCCGGTAGCGTTCCAGCAAGCCCTCCGCCTTCATCTCCTTCAGAACGGCAGCCAGGCGGGGCGCGAGATCGGCATGCGTCTTGTACAAATATGGATAAAGCACGACCCGGTCGCCGATCGTCAGCAGTGGTCGAACCGAGGTGACGCCCTTGAACTCGGGCGAGTAGAGCGCGCTCTTGAGCGCGGCATCGATCTCGCAAAAATAGTCGACGCGGCCGCCCAGCAGCATGCGCACCCCGTCATTTTCGGTCGCAATGCTGGAGAGCCGCGTTGGCGGTACCAGCGACGATAGCGAGCGCTCGCACAACTCGACGCCGCGTCGATAAACGCCGATCCAGTTCGTCGCAGCCAGATCCTCCAGACGCGACAAGGTCAGCGCCGGATTGCTGACCCAGAGTGCGAACCTCACCTCGTAGATCGACTCGTCGACCCGCACCTGGTCGGGATGCGTCTCCGCGTAGGCGGGAACGCGCATGAACTGCCCGTCGACCGCGCCGGAATCGACCATGGCGCTCACCCGCAGCGTCGGCATCAGCTCGACCTCGAGCGGAACACCGAGCCGCTTGAACGCCTCCTGGTAGGCAACCCGCTGCCATTTGCCTTCATACGTGGTGTCCGGTTGGTCCGTCACCATCACGAAGGAACGCAGCGGCTCCGCGCGGAGAGGATGGGGCAGCATCGCCAGCAACAACAGCAGACCGGCGAGCCGGAAATACGATGCGTATTTGCGCAAGCGGCCGCCGGATGCACGGATATGAGAGGATGACATGGAGCGCTCTCGCAAAAACGGCCGTTGGCTTCGCAGACACTCACACAATCTTGTACATTATTCTGCCGCGAGGACCTCGCGGATCATCTGCGCAAGATCAGCCCTTCGGTACGGTTTGCGCAGCAGGGCGACGCCGGAATCGAGGCGTCCATCATGTACGAACTCGTCGGTGTAGCCGGACGTGAAGAGCACCTTCATCCCCGGGCGACGCGCGAGCACGGCCTCCGCCAGCTCCCGCCCGTTCATTCCGCCCGGCATGACCACATCCGTGAACAGAAGATCGAACTCGGCGCCCTGATCGACCAGCGCCAACGCCGCCTCGGCTTCGCTGGCGATCAGGGTCCGGTATCCGAGGCCACCGAGCTGGGCGATCACGTAACCCTGCACCAGCGGATCGTCCTCGACAACCAGAATGGTCTCCTGGCCGCCGAGCGCCGCAACGGTCGGAGCGGGTGCTGACTTCGCCGAGGCTGGAATCTCCGAGCGTGGCAGATAAAGCCTGACCACAGTGCCGCGCCCCTGTTCGCTTTCGATCTTCACGGTGCCGCCGGTCTGCCTGGCAAACCCGTAGACCATCGCCAGCCCCAGCCCGGTGCCGCGCCCGACCCCTTTGGTCGTGAAGAAGGGCTCGAACACCCGGTCGATGATATCGGCCGGGATACCCTGGCCGGTGTCGGCAACCGCGATCATCACGAATTCGCCCGCGCGCGCCTCGTCATCGAACGACGCAGCGTCATCGATGACCACATTGGTGCTTTCGAGCCTCAGCTTGCCGCCACCGGGCATGGCATCCCTTGCATTGATCGCGAGATTGACGATCGCCGCCGAAAGCTGCGACGGATCAGCCAGCACAGACCATGCGTCGCTCGCGAGCAACGTCTCGATCTCGACGTGCTCGCCGAGCATCGGCTTGAGCAGCTTGCAAACGTCGAGCACCAGGGCATTGATGTCGACCTCACGCGGCTGCAGCGGCTGGCGCCGCGCGAAGGTCAGAAGCTGCGAGGTGATCTCGGCGCCACGCACGGACGCTTCGTCGATGAGGTGGGCGATCGCGGCGAGCTCGGGCCGATCGGCCACGCCTTCCTGGATGATCTCGATGGTGCCGGTGATCACCGTCAGGACGTTATTGAAGTCGTGAGCGACACCGCCGGTCAGTTGCCCGATCGCGTCCATCTTCTGGGACTGGCGCAGCCTGTCCGCGGTCTCGTGTTGCTCGGTCAGGTCGGTGCCGGTGCCGCGATATCCCAGGAAGCGGCCATCAGGGGCGAATACAGGCCGCCCGCTGATGCTGACGTGTCGAAGCCGGCCAGCCAGATCGCGCCTCGTGTACTCGAAATTGCGGAACGGCTCGTGACGCTCCAGCACCGCCTCATGCTCGCGCCATTTCTCCGGCTCGGCGCCGCTGTTGATCGCGGTGTCGATGCGGCTCGTGCCAATCAACACGGTCCGCTCCATTCCGAAGGCTTCAAACCTTTCCGAAAGGTAGGTGAAATGATGATCCGGTCCGGTTTCCCAGAACCAGTCGGATGCGGTCTCCGCGTAGTCGCGAAAGCGCTCCTCGCTCAGCTGGGCGTCCCGCTCGGCCCGCTGGCGCACCAGGAGATCTTGCTGAAGCTGCGCGTTCACTCGCTGAAGATCGCCATAGGCGCGCTGCAAATTGGCGCACAGAACATTGAAGGCGTCCGCGACCTGGTCGAGCTCGTCTGCCTTGTGCCTGACACGCCGATTCAGCTGCAACGGCGGCGGCGGCTTGGCTAGATTGTAGCTTCCCGCAAAGGCGGCAATGGTGATGAGGTGGCGGGTGACGAGGACGTGAAAGATGTAGAGGATGAAGAGCGAGACGAGAAACGTCTTGGCCGCCTGGCTCACGAGAATGACGAGAGTCCGTTTCAGCAGATCACGGTAGACCTCGGTGAGCGTCGCCTCGACATAAAGGATCCCGATCGGACGCTTGGTGCCGCGAACCATGTAGTCGAGCGGATATTCGCGGGCGATGCTGGCCCGCGCGCCGCGGTTGCCGACGGCGATGTGAATTGGATCCTTCCGATCGATCACTTCGCGGATCTCGGCCGCGCGGATACCGGGCAGACGCAGGATGCCGTTGAGCTGGAGTTGGAGCTGGTTCCGGTCAAGCGCCCACAGGCTCTCGCCCAGGCTCGCAAGGTAGCTTCGGCCGATCTCGTCGAGACGCGTCTCGATGACGCCGACCTCGTGATCGTAGTCGAGGTAGAGTTGAAGCGCGGTGAGCGTCAGCGTGACGAGCGAGCTGAACAGCAGCACGGCTGCCAGCAGGCGGAAACCGATACCGCTGCGCAACCTGTCGAGGATCTCTGCCGTGCGGAGGCCGAGCGTGTCAGATGCGAGTGGCGATCCGATCGCGTGCAAATCGCCATTCGCAGCGACAGGCTCAATGACGTAGCGGCCATTGCGATCATGTTCGCCCTTCTCCACCTACCATTTCCTCCGAAGCATGGACGGAAACCGCGGCGCAATCTGCGCTTCGGGACCTCAGTGCGGCAAGTGAACGGCCAGTTGGCTGTGAAATCAATCAGTTCTCGTCAGAACCGGCGCGCCCGAACGAGAATTCCACCGCGCAATAGGGTGAAAATTGCGTTCGCCAGGCAAGACGAAGGGCACCGCAGGAAGATACTGAAAAACAAGAGAAAACTGGCCTGGCTGCTTCGTCATTGCTACCCGAAGTGCTGCTATCAACCAATCAGCGGTGCGCCGTCCCCCCGCGGTGCTCCGATGACACCACGACCGTTCCAGCTTACGCGATCAACCGCTGTACCAGCGGCGACTCACTCGAGTAGGTCAAAAGCGCCTCGTGAGTCGCCCTGGTAACCCCAACATACGTCAGTCGAACACATTCCTCGATCGTCTCGCCGTGGCGGCCGAGCAAGCCCAACCCTGCAATAGCGACACACGGAAACTCGAGTCCTTTCGCGGTGTGCATGCTCAATAACCGCACGGCTACGCGCTTCGTCGAAACTCTGTTCTTGTTGTTCTTGGCCATATCGACGGGCACGTCATGCTTGGCGAGCATCTGAGCGACCCGCTCCCCAATCCAGTGCTCCGGATAGAGGCAAGCCATTTGCGGCCACTCGTACCCCGCCTTTTTCCGCCCGAGAAACCACTCGGCGACACAGTGAACCTCTGCGTCGATGCTCACACACTGCCGTACGTCTGGCGCCAGTCCCTGCCGACCCGCATCTTCCGGCAACAGGACGGGGTGCTCGTCATCGGCCGTCGTGCCCGGAGCACCGATCACGTCAGATGCAAAGCGTCTCGCAAAGGCAACGATTTGCGCGGTGTTGCGGTAGTTGACTTTCAGGACGGTCGTTCTGCCCGATGCTTCAATGCCGAGCTGTTTCCACACGGGCCGCACGCGCCCCTTGTAAATGGCTTGAATATCGTCATAGACGACCATCAGCGCCTTCGTGCGCGGGTTCACCATCTTGGCAGCGAGTGCGAGCCATTGCGGCTCGAAGTCGTCTGCCTCGTCGATCAGGACAGCGTCATACTGTTCCATTGGGATATGCCCCTGATCGACAGCCTTGACGACCTCTGAAACGCTCGCAGCAAGTCGTTCTGCGTAGTCTGGATATTCACGCTCGGATGGGGCGGGAATCCCATAAGTCCGCAGCATCCTGTAACACCAGCCATGGAAGGTAAGGACCTGAACACGGTGCTCCACGCCACGATCCTGCATGGCATCCTCGAGTCGGCCCGCGATGCCATTGGCATAACACAGGATGAGCACCGGCCTTGTCGCTCCGCGCGCCAGATACTCGGCGCGAAAGGCTAGGATCAGCGTCTTGCCTGATCCAGCGACGCCGCGAATAATGCGATGCCCCTCGCCCAGGCTGCGTGCAATCTGCTCCTGATGCATGTCCATGACTGCAAGCGTCCGTTCGGAAGGATCGGGCGCCATCGGCTCATCCAGCGGCAGAGCAATCTGTCGTATCCGGATTTCGGGAAAGAGCAGCGCGCGCAGCCGGTCGAATTGCGGCATGGACAGAGGCTCTCCGAGGCGCGGATAGACCATGCGCCACAATCTGGACCGGAATTCCTCGGGGTCCGCGCTCTCCGTCATTTCGTCCTTGAACATGCATAGATGTTCGGCGAACACCTCTTGAGATCGGTCTGATCGAACTGCTTCCGCGTAATATTCGTGAACACAACCCCGAAGCCGAACGGAAGAATGGGACGGCCCATGAAGGGATGACCGGCCGGAAACAGCAATTGCCCGTCACGCTGCAGCGAGCGCACGACATCGAACGTATATTTGCGAGCCTGCTCCAGGGGGTTGCTCTCGCGCACGGGGCCACGGCTCGTGAGCAGTTCGACTTTCAGTTTGTCGGCCGAGACGATCGACTCCAGGCGCCAGTCCTTCACCTCAAGCACCAGCAGGCCGTTCGCTGGGTGAACGATGATAAAGTCCGGATGCCGGCGACGAGGGCCTACCGGGAGATTGTGCCAAACGACAGCATTCTCTTCGAGGAAGTCCTTGAGGCGCTCCGCAAGGCGCAGTTCGCCGCTTGTATTGAAGCGCGCGAAGCCGAGGCTAGGGATTAGTGTCGCCATGTCGCGTCCGAGAGGTTGAGAACCAACTCGGAGCCTAGCCTCAGCACGCTTTGGATCAAGCGCGTGGGCCTAAAGCCTTTGGCGCTCCCTAGGGGAATCGAACCCCTGTTTCAGCCTTGAGAGGGCCGCGTCCTAACCGCTAGACGAAGGGAGCGTGAGGGAGAGGACATAGCCGCGAATTCTGCCGGCGGCAAGCCTCGATCGGGGACGAAAATCCCGGATATTCACGGTAGGTGCGGTTCAGGCTTAACGGCGCGATGGCTCCGCGAAACGTCCTCACCTGCTGGCGAAACCGCCGCGAACACTCACGGCTGCTTCAGCTTTTCGATCGCCGCGGCCCCTGCGGCCGGTTCGAAGCGGAACAGGCCCGCGCCGGCAAGGGCGGACTTGAAGGGCGACGACGAGCGAATCTGCTGGCCGCTGCTGCCTGCGATGGCCTGGTTGAGCAGGTCTTGGCCGATGGCAGCCGTCCGCTGCGTCCCAACGCCGAAATAGTAGGTTTTGCCGGCCTCGACGGGGACTTCGATCTCATAGTCCGTGATGGACAACTTCATACGGGTGGCGATCTTGCGCACGCCCGGCGGCTGATCGACGAAGAAGGACGTGCCCATGTCGACCTTTCCGACAGACTTGTCGTCGATCAGAATCTCCGTCGTTGCAGCCATTCCGCCCATCGCGCCGAAAATGCCCTTTTCACGCAGGAAATAGAGACGCGCGAGACCCGAGCCGGTCGGCCTGGTCTTCCCAGCCGATTGTTTGGGCTGAGCCGGATGTGCGGCTTGCTTGGCCGGTGCTGCGGCGAGCTGCTTTGCCGGTTCTGCAACAGCCGCAGGCCCAGCATATCCGAACGATCCGACGACGAATGCAATTGCGACAACGCGCGACGTGATACGTCCCATTCCCAGTCCCACCCCAACTTCCCCAAGCCAAAGCTAAATCAGAAGTTGCGCGGCAGGACAACCAGGCCGGGATCCGATCAACAATCAACCAGGCAGCACGCGTGCTGCTCTACGGCTCATTGGCGAATTTCAGCTTTCCGGCCGGCCTCAAGGTGTGGGCATCGAAGGTGCGGATCTCGATGATGCCGCCGAGATCGAGGGTGACGACGACACGGTCGCCGGCGACGCCGGTGGAGACGATTTTGGCGCCCTTGGGCAGGGTGGCGATGACGTCGCCCACGGGTTCAGCCGCCCTTCCCTCGGACTTGAAAAGGCGGTAGCCCACCGCGATCAGGACGGCGCAAACAGCCAGCGCCGTGGTCAGCCCCGCGATCAGCATCATCCGCCGCACCCGCGCGAACAGCGCGGTCTGCTCGGGGGTCGGTTCGGGAACAGCGGTATCAGACGTCGTCATGGAAAGCTCAGGTTCAGCGCAAAGATTGGAAGTCGTGGTCGAAGGCGACGAGGGCTCGGCGCGGCTCGACCGCGTGCTGGCGGCGCGCCTTCCGGACCTGTCGCGATCAAGGCTGAAAGCCCTGATTTTGGCGGGCGCCGTGAGCCTGAAGGCCGCCGAGGTCCGCGACCCCGCTTATCACGTCACTTCAGGTGATACGATCATAATCGATGTGCCGGAGGCGGCCCCGCCGGAGCCCAAGGGCGAAGATATCGCGCTGGACATCGTCTTCGAGGACAACGACATCATCGTCATCAACAAGCCGAAGGGGCTCGTGGTGCACCCCGCGGCCGGGCATGAGACCGGCACCTTGGTGAATGCGCTGATCGCCCATTGCGGCACCTCGCTGTCGGGGATCGGCGGGGTGCGCCGGCCCGGCATCGTGCACCGGCTGGACAAGGACACCACCGGGCTGATGGTGGTCGCCAAGAACGACCTCGCCCATGCCTCGCTCACTGCCCAATTCGCCGACCATGGCCGCACCGGGCCGATGCGGCGCGGTTATATGGCCTTCTCCTGGGGGCTGCCGGGCCGGCATCGCGGCACGGTCGATGCGCCGATCGACCGGCACCCGCACGCACGGGAGAAGATGGCGGTGCGCCAGGGCGGCCGCGAGGCGGTGACGCATTGGGAGCTCTTGGAGAGTTTTGCCGGCCGCGACGGCAAGCCAATCGCAGCGCTACTCGCCTGCGAGCTCGAGACTGGCCGCACCCACCAGATCCGCGTCCACCTCGCCCATATCGGCCACCCCCTGATGGGGGATGCAGTCTATGGCCCGCACTTCAAGACCAAGGCAACCAGTTGGGTCCCGAGTCGCAAGTCGCTTTGGCAGCGCTTGGGCGGCAGGCCCTGCATGCCTATTTGCTGGTACTTGAGCACCCTCGAACCGGAGAACTTCTTCACTGGGAGGCTGGCCTGCCGGAGGATTTGCTTCTCCTTGAAAGCGCTTTGAAAGCGGCGCTATGACGCAGGGACTTTGAGAAAACCCTTACCTTACAAAAAGTTATAGCTGCCACACGGGGACGTGACGTCAGCAATCCTTCCCTTTTTGACCCCCCATGGGGTATATTGCGCCTGCGTTGGAAATGACCAACGGAACATCGCAGCCTGACCGGCTTTGACAAAGCGGTCGTCTGCCTGGCCCGCCGCTATCGGGGGCCTGAACCTTTGGAGGGGCTTAACAATGGCCCGTACCGCTGCTCTGCCGGTCCTTAATGGAGAATCCGGCCTCTCTCGCTACCTCGGCGAAATCCGCAAGTTCCCGATGCTGGAACCCCAGCAGGAATACATGCTCGCCAAGCGTTGGCGCGAACACGATGATCGCGACGCTGCACACCAACTCGTCACCAGCCATCTCCGGCTCGTGGCCAAGATCGCCATGGGCTATCGCGGCTACGGCTTGCCGATCTCCGAGGTCGTCTCGGAAGGCAATGTCGGCCTGATGCAGGCTGTGAAGCGTTTCGAGCCCGAGAAGGGCTTCCGTCTCGCCACCTACGCAATGTGGTGGATCAAGGCGTCGATTCAAGAATACATCCTGCGTTCCTGGTCGCTCGTGAAGATGGGCACCACCGCGAACCAGAAGAAGCTGTTCTTCAACCTGCGCAAGGCGAAGAGCAAGATCAACGCGCTGGACGAAGGCGATCTCCGCCCC
>Ga0105240_10007358_pt1 | contig 16017 bp, 9 predicted proteins | sample KBSC54metaG_FD_80426 | JGI IMG/M metagenome (GOLD analysis project Ga0105240, IMG submission 80426) | Corn rhizosphere microbial communities from Kellogg Biological Station, Michigan, USA - KBS C5-4 metaG | ecosystem: Host-associated > Plants > Roots > Rhizosphere > Soil | place: Michigan, USA... | reverse complement strand
TACGGAACTCGTCCGGTCCCGCTGCGCCCTGGGTTATACCATCCGCCAATCCAGATCCCATGTGGTGCACCAGCAAGTCGGAGAACAGGTTGACTGGCCGATCCACGAGAACCGGACTGTTGAATGCGCCGCCAGCGGACTTGTCTTCGACGCCTGAGGTTCCGCCGGTTTTCATCTGCTGAACGTGGCACAGAGCGCAGCCGGTGCTGGCGAAGACATCCCGCCCATGCACCGCGCTGGCGCTGGGATGCGACGCGGGCTTCGGTGCGTCCATGAACCGCATCATGATCGCGAACATCTGCCAGTCGGGCAGCTCATGCAGCGGGTTGTTGAACGCGTGATTGTCTGCGTCGTTGAGATCGACGCGGTTGATGTCGTTCGGCTCCGGTTTGCCTACGGAGCAAGACGGGTTTTCGTCACGCGCGTTCGGGAAAACGTCGTTGGTGACGCCCATCTCGACGTTGTAGGCCTCCCCGGCGAAGATGGCGAGAGACTTGTTTTGTGCCTTCCAGCCGAAACGGCTGATGGTGCCGTCGTTGCCGCTCCGGTTCGGATGACCATTGACACCCATTTGCCCGTGCGCCGCATGACTCAGGATCTCTGAATCCTCAATCGATTCGATCAGACCCAACCCAAACATCTGCAGGGGAATGCGGAAGGCCAGGTTGCCTTTGGCGAGCTCGCCCTCGAAATCGGGCTGAGTGGCGGTGCAATTCGGTGCCAAGGGATCGCTGACGTCTCCCTTCTGTGTGTAAAGCGCATGCACGCCGCCATCCGGGTTCCCATTCGCGTCGTGAACAAACCGGACTTCGCGGATGGGACCGAATCGCGTTTCGAATGAAGGCACTGTGTTCTGCCGTTGAAAACGGTACGGGACCAGGCGGTACGCCGGGTTCTCCGCTACATCACCCCTGTGAGCCGCAATGAAGCCACCTGATCCGCCCAATATGGGCTGTGCGTGGCATTCGAAGCAATTGTCAGAGTTGTGGACCGTGCCCAACCCGTTGGAATTGGTCATGGTCTGCGGGAAGTCCGGGTCAATTTCGGTTCCCCACTTCGCGAATGGCGGACCTACTGGATTTCCATCACCGACCCCAAATGGGAACACGGAGCAGCTGTCACAGATGGACTCCAGCTGACCCGCGCGCTTGACGCCCTCGAGGAACAGCGCCAACTCGTTCTTGTTGACCCTAAGTTCCGGATGATTGGGGTTTGGGCTGATGAGCGGTGGATGGGGAATTGGTATTCCCCGCGACTGTAGTCCACCTCCGGTGTTGTCTAATCCTCCTCTAACTCCAGGATCCGTTTGCGCGGCTGCCACAGCGGACAGCGACCATAACAAGACGCCCGTTGCAAGGGCTGTCTTCGGCCTTGACAGGCTCAGTGTCTTCGAAAACCGATTCACGTTGCTCCCTCCCCAGGGGAAGACCGATTGGATGCGCGTCCAGCATCTCGGCAAGGGCAGCGGACCCCACCGGGTTGGGCAGACGCTTATTTGACGCTCCGATCTGGAGGTCGGGCGGGAGGGTAAGGCCGGGAATTTTTTCCGAACATGAGTACATCGGATTAGATCCTTCCGGACAAGGTCTAGATTCAATCATCCGTTCCCGTAGAATGGGGCTTAGACTCATTCGAAAAACTGTTTAAAAACAAACCCCAATATTCCGTTTTTCGGCGGCAAGGGGCTCGCCGGGGAGGCTGGGACAGGGTCGATCTGATCAAACCTACCCTTTTCAGATTTGTGTTCCGGAGAGGCAACAAATAACATGGTCGATTGTCAGGGGTGGCGCATCGGTCATGACACCAGCGCCTCGTTGTCATTGCGGCGCAGGATCCTGCTCCGGGCGACCGAGCCGAAGCTCCACTCCCAACCAGACGCCGCGTGGAACGCCCACCGTGCGAAACTGCTCGGACCTCCAGGAGGCGCCCGTGACATCGAACGTGTTGCCGGGTGCCGTAAAGACGTTCTGCCCCAGTACCCCGAAGGTCGAGTACCGGCGATCGAACAGGTTGTCGACGTTCAAGAAAACCTGCCACACCGGGGAAATCGTGTAATGCAGGTCGAGATTGACGAGGACATATCCGGGGATCGCTCCATTGCTATCCCGATTGTTCTCATCGCCGCGCGCGAACTGATCGGACTGCGCCAGGGCGTCCATTGCAACGGAGTAACGGCTGCCGAAATACTCGACCCGCAGTTTCGCGACATGCCGCGGAATGCCGGGGATCCGGTCGCCCGGCCGGACCCGGAGCTCCGTGCAGGCCGGACAGCTCAGCGGCGCGGCCGTTGAGTTGTTCGGGCTGTTGAGAACCAGCGGCGTCCGGTACGTCGCCTCCAGATACGTGTAATGCGCGCTCACCTCGAGCGGGCCTGCCCTCCCGTCCAACCCAAGCTCCGCGCCGGCACGCCGTGTTTGACTTATGTTCTGAAAGTACCCGGCGTTGGTCGCTCCGCCGCCGCTACCGATGAACTGGATGTCGTCATCCAGGTTGGTCCGGAACACGGCCGCAGTGAAATCGATCCCGCGCGCAATTTGACCGCGCGCCCCGACTTCCACGGTTTTCGCGACCACGGCTTGCAACGGGGGGTCTGAGGCAAAAGCGTTTGGCAAGCTACAGGGTGCGTTCGGGTCGGCGCAGGCCAGCTCGACCGGCGTGGGCACCCGCATCCCTTCGTTATAACTTCCATAGAGCGTCAAGGCGCGGCTCGGACTGTAGGTCATGCCTACCGCCGGGTTGAATCGCGTGAAGCTGTCATGGCCGTTGAGTGCCGTGCCGAGCCGGTCTTCCAGCGTCTCCGTCGCCCGGTTGTAACGCCCGGAGAGGTTCAAAAACAACCGGTCGGCGATACCGAACGTGTCAGTGACGTACAATCCGGAGTAGCGGCTGGTCGCATGCAACAGCGTGCCGAGAACGACCGGCGCGCTGGATGCCGTGTCGCGCAAGGCGCCGGCTTCTTGACCGGATTGCCGGAAATTCGTGGTGCCGCGGTCATACGTCGCCCCGGCAATGAATGTGTTCTTGTGCCCGGCCCAGGCAGTGCGGCCGGTGATCTGTAAAGCTGCACCGGGGCGGTACTGATCGATCCCCTCGATAACGTTGCCGGTCGGCTCATTCCCGGGTCCCGCGCCCAGGGCCGGATCGAAGTCGTTGTTGACATTGCTGTTCAAAACCCCAGTGCTGACCTTGCGATAATACGCTTTGGCCGCCAAAGTCCAGTCCGCGGAGATTCGCTGGCTGACGTCCAGGTTCACGGCCGCAGTCCGGTCAGTCTGAGCATCCGGCCAGGTATAGGCCTGCAGCGGATTGCTCAGGAACGAGAGGGGCAGTGTCTGATTACCTTCGAGACGGTTATCCGCGTAAAGGAAGCTGAGGTTGATATCTTCGCCGCCATCGCGGTAGCCGATCTTGCCGAATCCTTGCCGAACCTGGCTAGGATTGTGCTCCCCCCAACCGGCATCATTGAAGACATTGCCGGTGAGAAAGTAGTCGAAGTGATCGACGTGACCGCCCGTCTCCGCCTCTGCGGCGCGGCGCCCGAAGGAGCCTCCATAGATGTCGACCAGGGAACCCGGGAAGTCGAAGCCGCGCTTGGTCCTGACTGTCAGGGCACCCCCGAGCGTGTTCAGTCCGAAAACGGGATCGGAGCCGGGGATAACCTCCAGCCTCGCGATGGCAGCGCTCGGGATGAGGTCCCAGTTGACTGCATCTCCGAAGGCTTCGTTCACCCGCACACCATCGACGAACACCGAGATTCCCTGCGGTGTACCCAGAACGGGAGATGCCGTAAATCCTCGAAAATTCACGTTGGGCTGAAATGGGCTGCCTTGCGTGTCGTTGACATTGACACTGCCCACCATCTTGTTGAGCGCAGCAGAGATGTTCAACGGCTTTTCGTGATTCAAGCGGTCCGCTCCGACTTGTTGCACGTTCGCCGGGACTTCATCGAGCGGGACTTCGCTGTTCGGCAAGAGCGCCGTTCCGACAATGACGATCTCCTGCTCCGGCGCGCGAGGCACCTCATCCGCCGCATACGCAGGGTTGTTCGCCAGATGCGATGCCTGGGCGATACAGATACACACACCCATGGCATGCATGGTGAAGCGACGCCGGGGAAGAAACGAGTCCTTGTAACGGGTGCGCATTGACGTACAGCGTATTCCGTGCGGGCTTCCTGGGGATGCGGATGGTTCCACGACCGTTCGCGCGCACCAAGGGAATTTTTCCCGAAGTGATCGTGGCCCGCTCAAAACAGCGCTCAAACACGACACCACGCGAGGATGAGACCATGGCCTCTATCTGCCGGCCGGGAACGAGAAATGTGTGTCAATCCAACATAGGTATTACATACATGGGGATCGTCTTCTGGAGCGCATCGCCGACTCCGGAGAGCTCCGACGTTGGATTAAGGAGGATCGCTCCACGATATTGGTGTTATCTGTTAGTCAACGGAGCGCCGTGCGATGCGCAAGCGGCATCGCCCGACGGCGGCTCAGCGCGGCAGCCCGTAGGCGAGACTGCACGGTCGGCGCAGCACGCGATTGCACGAGCTCAGGGACAATCTGGTGCTCCAGCAACCCCTTCAGGGCGAGAGCTGAAAAGACCCGACGAGTCGGAGACAATCCGGCCCTGGTTGCAGATCGAACGATGAGGCTCCCCTATGGACACCCTGGACTGGCTGCTCGATTCAGACCCGGCCATCAGCTGGCAGGCGATGCGCGATTTGACGGACACCTCGCCGTCTGCAGTGGCTGCGGAGCGCGCCCGCGTGCCGCACGAAGGGGTAGGCGCAAAAATTCTGGCCTGCCAAGGCGCGGACGGCGCTTGGCACAACGCCGGCAAACCTACCTGGTTGCCGACTCTTTTTACGATGCAACTGCTGCGGGCGACCGGCATCGACCCGGCAGAGCCAGCCGTCGATGCCGCGGTGACATCTCTCAATGCAGGCTTTCGCTGGCACGAGGTACACGGCGGGAAGCCTTTTTTTGAGGGCGAGGTGGAACCGTGCATCAACGGCGGCACGCTCGCACTCGGTGCCTATTTCGGGCGCCCCTCCAAAGACCTCATCCGCCGGCTCGTCAACGAACAGCTGGAAGATGGCGGTTGGAACTGCGACGCCCCGAAGAGCGTGCGCTCGTCATATCACACAACCATCTGCGTCCTGGAGGGACTGCTCGAGTACGAGCGCGCCGTCGGCTCCACGTCGGAGGTCATGGCGGCCAGAAATCGAGCGCACGAATATCTTCTCGAGCGGGCCCTCTTCCGGCGCCGCTCGACGGGTGAAGTGGCGAGTCCGGGCTTTTTGAAGTTTGCCTATCCACCCCGCTACTGCTATGACGTGCTGCGAGCGCTGGACTACTTCCGAGATGCGGGTGTCCAGCCCGATCCACGCATGGCCGACGCGTTGCATGTTGTAGAGCGCATGCAGCAGGAGGACGGCCGCTGGCTCCTCGATGACACTCACCCCGAAGGGCTGGCCTTCTCGTTCGCTGAATCGGTGGGCGAGCCGAGTCGGTGGAATACGCTCCGGGCGTTGCGCGTACTACGTTGGTACCGGGGGCGTCCGTAGCCCATAATAGGCGCAGTTGCCTGATAGGAGCGCGCCTTCAATGCACGATTCCATTGCAACAATCGATCAGGTCAAGAACACTATCATCGACCTGGCCATTCGCTTCGGCCCCCGCTTACTTGCAGCCATTGCGATTCTGATTGCCGGCTTTGTCGTGAGCCGCTGGCTCGCGCGCTGGGTCTTGCGCGGCTTGAGCCACATCGAGCTCGAACCGCCCGTACGCATCCTATTGGGACGGGTCGCATGGCTGCTGTCCATGGCGCTGTTCGTGATCATGGCGTTGCAGAATCTCGGCGTGGAACTGTTGCCGCTGATCGCCGGGCTGGGGGTGGCCGGGGCTGGTCTGGCACTGGCCACGCAGGGGGTTTTGAGCAATGTAGTCGCCGGGCTGTCCATCATCTTTGCCAAGCCTTTCCGCGTCGGCGAATACATTTCCATCGTCGGCGAGGAAGGTACGGTTGAATCCATCACTCTCTTCAACACGACCCTGGGGCACCTCGATCGCTCACGTGTGGTGATTCCAAATCGGAAGATCACCGGTGAAATCCTGCACAACTTCGGACAGATGCGCCAGCTCGATGTGTCGGTCGGCGTCGCCTATGACACGGATATGAGCACAGCGTTGTCACTCATAGATGAGGTGCTACGAAACAACTCGCGCGTGCTGCCCGACCCGGCTCCGGTAGTGCGGCCGGTGCGGTTGGGAGACTATGCGGTTACCATCAGCATCAAACCTTGGGTCCGGGTGCAGGACTACGGCCCTGCATCAGGGGAAGTCACCCGCGCGGTCCTGGAAGTGTTCCGCAACCGCGGTGTCATCATGCCGATCCCACAGCACGAGATCCGCATGATTGGAGGGTGAACGGCGGTTAGCGGCCCGAGATGTTCATCGCATAACGGCACTTGCCGAGATTGCAGCCGATCCGAGCGCTTGGCCTGAGACGGGATTGCCATTCCTGCACCCGCTGCTGGATCGCGGCACGGCGCTCGCCTTGCAGAGAGCGGATATAACGCGCATCGACCCGCACCCACGGCGTGCCATAGCGCCCCATTTCTCTGATTGCGGTCTCGTGATCCACGCCTGCGACCAACACGCGGTAGGCGGCGATCAGCACCCCGGTGCGGTCGAGGCCATCGAGACAGTGGACATAAATGGGCTTGGGCGAGTCCTTGACGATGGCAATGAAGTGCGCCACGTGATCATCCAGCAGCGACCAGTTGATGAGGTGCACGGGCTCGAAATCCGGCACGTGGAAGTACTGCACTTCGTGCGTCCCCGGAGGGGCTCGAGCGCGATCAAACGCAAACCGATCGCTGAGCAACACCTCCACATTCACGACCGTGGCGACGCCATGCTCCATCAGCCAGGTCGCATCGCTGCGGCTGGGACGCTCGCCGCGCCATAAATCGGGCGTCTCCGCGCAAAAATTACGGATCGGCGAGCCAAGATCGCTGTCGCAAGCTCCGTGCGCAGTATGCTTGGCGAAGTAGGCGCAGCCGCTCAGAAGGAGCAGCACTCCCGCGACTGCCAGCCTTCGGCTGCTCGTCGTAAAGTACCCCACCCTTGCCCAATAGCAAGAATGGTGCTGAGCACGGGAGTAACCGAAAGCCTGTTCACGGCTGTTGGGGTGCCACTTTGTCCTGCGTCTTCGTCTGGAAGTCGCTGGCGTCGTGACGCTCGTGCAGCTGGCTCGACGGGTCGCCGTGGGTACGATTGACCATGCGGCCCCGCTGCACGGCGGGCCGCTCGAGGAGCTTATCCGCCCAGCGCTGCACGTGCTTGTAATCCTGGACGCTCAAGAACTCTCCAGCCCCATAGGCCCAACCCTTGACCAACCCACCGTACCAGGGAAAGATGGCGATGTCGGCGATGGTGTAGGCGCTGCCCGCGATGTACTCGGTTTGGGCCAGACGGCGATCGAGCACATCCAGCTGACGCTTCGTCTCCATGGCGAACCGGTCGATCGCGTACTCGATCTTGGTAGGGGCATACGCGTAAAAGTGCCCGAAGCCGCCACCCACATAGGGCGCGCTGCCCATCTGCCAGAAGAGCCATGAAAGACATTCGGCGCGCGGGGCTCTCTCGGCCGGCAGCAATGCCCCGAACTTCTCGGCAAGGTAGACCAGGATCGAGCCCGATTCGAATACCCGGATCGGCGTTGGCTCACTGCGATCGAGCAGCGCCGGAATCTTCGAGTTAGGGTTGACCGCCACGAAACCGGAGCTGAATTGCTCCCCCTCACTGATCCTGATCAGCCATGCATCGTACTGCGCACCTTGCATCCCGAGGGCCAGCAACTCCTCGAGCATGATGGTGACTTTCACCCCGTTGGGGGTTCCTTGTGAATAGAGTTGCAAAGGATGGCGGCCGACGGGCAGCTCTTTCTCATGAGTGGGCCCGGAGATCGGGCGGTTGATATTTGCGAACGTGCCACCGCTAGGCTTATTCCATGTCCACACTCGCGGCGGTACGTACTCGGAAGTTGCGCTCATTTATCACTCCTGGCCTGGTCGCACGATCGTTCAACGTCTACGCATTTTAGGTCCCGGTCGACTGCGGTGGAAGCCGGATGCGATCCTGGCGCCAGGAAGTTAGAATAGCGCGGCTCGTGCGGACCAGGGATGAACGGTATCGATGACCTCGTGGTATATACGGAACGGAAAGCGGACGGACGCCCCAATGCGACTGTTCTGCTTCGCTTACGCGGGCGCCTCGGCCGCGATCTTTCGAGAGTGGATCAACCTGTTGGCGCCGAGCCTGGAAGTAATGGCGGTCGAGTTGCCCGGGCACGGCAGCCGCCGCGACGAAGAGCCCTTCTGTGCGATGGGGCCGCTCATCGATAACCTGGTGCCCGCGCTGCTACCGGAGCTCAACAAGCCGTTTGCAATATTTGGGCATAGCCTGGGGGCGTTGATCGGCTACGAGCTCGCGCGACAGCTATACACGCGGGCGGGTCTCCAACCACGCAGGCTCTTCGTGGCCGGTCACAGCGCCCCGAATTGCAAGAGATCCTCGAAGCTCGTGCACAACCTGCCCGAGGAGGAGTTCATTGCCGAATTGCGTCGCCTGAATGGCACGCCGCCCGATATCCTCGCCAATAGCGAGTTGATGAGTCTCATGCTACCGCTGCTGCGCGCGGACTTTTGCATGAACGAAACCTACCAGCATCGGTCTTCTCCTGTGCTCAGTTGCCCTGTGAGCGCCTATGGCGCAATTGCGGACACCGAAGTGAGCTCGGAGGATATTTCCGCCTGGAGGAGCATCACGAAGGGACCCTTCAGCTCCCTCCTGTTCGAGGGAGATCACTTCTTCATACACGCGGCGACCCCGCTGCTCGTGCGGCAGATCGAACTGGAGCTGACGGCGCACTGATGCCCCGTCGCCGCTCACCATCATCTTGAGCTCAGCAGTGCACGCAGCCTGAGAGGGCGCCACGCGGCGCCCTCTTCCGGTTGGCGAAGCTGGATCAATCGTGATCATCACGATCATAGTGATCATCGCGATCGTCATGCTCCCGTCTCAGCGCATGGTCACTCACGAAGTCGGCAACCCGGCGTCCGAGTACCTCACCAGCATCCTCATCGGAGCGGAAATGAACACCTGCATAGACCCGACTCAACGAAGCCTCTTTCTCGACATCGTCCAAGCTGTCGAAATTACGCGTCACGCCGGGTAGAGATTCCGAAGTGACGGCGAGTTGCAAGTGCTTCGTCTTGAAAAACTCCTCCAGGATGAAAGCCGCAGCAGCACTGATCACGGCATGTGCGCCCGGGTAGGCAGGATCCGTGGGAGAGTTGGTCACCTCCGGTAGCCAGTTCGGATCGACCGCCGTAGCGGGATTACCATCCGTATCAGCAGACCGGATTGCCGTTACCGGACGCCAGAAGTTATAAGTATATTTGGCGTCATAGAAGGCAATTGCGCTATCGGCAAACGTCAGGTTGAGCAGCGCGAACAGACGCGCGCTCTGGGCTGTATTCAACCCTTTCGTCTGCGCGGCGCTCTGTGCAATCTCGTTCCAGTAGTTCTGGATCGCCCCATTCCAGAACTTTCCCGTCACGGCTTGATCTGCAGTAGCAGCCGTGCTTCCGGCGATACCCACAGCTTTCAATTCATTGAAGACGTTCGCATATTCGCGGCTGGCCAATGCCGGTGGCGGTCCGGGCCGAAACTCATTGGCACTGTTCAACACGAACGTGCGGACCTTCGGCCACTGCGTAAACGAAGGTTGCGGCGGAAAGTTGGGCGGCGTGGATTGATAGCGACCGGGTGTGTTGGTGAAAACAAACGCTGGAGGAGTCACTGCCGACCCGTCATCCGCGCGCAGCGCAAGGAGTGCGGCCGCTACAGCGCGACCGACATCCACACCCGCGGCTTTGTCGGCGTCATCGGCGATTCCCGCCAAATCTTGTTCGAGCTGGGTGTCCAACGACGCCTGAAAGGCGGGATAGAGGCTCGTCAGCACATCGTGCGCGGCCTGGTCAGCCGCCGCTTCCTGCGAGGCGTGCCGGGACACACCTTCAATGCGGATTCTGTAGGGTCTATGCTCACCCTCGATCGAGCTCACTGCGTCATAAACCGCGGCATGCAGGATCGCAAAGCTTCGTGTCGGGTGAATCGTTGCCGGCTGCGCCCCTTTTGTTCGGACGATTTTCAGCAAGGTTTGATTCCACTCAATCACCGGGTTGTCGGCGGCACGAGCCGACATCCCGAAGACGAGGGTCAAACTGGCGCACGCAAGCGCGTGCCTGAGCACTGATCGAGACATCTTGTTCCCCTAGGGCCGACCTGTTGGCCCGGCTGTGACCGTCATGGGAAATTGATTCTCGGGGCAGCCGATTTATTCCCCGGGGAACGGCCGGGACGTCCCACTCGGAAATGCCCGCCCCTACGCCCCCGCCTGAGGCGCGCCAGCAAGCGCTGCAGGCAGAGTCGGTGGCGTCGCCGCGCGCAACGCCGCCCGCGAGGTCCTGCGCGATAGACGCGGCTAGTCCTGGGGATCTGCCGCCGTGAAAGCCGAGCAGCAAGGTTTGCCGATGGCGTGCAGCTCCATGATCTCAGCGCGCGTTCCGTCAGGATCGAGCAGGTTGAGCTGCCACTTCGCATCGCGGCCTATTTTCGGACTGTTGGTTTGCCCGGTCAGGCGATCGCCATTCCACAGCAGAGTATAAGCGTCTGCCGCGCTGTGGACGCCCAGGGAGAAGTGGTCCAACACCCCCAGGTTGGCGGCGGTCATGTTCGGGGGTATGCCACGGGTTTCTGGAGTACCCACGATCATGTACTCCAGCCAATCGGTCCCATCCGGCACTTGCTGTGAAACCCAGGTGGGTACATCGTCCTTCATGCCCCCGAACCAGTATGGTTTAAAGCCCAACACGGAGCGAAACAGCCCGTCCTCGCGTGCACGGTCGTGCACGATGAAGCCCACGTGAATAATGTGAGTGGAGAGGGGATTCACCGGGATATCCGGCAAGTGCGTCGGCGCCTGGACGAACTCGATCTTGTTGCCTTCGGGATCGAGTACGTCGAGCCATTCGCTGCCATCGCTGCCGCGCTCCGTGCGTTTCGGCACGGTGATCCGCTTCTCTGCCAGATAGCTGCGCAGTCGTCCCAGGTCTGATGTCGTAAATGCAACGTGATCGAGCCGGTTGATCGAGGCCGGACCGGTTGGCAGCGGGAGGACCTCGACGAACTGCGTGGGGGCGAAGTAGTAGCGAGCCCCCCGGGCGTTCTCAGGGTCGGTTCCTTTCGTCGCGCCCAGGTCATGAACATAGAACTGCTCGCTCCTGACCGGGTCCGCGGCATACAGGGCGATATGGGAGACACCGGTAATCGCCGCTCGTGCGGTACCTGTAACGGACGCTTCGCTCATCGCAGGAAGCCAGTGATAGCTCACAAAGGCCAGGTGAGTCGCATCCCCCCAGCCATACATTGAGAAGCTGCCGCGATTGCCTTGCATTTCGACGACTGGCCGGATCATCCCGTCGCCGAGACTCATCACTTTGAGAGCCGCATCAGTGATGGCGTTTTGATCGCTGTTTGGCGGTTGGCTCAGAAATGCAACCGTCTTGCCGTCGGGCGACACATGCGGGGAAGAGTTGAGATTGCCATCATCGGTAATCTGCTCGGCCGCGGTCCCGTCGGCCTTCATGCGCCAGATCTGCGTCGTTCCTGAGCGTGATGAATCGAAGTAGATCAGCTTGCCGTCTGGAGTGTAGTCGGGCCCGTCGTTGACCGTGTCGCTCGTCAGGCGAGTCTCGGCACCTCCTGTCAACGGAATGGTAAAGATGTCAGCTTTCCCTGCACTCCCGCGGGTAAATGCTATCGTCTGACTGTCAGGGACCCAGGCATGGAAGAAACTCGCGCTTGCGCTATTGGTCACCTTGCGCGGTGAGTCGCCGCCGTCTGCAGGTAGGACGTAGACCTCGTGAGGACCCCCTCTGGTTTCAGCGCAACTGACTGCGAGCCACTTGCCATCCGGTGATAAGCCAAAATTCCCGGAGCAGCCGACGAGCTTGCCGACCGCGATTTCCTGAGGCACACCGCCGGCATCGGGATTGCCCCCCGGCTCGGTAGTCTGATAGGGGATCTTAAGAATCCGACCGTCCTCGTGAACGTAGATGCTCTTGCGATCGGGAGCCCAGTTCGGCGACTGGAGACGGCCGGGGACAGTCCGGATCAGCAGCGCGCGACGAAACTGGTCCTGGATGCTGATGGTCTGGAGTGTACCGTACTGGATCAGTCTGGTATCGGGCATCACAGGCGGCGGCTGCAATGTCACATGCGAGAATTCGATCTTGTCGGTCGTGTCCACGTCGTGGGAAACGGCGCCGAGACCTACATAGAAAGGCTCTTTGAGATGCAACTTGATCGAGGCCCCGAGCGGGTGCAGCGGCTCACCCTTGGCCGCGACGAATAGTGTGAAGACATCGCCGCGCTTCTCGAGCCGCACCGTCCTGACCGCGGTGGTGTTGATCTCGATGTCCTCGGTGTTCGCGCCCCGCTCGCGCCGATATTGGAGCGCTGTCAGACCCGAGCCATGTACACCGACATCTACATAGATGCCGCCGGCGTCGAGCGTCTGGCGGAACATCAGAAGTGCCTTGCGGTGTGGATTCGGCTCGTGATTGTAGGTATGAGGGGGGAAAGCGACATCGGCGGTCAGAGCCAGATCACCGACCGCCTTTTTCCACACATAGTGGAAATCATCGACGCGGTACCATGTATTGGCTCCGGCTGAGGTCAGCGCATACGTCCCTTTCGCCGGATCGTACTTACCGGTCCCGGCCGGGACGACGCTGCCGATGTCGGATTGCCCGTCGAAGAGTCCCAACGTCGAGGCGGGCTCCTGTCCGCTAGACACGCCGCACAGGATACAACCCGCTACGACCGAAACGATTCCTGCTCCCGGACGCACTGCCATGGCACCCCCCTCGCATGATAGCGGTACCATAGCGCGGCGGCACTTTGCTTAGCAACGACAATTGCGCGCCGGCCGATTTCTCGCCCCGGCGCGCAAGGTGTTTCGCGCGGAGCTCAGCGTGCCGCCAATTGGCCCCTGACGGCGCTTGGCTGGGCCCCATTCCCGCCCGCAACCTGCGCGGCAATCGCTGACACCCCCACCGTCGCCGTCGCCGTCGTCATGTGGGTCACATGTGCGCGTGGCGCATTCTTACCCATCAGACTATCGAGTAGCGCCTGCGAGAAGGACCAGTAGTTCAAGTCCGCGACCAACTTCAGCGGGCCCGAAACGCCCTTCGGCAGGTCGATCATGTAGGTGACCTCCCCATACCCGTGTGGGTTGATGCGCGTATCACTCAGAATGCGGTCCGCCTCGAGGACGTTGAGATCCACGACTTTGCCGTTGTGGTCACCCAATTCCACCTTGAACGTCTTGGCACCCGGCTCGGTCCGGCCATTCTTGATGGCGCCCAGCCGGTAGATCTGGGTGTTGTGCGCATCCATTACCTTGAAGTCGAGCCACATCTCACGGCCTTCCGGGAACCCAGTTGGCAACTTATGACCCGCCCCGATGTTTGTTACCCGTACTTGCACCTGATTCGTGCGCGTCGCGCTCAGCTCTGTTGGAGCCAGGATTTCCACCTTGGCGCACGCCTTCAACATCTCCTCCGCTTGCTTCGAGTGCATGTCGCTACCCAGAAGCTGCGTCACCAGCGCGTTTGCGCCTACAAAGTAGTGCGAGTAAACGTGCTCACGCTCTTTGCCGATCGGGCTGGCGCGCCCCCGAGCGGGCTTCATGTGGCAATCCTGGCACTGGACGCCTTGGCCGGCATACGAGCTGTCGCGCCATTCGGTGTAGGTCCGCTCGACCGGAACTCTATTGAACGGGTGAGTGACGTCATGGCAGTCCGCGCAGAACTCGGACTGGGTATGGAGTTGCGAGTAGGCCGTGTCGTGGATGGGCGACACGGCATCCTTGTAGGGCCCGAACTTCAGCGGGCGGCCATGTAACTGCGGAGTCAGAACATACGAGCCGTTGCCATAGCCACTGATTTTCGAAACGTTGTGACAGACCTCGCAATGCACGCCTTGGGTGGCAGCTTCACTCATATTCTTGCCGGCGGGCGTGGCCTCTCGCGTCACGACGCCAACCGGCGTGTGACAGCCCATGCAGAAGTTATCGATCTTGCCGTGGCTGGCCTGGCTCATCATGCTCAAGGCCGACCGGTACACCGGATCGGTCCAGGCATTGGAATGCATCGATCCCTTCCATTGGGTGTAGAGATCCATGTGACACCCGCTGCACAGCGTGGTGGAGTCGAACTGTGCTGGCGTGACGACGCGGCCGTCGGTACTCGCCCTGGACGGATAGAATGGGTCCCGTCCTTGCACAGCAATTCCCGGATCGAGGTTCGCGGTGTTGTCGGGTTGGGCCACGGGCCCGAATCCCGGGTCGGCGCTCGCGCCGGTGCTCGCGGCCAGCAACGCCAACATGGCCACCCGAACCGTCAATCTGGAGATTCTGATCATCATCACCTCCCTGTGATGTTTGTGGAACTGCATCGCAAAGCGTTTCCGAAGCCTAGATGCATCGCGGCCCACCTGGCGATGGATCATTGGATCCGGAGCTTGCGATAAGCGGTGCTCCCGCGTGAATTCGCGGCGCACGGGAACGCGTATAGGAGCTTTCTCGAGTTGGAATCCGACTAACGTCCACCGCTCATGATAGGCGTTCCCAAAGCCCGGCATGCATCACTGCCAGTGCCGCAGCAGACGTTCATCCAACTGTCATTTAACGCTCCTGCAAATGCACGGAGTCCGCCGGAATCATGATGGTCGGGGAATCATCCGCATCGAGCGGCGGTATTTCCATGGTCTGCGCCGCCACTTCGGCACCGCGCTGAAACGGTTGTTGTGAGTAAAGACGGTGGAATGCGGCGGGTGCGTCGAGCGGCTCGCTGAAATGGAACCCCTGTCCGTATTCGCATCCCATCGCCTGCAGCGCGGTAGCGGCGGCTTCGGACTCCACGATCTCGGCAATTGCAGTGAGCCTCAGGCTGCGTGCCATTTGCACCATGGCAGCGGTAAGGCCGGTCGCCGCCTGATCGGGTCCCGTACGGTTGACCAGCGGCCGATCGATCTTGACGAAATCGAACGGAAACAACTGCAGATGACTCAAAGAGGAGTACCCGGTCCCGAAATCGTCGAGCATCAGCTGGAAGCCCAGGCCGTGGAGCCTGTCCAGGGTTTCACGCGCGACCGCAACGTTGCTGATGAGCGCTGCTTCCGTCAGCTCAAACTTCAGCACGGAGGTCGGCAGGCCCAGCTCCCTGACACAATTACTGACGTACTCACCCAACCCGGGGTCGCGCAAAGTGGTGGGTGATAGGTTGATGCTGATGAAGAACGGCTGGTCGGCGGGCAACCGCCGCCGCCAATCGAGCGCCAGACGCGACACGCGTAGAATGACCCACCTGGCGATCGGTCCCATCAACCCCGCGTCTTCGGCGATCCCCAGAAACTTCTCCGGAGTCAGGACTCCTTCGATCGGATGGTACCAGCGCAACAGAGCTTCGGCGCCGATCATCTTCCGGGTCTGCAACTCCACGATGGGTTGAAACAGCAGCTGCAGCTCGTGCTTCTGCAAGGCAATGTGCAGGTCGGCTTCCAGGCTGACCAGAGTGGCCGCCTGGCCCGCCATGTTGGGCGCATAAACGACGATCTTGTGTCCCTCCTGGCGCGCAGCGAAATTGAGCGCCAGGTCGGCCTCACGCATGACGTCCTCGACCCGTTGCTGCCCCGACTCGGCGAAAGTGATACCGACCGTGGCCGAGACCAGCACTCGCTGGCGGCGCAACTCGAATGGAGTTTGCAACCTCCGTTGTAGTTGCGAGGCCAGCTCCAGCACCGCCTCGGTCGCCGGCGCCTCGGGTAACAGGAGAGCGAACTGATCCTCGCTCCAACGCGCCAACACTCCCCCGAATGC
>Ga0105240_10007356_pt1 | contig 16021 bp, 9 predicted proteins | sample KBSC54metaG_FD_80426 | JGI IMG/M metagenome (GOLD analysis project Ga0105240, IMG submission 80426) | Corn rhizosphere microbial communities from Kellogg Biological Station, Michigan, USA - KBS C5-4 metaG | ecosystem: Host-associated > Plants > Roots > Rhizosphere > Soil | place: Michigan, USA... | reverse complement strand
CATGGACGAATATGGCTATGTATACGCAACAATACCGGCAAATGTTAACAAGGCTGTTCCCGTAATCTGTTTTTGCTCGCACATGGACACCGCTCCCGACTGCAGCGGTACAGGTGTAAAGTCGATAGTGCACAAAAAATATAGCGGCGAAGACCTCATTTTGCCCGATGACACATCGCAAATAATAAAGCTAACAGAACATCCTGATTTAAAAAACCAGTTGGGTAATGACATAATTACTGCCAGTGGTACTACCCTTTTGGGCGCCGATAACAAAGCCGGTGTAGCCGAAATTATGGATGCCTGTTACCAGTTAATTAATCACCCTGAAATAAAGCACGGCACTATCCGCATATTATTTACACCCGATGAGGAGATTGGTCGCGGGGTTGATAAGGCTGATATTAACAAGCTTGGCGCCTATGCCGGCTATACCATGGATGGCGAAAGCGCCGGTAATATGGAGAACGAAACCTTCAGTGCCGATGGCGCGAAGCTGGTGATAAATGGCGTAAGCTCGCACCCCGGCTTTGCAAAGGGCAAAATGGAAAGCGCCATAAAAATTGCCGGGCAAATAGTTGCTGCACTGCCTTACGATCTATCACCGGAGGGAACTGAAAACAAACAGGGCTTTGTGCATCCTGTAGCCATTGAAGGCCACGTGGAAACGGCAAGCATTGATTTCATCATCCGTGATTTTGAGGATGATAAACTGGCGGAACATGCTAACGTAATCCGGCAAATTGCCGATAAGATATTAAAAAACTTCCTTGGCTCAGCCTATACGCTTGATGTAAAACCCCAGTACCGCAACATGAAAAGCGTACTGGACAAGCACCCGCAGATTGTTGAATACGGCATGGAAGCTATGAAACGCGCCGGGCTCGACGCTAAACTTTGCAGCATTCGCGGCGGTACGGATGGTTCACGCCTGTCGTTCATGGGCTTGCCCTGCCCCAATATTTTTGCCGGCGAGCACGCTTTTCACAGTAAGCACGAATGGGTATCTGTACAGGATATGCAAAAAGCAGTCGACACCATTTTGCACTTATGCATGGTGTGGGAAGAGAAAAGTTGATTTGAAGATTTGATGATGTGGTAATTTGAAGATGTTTAGCTGCAGGTGTTTAGTAAACGCTCGTGCCAACACTTATTTCACATTATAACTCAATATGGTTTCCTTGTCATAAATCGAGCCCGAAATGCCGGTATCCGATTCTATCATGCCAACGCCTTTGGCCAGGTAGAAATCATAAACCGAATAGCTCATAAAACCGGAACCTAAATCATACTGAAGATCGACCTGGGTATGCATTACATTGGTGAAAGTTTTGCCGTTAACAACCCAGCTTATGCCTTTTTCTTTAATCGTATTTATCATTTGCGCAGGGAACCCATTAACGTAACCATCGGCGGTAGGACTGGTAGTCCAGCTGTATCCTGCCGCCTTAGTGTCATTGCCCAAATGTATTTCTATGTCAATCCCATAATTGGGAATGGTTTGAAGTATTGCAAAATCATGATTAGCTGTGTAAAAATAACCTAAGGTGTTCCCCTTTACGGTCGACGAACTGGTTGCTTCGTAATAGCTTTTGCCATTAAACGTTTTTGTGTTCCCCGTCATTTTTATTACTGTCGAACTTGTGGCACGGGCAATTTCTTCTTTATAAGTCCATGTGCTGCCTGCCGTAACCGGGAAATAGCTATCGGATGTTGAAGTACCGTCGCCAGGCTTGGGGTCATTTTTTGAAGATATACAGCCTGAAGCAAAAAATGCAGCAACGGCGATAAGGAAAAGGAAATGTTTCATGGTATAAATATATTAAATCCCCGATAATTTCCTTTGGCTTAATTTTATTTCAAAATGGCGACACGATATGTTTTTACCGGTAACCCGATAAAGTATCATCAGGTATTAAAATGATACAAAAACACCACCTCGCCGGTATACGCCGGCTTTTTCTCGCCGTCAATCTCCATGGTTACGCCAATGGTTGCTTTGGTAATACCACGCAAATTTACTATAGCCACAAGTTTAGCGTGCAGCCGCACCTGGCTGTCGACTTTTACCGGTTGGGCAAAGCGAATATTTTCGATGCTGTAGTTTATCTGCATCTTAAGATTTTGCACATCTGCAATCTGGTGCCAGAAGTAAGGCAGCAATGATACCGTTAGGTAACCATGCGCAATAGTGGCTTTAAAAGGGCCTTCATTTTCAGCCCGCACCGGGTCGGTATGGATCCACTGATGGTCGATGGTTGCATCGGCAAACTTGTTTATCTGTTCCTGGGTTATGGTGTGCCAGCCTGAAATGCCAATCTCCTTACCGAGGTAGGCTTCAAATTCGGGGTGGTTTCTTATAACTATCATTGGGTAACGCTTTAGAGTGATGAATAATTGGATTGTAAAAATAGTAAACTGCGGGAGATTGCGAAATGTTTATGGGGTTGTTAATAATATTCCGGGGCGGAATGCGTTGTGCTGCCGATAATTAACCAGTTAATAAAGACTGAAGATAAAGAAGTATAAAGTCCGGGACAAGGGGTTATTGAGAATCATTGTCCCGGACTTCGTTTTTATAACAATTTACCATATTAGGAAATCAATTTTCTTATCAATATTTTTGATTTGCGAATTAAACCTTTGCGCGTTTTTTTTGTCTAATGGAAAAAGCGCTTTTAATTTAAAGGAGCCGATACTTAAAACCGGAAATTTCTGTTAATAAGATTATAATAAAAATATGAAAACGTTATTTAAATATGCATCAGGGTTGTTTTTAACCGGGATGCTTTCTGTGTTGATGGTTGCCCCGGCCAGTGCGCAGCGTGGTGCAAGCCATGGTGGCGGTGGCGTTCGTATAAGTGGCGGTGGCAGCATGGGCGGCAGCTTCAGGGGTAGCAACTTAGGTATTGCACGCCCGGCTACCGGTGTGGGAGTTCGCGGCAGTAATGGCAGTTTTGCAAATGTGAGGCCAAATTCGGCGGCGGTGGGTTACAGGGGGCGCACAGGCAATGAGCTTGGCGGCTCAACCGGGTATCACAGCGGTGCATTTTACCGCGCAGGCTACGGGTATTATGGTTATCCGCACATCGGTTTTTACCTTGGTTATTTACCTTATGGCTATTACCCTTTTTATTGGGGTTCATCGTTATATTATTATTATGGAGGCGTATTTTACAGCCCTTATGATAACGGCGGCTACCAGGTTACCGAGCCACCCGTTGGCGCCGGAGTACCCGACCTGCCCGAAGATGCCCAGCCGATAAAAATTGACGGCGTACAGTTTTACGAACTGGATGGCGTGTATTACAAAGAAACAGTTGACGACAAAGGCAAGAAAATATACGTAGTGGCCGGTAAAGATGGCGTGCTGAATACAAACGACAGCGCTACCGACCCTAACGCAAACATAGCCGCACCACGCATAGGCGACGTTGTGAACCAATTGCCCGATGACTGCCGCAAGGTATCGTTAAATGGTAAAAAATATTTTGTATCCCCTAACAATATCTACTACGAAAAAGTAACTGGTCCGGATGGTAATACTGCTTACCGGATTGCCAGCCTGCCCGCCAACGACGGCAAGGATATTTAATTGCCGATACGAAAATAGTTTTATGGAAAGGCCCCTATTGATCGGGGCCTTTTTTATTTAATATGGCCCGTAAATATTATATAGTGTACCAAATATTGGGCAGGTATTGCCTGCACCGCTAATTGTTTAATATTCATAGCTCAATACAGGTCGAAATATTTCCTCTTGGTAATTAATATTATATCAAACGAAATAAGATTTCAAATGTTCAAGTCATTGCCTTTTGGCATCCGCTTTGTATAATTGCATTTATACATTTCAGTAAAATATGAAAACTCTAAAATTTAAGGTGGCTACGCTTGGTGTAGCTTTAGCATTAGCCGGTACGTTAGGAACTAGCTGTAACTCGTTAACAAAAACACAAAAAGGGGCAGCCATTGGCGTTGCCGGGGGCGGCGTATTAGGCGCATTGGTTGGCAAAGCGGCCGGTAATACTGCGCTGGGTGCAATAGTAGGCGGTGCTGTAGGCGGCACCGCAGGCGCTTTAATTGGCCACAAAATGGATAAGCAGGCTGCCGAAATAAAACAAACCGTTCCCGGCGCAACTGTTACCCGCGCAGGCGAAGGTATAATTGTTAATTTTAGCTCGGGTATTTTGTTTGATACCGACAAGGCCGACGTAAAGCCTGCCGCACAAACAAACCTGCAAAAACTGGCAGCATCGCTGCAAAGCAATCCCGAAACAAACATTCTTATAGTTGGACATACCGACAACACAGGCTCGGATGCGCATAATATGGAACTTTCTATACAGCGTGCCCAGGCTGTAAAATCGGTAATTACAGCTAACAACATCAACGGCTCAAGGCTTACCGTACAGGGCAAGGGCGAAACCGAGCCAATTGGCGATAACACCACCGTTGACGGCCGCGCGCAAAACCGCCGCGTTGAAATTGTTATTGTAGCAAACGATAACATGAAATCAAGCGCCAAAGCAACAGGACAGTAAGAAAGAATCAAGAGCCAGGAATCAAGATAAAAAGATAGACCCTGCCCGGTGTGGCGGGGTTTGTTGTGTTATAATTTAAATATTGAACGAAATGGCACCGATTATTGCCCTAATATAACGTTGTGTTTAAGGAGGGTAAAGGCCTGACAGAAAAGCGGGCCGGGGAGTCTGGCCTGCAGCGCGGAAGCTTTTTTCTGTCTTGATTTTTTTGGTCCTTTTTGTATCAAGACAAAAGGACTAGCCCCCGCGGCAATTGAGCGGGGTGAACATTAGGTTGATGTGCAAATTTCAATTCGAAGCTACCCGAAGAGTCCGGCATAACCCCCATTTTAACCAACAAAAAAGCCGCTCCATTCAGAAGCGGCTTTCCCATTAAAAGTATAACCTGCAATAAAATTACACGGTCATAATATCTTTTTCCTTAGCGTCCGACAGTTGGTCGACTTTTACAATAAAGCTATCGGTAAGTTTTTGAATTTCGGCTTCGCCGGTCTTCATTTCGTCTTCTGAAACGCCTTCGGTTTTAAGTTTCCTTATTTTCTCGTTGGCATCCTTGCGGATGTTGCGGATGGCAATTTTACCGGTTTCGGCTTCTGCTTTGGCTTTCTTCACCAGGTCGCGGCGACGCTCTTCAGTAAGGGGGGGGACATTTATGCGGATGATAACACCGTCGTTTTGCGGGTTAACGCCAAGGTTGGCTTCCATAATAGCTTTTTCTATCGGGCCCAGCAGCGACTTTTCCCAGGGCTGCACCACAATGGTACGCGCATCGGGGGTGTTAACGCTGCCTACCTGTTTCAACGGGGTCGGACTGCCGTAATAATCAACCACAATATCATCGAGCATGGAAGGACTGGCCTTGCCGGCGCGTATTTTTAGTAATTCGCCGTCGCAGTGTTCAATGGCTTTTTCCATGTGGGCGCGGGCGTCGGTAACTTGTTTTTTAATGAGTTCGCTCATTGCTTTGCTGATTTTGGTGACAAAAATAATAAAAAGATTGGTAAGTCCGAAAGTGGGTAAGTCCGAATTCCGGAAGATTGCTTGGGTCTGGTGCCAGGTGAAAGTTCCCTGGTTATGGCGCTACCGCCAGGCGTTCCATTTTTCCACACGGAACACTTGGAACGCAGTGGAATATTCTCATTATCAATGGTGTATAGTATTGAAAAAAGTTTGCAGTTTTTAACGAACTTGATTTGGGTTTATAGTTAGTTATCACACGCAGTCGGTAGAAATTGAAACCTGCTCCTGTTAAAATTTATTTCCTTGTGATTTATAAACCAGGTTTTCCCCAAATAATTTTCGATGGCACCAAATCCAAGTATTAATTTGTTATTTTTCTTTAATAAAGCAATCGGGTTCCTGTAAACGGTTGTTTTGGCGCCATCGGTAAAAATGTAGTCGGCAAATAAAGTATCCTTTTTGAAATGTCCTATAATTTCGCCGTGATAAAAGTCTTTTTCCAGGGCATCGGGTTCAGGTTCTGCATATTTTATAACTAACCTGCCCTTGATTTTACCATTCGGCAAAGTTTTAAATTTCAAAAAAGCGCTGTCTTTCTGATAAATGGCTGTGAAACATTGCTCCCTATTTTCGATTCGTTTATAGTTGTCACCATTACGAGGTGCATCCTTTTTTGTGCCGTGATTACAACTGGACAAAAACATGGAACCAAAGAAAAGTAACCCGTAAATTTCATTTTTCATCTTTAAATTGATTTTGGCTATAAATATTTTGTTACGCCACCACCCATGTCATTTCGAGGTACGAGGAGAAATCTTGTACATCCGCTAAGCATGCGGATAAACAAGGCGGACAAGATTTCTCACTATCGTTCGAAATGACAAAGCGGGAAAGCTATAAACTTCCCTTTTTACCAATGACATAATAACCCAATGACTAATGACCAATCCCCATCCTCCCCCCTTCCGAATGCGCATTAAACTCCGGCGCATACATGCTCTGTATGCTGGTTATCCCGGTTGAAAAATTGCCGGGCTGCGCTACCCGCAGCTGGTATTCAAACACGTAGTTGCCTTTGTTCAAATAGCTGACAAAAAAATTGGTAGCTACATCTTTAGTTACCTGGTAATAATACAGACCGTCCTGGTATTTGTAGGTGGAAAGTGTTTCAACAGGTTCGGTGCCGGCGGGGCGTAGATCTTTTAGCTGCACGTATTCAAAATCACGGTCGGCTTTCAGGTTGATCACAACCTTCAGCAAGTCTCCGGTTTTGGGTTGATGCGTGGCATCGACGGCAACCAGCACTGCCCCGGCATCCGTTTGCTTTTGAATGTAATATTTGCGTTCCAATTGGACGTTTGTTTGTGCCGATGTTATTTTATCCAAATTTTCCAGGTACTGCCAATGGATGGCGCCCCAGGTGGTGTTGGTGCTACCATTTTGTATTTCAATTTTGCCCAGTGCAGGTTTCACCTGTTCATCAGCCCAGTTGGTTTTCAGGTAACCGGTACCGGCATCCCCTTTAATATCAGGTTTCAATTCATCCAATGGTTTGCCGTTTAGTTTTATGGTTGAGGTGCCGGTAGTGGCTAAAATATCATCCCCTTTTAGCAACAGCGCATAACAGGCCGCAGCGGTTGCAGTGGTGGTTTTCCAGTTATTGGTTTGCTTGTTGCGCAACAGCCATATCTTCATTTCGTCGACCGCCTTAATGTTGTTACCTACTTCAGTGAATAATTCGATCAGCAGGCTTTGTGTTTCCACGGGTGCTTCGTACCAAAAATAGCCGCGCTTGTTTTTGGTCCAGTACATGCCCATTTCGTCGCTTTGCTGCGCGGTTTCCAGTAGCGATTTTTCTATCTGTTGGGTTATCGCCGGCTTTTTGTAACGCTGCATGGTCAGGGCAATCATGCCCTGCTCATAAACGTTTTGTGTTGTCCATTGGCTTGCGGCGCGGCTCAGGTAACTGGTCAATAACTTTTGAATGGCGTCATCCATCAGGCTATTTGGAAAATAGCTGCGGGTAAACCAGGCTTGTATCTCTATATCATTTATCGGCCGGGTGGCGTAATCCTTATCTTTCTTTAGCTTCTTATCGTCGTTAATTAGCTGCCGCTCCATATAATTAAGCGCATTCGGTACAATTGCATCAAGGCCATCGCTAACAATGTTTAAATGGCGCAGTTCGCCAATGCCCTGCAAAAAGTGCTGGGTTATAAACCTGTCCGATCGGTCGCCTCCAAACCAGGGGAAACCGCCATCGGGCAATTGTTTCTTTTGCAGCTTATCTAAATTCATCCGCAGCTCGTCGCTCATTTTGTTTAAGTCGAATAGCAGGGCAATCCGTTTCTTTTGATCGCTTTCGCTCACGGCATCCTGCAGCCAGGGTGTTTCTTCAATTAAAGTAGCTTTCAGCTCCTGGTTTTTTTCGAGGTTTGATAACAACGCCGTACTGCTGCCCGCCTTCCATTGGTCGAACACCCGCTTAATGGCAGGCAGCCGGTTGACTAAACTGGTGGCGAGGCTATTGGCATAATAACGGCTAAAAGTTTGCTCGGCGCATTCGTAAGGAAACTCCATCATATACGGCAGGGCCTGCACCGCGTACCATGCCGGGTTTTGGGTATACTCCAGCGTTAGCGTTTTGTTTTGCAGGGTTTTGCTGCTTTGGTTTACCAGCTTATCAAAAGTAAAGCTGCGGGTTTGCCCGGTGCGTACCATCATCGGCATCGATTCGGTTACCAATGTACGGTTAGGCAGCACCGGCAGTGTGTTTTCCTCGCCATCGGTAAACTGGCCGGCATCGGCGGTAAGGCGGTAGGTTAAGGCATCCAATCCTGCCGGGATCACCAGGTTAAAAGTAATAGCCTTATTGGTACTGGCGGCAACTTCAAAGGCTTGTTCGCCATCTGCCTTGTTTGCAAGCAGGTTTACCGGCTGCATGTTCAGCGCATTAAACAGTTGCATTTTTACTGTGCCTTTTAAGGTTTTGTCGGTTAAGTTAGCCAGTCTTGCCGATACCGCCACTGTATCGCCCTCGCGCAAAAAGCGGGGCATATTGGCGCTGATGCTCAGTTGTTTTTGGGTGATGACTTCATTCTCCACGTACCCGGTTTGCAGATCTTTATTATGTGCAAAACCGCGGAACTTCCAGCGGGTAAGCGCTTCGGGAATGGTGAAATCAATCAGTATCTGTCCTTTTTCGTCAGTATGCAGCTGGGGGTAAAAGAAGGCGGTTTCGTTAAAGTTTTTGCGGGGGATGATGGGGTTGGAGACTGAGGCCCTAAAAAGCATTTCTGCATCACTTTTCGTTAGTGATTTTAGCGCTTTTCTATCGGCGCTACTGTAAAGTTCGTCGTAAGCCATAGCTTTCTTTGCAGTATCCGCTAACCTTGCGGGAGCGAACATCGCTCTGCTTACCACAGGTGCCGCATCTGCCACTACAACATCGGCATTTTTATCTCCTTTTAATGATTTTACCCCCGGGTCGGCCATTTTTAATTCTTCAACAGTTCCCCATTTTTTCATTCGTAACATTTGTACGGTAATATATGCAGCGGCTTTGGTTTTAATTTCCCTCTTTGGAAAAGGTGGCGAACTAAAAACAAGTATTCCGTTCATCGGCACTTTAATTTTAAAATACCCTTTTGAGTTTGAATGCGTGCTTATCCCCGTATTTTTTATGCTGATTTTTACGCCCGGCAAAACATGGCCATCCAACAATGTTTTGCCGCTTACATCATACCCGCCCTTAATTAAAGCTGCGTTTTTAAAATATTCAGCCGCCAGTTTATTATCGGCTTTTAGGTTTGCCAGGTATTCTTTTACCCGCTCAAGATAGGTATCATAGCCGTCATTATCTCCGCCATAATAGTCGTAGCCAAACAAATTCAGCTTCTCGTACGACAGGTCGTCGGGCATACGCAGTGTTACATCCTGGCCCCCGTTGGTATTTACTTCCGATTCGCGGGCGAAGGCCTCATCAACCCAAATGTAATAATCGGGAGTATATGGCGTGCTGTTGCTGTAATCCGTGCGCCAGTATTGTGCCTGGGCAATATCATCCAGCGATGCATCGTACAAGGTAGCTAACATCTCGGCAGTGTTTTTTTCATCGGCACCGGTTATTTGCAGCTTCCATTGTTCTTTTTCGCCGGGCTGCAGCTTATTCCGGTAGGTGATGAAACGCACATCGAGCTTTTTAACCGTGTCGCTTACTTTTACCTGGTTATAAAAGCGATACATCCGGTTGTCATTCACGGTTAAAAACTGCACCGCAAAAGTATTTCTCGCGGTAGACGGGACATCAACCTTCACCGTTTGCTGAAACGGCCCGCTCAACAAAATCCATTTCGACGACAATAGCTGCGGACCGTCATAACTTTCCATCAGTACATGTGATGGTCTGTCCATACCAATTAAATATTCAACCTCGGCGCCGGGCTTTACATAAGTTGTAAGCGGCATGCCATCGTCGGTTTTTAGGGCCGGGATTGTTTTGGGCAATACTTGTATAAACTGTTTTAAATATGATGTATCGCCTTTTTCGGTACGGGCATTGATAACAATTTTATATATCCCTGCAGGCTGTTGTTTCAGGATGCTTAAATCCAGCATACCTGCGGTACTGTCGGCAGTAATTTTTGCCTCGCTTATTTTATCCAATACAGGCATTTTATACGGGTCGTCGTCGTCCCTCCAAACGTACGCCGGGAATGCCGTCTTAAATTCATCAACTGTTAAAACAAATTGATCAGCCGCTTGCCAAACGCGTTTTTTAATATACTGCTGCGGCTGTTTTATATTGTAAATTTTTACTGTAAGCGTTCCCTTTTGCGTCTGTCCGTTTGCATTGTTAAGTTTTATGGGGATGATGGCATTATCGTTAACTGCCAGTTTTTGGGGGATAGTAGCTGTAATGGTAAAAGGAAACTTACTAACCGTTACCGATGTAGCTGCCGTCTGCGTTTCGCCCGAAGCATCGGTAACGTCAGCGGTTATGGGATAGTTAATATCGCCCAGGGATGTCTTGGCAGAATCAGCTTCCGTTTTAAACGTAATTTCAAATTCGCCCCGGTCGTTTGTTGTTATCGTATCTGTTTTAACCTCCCCGTTTCTTTCCCAGACCGACCCGAGACTAGGCCGCTTTAAAAAAACTTCGTCGTAAACACGCACAAGCCGATGTGTGATATGATAAGCCACCTTAGCATTCGATATGCCATAACCCGAAAATGCCATAACCCTTCCTTTCACTTTTACCGAATCGCCAAACCGGTAAGTTGCAATAACCGGCAAAAACGTAACCTGGAAAGTCGGCCGCTTATACTCCTCAACCCGCAGATATGCCCGGCCCTTCAAAGTCCCTATTGAAACATTGCCCGCAGCAATGCTTTGCGGAATGATAAACGAACCCTGCACCGAGCCGAATTCGTTGGTTTTTAAACTGAGCTCGCCTATAATTTTATCGTTCATATCGCGCAGTTTTATGTCCTCGTTTTCGCCCGGCATTATGGCGTTTTTTCCATCGATAGTGCTTATCGCCAATCCCTTAAAATAAACGGTTTGGCCGGGGCGGTAAAGCTGCCTGTCGGTAAAAAATATGGTGTTAACCTGGTTGCCACTGTTGTAACCATAGTTAGTCTCTGGTACCCTAAATTCGTCCCTGTCATCGCTGTAAGTATCATTTTTATACGACAAGGTAATATGGTATTGCTCGCTTTTTTTTACGTCAAAAGTAAATTTACCATCAGCATCCGAAAGCCCGGTTAAAACCGTCTTTATTACTTCTTTGTACTTTCTGTAATCGGTGATCGATAAGTTGACCTTCACGCCCGCCAATGGCGCGCCGCTATCCCGGTCGACAATCCGCAGCTCGGTTTTGCCACCGGGGTTCCCCCTGGTGGTGTACGACAGTTGGGTAATCTTAAAGCCGGTTATTGCCACCATCCGGTCGTTGGCTGCGTTTGCATCATTCACAAAGACAATATAATCGCCAACAGGCAAGGCGTCTATTTTAAACTCTACGCTATGCTTACGGTAATCCTTTGTCCCTGGTAGTGCCAGTTGTTGTTCCTGCACCGGGTGCATTTGCCGCAATTCCTTTAATACATTAGCGTTGGGCAACACCTGGGTAACGTTGGTCCAGTTCCTTTTACCGCCCAGCTTTTTTACCTGCGCGGCCGTTAGTTGATATACGGTGAGTTTGGTCTCGGTTACATTGGTGTAGCTTATCAAACCCAATAGCGGCTTGCCGGGCACGTTTACATTCTCAACCGTTGCTGAAAGCTCTTTGTCTTCAATTTCAGCAACCATGCTTGCCGCAGCTTTTCCGCCGTGACTTTTAGGGTACAGTGTCGCTGCCTTTTTTAAATAGCTATGGGCAGTGGTTAGGTCATCCTTATCTTTATAGTAAGTCCCAATCAATACCAATGCCTCTGCACTAACGGGGCTTGCTGAAAAATTATCAGCTACCTGCCGCAAAGCCTTTATGTATAACGAGTCCTTACCCGTAACACTGCTTTGGGCAAATAACACGTCAAGCCGTTTGATATCGATATCCGCCAGTGCTTCGCGGTTGTTTTTTTCGAGATGGAATAGCGTGGCCTGCTGCAAATATTTGATGCCGTTATAAAGAGTTGAGGCTGTGTCGGTAGTTTTAATGTCCAAACCAGCAAAGGTGCGGCTGTCACTAAAAAAGCGCGGGTCGTTCAATGTAAAAGGCAGCCGGGGTTTATTAATGGCCGCCTCGTCCGAAAGGTAAAAATCAAAAGCACGGTGCACCAGCAAATCGTATAAAGTTGGCCGCAGGTAACGGGTTTCTTTATCGCCTTCCAAAACACCATCAAGCACGCTTACCGAAGTGTTTTGTTCCTTTACCGCGTCATTCAGCGAAAGGGCATACATGCGGCCGGTTTCGCTAATTATGGTTTGAATGTCCCAGTTGCGGAAATCTGCATCCTGACCTGCCAGCTTGGTGCGCTGGCCAAAACGGTAGCGGTTATCCTTATAATACTCCCAGTACATTTGCGCCAGCAGCGATTGCAGTACCGGCTTAACCGGGAAATCAGCTTTGTCGATATCCGATTTTAAACGTGTAATAATGGCAACCAGCGCATTCTCTTCGAGGTACGATTGGAAAGTCATGCGGTATATCACCGCCCTTACCTGCTGCGCCGTGTTGTTATCTGCACGCGCCAGGGCGTCCAGCTTGTCAACTTCTTTTAGTGCCGATTTTGGCAGCCCGATGTTTGCCAGCGAATCGATCCGCAAGCCGAGCTTTGCATATTTGTCTTGTGCATTGCTTATGGTAAAGCACAGTAACAAGCTTGCTCCCAGCAGGCACTTAACGATTTTTGTAAAGGATAAGGACATTGGCCAAAGGTTTATTTGGTGAATTTAAGCAATAAACGACATAGATGCAATATTGTTGCATAATATAAATATTTTATTTATTATATGATGCAGGGTGGAGGGAATTTCCATAAATAAATAGGATTTTTCACTCGTTGTTATTTCTCTATGGCGTTTAAGAACGCTTCGCCGTTTTTCAGATTTAGGGATTTTAGATGCATTGCGCTGGTCAGCCAGTTATCCGAAAATACCCCATCGCGGACTAACAGAACAGCCGTTAGTTACAGCTTAAAAACAATCGTTAAGGACATAGATGCGTTACTTAAGACTTACAACTTTAGACTTTTTTCCATCCCCTCCAGCTTCCTTATACTCTTATAACAAATATACAGCGGCATTATCCCAAACACCCCGAAGCAGCAATCTATCAGCCGCCAGTAAACAGGAATATGTCGGATAGGCCCTGCGATAAAAGCCAGCGGCAATACCATTACGCAGGCTATCATGCCAAATTGTATTACCCAGATGTTTTTTACCGGGTCACGCAGGGGGCCGATGAAGGTGGTGGCAATAACAATGTGGCCAAATGCCAGCCAGTCGGTACCATAAGCCAGCCAGGGGTAGCGGACGTTGGTATCGTGCACGGCGTTGAAAATGGTTGTTATCCAGCGCGCCATAAAATCCGGGAAGACGGACGAATGGTTAACCATAAAAGCCAGCTCGGTTTCTATCGGGAAGGCGGTAACACCGCTCAATACCAGGCCAATAATAAATATCCAAACCCAAATGCGGATGCGTTTTCGTAATTGCTGCTCGTTCATGGCTGCATAATTAATTTAGGCTAAATGTCATGATTAACAGCGATTATTTCAGCCGCTTATATAAAGATAGAATCAATATAAATTATCATTTTCCCATTTCTAAAATCCACATGCGCATTGCCGGGATTGTGAATTTTCCGGAGCTATTTAATTCCTCCCCGGTTAAAACGTTTTTAGCTTTTGCATAGCCCGATGTGCGTTCAGCATATTTTGTAAAGTCGATGCTATGCTCCTTTGTATCTGTATTCATAATACATAGAATAGTTTGCTGCTTATCGTACCGCGAATAAACGTATAACCCGTCAACCGGCACATACTGCATCATTTTCCCGGTTTTTAATGCCGATGATGTTTTTCGGAAACTACCCAGTTTTTTTACCAGTTCTTGAACCGACAGTTCATCAGCAGTGAGTCCCTTGCCGGTGAAAGCATTCTTTTTATCGCCTGCCCAGCCGCCGGGGAAATCAGCACGCACAAAGCCGTCGGGATTGGTGAAGCCTTTTAACAGCACCTCCGAGCCGTAATACAGTTGGGGTATGCCACGGCAGGTAAGCAACCATTCATAGCCCATTTTTTGCTTTTCCACGTCCTCGCCTACCACCGAAAAAAAACGGGGCTCATCATGGTTATCAAGCAGCAGCACGTTGCGCATCGGGTTTTTGTTCAAAAAATCGCTGCTTAGGGTGTAGTACATTTTATTTACCCCATCTGTCCAGCCGAAGGGCTGCGTTAGCGCAGGGATGATGCCAAAATACAGGCATTGAAAATCAACCGAGCCCTGAAGATTGCTTTTAAAAGGCGTAGTTAAATTATTCTGATTAAAATATGCCTGGTTAGCCACGCCAAACACCCGCGTCTCGCCAAACAGCGTGATTTTTGGAAATTCATCCATTACGGCCTGGTTACAGCGGTTGGCAAAGTCGGGGTCGTTATAGGTGTAGGTATCAATCCTTACGCCGTCAATCCCAAATTTTTGGATGTACCAAATCATATTTTGTATCATATAGTTCGCCATAAAGGGCTTGCCCTGGTTTACATCCGGCATTTGCGCGGTAAACCAGCCATCGGTCATTTTCTTCCGGTCCGATGGCGCGGCATAAGGGTCAAATAGCGTTTGTTCGCGATAACTTGTTTGTGTAAACGTTGTCCAGCGGTGCATCCAATCTGGCGCGGGCGGGTCCTGCTCTAAAAAATGATACAAGCCGGTGTGGTTGTACACGGCATCCAATATCAGCTTCATCCCGTTTTTGTGCAGGGTATCACTCAGTTTTTTATAAAGGGCGGCATCGCCATAACGCGGGTCAATTTTATAATGATTAGTAATTGCATAGCCGTGCTCGGTACGGTCGGGCATATCATTTTCAACAATGGGAGTTAGCCATAAGGTGGTTACGCCAAGGCTTTTAAAATAGTCAATGTGATTTAATATCCCCTTTAAATCGCCGCCATGCCGTAAATACATCGAGTCGCGGTTTAATGATTGGTCGCGCATGCCGGGTACACGATCGTTGGTGGTATCGCCATTGCTAAAACGGTCGGCGAGCATCAGGTCGATAAAATCAGCCGAGGTTACACCTTGTGCATAGGTGCTGCCATTGCCCACAGGCCGGGGCAACAGGGGCCATTTTATGATGTGTGATTTGCTGGTGTTTTTAAACTCAATGTTTACCGTTCCTGGCTTTGCGGCGGCGCTTATCAAAATATCAATAGCCGTGTATTTTTTATTGGGAAAACTATGCACCTTCAACAGCTTTATGCCGGGATAATTTAACACAACATCCTGGCCGGTAAACTCAGCAACATCGCTTCGAACCAGGAGCTGCACTTTGTTCAGCTTCATGCCGGTCCACCAATTGGTGGGGTAAACTTCAACATGCTGCGCATTAATTTTAAAAAGGCTAAGGAACAATAGCACGAGTAAAAACAGGGTCTTTTTCATGATTTATTTTTTCTGGACGGATAAACTTGCAGCCAATGTAGCAGCCGCCAAAGCCTAAAAAAAATTATTATGCAAACAACAGGTTTATGATTACGAACAACCAGGCGGTCGAAAATTAGGATGCAGCGCAGCTTATAATTTTGTTACTTTTAACACATGTTAAGTTTGCCTGCAAACCGTAAGTGGCTAAAATTATACCTGTTTTACTGGGCGGGATATTTGATGATATTTTCCGCCATACAGGGTTTGCCATCAAACGATTTCGGGACCGCCTTTACCAATGAGCTGATAAGCCTTGCCCCCAAAGTAATTTTTGTCGCCCTGGTAACCGAGTGGCTGATGGGCGACTTGTTTAACAAAAAAGCTGTGCGGTTTGCATTACTTTACGTGTTGTTATTAGTAGTGTT
>Ga0105240_10007355_pt1 | contig 16021 bp, 8 predicted proteins | sample KBSC54metaG_FD_80426 | JGI IMG/M metagenome (GOLD analysis project Ga0105240, IMG submission 80426) | Corn rhizosphere microbial communities from Kellogg Biological Station, Michigan, USA - KBS C5-4 metaG | ecosystem: Host-associated > Plants > Roots > Rhizosphere > Soil | place: Michigan, USA... | reverse complement strand
CCTCGAGGAGCCTGATCGAACGGTGCGGAAGGAAACCTGGGAGCTGGTCACCCAACGCCGGTTGGCTGAGGCGGAGAAGTTCGATGAGATATTCGATCAGTTGGTCCGGTTACGCCATCAAATTGCCCGGAACGCCGGCTTTGACAATTACCGCGACTATGCTTTCCGCAGGCTGGGCCGGTTTGATTATACTCCGGCGGATTGCCTGAACTTCCACGAATCTGTCGAGCAGGAGGTGATGCCCGTGCTGCGGCAACTGCAGCAGAAACGTCGTCAACAATTGGGCTTGGATCGCTTACGGCCTTGGGATCTATCCGTCGACCCGTTGAGCCGTCCCCCGTTGCGTCCGTTCGAGGAGGTCGCGCAAATGCTGGAGCGGACCCAGCGGATTTTCGAGCACCTTGACCCTGATCTGGCGGACGGGTTTCAGCAGATGCAAACGTTGCGCCTGCTGGATCTGGCCAATCGCAAGGGAAAAGCCCCAGGCGGTTACCAATCCACCCTGGCCGAGGCCCGCGTGCCGTTCATCTTCATGAACGCCGTGGGGGTGCAGCGGGATGTGGACACCATCCTGCACGAGTCCGGCCACGCCTTTCACGCCCTGGCGACCCGCCAGGAGGATTTGTATCCCTATCGCGGCGCCCCCATCGAGTTTTGTGAAGTCGCCTCGATGAGCATGGAACTCCTGGGCAACGAATTCCTCGAGGAGTTCTATTCCAACCCCGAGGCGAACCGCGCGCGCCGGGTGCACCTCGAAGGGATCGTGGCGATTCTCCCGTGGATCGCGACGGTGGACGCATTTCAACATTGGGTGTACACGCACCCGGATCACCGGCGCGAGGAACGGACGGCTGCCTGGCTCGAAATCATGAATCGCTTCGGCGGTGAGGTGGATTGGAGCGGCTACGAAGCCGCGCGGGGCGCGCTTTGGCATCGGCAGCTGCATATTTTCATTCATGCCTTTTACTACATCGAATACGGCATCGCTCAATTGGGCGCGTTGCAGGTGTGGGCCAACTCCAGGCGCGATCGTGCTCAGGCCCTGGCCTCCTATAAGCATGCCCTGGGCTTGGGCGGCTCACGCCCTTTGCCCGAATTATTCCACGCGGCCGGTTGCCGGTTCGACTTCAGCCGTCCCACCATCGCTCCACTCATCAGTCTGATCCATCGGGAGCTCGATCGACTGCCCGTGAATTGAGGGTTTCGGAGCTTGAACTCGCGAACTCATGAGGGTCTTGATTACCGGCGCGACAGGGTTCGTAGGCCGGGAGATCGTTCGCCAGGCGCATGCGGCCGGTCACCGGCTGCGCATTCTTGTTCGTAACCCTCAGGCTCAGGCGCTCGAGGAACTCAGGCTCATTTATCGCCCGGAGGTGCACGCCGGCGATCTGCTCGAACCCGGTTCGCTGGAAAAAGCGCTCGATGGAATCGATGCCGTGGTCCACCTGGTGGGGATCATTAGCGAGGTGGGGAACAACACGTTCGAGAATGCTCACCACCGTGCCACGCAGAACCTGGTCTCGGAAGCTCGGCGGGCCAAGGTGAACCGGTTTGTCCACATGAGCGCGCTGGGAACGCGGCCGGACGCTGTTTCGAGGTACCATCAAACGAAATGGCAGGCTGAGGAAGCCATCCGCGCGAGCGGTTTGTCCTTCACCATCTTCCGACCGTCCCTCATTTACGGGCCAGAAGACCATTTTGTAAATCTGTTCGCCCGTTTGGCCCGATCCTCCCCCGTGCTCCCAGTGATGGGGCCCGGCCGGGCGCGGTTCCAACCCATCGCAGTTGACGTCGTCGCCACCGCCTTCGTGCGAGCCCTCAATGAGCCCAAATCCATCGCCCACACTTTTGATCTCTGCGGGCCCGAGGCCCTGACGTTTCCGGAGATCCTGGACCAAATCCTATCGGTGACAGGCTATAAGCGATTGAAGGTGCGCGTACCGCAGGTTCTCGCCCGGGTTCAAGCCCGCTTTCTGGAAAGCTTCTTCCAAAATGTCCTCAAAAAGGCCCCGCCGCTAAACCGAGACCAGCTCGTAATGCTTCAGGAGGACAACGTAGGGCAGGGGAGACCGGCGGACGAATTATTCGGACTGAAGCACCAAGCCTTCCGAGACGGGATAGCGAAATATCTTAGCACATCGTAGTGGACGTACGAAGACGCACCGGGAGGTGGAGGACCTGCTGGAGTCCTGGGCGACGGCATGGACTTCAAAGTAATCCTTCATGTTTGGCACGCCGCCCGTCGCGAACCCGAGCTCTGAAGCGGCCAACCGCCCGAACCCGAGCGGAGTTTGCCCAACAATGCGTGCAGCCGCGCCGGGCCACAGGCTTGGCGAACGGTGTTTGTGCTATCGCCGGTTGGTAATAACGACGCCCTTAGTCGTTAAGGCAATTAAGGCGCAAAACGGAAAAATCAGGCATTAACTCACGTCACACCTCGATGCCGTACGCCTTAATCTTATTATAAAGCGTCTGCCGCCCGATACCCAGGCGTTTGGCGGTTTCGAGTTTGTTGCCGCCGGTTTCCTTGAGCATCTGAACGATAGCGTTGCGCTCCACGCCTTCCAATAAAGTGAAATTCGTGTCGGGGGCTTCTTCCCCTTGGCTCCGCACTTTGGTGACCGAGAGGTCGCTGCCGTCCACGGCGTCGCCCTCGCAGAGGAGCACCGCTCGTTGCACTTCATTCTGGAGTTGGCGCACGTTGCCGGGCCAATCGAAATTGGTTAACCGCTCGCTGGCCGAGGGCGTGAATCCAGTAATCAACCGGTTCGCCTGCGAGGCGAAGCGCTTCAAAAACGCATTCGCTAACGGCAAAATATCCTCCCGGCGCTCGCGTAATGGCGGCAAATACACCGAGATGGCGCTAATCCGGTAAAATAGGTCCTCCCGCAGTTTTCCATCCTTGATGGCTTCCTCGGGCTTGCGATTGGTCGCGGCGACAATTCGGCAGTTGGTTTTATAGGCCGTCTTGCCACCGACGGGCCGAACTTCCTGGTCCTGCAAAACGCGTAGCAGCTTGCTTTGTGTATCCACCGGCATCTCCGAAATCTCATCCAGGAACAAGGTTCCGCCTTCCGCCTGGCGAAACAGGCCTTCACGGTCGCTATGAGCGCCGGTGAACGCCCCTTTCACTGACCCGAAGAGCTCGCTCTCGATCAGCTCGCGAGGGAGCGCGGCGCAGTTGATCTTGATAATGCGTCCTTTGCTCCGGGGGGAAAAAGCATGCACCAGGTCCGAGATGACCTCTTTGCCGGTGCCGCTTTCACCCGTGATGAGGACCGTGACATCGCTCGGCGCGATCCTTTCGACAGTCCGCACTACGTCCCGCATCGCCGCGCTCTGGAACACCGGTGAGACCGTGCCACTGATGGTTTCCAGGGCGCGCCGGAGCGCGCTGGCTTCCTCGTTCTGGCGCTTGTGCTCCACGGCATTCTTGAGATCCGCGAGCAGTTTGTCGCGGTCGAACTGGTCGCCCTTGCGGAGGAAATTGAAAGCGCCTCGTTTGGTGGCCTCGACGGCCCACGGCAGGGCCTGGTCGTCGCTCGGCGCACCCGTCAGTATGATGACCTCGGTCTCAGGCCAGCGTTTCTTAATGATGGGAAGTAAATCGACGAGGCCGTTGGCATCTGGCAGCTTGACGTCGAGCAGCACCACGTCTGGCTGTTCTTGCGAGAGGGTCTTCTGCAGCGCGGCGGCGCTGTCGGCTTCGACGACTTGGTAGTCGTCCTGGAGGTGGAGCCTCAGCAACTCGCGGTAGCCGGCTTCATCCTCGATGATCAGAATTTTACCCTTCATAAGCTATATTAGCGATTCGATGCGCAGGCGCGGGTGAAAACGCGAAAAATCGTCCCATGTTCACGATACCGGTCCATGAGCCGTTCCGGGTGAAACTGCACGCTTAAAAGCATTGGCAGCCAACGAGATCCACCAGGCTTGAGTTCCAGGCCTTCGACAACGCCATCTTCACCAACTGCGGCGACCTGCAACGGCTCCGCCACCTGGCCAACCGCCTGGTGGTGCGTGCTGTTAACGCCGAGCTTCTGCTTACCGGTTATCTTGGCCAGTATTGAACCCGGTGTCAATCGCACTTGATGCACGATTTCGTGCTTCTTATCCGTCCGACGATGGTTCAAGGCGCTCGGTACCTGGGTCGGGATGTCGGCAATCAGCGTGCCGCCCAGCGCCACGTTCAGGATCTGGTGCCCTCGGCAAATCGCCAGCAACGGCTTGCGCTGGCGGAAAACCTCATCGATCAGGAGCAGTTCACGATAGTCCCGCCGGCCGCCATCCGGGGTAATATCCACGGTGGCGAGGGCCTTTTTTGGCAGGCCATTGGCATACAGCCGCGGATCCACGTCATCTCCACCTGTCAAAAGGACCCCGTCTGCCCGGCGGACGCACTCGGCCACGATTTCCTTGGAAGTTGTCGCGGGCATGGTTAGAGGCAAACCGCCGGCAGCCAGCACAGCTTCCTCATATTTGCTGGAGGAGCTAATTGAGAGATCCCCGAATTCCTTCCCTTTGCTTTCGATATCCGGCGAAATCAGGATGAGAGGGCGCGGTTTCATGGGTTTGATTGAAGGGTAGGGCAACGTCGGGCGGCTTAGAAGAGCTAAAGAGCACCCGGAAACCGTTCGCGAATGCGTTTCTTGACCCGGTCTTCCTCCTCGGGCCGGATGCGCCGGCGGTTGATGAGCCGTTGGATTGCATCCAGCAGTTCGAGCCAGTCTTCCAGTGGCGGATCTTCTATCGGCTGCCAACAGTCATACCGCTTTTCTCGCCTAAAGAACAACCAATCACGGCCGACGTGCCGGGCGTTCACCTGGAGATTCTCTCCTTCCGGCGTCACTCGTTTCCAGCTTATCTCCGCCTTTGGCATACTCTTGATTCAACCGACACGCGATGAAGACTTCGAGTCCGAGGCTTTCTCCTGATTTGGCCCGTGGAACTTCATGGCAGTTCAACGCTCGCTACCGCCATCGCCGCAATGCCTTCTTCCCGACCGATGAACCCCAGGAGTTCGTTGGTGGTCGCTTTAATCCCAATCCGCTCGGGATTAAGCTCCAGCGCCTCGGCAAGGTTCAATTTCATCGCCTTGAGGTGCGGAAAGATTTTGGGCGCCTGGGCAATCACCGTGGAATCCACGTTGACGATCTTACCCCCGCGCACGGTCACCAGGCGGGAGGCTTCGTGCAAGAACACGCGGCTGGCTGCCCCCTTCCACCGCGGATCGGTATTTGGAAAGAAATGCCCGATATCCGCCTCGCCCAGGGCTCCGAGGATCGCGTCGCAGATCGCATGCATCAGCACGTCGGCATCCGAATGCCCGTCCAATCCTTTGACGTGTGGAATATCCACCCCGCCCAGGATCAGCTTTCGTCCCTCAACCAAAGCATGGACATCGTACCCTATTCCTACGCGAACCATGGCGGGGACTATACGTGGTCGGGGGGTGAATTTCCATGAGTTTCGCGTCGGCAGGTTTGCTTGACCAAAGCGGCGAAAATTGGTATGAGCTCGGTGTAGTCTCGGTTGCCCGCATCAATCAGAAGTGCCGCCGATGCTCGCCCTGAACACGTCATGAAGATCTCCTCCCCTTTCGCTCCCTATCTACTCTCCCTCGTGCTGGTCAGTTCTGCGTCCGCCCAAGTCATTATCAGTGAGTTCATGGCGGATAACAAACACACGCTCGCCGATGAAGACGCTCAGTATTCAGATTGGATCGAGCTGTTCAACAGCGGCACGACGACCACCAGCCTGGCGGGATGGTCGCTGACGGATGATCCCACCCGACAAGTACGCTGGAGCTTTCCCGCCACCAATCTGCCCCCCAAAGGATTCCTGGTCGTGTTCGCCTCGGGAAAAAACCGGGCAGTTCCCGGGAAACCGTTGCATACGGACTTCAGCCTGAAGGCAAGTGGTGAGTATCTCGCCTTGCTCATGCCGGACGCGAGTATAGCCACTGAATTCGCGCCGGCCTTTCCTCCGCAATATCCCGACGTCTCCTTTGGGTTAGCCCAGGACGTGACCACCAACACCCTCGTGTCCACCGGCGTGGCCGCAGAGATCCGGGTTCCGACCGACGGAACGCTCGGCACAGCCTGGACCCAGCCGGGGTTCAATGATTCGGGTTGGATCAGCGGCTCCACCGGGATTGGTTATGAGACCGCGGTTTCAGGGTTCGCTGTCTATAATTATGTGGCGAACGTTGGGACGTGCAGCCTCCCCGCCGCTCAAGCGGTGATCACCAACCCTTCGCAGCAGTTGGCCGTGTATTCCGAAAACACGTCCGTGATCAATTACCTGAACAGCGGCAGTTCGGGCAATTATGGCAACGACACTACTTTTCCTGGGCTCAACTTGGGAGTGGATCAGGATAATTTTGTGGTGGAGGCAACCGCCACAATTTCCATACCTGCGGCCGGGAACTGGACCTTTGGGGTGAATAGCGACGACGGCTTCATTCTGACCATCGGCGGCTTTGCGGTCTCCTACCCCGATCCTCGGGGACCGGGGGATACACTCCAAACCTTCAACTTTCCCGCGGCTGGTGATTACCCCTTGGATCTGGTCTTCTACGAATGCGGCGGGGGCTCCGAGGTGGAGCTGTATGCGGCTCAAGGCAGCTTCGGGGTGTGGAATGCGAGCGACTTCCACCTGGTCGGCGATGTGGCCAACGGTGGGCTGGTCGTGAGATCCCAAGCCGTGTCCGGCGGCGGTTCCACGAGCTATAAGCCGCTGATCGCAACGGATCTGCAGGCGCAAATGAACGGCATCAACAGCTCTGCGTTCCTGCGCGTTCCTTTCAATATTGCGGATCCGGCTTTGTTCCAGTCTTTGACGCTGCGCATGAAGTATGATGACGGCTTTGTCGCCTATGTGAATGGGCAGTTGGTCGCCAGCCGAAACGCACCTGCGGCCCCGCAGTGGAACTCAGCGGCTACGGCCGCTCATCCGAACTTTGCGGCGCTGCAGTTCGAGGACATCAACATCTCGGAGCATTTAAACGCGCTGCAGGCCGGGGCCAATGTGCTCGCCATCCAAGGCTTGAACCAAAGTGCCCAGGACACTGATTTCCTTATCGTTCCCGCATTGGTTGAGTATCGTGCGAACGGGACCACGAATAAGTATTTTGCCACCCCGACGCCGGGCAACCTGAACAACAGCGGGTTCATCGCGTTTGTCGGGGACACCAAGTTCAGCGTTAATCGTGGCTTCTTCGACGTTCCCTTCAGCCTCTCCATTACCTCGAGCACAGCCAGTGCAACGGTGATTTATACCACGAACGGCTCCCTGCCGTCGCCGACCAACGGGCTGGTTTTCACCTCCCCCATCCCCATCATCCGAACCACGGTCATTCGGGCGGCGGCCTTTCAGGATGGCTTCCAGCCTTCTGATGTGGATACAGAAACGTACATTTTTGTGAGCGATGTAATTCGCCAGTCGCCGACGGGCCAGTCGCCGCCTGGCTGGCCCGCGAGTTGGGGCGCTAACGTGGTGGATTACGGCATGGATCCGGACGTGGTTAATAACGCGGCTTATAGCGGCGAAATGACCAATGACCTCAAATCCATCCCTTCGTACTCCATCACCACCGAACTGCCGAACCTGTTTGACCCCGCCACCGGTATTTACGCGAATCCTGGAAATGACGGACTGGCTTGGGAGAGGCCCGCTTCCATCGAATTGATTTATCCCGACGGCCAGGCTGGATTCCATATCAATGGGGGCATTCGAATCCGTGGTGGCTACAGCCGGAGCACGGGCAACCCCAAGCACGCCTTCCGCCTCTTCTTCCGCCAGGCCTATGGGACCGCAAAGCTGAACTACCCGGCCTTTGCGAACCAGGGAGGAGCGGACAGCTTTGACGGATTCGACCTGCGCACCTTCGAGAATTATTCCTGGAGTTTCGAGGGCGATTATCGGTTTATCGCTCTCCGTGATCAGTTTTCCAGGGATACCCAACTCGCTCAAGGGCGCCCCGCCGAGCGCGGTGACTTCTACCATCTCTACATCAACGGCCAATACTGGGGGCTGTTCGACACGGACGAACGCCCGGAGGCGTCGTACGGGGAAACCTATTTCGGAGGCAACAAGGAAGACTATGACGTGGTGAAAGTGGATACCGGGGCGGGTTACACCATTTTCGCTACCGACGGCAATATGGACGCTTGGACGCGCCTGTGGATGGCCGCGACCAATGGGTTCGCGTCGGACGCGAGCTACTTCAAAATCCAAGGGCTCAACGTGGATGGCACCCCCAACCCAGCCTACGAGAACTTGCTGGATGTGGATGATCTCGTCGATTATATGCTGGTCATCTTCCTCACCGGCAACATCGACGCTCCGATTTCCGCATTCATAGGCAATACGAACCCCAACAACATGTACGCCGTCCGGAACCGCACCGGCCTCTATGGCGGCTTTCGTTTCTTTGCCCATGACTCGGAACATACCCTCCTCCACGAATCTTCCCTGGGGAATAATGACGAACTGCACCGGGACCGCACGGGGCCTTTCCCGGCAGGTGATCCCGTCCAGCAAGGCCCTGCCACAGCCCTGGCTTGCAGCAATCCGCAGTACTTTTTCACCCGCTTGGCCGCAAATACCGAGTTCCGGATACGACTGGCCGACGCGATTCAGAAGGAGTTCTTCAATGGCGGCGTCCTGACCACCGAGGCTTGCCGCGCTCGTTTCCTCACCCGCAGCAACGAAATTTACCGGGCCATCGCCGCCGAATCAGCGCGCTGGGGCGATTCCAAACGGGCGACGCCGCTCACGCGCAATGTGGAGTGGGCGACGGAGATGAACCGCGTCTATGGCGATTATTTCGGCCAACGCCCGGGCATCGTACTGGGTCAGTTTCGCGCCAAAGGGTGGTTTCCAACAGTGGCAGCCCCGTCGCTCAACCAGTTTGGCGGCAACGTCACCAACGGCTTTGCGCTCTCCCTTAGCGCTCCACTCGGGATCATTTATTATACGCTGGATGGGAGCGACCCGCGCCTTCGTGGGGGCGGCGTGAGCGGAACGATCTACAGCGGTCCGTTGACGCTCAACACCAGCGTTCACCTCAAAGCCCGCGCGCTCAATGGTGTCACCTGGAGCCCTCTGACGGAAGCCACTTTCTATATCATTCAGAATTTTACCGATCTTCTCCTCACGGAGATGATGTATCACCCGCCGGGAACGACTAACCTGAGCGGGGATGAGTTCGAGTTTGTCGAGCTAAAGAACGTTACCTCGAAGAACCTGGAGCTGAGCGGCCTTCAGTTTACCAACGGCATCAGCTATACATTCCCAGTGGGCAGTTTTGTTGCCCCGGGCCATTTTGTGGTCCTGGTCAGCAATCCTGCCGCATTCACCAACCGCTATCCCGCCGTGCCCTTCGATGGTGTTTTCACGGGCAAACTCTCCAACAGCGGCGAGACCCTCACCTTAGTGCATCCGGACGGTGTTCCTATTCTTTCCGTGGCCTATGGCACCCGCTCGCCGTGGCCTTCCACTCCCGATGGAACCGGGTTTTCCCTGGTGCCGGCCAATCCTAATTTAAACCCCGACCCGGCGAACCCGGTTAACTGGCGGGCCAGCTCCGTCATCGGCGGTTCTCCAGGAGCGGATGATCCTCCGCTGAACCTGGCGCGCATCCTGGTGAATGAGGCTCTTACCCACACAGACCTGCCGCAACTCGATTCCATCGAGTTGTTCAATCCTGGTCCAACCAATGTCGACATTGGTAACTGGTACCTGACAGATCAACGAACGGTGCCCCAAAAATTCCGCATCCGCGCCGGCACCATGGTTCCGGCCAACGGTTTCAAAGTGTTCACGGAAAACGACTGGAATGCCGATCCGCAGTCCAGCAACAGTTTCCGGCTCGATTCGCATGGTGAAGAGGTTTACCTCTACTCGGCCGATACGAACGGAAATCTGACGGGCTACAGCGATGGATTCACCTTCGGCGCGGCTCAGAACGGCGTGAGCTTTGGCCGGTATGTGACAAGTACGGGCGAGGCCCAGTACCCTGCTCAGATCGTGAACACGCTCGGGGCGATTAACGCCGGCCCGCGCGTGGGCCCGTTGGTGATAAACGAGATCCATTATCACCCGCCGGCCGGAGGAGATGAATTCGTCGAACTGAAGAGCATGACCAACGGCGTGCTGAATCTTTATAATTCAGGTTACCCGTCCAACACCTGGCGCCTGAGCGGCGTGGGGTTCAGCTTCCCCCCCAATATTCAGGTCGCTCCGGGCAGCCTTGTGTTACTGGTAGCCACCGACCCGGTCACTTTTCGAACCAAATACGCTGTGCCCGGCTCGGTGCCGATCTATGGGCCTTACACTGGAAAGCTGCAGGGCGGCGGGGAGATTCTCGCCCTGCAATCCCCCGATAACTCGGATTTGGATACCAACACCGGCGCCCTCTTCGTTCCGTACATCGATGTGGATGTAGTGCATTACAACGACAAAACCCCGTGGCCGACCAACGCCGATGGTTTGGGCGCCTCCCTCGAGCGTTTGAACCCGGCTGCCTATGGCAACGATCCGATCAACTGGAGGGCGAGCCTGGGCGGCCCCTCGCCTGGATTGGAGAATAATGGTAATCGCAGCCCAGTCGTCAATGCGGGTCCCGACCAATCGTTGGAGGTGGCGTCTGTCCCGGTCGCCGTTTCTTTGGCTGGTTCAACCGTGGACGACGGGCTTCCCAACCCTCCGGGAACCTTGAGTATTTCCTGGAGGCAAGTAAGCGGTCCGGGCCAGGTCTGGTTCAGCGATTCTACCCGGACCAATGCCACCGCTTACTTCCCCGGGAGCGGGACCTACGTTCTGCGTTTGAGTGCGGACGACGGCACCCTCCAGGCGACTGACGATGTCACTTTCACCATCCATCACCAGGCAACGACCATTTCTACTAACCTCGTCACCAGAGGATCGACCTGGAAGTACTTGGATAACGGATCGGACCAGGGCAGCGTCTGGAGCGCCCTTGGCTTTAACGATTCAGCATGGAAGTCGGGAACCGCCCCGCTTGGCTACGGGGATGCCAACGGACAGCTGCCTGCCACCGTCGTGAGTTACGGCCCTGACCTGAATAATAAGTTCATTACCACCTATTTCCGCCAGTCGTTCCCAGTCGCCAGCGCGACGGTGGTCACGGCTTTGCAGGTCAACGTTCAGCGAGACGATGGGGTAGTGGTTTTCCTGAATGGCAAGGGCATTTTCACCAACAATATGCCGGCCCCGCCATATAACTACCTGACGATGGCTCCCGTCGCCGTGGGTGGAACGGACGAAACCACCTTTTACCCGCAGGCCGTGGACCCGTCCCTGCTCGTGGCCGGCAACAACGTCCTGGCTGCAGAGATCCACCAGTCCAGTGGTATCAGCAGCGATATTATTTTCGACCTCGAACTTTCCGCCGATGGCACCGCGCCCAACCAGGCACCCACCGTGGGCGCGGGTGCGGACCAGTCCATCATTCTGCCCGCCACCGCCCTTCTGAACGGAAATGCCACCGACGATGGCCTGCCTCTCTCCCCAGGATTGCTCAGTGTTTCCTGGACGAAAGTCAGTGGCCCAGGTTCGGTCGTGTTTTCCGCTCCGACTCTACCGTCCACCACCGCCAGCTTTTCTCTCGCCGGCGTTTATACCCTGCGACTGACCGCCAATGATGGGGCGCTGTCCGCGAGCGACGACCTCAAGGCCACCGTAACCGATTCAACCTCTCCGCCGCTCCAGATCCAATCTGTCCAGATTTCTGGAGCTAATTCGCCCGTTTTGCACTTCTCCTTTATGGCCGTTCAGGCGAAGACCTACACCGTGCAGTATCTCGATGCTTTTGGCTCGGGGCAGTGGCTAAAGCTCTATGACATCCCAGCGCAGGCGTTGACGCAAACCGTTGAAGTCACCGACCCGGTCACTTCCCGCCAGCGTTTCTACCGTATCGTTTCCCCGCAACAGCCGTAACCGACAACCATCCGCATCAGGGGTGTTTTTCAGATCTCAAAAGGGTCAGCGCGCCGGGTTTTCTGCGCCGACAACCCTAATGAAACCTTTGACATCGGCGGGCCTTTGGTCCAATTTCCAGCGTCTTGCTCGAGACAGGCCGGTTTGGTCGTCTTTTGTAAGTCCCTAATATTCAAATGGGTAAGGCGCTGATCATAGCCGAGAAACCTTCCGTTGCCACCGATATTGCCCGGGCCATCGGCGGGTTCAAGAAGCATGAGGAATACTACGAAAGTGACCAGTATGTCCTTTCCTCAGCCGTTGGTCATTTGCTGGAACTGGTGGTGCCGGAAGGCGTTGAACCAGCCAAGGGCAAATGGTCCTTCGCACATTTGCCGGTCATCCCGCCGCATTTCGATCTGCAGCCGATCGAGAGAACGCAAGCGCGGCTGCGCAGCCTGATAAAGTTGCTCAAGCGAAAAGACATCGACCTGCTCATCAATGCCTGCGACGCAGGGCGGGAAGGGGAGTTAATCTTCCGCAACATCGTTAAATTTTCCAAGTCGCATCAGCCCGTCAAGCGGCTTTGGCTCCAGTCCATGACCCCGGCCGCCATCCGTGATGGCTTTTCGCAATTGCGTGAGGACCACGACATGATCCCCCTCGCGGACGCCGCGGTCAGTCGTTCGGAGGCGGACTGGCTCGTGGGAATCAACGGGACGCGGGCCATGACCGCGTTCAATTCCAAGTCCGGCGGCTTTTTCAAGACCACCGTGGGTCGCGTGCAGACGCCTACCCTGGCAATCGTGGTCGAGCGTGAACACAAAATCAGGAACTTCATTCCGCGTGATTACTGGGAGGTCATCGGCACCTTTTTGGCCGGCGCGGGGGAGTACCCGGGCAAGTGGTTTGACGAAAAATTCGTTCGCCCCGAAAAGGATGGGGACCCGGATGTTAAGCCCGAACGGTTATGGGACCGTGCGCGTGCGGAGGCTATCCGCGAAAAATGCCTGGGAAAGCCAGGTGTGGTTACCGAGGAGAGCAAGCCCAGCACACAACTCTCGCCGCTGCTCTACGACCTAACGAGCCTCCAACGCGAGGCCAACAGCCGGTTTGGCTTCAGCGCTTCCGGGACCCTCAAACTGGCCCAGACGCTATACGAGCGCCACAAGGTCCTGACCTATCCGCGTACCGACTCGCGCGCGTTGCCGGAAGATTACCTGGCCTCGGTTCGGAACACGCTGGGCATGTTAGGCGACACCGCCTATCGCCAATTTGCCCAGACCATTCTCACGAACGAATGGGTCCGGCCCAACAAACGCATTTTCAACAATGCGAAGGTTTCTGACCACTTCGCCATTATACCCACCACCGAAGCTCCCAAGGGGCTGAGCGAGGCGGAGCAGAAGCTTTACGACATGGTCACCAAGCGGTTTCTGGCGGTGTTTTATCCAGCCGCAGAGTTTCTGGAGACGACGCGGATCACCCGGGTTGAAAGCGAACCTTTCAAGACGAGCGGCAAGGTGCTGGTCAACCCCGGATGGATGGTCGTGTATGGCCGCGAAGCTCAGGGCGAAGACACCCCTACGCTCGTTCCCGTCCAGGCGAATGAGCAGGTATCGACGACTGGGATCGAGGTTAAGCAAAGCCAGACCAAGCCGCCACCGCGGTTCACGGAAGGCACCCTGCTGAGCGCAATGGAAGGCGCCGGCAAGTTGGTGGAAGACGAGGAACTGCGGGAGGCCATGAGCGAGAAAGGCCTCGGTACCCCGGCCACGCGGGCGGCGACCATCGAGGGTCTCATTTCCGAGCAGTATTTGCTGCGCCAGGGCAAGGACCTCCAGGCGACGGCCAAAGCGTTTTCGCTGATGGAGCTGCTCAACGGGCTCGGCATTCCCGAACTAACCAAACCGGAACTCACCGGCGATTGGGAATTTCAGTTGCGACAGGTACAGCGCCGGCAAAAAAGCCGCGCTGAGTTTATGACGGGCATCGCCGAGATCACCCGCCACATCGTCGATCGCGCAAAAAAATTCGAGCTCGACACTATCCCGGGCGACTTCGGCGTGCTGCAGCAGCCTTGTCCCAAGTGCGGTGGCGAGGTCCACGAACGCTATAAAGCGTTCCAGTGCATCAAATGTGATTTTTCGATTTGGAAGATCATTTCCGGCCGTCTTTTCGAAGCCAAGGAAATCGACCAGCTCATCTCTGCTCGTCAGCTTGGGCCGCTGCAAGGATTCCGCAGCCGCATGGGCAAGCCATTTGCCGCGGTGCTGAAGCTGAATGCCGAGAATAAGGTGGAATTCGATTTCGGCCAGGACCAGCGCAACGGAGAAGGAGCGGCGGCCGAGGTCGATTTCAGCGGGCAGGAAGCGGTGGGCCAATGCCCCAAATGCCAGCAGCGGGTCTTTGAAATGCCCATGAGCTATGTCTGCGAGAAATCAGTTGGCCCCAATCGGTCCTGCGATTTCCGCGTCGGCAAGGTCATCCTCCAGCAAGCGGTCGAGCGCCCTCAAGCGCAGAAGCTGCTGACGACCGGCAAGACGGATTTGTTGGAGAAGTTCATCTCGAAAAAGGGCCGCCCGTTCAAAGCCTTCTTGGTTTTGAAAGAGGGTGCGGTGGGCTTTGAGTTCCAGCCGCGGCCAGCGAAGGCCAAGAAAGCCGGCGCGCCCGCCGGCGAACCGAAGCAACCGGCTCCCAAAATTGATTTTTCCGGCCAGCAGTCCCTCGGGGCGTGCCCCAAGTGCTCAGGGAAGGTGTTCGAGACGGAAGCGGCCTACCTCTGTGAGAAGTCCCAGGCCGACAAACGCCCCTGCAAGTTCAAGATCAACAAAGTCATTTTGCAGCAACCGATTGACCGTGCCCAGGCAGAAAAACTGCTCGGCCAAGGCCGCACCGATCTCCTGAAGGAGTTTATCTCCAAAGCCGGACGCCCGTTCCCCGCTCACCTCGTGATGGACGAGGACGGCAAAGTTACCTTCGATTTCCCACCTCGAGAAATCGAGCCGAGCCCCAAGGCCTGAACCCCGGCTCCACCCACCGATTCGCAGTTTGCTGCGTCAAAGGCCTTGAATTCCGGCCGGGCGCCTGTTGATCTGGTCGAGTTGTTATGCCCTGCGAAGAAGAAATTGCCTCCGCGCCGAAGGATCCGTGGATGGAAAAGTTCTTCCAGCACCTCGCCGTGGATCGCGGCGCCTCGATCTACACACAGCGCAATTACCGCCAGGCGCTCGAGGAATTTCAGCGCTGGCACACGGAAGACCGGAAGCGGCCGATAGCCTGGGATGGGCTCCAGCGCGATGACTTCCGCGCCTACCTGCGCTCCCTCGGACGTCACAACCTTGGTCGGGCCGCTATCCAGCTCCGCTTCTCTGCTCTTCGCACCTTCTACAAGTTCCTGATTCGACATGGCGTCACTGCGGCGTCGCCCATCAAAAACCTGGCCCTCCCGAAGCTGGGCCGTCGTTTACCGAAATTCCTGACCGCCCAACAAATGGTGGACCTGCTGACTGCGCCCCTCAAGCTGATCCCGGGGGAAGGCACGGGAAAACCTGCCGTCGGGCGCGCGGGCGTCATTTGTTACCGGGACGTGGCGATTCTGGAGACCATTTACTCCTGCGGGCTTCGGATCAGCGAACTGTGCGGGCTGAGGGCAGAGGACATCGATGGGGGAGAACGCCTGGTGCGTATCCGGGGCAAGGGCCGGAAGGAGCGCCTCATTCCGATTGGCGAGCCTGCGCTTAATGCCATTGACAATTACTGGCAGCTGCTGCCCCAGGTCCCTTCTGGGTCGTTACCTGTCTTCTTCGCGAGTTCCGCCAAATTGAGGACCGTTTCGGCCCGTGACCTGCAATTGCGGCTCAAGAAATATTTAGCCATGGCTGGTCTGGACCCCGCGATCAGCCCACATAAGCTGCGTCACAGCTACGCCACGCACCTGCTGGATGCGGGCGCCGACTTGCGGAGTGTTCAGGAATTGCTCGGCCACGCCCACCTGGTCACCACCCAGGTTTATACTCACCTCACGACCGAACGTCTCAAAAAGGCGTATAACGACTCTCACCCTCGAGCTTAAAAT
>Ga0105240_10007354_pt1 | contig 16022 bp, 9 predicted proteins | sample KBSC54metaG_FD_80426 | JGI IMG/M metagenome (GOLD analysis project Ga0105240, IMG submission 80426) | Corn rhizosphere microbial communities from Kellogg Biological Station, Michigan, USA - KBS C5-4 metaG | ecosystem: Host-associated > Plants > Roots > Rhizosphere > Soil | place: Michigan, USA... | reverse complement strand
TGAGGGTGAATAAATGGCTTTTTTGTACCTTCACTCCAAGGGTATAAAAAATGAGCCAGTATCGCTATTGGCCCGGACTCCTAACCGGCCTTTCCCTTTTACTCCTTTCTACCGCCGTCGCCCAGTCCGTAAAGACCTCCGGGTCCGATCACGGCGCTGAGAGAGCATCCGCATTGTCCCACCTGGACCAGGGGGATGCCTATTACAGGAAGCAGCAATGGCAGGCCATGAAGACAGAAGATTCAACAGGGCTGCAGATAGGCCTTCGGCTAAAAGATAGTTTTGTTATCGCCCTCGCCTATTATGGACTGGGAAAGCTGTCGCAGGAGACCAACAAAAAGGAGGACGCCGAAAAATATTTTCAGCAGGCGCTGACCCTACGATTTGAAAAAGAACAATCTTCTTACACGGCGGCTGTTTACAACGACATAGGGTATTTATATGGCCTCAAGGGCGAGCTCGACCGGCAGCGGGAATGGTATCTCAGATCCATGCGTCTTTATGATAAGGTAAATGACTCTTCCGGCATGGCCGAGACCCTGAGCAATCTCTCCGGCAGCAGCCTGGAATTGGGTAATAAGCAGGAAGCTATTATGTATGCCCGTCAGGCGCTGGCCATTCGCGAGCAGGGACAGGATATGGATGTGCTGGCCCTGTCCTGTAACAACCTGTACCAGATCTATCTTCAGACGGACAGTATGGATCAGGCCATACATTATCAAAAGGAAGGGATGAGATATGCCGAGTTCAGCGGGTCCAAGCGGCTGCTGGCGCAGAGCTATACCAGTATGTCGCTGCTGCTGAACAGACAGGGGAAGAACAAAGAGGCACTGGAATACGAGAAAAAAGCCATTGCCCTGTGCCGTGTGACGGGAGATTCAGCCATGCTGGCCCGTCGTTGTATTGCCGCGGGCATTATTTCAGGGACGTTAAAAGACGCCGCAGGCGCTGTGAAATACTTTGACGAAGCAGAAATCGTAGCAAAAGCCATTGGCGATAAATATAATCTCCGGGACTTGTATCTCTATCGTACTATATTTTATAAGGAGAGAAAGGACTTTTACAATGCGTATGAGAATATTAAGAAATACAATGTCTATAAGGACAGCATCCTGAATGAGGAGACGACCCGCAACATCGCCGAGATGCAGACGAAATACGAGACGGAGAAGAAGGATAAGGCCATCGGGGAACTGCAGGCCAGCGGGAAGATCCATGAATTGGAGATAGGCAAACAAAAAGCAACTATAACGATCATCATCGGCAGCGTCATCCTGCTGGCGCTGATGGCAGTTGGTGTCTTTAACCGGTACCAGCTGAAAAAGAAGCTGCAACAGCAGCAGGCCTTGCTGGAGATGCGGAACGACATTGCGCGCGATCTGCATGACGAGCTGGGATCTACGCTGACCAGCATTCACATCCTTTCACAGGTATCGCGTAATCACCTTCATTTGGACAAGGAGGGAAGGGCTTATTCTTTGCTGGAAAAGATCACCGAGCAATCCCGGCAGATGCAGCAAAGCATGAGCGATATCGTGTGGGCCATCCGCAGCGATAATGATAAGATAGAAAATATGATGGTGCGGATGCGGGAGTACCTGGCGGAGACATTGGAAGCGAAGAATATCGCCATACGATTTGAGGCAGCGGAAGAGCTGCTGGGGTATTCCTTTTCCATGCAGCAGCGGAAGGATATCTTTCTTATTTTCAAAGAGGCCGTCAACAATGCCGCCAAATATGCCGCCTGTACGTTATTGGAAGTGTCTTTCCGGCTGTGTGATGGGCGTATCCTTTTGGAGGTAAAGGATAATGGAGTGGGTTTCGAGCCGGACAAATTGAGGTCGGGCAATGGGTTGAATAATATGCGGACCCGGTCTGCCTCGCTGTCGGGGGAATGCAGGATAGACGCCGCACCGGGGAAGGGGACCACCGTGCTGCTGGACCTGCCTACGGCTACATGATAATGTAGGCGGCCGCCTGGACGGGCCGCTGTATATTGAGAACATATGTCAGTGAGAGTATTATTATATGACGACAATGAAGCGCTGAGACAAAGCATGGAGACCCTGATCCGTGAGGAGAAAGACATGCAGGTCATCGCTGCTATGTCCAATGCCGAGACCGTGGAGACAGACATCCGGGAACTGAAGCCCGACGTGGTGTTGATGGATATAGACATGCCCGCCGTGAATGGGGTGTCAGCCGTAAAACGTATCCGGCAGGTGGATGCGGCCCTGCCCATCATCATGCTCACCGTATTTGACGACAACGAGAATATCTTCAACGCCGTATGTGCCGGGGCTTCCGGCTATATTTTGAAACGATGTGCTTCGGAAGAGATCCCGGGCGCCATCCGGAACGTGCTTAGCGGAGGCGCGCCTATGACAGGTGTTGTAGCGCGTAAGGTCCTGCAGATGGTACCGGCGGCCAGGGGACCCGAGACAGAGGATGTAAACCTTTCGCAACGGGAGGTGCAGATCCTGCAGCTGCTGGCGCGTGGGTTCAGCTATAAGATGATCGCCGCAGAAATAAAAGTAAGCATGGACACCGTACGATTTCATATCAAGAATATCTACGACAAGCTGCACGTGCATTCCGCCCCCAAGGCGGTGTCCAAGGGGCTCAAGGGCAAATTGATAAGTCTTTTGTTTTAAGGGAGTTGAATGGGGCCTACATGATGATGTAGTTGTGCTCCCCACCCCGGTAGGGTATTTTTAGGTACCATGAAAAAATACCTACTCCTCCTATGTGTAATGAGCGCCTTGTCTATGACTGCATGGACACAGGGGCTTGTAAAGCCTGTGGCTGGTACGAATGTCAAGCCTACGGCTTCCGGTAGCGTGAAACCGGCGGCTGCCAGCACCGTGAAACCTGTGCTGAATCCCTCCACAACTCCTGTTCTCAAGAACGCTCCCACCATGATCACCGGCGCGCAAAGCATCAGCGGCGTGATACCCGCGGAAGGCCCACGGGCTACCGCCATCACCATCAGCGGACAGAAGTTCGGAACGGTACAGTCGGATGTACAGGTGAAGATCAATGGCGTTTCGGCCATCATCACCGGCATGTCGGACAACCAAATCACTTGTGTCGTGCCGGACAGATGCGGCAGCGGCGCTATTTCCGTGGCGGTGAAGGGAAAATGGGTGTCGGGCGGCTATTTTCAGTATGACTGGGCCGCCAATTTCTCCACGTTTGCTCCTACGGCGGGGTCCTCCGTAGGAATGCAGTCTCCACATGGCATAGCCAGGGATGCGGCCGGATACTTGTATGTGGCGGATGCACAAGCTCAAAAAATTTTTAAGGTCAACAATTTTGGAGAGGTGTCGGTATTGGCTGGCAGCGGTGCATCTGGTTTTGCGGATGGCCAGGGCGCGGCTGCCCAGTTTTACAATCCCGCGGGTGTTGCCGTGGATGGATCGGGGAATGTTTATGTCACGGACTACAGCAACTACCGGGTGCGTAAGATCACTCCCTCCGGGATGGTATCGACCCTGGCCGGCAGCAGTAAACAGGGTTATGTGGATGGCGCCGGTGTGACAGCCCAATTTGGCTACATCTATGGCATCTGTACGGATCCCTCCGGCAATATCTATGTCATAGATGGGAGCAGGATCAGGAAAATAACGCCGCAGGGATATGTGAGCACGGTGGCGGGTACAGACAGGTGGAACAGTCAGCTGACGGGTCCGGCCCTTTCCGTGAGCTTTCTTAATCCCACTGGTATCCTTGTCAGCAGCAGTCATGATATCTATGTGACAGACGGCACCAATCTTATTCGTAAAATTTCCGCCTCGGGCACGGTCACCACCGTGGCGGGCAGCGGTCAGGCTGGACTGTCCGATGGTTATGGCACTGATGTAAAGTTCCAGGGGCTGAGCGGTATCGCCATGGATGCCACCGGCAACCTCTATGTGACGGAAACCAACAGCGCCTATGATGTGGGCAATATGGCTTCCCGGATCCGCAAGATCGCTAGGGATGGCGCCGTCAGCACACCGACAGGACAAACCAATAACCTGAGCTCGGCCCATGGCCTCGTGATAGACCCATCGGGCGCGATCTATGTGGCCGATGCAATCAAACATTGTATACGAAAAATCACCTTACAATGAAAACACTATTGTTTATCCTGGCGATGCTGTGCTGTATAACATCGTTCGGGCAGGTAACGCCTAAATTGACAGGCAAGCCGCAGCCCGTGGGACCCAACATCCGCTACTATCAGCCCACCGACCTGACAGTTACCTATTTTGCCGTGCGCAGTGTTACGTTTGATCCCAACCGCGGCTCCTATTTTGTCACGGTAAATGTCACGGTGCGGAATGCCGGAGAGCTGCCATCCAACAATCTCACCGTTCTCAAATGTTTTTTCTCCAGCGCCGCGGGTACGGTCAAAGCCCCGGCGCAACTGCCTCCTGCCGCCAACGATCCCAATCACAGCAACCTGGGTCCCTGGAATTTTTGTCCCGAGGAGCCCAAGCTGCCTATCGTCAAGGGTGGGATGAGCTGGGGCGGGGACCTTACGTTTGAAGTGCTGGCAAATGATGTCCATGGTAAGTTCTACCTGATCATGCTGGCGGATTTTTACAATAATTCCAAAGAGTCCAACGAGAATAACAATTATTCCACACCGATACTGGTCACACCTCCTAACCATTAAAAATCATGCTATGAAAAGAACATGTCTTTTATTCGTGCTCTTATACCTCGGACTGGCTGTCCATGCACAAACCCTGGGTGATAGGGCGCAGGCCACCGCCAAACAAAAGACGGGCGATCGTATGGATCAGACCATCAACAACGGTATCGACAGCTCCGTGAACAAGGCGGGTAGGGCCATTGGTAACTTATTTAAGAAAAAGCCTAAGCCTACGCCACCACCAGCTTCTCCTGCCCCTGTGGCCGGCATGCCGGCCACAGGGGGGAGCGCCACCGCAGGTGGCGCTAGTAGTGGAGTAACTGCTTATGGGGATTTTGTACCGGGAGCGAATGTCTTAATGGACGAGCATTTCGACAAGGACGCCTTGCTCGACTTCCCCGCACAGTGGAATACCAACGGCAGCGGTAAAGTAGTAAACATCGACGGCCAGCAAGGCAAGTGGCTGGACATCGCCCACAACTCCGTTGTCAACCCTGTCGTGAACAAGGCGCTGCCGGAGAATTGCACCATTGGGTTCGACCTGTTCCTGATGGCGCAGGGGGATCAGATCACGCCCACTATACAGTTCGGCCTCACCGCCGTGTCCGACATCCTGAAAGATGACATCGCCTATAAGGATAAGTTTTTTGTAAATATCAGCCGGTACAATGAGAATGACGGTCACTCGCTGGAATATGGGCTAAAGGATGTGGTCGGTAATAAGAACGACTTCCCTCTGGTGTCCTATGCCGGAAGGATATTACACATCGATATGGCCATTAACAAGACCCGGATCAGGGTATATGCTGACCAGGTGAAGCTGGTCGACCTGCCCCGTGCGCTGACGCCGGCCATGCGGAACAATTTTTATATCTCCAGCATGTCGATGGTGCCTGCTCCACAGATAGATGTGCTGGTAAGCAATATTCGTATAGCCTCCGCGGAGACAGATGCCCGCAGCCTGCTGGTAAAACAGCTGCTGGAGGATGGTAAGGCCGTGACCAATGACATCCTCTTCGATGTCAACAGCGATGTGATCAAGGCGTCTTCCTATTCCATCATTGACCAGGTGGGGACCGCCCTGCAGCAGAATCCTTCCGTACACATCCTCATTGTAGGACATACGGACAGCGATGGCGCCGCCGCGCATAATATGGATCTTTCCCAGAGAAGGGCCGCGGCTGTGAAGACCTATATCATGACCCATTTTTCCATCGACGACACCCGTATCCAGTCCGACGGCAAGGGCGCGACACAACCTGTAGCCCCCAATACCACCGATGCCGGCAAGGCGAAGAACAGACGCGTCGAATTCGTAAAACTCTGACCTATGAAATATATATTTTGTTGTCTGTTGCTGGGGATGGTGTGTATAGTGCAGGGGCAGGAGCCTCACAGGAGGGATACGGTGCCATTCGGGGAATGGAGAAATGAGATCACCCGCGCGCCTGTGCTGACAGGAGGGAGCCAGCCGATCATCATCGTCCCCAATCGCGGGCAATACTGTTTCGACAAGCTGCTGTACCTGAAGATGACCATTGGCCGGATGAGCTCCGAGCAATGCGTCTACCTGGACACTCATAACGGTCTCTCCGGAGCATTGCCTCCCTCACGCTCCGGCGGTGCAGTGACCGAGATAATGCCGGAACTGGATAATTTCAACTTCAACGTCACCAGCATGAAAGGGAATGCCTATATGTACAAGAACCAGAAGAGCAAGGACGGCATCCAACACTGGGTATTTACGGGCAATACCCAGACCTACCAGTACCAGACCCCTACATCGGCCAATCCGGGTGGGGGCACAGGGCTGGCCCGCAAGGCGGAGACAAGAGGTTATTGTGATAATAAGATCGCAGCCCATGCCTATCGCTATGATGGCGGCGCCACCACCTGGTACCTCTATGGCGACAGATACCCGGAGAAATTGCATCCGCAGAAATACCTGGGATCCTTTGGTGTGGGGTATATGCTTTGCCAGGAGGGTCTTTACCTTGTCATGGAAATGGAGTTCGGATCCGGCAGCTATGTCCGCATCGGACAGATGGAAAATGTGCACAGCTGTTTTAACCCCAGCGAATTCAAGGTGATGGAGGATAAATTCCAGACCACACAGCAGGAACAGCTGCAGCATGATAAGACCAAGGTGGCTGAAGAGGAGTCGCGTGTCACCGGTGATTGCATATCGGAGAAACAGGCTGTCCTGAACTTTAAAAAAGCGATGAACCAAAAACACGAGGAGGTGCTGCGGAGGACACAGCATGGTAATAGCTACCAGGATACGGTGACGCAGCGGGCATATCTTAGCATGATGGATCCCCTGGACATGGTCCGGGAACAGATATTGAATATACAGCTGAGCATTTGTACCGCCGGGAAGGGTAAGGTGAAAGATCCCAGCCACTCCAACAGTTACCAGTCAAGGATCAACTGTCTAGGTCAACAGCTAGCCATATTACAGGGGGCCGAGTCGAAGATGATGGACATCGATCACCAGTATGCGACACAGCCCGCCATTGCCAATGCGCAGAAGGGGAAGGTATACCTGGATGCAACGAAGAATACGCCCCGCTGCGATTAGAGCGGTAGCACCGCCGTCATTTCCGTATCATCCACGTGCGCGCCTATCCTCTTATAGAACTCGATAGCATTGGTATTCCACCGGGAGACGAGCCAGCGCACCGTCCTGCAGTTATTTTCCCGCGCCAGACCGATGACCCCATCCAGCAGCTGCCGGCCAATACCGTATTTACGATGGCTGTTCGTTACATACAGGTCATCCAGGTAGATGCCCCGGCCAGTCCAGGAATAGTAGGCAAAAAACCAGGTGGCGAATCCCACGATCTGTCCGTCCACGACGGCCACCAGGCATTTGAAGTGTTCTGCATCCGCGACGAGCTCTTCGAGCGTAATGTATAATTTTTCGGGCGTCCTTTGGAAGACGGCAAACTCTTTGAATAAGGCGTATATGGCAGGAAGGTCGGCCCGCTCGACAGGTCTGATGATAACATTCATATGTCAAAGGAACGAAAAAACAGTTTAGGATCTGGTGTGGAGGATCTTCTTTTTGGCCATGGAAAACGCGAATTTTGTGATCAAATTGAAGACTCCACGATTCAGGATGCTGTCCAGGGCTTGAAGGAATGTATCAACCTGCTCTTTGGTGACAATGAGCGGAGGCGCCAGACGCATGACATTGCGATTGTATTCCGTAAAAGCCACCAGGACATCGAAGTCTTTCAACAGCGCCTTCCCGATGAAGCCGCAAATACTGCCTTTCAGACGATGATCCAGGGTGGCTACCAGGTGCCGCAGACCCGGGGGCAGGCTCTTGCTGATGTTGTGAAACTCGATGCCTACCATAAGCCCCCTTCCACGAACTTCCTTGATCAGTACGGGATATTTTTTTTGCAGCGCTTCCAGACCCGTGAGGAGATGATGACCCATGACCTTGCAATTCTCCATCAGGGCCTCGTCATATAATACATTCAGGGCCTCGATGGCTGTTATACAGGTTTCGCCTATCCCGCCAAAAGTGGAAGACCCGCCGGTGAGAAAGGTCTTTGGCGTGCCATAGGCCGACATAAAAAGAGGGCGCCGGGAGATCATGGCCCCAATGGCGGCCTTGCCCCCGCCCAGGGACTTTGCCAGGGTGACGATGTCCGGTGTCACCTGTTCATCCTCGAAGGCAAAAAAGCGCCCTGTCCTTCCGACGCCGCATTGTACCTCATCGAGGATCAGCAATACATTATATCTGTCGCATAATTTCCGCACCTCCGGTAGGTACCCTTCCGGTGGAAGGATGATGCCTGCCCCTCCCTGTATCGTCTCCAGGATCATGATGCCGATGGTCGGGTCGCCGCTCAATACCTGTTCCAATGCGGGTGCGTCCCCAAAAGGTACACAGACCTTGTTGCCAAGGAGGGAAAAGCTGGACTGATAGAGACTTGAGTCCGTCACCGAAAGAGCGCCTCGGGTCTTGCCGTGAAAGGATTGACTGGCGTATACGATGGTATTCTTCCCGGGCCCCTGGACCTTTTCCGCCAGCTTGAGCGCGGCCTCTACTGCCTCCGACCCGGAGGAGCAGAGGTAGACCATGTCCAGGTCGTCCGGCGCTATGGTAGCCAGATTTTTTGCCAGCGCGGTGGCATATTGGGACATAAAGGACAGTGCGATGTCGTGTCTTTTCTGTTCCTCGAATAATTTGCGGGCGGCCAGGATACGGGGATGGTTATGGCCAAACGCCAGGGAGCCAAAGCCACCGAAGAAGTCGAGGATCTTACGGCCTGAAGCTTCGTAGTAATACATGCCTTCGGCATGATCGATCAACACTTCATTAAAACCCAGTAATTCAAGGATTTGATATTGACCGGGACTGATATGGCTACGAAAGAATTCTCCAACCTTATCAAGGCTGAGATGGCTCGCGTCATCGACAGTTAGCAGGCGGGGTACGCCGCGCGTAATAGGAGTAGACATCACTACCTGGTTTTTGTTATGGTCAAAAACTGCGTCAAGGGGCAAAATGGTCAGATAGGACTGGATCAGTTAGGAGATTCCGGCGAATTGGAGAGATTCTAGACGTAATCTACTATTTTATATCCGGAAAACCAAACAGTTGTTATCCAGTTGTTATCCACGTGGCGAGCGAATTTCCTGCATAAACTGGGTGGGGGTCTTACCGTACTCTTTTTTAAAAGCCTTGGTAAAATACGACTGCGTCTGTATCCCAATACGATACATTACCTCCGTAAGGGAAACGTCCTCATGTGTCATGATCTGGACCGCCCTTTTCAGGCGGATGGTCCGGATGAAGTCGCCGATGGACTGCTGCGAGATATTCTTTATCTTTTGATACAGGCTGGTACGGCTCATCCCCATCTCCTGGCAGAGCCATTCTATGTCGAAGTCGGGATTTACCAGTTGCGTGTCGATGATCTCCAGCAGGCGCGTCATAAATTCCTTGTCTTTCTCCGAGTGCACCAGCTCCATGGCTTCAATATTAGACTCACGGGCATACCGTTGCCGTAACTTTTTTGCCTGTTCGAACCGGTTGCGAACGGTGAGCAGCAGGAGGTCCATATTGAGCGGCTTGGCAAAATAATAATCCGCGCCCGAGTCGAGACCTTCCACCTGCGAGGCAAGGGCGGTCCGTGCCGTCAGCATGAGAATGGGAATATGGCTTGTCTCTATGTCCTGCTTGAGGGCCTTGCAGAGCTGGATGCCATCCATACCCGGCATGATGACATCGCTGATGATAAAACCAGGATGATGTTCTTTGGCCTTTGTCAACCCTTCCAGCCCATTGACGGCTTCGATGACCTTATAGTGGGGGACGAGGCTGTCTTTCAGGAATTGCCGCAGCTCGTCGTTGTCTTCTACCAGCAGCACAGCATCGGTAGGTGACGCTTCGTGCGCATCCGTCAGAGAAGAATGCGGCTCTCCCGTGGTAAGCGTTTCCAGCCGTACACCCGTGACAGGAGCATTATCTTCCCTTCTTTCTTCCGTGGTATAGTCTGTTCTGTCGACAGGAATGCCGATGATGATCTCGGTGCCTTTTAGTCTTTCGCTATAAACATAGATATCGCCTTTATGCAGCAGCGCCAGACTTTTTACAAAAGCCAACCCGATGCCGGAACCTAAATGCGAATCCGTGATCCGGTAGTAACGTTCGAAAAGATGGGGAAGGGATTCCCGGGAGATGCCGATGCCCGTGTCCGCCACCCGTATATAAGCATAGGCCTTGCCGCGAAATTCATTTCTCACGATCAGCTCCCCTGCAAAAGAAGGCCGGAAATTTTCCAGTGAAGAAAGCACTTCCAGCTGAGTGCTGCCGCCGGGGCGGGTATATTTAAAGGAGTTGTGCAGCAGGTTGAGGATGATCTTCTCCAGGATCTGTCTGTCGAACCACGTATCCTGTTGTATCGCTGCCTTTTCAACGGTGAAATGGATCTCTTTCTGCAAAGCCCAGTCGCGGAACTCTTCCGCCAGCTCGTCCAGGAAGGTGGGGAGATTGCCCTTCATCACTGCCAGCTTCAACGCACCGCTCTCCAACTTGCCAAAGTCCATCAGCTCGTTGATAAGATCCAGCAGTCGTTGGGTATTGCGGTACATAAGATCGTAATAATGCTGCATGCCGGGGCGGGCATTCTCTTTCATGAGCTTTTCCAGGGGGCCTAAGATCAGGGACAGTGGTGTCCGGAACTCATGGGAGATGTTGGTAAAGAATTGCATCTGCACTTTATGCATCTCCTGTCTTTTGGTCTCCTCCAGCTGCCGGATCTTTAATTTCGTCCGGTGCTTATAAATGGCATAGAGACCCGCAATGGCAAGCAAGATCAGCAAGGTAGTGAACCAGGCCGTCTTCCAGAAGGGAGGCGTAATGATGATCCTGATCGAAGCGCCGTCCTCATTCCATACGCCGTCGTTGTTGGAGGCCTTGACGCGGAACGTATATTCGCCGGGCGCGAGGTTGGTATATACAGATTTCTTTTCCTTACCAACATAGTTCCAGCTCTTTTCCGCCCCCTCCAGCATATAGGCATAGCTGTTATTTTCCGGAGAGGTAAAGTTCAGGGCTGAGAAACTAAAGGAGAAGTTGGATTGTTTGTAGGAAAGGATGATCTCCTCTGTCAAACTAATGTCCTGTTGTAAGGGAGAGCCCTGCCCGCCCACACGGACCTTATGGTTGAATAGCTGGAAGCCTGTGATATAGACGGGCGGTACAAAAGGATTGGCGCGGATGCCGGCCGGATAAAAAGAATTGAACCCATTGATGCCCCCAAAATACATTTCTCCATCCTTTGTTCTCAGACAGGCGTTGGCCTCGAACTCCAGCCCTTGCAGCCCATCGCCTGTATTGTATTTTTTAAAATTGTAGTTGTCGGGATTGAATTGGGTAAGACCATTGGAAGTGGCTATCCACAAGGCTCCCGACTCGTCTTCCGTGATGCCCTTTATAAATTCTTCGGAAAGACCCGCCTTGTCCGTGTACAGCAAGAAACTGTCTTTGGAGGGGTCGAAGAGATAGAGTCCCTTTTGCCCCACCCACAATCGGCCCTTATTATCCGTAAACAATACCCGCAGGTCCGGCATTTTCTCTCCCTTGTCGAAATAATGCGTAAAGTGACGCGTGGCCTGGTGATAGCAGTTGAGCCCGCCGTCATCCGTGCCTATCCATATATGTCCTTCCTTGTCTTCCATGATGGAGACGATATTCCTGCCCGTAAGGCTGGTCTTGCCTGTGGGATCGCTGACCATACGGGTAAATATCTTTTTTACCGGGTCAAAGAGGTTCAGGCCTCCATAATAAGTAGCCACCCAGAGACGGCCGTCATAATCCTCAAATGTTTTTTGTACAAAGTTCGAGCTGATGGAATGACTGTCGGCGGGGTTGTTCTGATACCGGGTAAAGGTCCCATCCCTGTTCAGAAGGTCAAGGCCTCCACCCCAGGTGGATACCCAGATATTGCCTTTTTTATCCTGCATGACATCGAGCACCGCGTCGGAGCCGATGCTGTTGTCCTTGAATGGATCGTATCTGTAATGCCGGAAGCTGTGTTTGTCCCGGCTGAAGAGGTCCAGTCCCCCGCCATCCGTCCCCACCCAGATATTGCCGTCCCTGTCCTCACAAAATGCTTTTACATCATTATAGCCCAGGCTGGACGGAGAAGACTCCTGGCGGAAAAGGTTGAATTTCTCCATACCCGGTGAGTAGATATTGATGCCGCCCCGGTGGGTGCCGATCCAGATATTACCCTGGCGGTCCTCAAAAAGGGCCGATATTGTTCGTTGAGAAAGGCTGGAGCTATTCGAAGGCTCGTTCTCATAATGGAAGAAGAGCCGTGCCGGAGCGTCGAACAGGTTGAGACCGCCGTTGATACCGCCTGCCCAGAGCTGACCTTTTTTATCTACCAGCAGACAGCGGATCAGGTTGCTGCCCAGGCTGCCCGGCTGCTTGTCGGAATGGCCGTAGCGGATATGGGTGTTTTGGACAGGGTCGAAAAGGAAAAGGCCGTCATCCTCCGTGCCGAGCCAGAGATTACCCTGTCTGTCCTCCCGGATGGCGGTGATGATGTCCCCACTGGGATTGGTCTTCGCCTGGTTGGGGATATGGATCAGGCTTTTGTCAAATTTATATAAGCCTGTTTGCGCACCTACCCACAGAAAGCCATTTCTGTCGTGGTGGAGGCAGTTGACACGAAGCTGGTCTGCAATGGTCGTAAATGTATTCGTGCGGGTGTCGATATACTGCAGCCCTCCCCCAAAACTGCCTACATACAGACGCCCCTGTTCATCTTCCGCCAGGCTGGTGACAAGATTATTTCCCAGGCTGGTATTGTCCCTGTCCCGGTGTTTCAGCCGGGTGAAATTATTGGCCCCCAGGTTGAATTTATTGAGCCCATTGATGGTCCCTATCCATAGGTTGTGCTGTTTGTCCTCATAGATACACCTTATATAATTATCGCTGAGGCTGGCGGTATCCGCCGGATCGTTGCGATAAACTATGATCTCGCTGCCGTCATATCTGTTCAACCCATCCCGGGTGCCAAACCAGATAAATCCCCTGCTGTCCTGGAAGATGGTCTCGATGGTGCTGTTGGACAGACCCTGCTCATTGGAGATATGTGTAAACCGCAGCTTTGGCGCCTGCTCCTGGGAGAAAAGGGCAGCGGGAAGGAGCAGATATATAATAATAATGTATCTCATTGAGCGAGCGATCCAAATTTATTAAGGTTTTGCCTAATGGGATCAGGCACAAGGCTGAAATTGTCAATTTGAACCATAGAAATGAACGATAGGACAAAGGATAAAGTGGCCTTCCCGGTAATTTGCATACTTCCAAAACTAAACGGAAAATGAAAAAACGATTGCTTGTAAGGATTCCTATCCTCTTAATTATTGTCCTCATGGGATGGCCCGCCTGGGCTCAGAAAAAAACCGTCACGGGGACTGTCACCGATGCAAAGGATGGATCGCCCCTGGCTGGGGTGAGCGTCTTGCCCAAGGGTGGTAAGACAGGGGTCGCCACGGGGTCGGATGGCAACTTTCACATTGCCGTTGATCCTTCCACCAGGACCCTGGTCTTCTCTTCTGTAGGGTTTGGCACCCGGGAAATACCCATTGGCGATGGACCGTTACGGATCACGCTCACTTCCAACAATGCCTCGCTCAATGAGATCGTCGTCATTGGCTATGGTACAGCCCGTAAAAAAGACCTCACCGGCTCGGTCGCCGTTGTCACCGAGAAAGATTTCCAGAAAGGAACATTTACCACTCCCGAGCAGATGATCGCGGGCAAGGTGGCCGGTGTCTCCGTCATCTCCAACAGCGGTCAGCCGGGTGCGGGCAGCACCATCCGTATACGGGGCGGCTCTTCCCTGAATGCCAGCAACGATCCCCTTATCGTCATCGACGGGGTTCCGATAGACAATGATATCGCTCCCGGTCAAAAAAGCGTCGTCGCAGGCGCGGGCAATGCCCTCAGCTTTGTCAACCCGGATGATATCGAGTCCTTCACCGTGCTAAAGGACGCTTCTTCCGCGGCCATCTATGGTACGAGGGCTGCCAATGGGGTCATCCTGATCACCACCAAAAAAGGAAAGAGCGGTGCGCCAAAGGTCAATCTTAATTCCATCAATTCTCTCTCCGCCATGACTAAGAAGGTCAGCGTACTGAACGCCGCACAGTTCAAGTCTGTGGTGAACGCCAACGGCACCGCCGCGCAAAAGGCGATGTTAGGGGCCGCCAATACCGACTGGCAGGACCAGGTATACCAGGATGCGCTGGGCACCAATAATAATGTCAGCATCAGCGGAGGCATAAAGAAACTGCCTTACAGGCTGTCCGTAGGTTACCAGGATCAGAATGGCGTCCTTCGTACCGACAACCTCAAACGTTTGTCTGTGGGACTGATGGTGAATGCGATGACGCTCGACAATCATCTTAAAATAGATCTGAGCCTGAAGGGCAGCAAGGAGCGCGCCCGCTTTGCCAACCAGGCTGCCATCGGCGGAGCCATCAGCTTCGATCCTACACAGCCCGTATATGTAAAAAGCCCCCGTTTTGGCGGATATTATGAATGGCTGGACGCCGGCTCCCCCACAGGGCTTACCAACCTGGCAGGAAGGAACCCGCTGGGTCTGCTGGAAGAGCACTATGACAAAAGCAATCCAGAGCGTAGCATTGGCAATATCCAGATGGATTATAAATTCCATTTCCTTCCCGACCTCCACGCCAATGTCAATGCGGGGTATGATGTATCCAGGGGACAGGGCAGCACCTTTATTACGGACAGCGCGGCAGAAGCGTATGTGGCAGGCGGTACAGGCGGTAGCAACAACCCCTATAAGACCAATAAGACAAATACCCTGTTCGAGTTCTACCTTCACTATGTCAAAGATATAAAGAGCATCAAGAGCCATCTTGATTTTACACCCGGCTACTCGTACTATGACTACCAGACAACGGTATACAACTATCCCACTTTCAACGCACGGGGTGTAAAATTTCCGGGCTCCGATCCTGCCACGCCTACGACGCAGTTCCGGCATGTGCTGATCTCGTACTTCGGTCGGCTGGAGTATACGTATAATGACAAGTATGTGCTCCGGGCTTCGTTACGCCGGGACGGCTCGTCCAGATTTGCTCCCAGCAATCGATGGGGGCTGTTCCCCTCCGCCGCCTTTGCCTGGAAGGTCAAGGAAGAAAATTTCCTGAAGAACAGCAATGTCATCAGCGATCTGAAATTGCGAGCCGGTTACGGCGTCACCGGTCAGCAGGACGGCATCGGCGACTATGATTATATCTCCTACTATTATCTCAGCAATGCCGGCGCCTCTTACCAGTTTGACAGCACCTTCTATCAAGGCTATCGTCCCTCGGGATTTTATGCCAATCGTAAATGGGAGCAGACCGCCACCTACAATGTCGCCGTCGACTATGGGTTCCTGGATGGCAAGATCACGGGTAGCATCGACTTCTACCTGAAGAAGACCTCCAACCTGCTCAACCAGGTGGCGCAGCCCGCGGGAAGTAATTTCTCCGCTTATATTGTAGCCAATGTGGGCAGCATGGAAAATAAGGGCGTAGAGTTCGAGCTTGGCCTGCATCCCATCCGCCGGCAGGACCTGACCTGGGACCTGGGTTTCAATGTCACCTACAATCAGAATAAGATAACCAACCTCACCGTTGTGCCGGATGATCCTAATTATCCCGGCTTTGCCTCGGGAAGCATCGCCGGTGGGATAGGCGGACAGTTTGCGCTGATAAATGCGGTAGGATATAGTAAGAATATCTTTAACCTGTACAAGCAGGTATATAACTCCTCCGGTGCGCCGATAGAAGGTGTCTTTGTGGACAAGAACCACGACGGCATCAT
>Ga0105240_10007352_pt1 | contig 16022 bp, 7 predicted proteins | sample KBSC54metaG_FD_80426 | JGI IMG/M metagenome (GOLD analysis project Ga0105240, IMG submission 80426) | Corn rhizosphere microbial communities from Kellogg Biological Station, Michigan, USA - KBS C5-4 metaG | ecosystem: Host-associated > Plants > Roots > Rhizosphere > Soil | place: Michigan, USA... | reverse complement strand
CTCGACCCCGTCCCCCAGCAGGCTCCCGGCGATCTCCAGATCGCGCGGCGATTCGACCTTGGGAACCATCACCACTTCGGGCTTGTACGGACATCCGCACAGCGCCAGCAGATCGAGCAGTCCATCGGCGCTGCCCAGATTGTTGATCCTCACCGCGCGCCGGCACACTGTTATCGGTGGCCTGGAGAAGAAAGCCACGGCACGGTTCCTGGCCTCGGCCTTATGGATCGCGGCGACGGAGTCTTCAAGATCGATCAATGCGATATCGGCATCCGCAGCATCCGCTTTGATCGATCGCTCGGCGACCAGGGCGGGCGTGAAGAGGATCGATCGGCAATAACGGCTGAACTTTTTCATGTTCACCACCCATCGGCTGACACTCTTTCTGAGTTGAAATGCCGGATCTCTGCTGCATGCGCAGAGCCGGGACGCATCCTGCGACCTCACCCGTCGGCGCCAGGCCGCCGCTACCACAACATGGATGTCTCCTGATCCAATCGCGCTCCATGCCCGGCGGACCGCTGCGGCGCCGTAATGACGAAGGTCGAAGCGACATGAGTCGGAAGCAATTGGCTCAGGCGGCCGCGAAGCTCATCTGCATCCACGGATTGGCCAGGTCCGGTGATGACATACGACACCAGCTGCTTGCGTCCGGGCTCGTCCTCCCGCAGCACGCTTGCCGCGTGCGTGATCGCGGGATGCGCGCACAACAGGGCGTCGACCCGGTCGATGTCGATGGCGGAATCCGTGCCCTGCGTCGAGCGCTCGGCGGACGCGCAGAGCATCAACGAACCGTCCGTCGACCAGGATGCAAGATCCCCGGTCCGATACAGGCGACGGCCATCGGCGAACGGATGGGCGATGAAGCTGCGCGCGGTCAGCGCGGGCGAACCTGCGTGATGGATTTCGATGTCTTCTCCGGCGAGATACAACGCTCCCGTCACTCCCGCCGGCACTGGCTGGAGCGCGCCGTCGAGGATGTAGGCGCGAACCCTCTCCGCGCGCAGGCCTGCCGGCATCGACGCGCCGGGAACCGCGCGCGTGTCGGCCGACCATTCGCCAAGGATGCGGGCGGTCTCCTCGTCGTCGAGCAGGCTGCGCGCGCTCACGGGCGCGTCCGGAGCCTCGGCCATCGTCTTCAGGATGTCGGCGTAGCAATCCGCGTAGCGCTGCAGCGTAGCCTGATCGTAGAGATGGCTATGACCGGTGACCGTCGCGGTGATTCCGTTCGCGTCGCGCTGGAAATCCATGCCCAGCGGGAAGGCCGAATGCCCCTCTCCACTGCCTACGTCGAGCTTCTTGCCCAATTCGTCCAGCTGATCGTAAACGTGGAAGTGGATGTAGTTGAAGATGACGCCTATCCCGTTCTTCAGGCCACTGTCGCCCAGGATCGAAGGCAACGGGTAGCGTCGATGGGGGAACAGCCGACTCTCCGCCTCCACCACGTCTCGGATCAGGCCTCTCCAACTGGCGCTGCCGATGCGCATGCGCAGGAACACCGCATTGAGGAACATGCCGATCAGCTTTTCGGCATCGACTGCTTCGGGGCGGCCATGGCTGACGATTGCCGTCGCCACGTCACGGCTGCCCGTCAGCGCGCTCAACCCGGCCATGTGGGCGGACAACAGGATCGTCTTGAGCGGAACCTGGCTTTGCTGGGCCAGGTCGACCAGGCCCTCGAAGGTCTGATTCGAAATCCGGATGAGGACGAAGTGTTCCGGCTGCGCGTGGGACGCGCTTTCCCGCGTCGGCAAGACGCTGCGTTGCGGCTCCAACGGCCTGTATCCCGCCAGCATGTCGCGCCAGAACCGCTGCGTAGCCTCCGATGCGATCGCCTGCTGCTCCAGCGCGATGTAGTCGCGATATTTGATCGGCAAGGGCAGGGCGGGCAGGTCGCGTTGTTCGAGCCGGGCCTGGTAGCGCTGCATGAACTCGGTCACCAGGCTGGCATCGCTCCATCCGTCCAGCACGGCGTGATTGAAGCTGAGGGTAAAGCGGAACTCCACGTCGGTCATGCGATGCACGAAGACGCGCAGCAGCGGAGCCACATGCACATCGAAGGGGCTGCGCGCCTCCTGTGCGCACCAGCGGTCGAACGCGGCCTCCCGCTGCGGCCCTTCCAGACCGCGCAGGTCGTCGGCGACCAGCGGCACGCGGACGGATCGATGCACCAGCTGCAGGGGGGCGCTGTAGCGATCGAAGTCGTAGCTGGTGCGCAGTACCTCATGGCGCAGGGTCAGCTCGTCGAGCACGCCGCGCATCAGCGCCTCTTCGAAAGGCAGCTGCATTGATGCGCAGAAGACCACGTGATACAGGGACGAAGCGGTGTCGTAGCGGTTGTAGAACACCATGCCCGCCTGCACCCGGCTGAGCGGATAAGCATCCTCGACGTGTTCGGGAACGAGCTGGCGATCCGCGGCGGAAATCAGTTCGAAGGCCTCTACCGGGCGCGCGCTTGCGCCCACCGAGAAGGTAGCGATCGCCGCCAGCTTGGCGACGCTCTGATGATCGAACAGATGCGCCAGATCGAACGCGACGCCGGCATTCTGCGCGCGCGCCTTGAGCTGGATCGCCAGGATCGAATCCCCGCCCAGATCGAAGAAGCTTTCATCCATGCCGACCTGTTCCAGGCCCAGGATATCGGCGAACAACCGCGCCAGCAGAACCTCCTGCGAGGTGCGCGGCTCGCGGCGCCCGGCCGGGACGAAATCCGGCGCGGGCAACAACTTGTGATCGAGCTTGCCGTTGTGCGTGAGCGGCAGGGCCTCGAGCAGCACGATCGCGACCGGCACCATGTACTCGGGCAGCCGCGCGCCGAGCTGGCGGCGCAGCGCGGCAGGATCGGGAACCTGGCCGGCAGCGGCCACCACATAGCCGACCAGGCGCTTGTGTCCGGGCTGATCTTCGCGCGCGACGACCACCGCCTGAGCCACGCCGGCCTGCTCGCGCAACGCCTCTTCGATTTCGCCGGGCTCGATCCGAAAACCCCGGATCTTGAGCTGGTCATCGATGCGGCCGACGAAAACCAGCTGACCATCGGCGCGCCAGCGCACCAGATCGCCGGTGCGGTACAGGCGGCCGCCCGGTGGGCCATAGGGATCGGCGACGAAGCGTTCGGCCGTCAATGCAGGGCGGCGCAGATAGCCGCGCGCGAGCCCCGAGCCGGCAAGGTAAAGTTCGCCGGGCACGCCGATCGGCACCGGGTGCAAGTTGCGATCCAGCACATAGGCGCGCGTGTTGTCCAGCGGAGCGCCGATGGGCGCGCCGTCATCGGCCTGCCACTGTGGCGGCAGCGGATGGCAGGTCGCGAACGTGGTGGTCTCGGTCGGACCGTAGACGTGCACCACCGTCGCATTCGGGCAGGCCGCCAGCACTTTCTCGAAGGCTTGTGGCGATGCCGCCTCGCCTCCGCTCCACAGGGTGCGTACGCCGCCCAGGCAGTCCGGCATGTCGGCGATAAGGCGGAACAGCGCGGTGGTCAGGAACAGCGCCGTGACCTGTCCGTCCACGATCGTTCGCGCCAACGCGTCGATATCGGTCTTGCCGGGCGGGGCGATCACGAGCTGGCGGCCACCCAGCAGGGGCACCCAGATTTCGTAGGTGGACGCGTCGAAGACCTGCGGCGAGTGCAGCAGCACGCGCTGTTGGCGCTCGTCCTGCCAGCGCCGGTCCAGGGCCAGATCCAGCACGTTGCGATGGGTGACCGCGATGCCCTTGGGCAAGCCGGTCGAGCCGGAGGTGTACATCGCATAGGCCAGATGGTCCGGCTGCAGCGTGTGCCTGGGTGCGCTCTGTGGCTGCTGCGCGATCGCCTCGGCCTCTTCCTCCAGCACGACCAGCGCGCCCCAGTGCGCGGGCAGCCGATCGACCAGATCCGCCTGCGTGACCAGCACCGGCGACATGCTCTCGCCCAGCATCTGCGCCAGGCGCTCGGCCGGGTAATCCGGATCCAGCGGCAGATAGGCGGCGCCCGCCTTGACGATGGCCAGGGTGGCCGTCAGCAGCGCGGGCGAACGCTCCAGGCACAAGCCCACCAGGACATCCGGCCCCACGCCCAGCGACTGCAGATGGTGCGCGAGACGATTGGCGTGCGCGTCGAGCTCGCCGTACGTCAGCGTCCGGTCGCCGGCCCGCATCGCGATGGCATCGGGCGCGCGCACGGCGACGGCGGCGAACGCGTCGGCCAGATTGTCCGCGGGCACGGCGTGCGCCGTCGCGTTCCAGTTTTCCAGCACCTGCCGGCGCTCGGGTGCCTCAAGCAGATCGATCCGGTCCAGCGGCAGATCCGGTTGCGCGGTCACTTCCGACAGCAGCCGCAGGAACCTGTCAACCAGGCGTTGCGCGGTGTCCGGCTCATACAGATCGAGCGCGTACTCCAGGTCGCCACCGAGTCCCGCGGGCGCGCCATCGGCGTCGATGTCTTCGGCGAAGCCGAACCCCAGATCGTACTTGGCGACGGCTACGTGCGTGAATTCGAAGCTCAGCTGCAAACCCGCGAAATCGCTCGCCGCGGAGGCATTGTTGTTGAGCACCAGCGCGACCTGAAACAGCGGATGCGCGCTCTGCGTGCGCAGCGGATTGACGGCATCGACGACGCGCTCGAAGGGCAGCGCCTGGTGGGAAAATGCGTCCAGATCGATGCCGCGCGCGCGGCGGATCAGTTCGCGGAAACTCGGATTGCCCGAGGTATCCGTACGCAGCACCAGCAGGTTGACGAACAGGCCGACCATCGCCTCCATCGCCTCGTCGTCGCGGCCGGCCACGGACGTCCCGATCGGCAGATCCTCGCCCGCGCCGTGCAAGGTCAGCAGCGCCGCCACCGCTGCGTGCAGCACCATGAACAAGCTTGACTGGGTTTCGCGGGCCAGATCGCGCAGGCGGCGGTGCACCGGCGCGGAAACCTTGAAGACGACGCTCGCCCCGCGATGACTGGCATGCGCGGGGCGCGGCCGGTCGGCGGCGATCGTCAGCTGTTCCGGCAGGCCGGCCAGGGTCGATGTCCAATAGGCGATCTGGCGCGCCACGCCGCTGCCCGGATCGCGCTCCTCGTTCATCCACTCGCGTTGCCACAGGCTGTAATCCGCGTACTGCACCGCAAGCGGTTGCCATGCCGGCGCCTGGCCGCGGCAGCGCGCCGCGTAGGCGGTCGCCAGATCGCCGGTGAGCGGGGCCAGCGAACTGCCGTCGCTGGCGATGTGATGCAGCAGCAGCAACAGGACATGCTCGTCCGGCCCCAGCCGGAACAAGGTGGCGCGGATGGGAATGTCCGCCGCCAGATCGAAGACGTATTCGGCCGCCTGTTGCTGCGCGGCTTCCAGCGCCTCGGCATCGACCTCGCGCAGCTCGAACGGCACCCGCGCCTGTTCAGCCCCGCGCACGATCTGCCGGCCCACGCCCTCGACGTCGGCGAATACGGTGCGCAGGCTTTCATGCCGGCCGACCACATCGTCCAGCGCCGCCTGCAGCGCGTCGGCGTGCAGCACGCCGCGCAGACGCAGCAGCAGCGGCACATTGAACAAGGTGTTCGGGCCTTGCAGCTGCTGCAGGAACCACAGCCGCTGCTGCGCGTACGACAAAGGAATCATGAGGGAGATTCCGTGGCGCGCATGGGTCGCAGCGGCGCACGGGCAGGGCGGTGCACCGTCTGCATCCGCGCCGCCAGTTCGGCGACCGTCGGCGCATCGAAAATATCGGCCAGCGGGACCTCGGCGCCCATGACGCTGCGGATGCGGGATATCAGGCGTGCCGCCAACAGGGAGTGGCCGCCCAGCTCGAAGAAACTGTCGTCCACGCCGACCTGATTCAGGCCAAGCACTTCGGCGAACAGGCCCGCCAGGACCTCTTCCTGCGGCGTGCCCGGCGCGCGCACCTGGGCGCGGTCGAAATCGGGCGCCGGCAAGGCGCGATGGTCGAGCTTGCCGTTGGCGGTGAGCGGCAGCGCGGGCAGCGGCACGAGCGCAGCCGGCACCATGTAGACGGGCAGGCGCTCGCCGAGCACCCGGCGCAAGGCGACGACATCCAGCGTCCGCTCCGGCGCGCCGACGATATAGGCCACCAGTTGCTTATGTCCGGGCCGATCTTCACGAACGACGACCGCCACCTGCTGCACGCCGGGCTGGGCGAGCACGGCCGCTTCGATCTCCACCGGCTCGATGCGAAAACCGCGCAGCTTCACTTGCCGATCCGCGCGTCCGACGAAGTCCAGCGTGCCGTCCGCGCGCCAGCGCACCAGATCGCCGGTGCGGTACAGACGCTCACCGGCATGGAATGGATCGGCCACGAAGCGCTCCGCGGTCAGCGCGGGACGCGACAGATAGCCGCGGGCCAGGCCCGATCCGCCGAGGTACAACTCGCCCACCTGGCCGACCGACGCCAGTTGCAAGGCGCCATCGAGCACATAGGCGCGCATGTTGTCGATCGGAACGCCGATGGGCAGGCTTCCGGCCGGTTGCGATCCGGCGCGCATGGCATGCAAGGTGGCGAAGGTCGTCGTTTCGGTCGGACCATAGGCGTTGCACATGGTCAGTTGCGGACAAGCCGCCAGCAGCTTGGCGACGTGCGGCGGCGACAATACTTCGCCGCCGGAGATCACCCGCCGCAAGCCACTGAAGGATTCCACGTGATCGTCGACCATCAGATGGAACAATCCCGCCGTAACCCATAGATCGGTGATGCCGCCTGCCGCGACGGCGCGCGCCAACTCCTGCGCGCCGAGCTTGCCGCGCGGAGCGACGGCGATCCGCCAGCCGCGCAGCAGCGGCACCCAGATCTCGAAGGTGGACGCGTCGAACGCCAATGGCGAATGCAGCAGCAGGCGCCGCTCGTCGCTCTCCTGCCAACGGTGATCGAAGGCCAGATCGACCACGTTGCGCTGCGTGATCACGATGCCCTTGGGTGTGCCGGTCGATCCCGAGGTGTAGGTGGCGTAAGCCAGATGCCCAGGCTGCAGCCCGTGCGACGGCGCCAGGTCCGGTTGCGCATCGATCTCCGCCGTCTGCTCATCCAGGACCAGCAGCGCGCCCCAGTGCGCCGGAAGCCGGTCGCGAAACGCGCTCTCGGTGAGCACGATCGGCGCCATGCTTTCGTTGAGGATGGCGGCGAGGCGTTCGGCCGGATGCTCCGGGTCCAGTGACAAATAGGCGCCGCCGGCCTTGATGATGGCGAGCATGGCCACCAGCAGGCCCAGCGATCGCTCCATGCACAGCCCTACCAGCACGTCCGGGCCGACGCCCAGGCCCTGCAGATAGTGCGCAAGCTGGTTGGCGCGACGATCGAGCTGGCCATAGCTGAGCGTGTGCTCGCCATCGGACGCGATGACGGTATCCGGATGGCGCGCCGCTTGCGCCGCGAACAGGTCGGGCAGGGTGCCGGACGGTATGGAACGAGCGGTGTCATTCCACTTGTGCAGCAAACGATCGCGCTCTTCGTCGCCGAGCAGGTCGACCCGGCTCAAGGGGAGATCCGGCCGCTTCGTCACCGTCTTGATCAGGCGCGCCAGTTTTTCGGCGAAGCGGTCGATCGTGGTGCGGTCGTAGAGATCGACCATGTATTCGATCTGGCAGGAAAGCCCGTGCGCGCTGCCGTCCGGACCCGATTGCTCGATGAATTCGAACGTCAGATCGTACTTGGCGGTGCCCAGGAACAGGAATTCCGTGCGCACCGCCAGACCCGGCATCGCAAGACTGACGTCGCGATTGTTCTGCAGCACCAGCGCCACCTGGAACAAGGGATGTTGCGACGACTGGCGCAACGGATTGACCATGCTGACCAGGCGCTCGAACGGCACCTCCTGGTGCGAATAGATCGCCAGGTCGGTTTCACGCACCCGATCGAGCAGCTGATGGAAGGAGGGATCGCCGGAAGTATCGGTGCGCAAGACCAGCAGGTTGACGAAGAAACCCACCAGGTTGTTCAAGGCCTCGTCGTGGCGACCGGCTACCGAGGTGCCGATAGGCAGGTCGGTCCCGCCGCCCAGCTTGGTCAACAGCGCGGCGACCAGCGCGTGCAAGACCATGAACAGGCTGCAGCGGTGCCGGCTGGCCAACTCGTGCAAGTCGCGCAGCACGTTGGGGCCGAAGTCGATCTCGACGCTGTCGCCGGCGTGGACCGTCTTGGCCGGGCGCGGGCGATCCGTCGGCAATCCGACCTGCTCGGGCAGCCCTACCAGGTTGTCTTTCCAGAACGCCAGCTGCCGGGCGATGTCGCTGTCGGGATCGGCTTCCTCGGCCATCCATTCCTGCTGCCACAGCGAGTAGTCGGCGTACTGCACCGGCAGCGGCGGGTACTCCGGCGCTTCGCGCCGACGGCGGGCGGCGTAGGCGACACCCAGGTCGTCCATCAAGGGCGCCCAGGACCAACCGTCGCCGGCGATATGCTGGACCAGCAGCACCAGCATGTGGCGATCAGGCGCCGACCGGAACAGCGCGGCGCGTATCGGAATGTCCCGGGTCAGGTCGAAGCGGTATTCGGAGAATGCCCTTGCCGACTGTGCCAACGCTTCCTGCGAAGTGTCGATCCGCTCGAAAGTCAGTTCGATCGCCGCGGGGTCGAGTACGACCTGCTCGCCCACGCCGTTCGCTTCACGGAAGATGGTGCGCAAGGTCTCATGCCGAACGACCACGTCCCGCACGGCCGCCTGCAAGGCGTCCACGTCCAGCTCGCCTTCCAGGTGCAACGCCAATGGCACATTGAAGGTGGTGCTGGGACCCTCGAGCTTGTGCAGGAACCATAAGCGTTGCTGAGCCAGGGACATCGGAATCATTGGGCGGACTCGCGTGGTTGCATGCGGCGCAGGCGCAGGCGTGTGGAGTGGCGCGCATGGGCCAGCTGTTCGGCCAGCGCGGATAAGGTAGGAGCCTCGAACAGGGTGCGGATCGGAACATCCACATTGAGCGCGTCGCGCATGCGGCTCGCGAGCTGGATCGCCAGCAGCGAATTGCCGCCGAGCTCGAAGAAGTGATCGCTGCGTCCGACTTGCCAGACGCCCAGCAAGCTCTCCCACAATTCCGCCAGCAGCTGTTCGACATGGCCCTGCGGCGGCTCGTAGTCCTGGCGCAGCACGGCGGCGCCGGTCGGCGCAGGCAGGGCCTGGCGATCGAGCTTGCCATTGGCGCTGAGCGGCAGCTCGGCCAGCACGACGATCGAGCCGGGCAGCATGAAGGCGGGCAGATGTTCGCCCAGACGCTCCCGCAGCGCGGCCACGTAACCGCGATGGTCCTGCATGGCGCCAGGGTCGTGGCAGAGCGGCGAGCCGGCTGCGATGGCCGGTGCCAGATAAAGCTTGTCGAGCGCGGCATCAGGCGCATCGGACACGGGCAGGAATACGGCGTCGAAACCTTGGCCGTTGCGGTCCGGCGACCAGGTAATGGCAACCTGGTAGCCGAGTTCGGCTCCGAGCGCCCTAAGGTCCTCGGGATCGACGGCAGGCGCCGGCGCGTCTTCGCGCCCACCCCAGACCTTGCGCGAGATCTCGAACTCGCTCGTCAGCCGGGCGTTGACGATGGCGCTCACGCGCACACCTTCAGGGCACGCGGCCAATAGGCGTTGACGTAACGATGCCAGCGTATCGACCTCGCGCCCCCACGCCAGGGTGGGCAGTGTGGCGGCGGAGCGCACGGGTGTGCCGCGCTTGTGCAGCACCACGTCATAACGGTAGCGCGTCACTTCGTTGCGGGCGCGCCCCCGCTTGAGCTGGATGTCGACGCCGATCAGATCGTCGATCTGTTGCGGCAGCGCCGAGAAGTAGCCGGGATCGACCAGCATCTCGTTTTCCAGCCGGATTTCCTCTTCGACCATATGGCGAATGGCGCGCGAATCGCCGCCGCCGGCCCGGTGCCAGGCGACCGATGTGGCGAAACAGCGCATCAGGCGGAAATCGGGCACGTCGCCGATCAGCACGCGCCCGCCAGGCGCCAGCAGCGCCGCGCATTGCCGCAGCACCGCGGTCAGGTAGCCGGCGCCGGGAAAATACTGCACGACCGAATTGATGACGATGGTGTCGAAACCACCCTCCGGCATGTCGCCGATTTCATGCGCAGGCTGGCAGTGCAGAGCCACGCGCTCCCGCAGTTGCGGATTGCCCGCCACTCTCGCCTTGAGGGAATCGATGACCGGCAGCGAAAAATCCGTGCCGCAGTAAAAGGCGCAATGCGGCGCCACTTTCCACAGGATCAGGCCGGTGCCGACACCGATCTCCAATAGCCGCTGCGGGCGCAGGTCGAGAATCTTGCCGACGATCGCATCGCGCCATTCGCGCATCTCATCCAAAGGAATCGGAGTGCCGTCGTAGCTGCTGTCCCAGCCACCGAAATCCTCGTCATCCGCCAGCTGTGCATGCTGGCTGTAGAGGCCGTCGTGCAAGACCTGCCACTGCTCCACCTGCCGCGTTTCGTAGCCCGCGTCTCGCGTCGCCGCCTGCCGCCCATGCTTGGGCACGACATAGCCGACCAGTTGCCGATGGCCGATCCGATCCTCGCGCATCAGCACGGCCGCCTGCGCCACGGTGGCGTCGCGCCCCAGCCAGGCTTCGATCTCTTCGAGTTCGATGCGCAGGCCATTGAGCTTGACCTGCTGATCGGCGCGGCCGACGAAGCACAAGGATCCATCCGCCAGCTGCCGCACGATGTCGCCGGTCCGATACATGCGGCTGCCCGGCGCGCCGAACGGGTCGGGATGAAAGCGGGCCGCCGTCAAGCCAGGGCGATGCAGATAGCCGCGCGCCAGGCCCGGGCCAGCCAGATACAGCTCGCCTTCGCCACCCTCCGGCACACGCTGCAAGGCAGCATCGAGAATGTACGCAGCCGCGCCGGACACGGAACTTCCGATCGGCACGGCGGCCTTCGCTTCGGCACCGACGGGCGCTGAAATCAACGCATCGACGGTGGCTTCGGTCGGTCCATAGCAATTGACCAGGCGGTGCATGCGAGCCCATCTGGCCGCAAGCTCCGCAGGACAGGCCTCGCCGCCGACGACCAAGGTCTCCACGCCCGGAAGATCGCCGGGCGTCATCAAGGCCAACAGGCTCGGCGGCAAGGCCAGATGGGTGATGCGCTGCCGCTCGCACAGCGCCGCCAGGTTCGGGCCGGGGAGCAGGTCGTCGGACGGGGCCATGACCAGGCGCGCGCCGAGCGCGAGCGCCATGGCGATCTCGGCGAAAGAGGCGTCGAAAGACAGTGACGCAAACTGCAATACGCAGCTTTCTAGCTCGATGCGCAGCCGCTCGCGATAGGTGGCCACAAGCGCGGCGACGCCGGCATGGGTCACCACCACGCCTTTGGGCTGGCCGGTCGAGCCCGAGGTATAGATCACATAGGCGGCGCGTTGCGTGTCTTTCGCGTCTTGCGTGATCTCGACCCGGGAGGGTGGCTGCAGCTCGATCCCGGCTCGAATGTCCGCATCGTCCAGAAAATAGGCGGGCAGGGCGGGCGGCGTCTTCAAGGCCGCTTCCCGGAGACCGAGCACGCAAGCTGGTGCGGCGTCTTCAAGCATGTAGATCAACCGCTGCTCGGGATAATCCAGATCCAGCGGCAGATACGCAGCACCGAGCTTGTGCGTCGCCAGAATCGCCGCGATCGATTCGAACGATCGCGGCAGCGCTATCGCGACGATATCTTCCGCTCGAACGCCTTTTGCGGACAGCCACGCGGCCAGCCGGTTAGCGCGCGCATCCAGCTCGCCATAGCTCAGCCGGGTATCGCCGAAGACCAGCGCAACGGCATTCGGGGTCAGATCGGCCTGCCGCTCGAACAGCCCGGCAAAACTGACGTCGGGAAGGCCCTGTTGCGGGGCCTTCGGCACGTCAATGTAAGCGCCATCGAGCGAGAACCCTTCCATGGCCCATGAACCCCTTGTCGCCCTGGAACGGGCATGTCTGGTTCAATTGGTATGCCGACGCGTTACCGGCATCGGCATCCAGTTGCGTTTCCCTAACTGCTCGGATGCTCCATCGCCGCGATAAGGCTCTTGGGACGCATATCGGTCCAGCTCCGGTCCACATAGTCCATGCAGGCCGCTCTGGCCTCCGGCCCGAAAGCCGCAGTCCAGCCCGCCGGAACCGGCGCAAAGTCGGGCCAGAGCGAATGCTGGCCTTCGTCGTTGACGAGCACCAGAAAGGTGCCCTTGTCGTCATCGAATGGGTTATTCATGAGATCCCTCTCCGCGCGCCATTTGCCGAGACCAATTCCAAAAGTGCTGTAGATGGCGTGATGAAAAAATGAAATTGGCGGGCGCCTGCGCGTCTGGGTGGCCCGTCGTTTGCCAGGCATGACAACACCTGCTCAGGCAAGTGTGCGCCTTGATATACATCCGTTTGAAAATAGCGATCAATGCGCGCAGCCGAATGCGGCATATCCCTGCTCGCCAGGGAGTCTGGTAGGTTTCGCGATGATCCATGCTTGGTTAGTGACGCCTGCCGAGCTGCAACATTGGCGGCGCGGCAGTTTTGTTTTTCTTTGATGGAACCACAGGGGGAGAGCATGAAAGGTTTTGGGCACTTCAAGGGCGTTGCGGCGGTTCTTGGTTTCTGCGGTTTCGCCGCATTGGCCGGGGCACACGCACAAGGGACGACGGCATCCATTTTCGGCCAGGCGCCGGCAGGATCGACCATCAATGTGAGTAGCTCGACGGGGCTGCATCGGCGCATCACGGTGAATGCAACCGGGCGCTACAAATTAGCGTTACCCGTCAGTGTCTACGTGGTGACTCTGGAGAAAGAAGGAAAGGCCGTCGATACGCGCTCGAATATACCGCTGACGGTGGGCAGGGGCATGGAGATTGATTTCGCCTGCCCGAACGATCAGTGCGCAGCGACAGAGGGCAGTTGATTTCGCCACCGCAGCTATCGGCACAACAGCGGAAGGATCTACAGCATGCCTGGCATCGAAAGATGTCAGGCATGTTGCAATCCGCCCTGCAGGATGAAGGGCGAGCGCTGCGCAGGCGGGGGGCGCCGGAGCTTTAGCGGGACCGGTGAAGTGGTCATATGACTTTGCATCAACGTGGTTATTCCTGCCGGCCACCGGGCAACTTAGATTCCGCGGACCTCATCCCAAGGATTGCCACATGCATCGCCATGCCAAAGCCGGTGTTCGCGCGTTCGCCCTGGCCATGTTGTGCGCCGCGGCGGGCTCAACGCTTGCGAAGGATGCGACAGCAAGCCAGTCGCCGCCGGGCTATTCGCTTGCCGGCACCGGCGACAGGCATGACTTCGATTTCCTCGCCGGCGCCTGGACCACGCATCAGCGTCGCCTTAAGACGCGTGGCGAAGGCAGTAGCGAATGGGGCGACGCGCCATCCAATGTCCATTGCGCAAGGCAGTACCTTGATGGCCTGACGACGGTGGAAGAAAGCTACTCGCCGACGAAATCGGTCGCCGGCCTTTTCCTTTATCAGTTCGACTTGCAGAAGCGCCAATGGTCCCTGTACTGGATTGACCCTAAAAGCGGCAATCTGGGATCGCCTCTGGTTGGCGGCTTTGCCGGAGATCGTGGCGCGTTCTACGGGGAGGACGTGGATGGCGGCCGCCCGGTGAAGGTGCGCTACGCCTGGAGCAAGGTCGACAACGACCATGCGCGCTGGGAGCAGGCGTTCTCTTTTGACGGTCGTACTTGGGAGACAAACTGGACCGCCGAATTTACGCGCGCGAGTCCGGCCGAGGTCTGTACGAGGAAATAGCATGATGAGGCGTGCCGGCCGCCTGGTGCATCCATCCACAATTGCGCATAATGTATATTATGTAAAATTATGAATTGGGCGCAGCAGCCCGGCTTTCTCTGCAGGTCCATCCAATGAATGCGCTCGCCTTGGGTTGAATGCACTGCCGCCAGCGGTTCAGTGCATTGGAACCAGGGATTTTTTGCAGCCGTTCGCAACCCGCCAAGCACTGTAAGTCGCAGCCCTCTTAATTCGGTCGCCTGTCCCGCTAATCGTGCATACCCGCTTATTCGGTCATCTTTTGACACGGGGCCGCTTGCTGCCGGGCTGCGCCTGGGCGCCTTTCTTTTTGCTGGAATCGGATGCCTTGGGCGTTGCTCGCGAGTTCCGTTTTGGCGCTCCGGCGGCGTACGCCTCTGAGAGCGCTTTCTCCAGGGCGGTTATCTGGCCGGCCTGGCGTGCAACTTCCTGTTCAAGGTGACGTGACTGGCTGCTGATCGCGTCGTATCGCTTTTGTGCCGTGTCGATAGCTTCCCGGCGGGATCGTTCGGCAACTTCGTATCGTTGCTGCCACTGCTTGGCGTCTTGTCGGGCGCGATCAATCTCTTGATGCGCGCGGTCTTCGACAGCACGCATGTACGCTCCCAGCCGCTCACGCTCTATTTGTAGCGTGACCTGGCTTTCATGGTGACGAGTTTGGAGAGCCTGGATCTCCGCCAACTGACGATCGTGTGACTCCTGCAGGCGATCGCGCTGTTGTACGAGGTCGGCGCGCAGGGCGTAGCTGTCCTGCAACTGGCTATCGAGAGTTGCGCAGGCGTGTTCCGCTAGATCCCGAGCCGCCTGTGCCTGAGCGATGCGGATTTCCGCAGCCTGCAGGTGGGCCTCCCAGTTTTCGCGCTCGCGGGTCAGTTGAGCTCGAGCGGCCTCCAAGGTGGCCTGCTGACTCGCAAATCGGTCCGCGAGGGTACGCTCAGCCTGATCGATGGCTAAACGCCATAGCTCGAGCATCGCCTGCCCCACTGGACCTGGTAATTCCGGCAGGGCGCTTAATTGCCGCAAGCGCTCTCCCAGCTGGCTGCGCCAGGTGTCGAGCATGCGCGTGATGGTATTCGGTGAGCCGGTGCCCAGCACGGTGCGCACCTTTTCGACCGTCGGGTTTTCGCCTGCGCCCAAAATGGTGTCGGCGGCCGTGTTGACCTGCTCTTGGGTGATGCCACGAGCCATGAAATGGTCTCCTCGATCCGCGCCCTGCCCTTGCCTTGACGTACTCGCGATAAGTGATGATTATCGCCAGTACACGCCCTATGTCGTAATATACACTACATATTATGAAGCATAAATCCATGTTGCCGACCCTCGCGGCGCCCGCCGCCGGGCTGGTGTTGCCGGAACAATTGGCCCAGCAAGCGGCCGACGCCGTGCGCGAACTGCTGGCCGAAGCCGCGGCGGCCAACACCACCCGCAGCTACGCCGCCGCCCTGCGCTACTGGGCCGGCTGGCACCAGGCGCGGTATGGCATCGAGCTGACGCTGCCGGTGACCGAGGCCGCGGTGATCCAGTTCCTGGTCGACCACATCCAGCGCAAAAGCAAAGGTGGCCTGGTCAGCGAACTGCCGCCGGCGATCGACCAGGCGCTGGTGGCGGCCGGCCTCAAGGCCAGCGTGGGACCGCTCAAGCTCGCCACGGTGACCCAGCGCGTGGCCGTGCTGTCGACGGCGCACAAGCTCAAGCGACTGACCAACCCGTGCGAGCTGGCCAGCGTGCGCACGTTGCTGAGCCGCGCGCGCCGCGCGGCCGTGAAGCGCGGCGAGCGGCCGACCAAGAAGACTGCGATCACGCGCCCGGAGCTGGAGGCCATGCTGGCCACCTGCGACGGCTCGCTGGAGGGGCTGCGCGATCGCGCCCTGCTCTGCTTCGGCTTTGCCAGCGGCGGCCGGCGGCGGAGCGAGATCGCGGCGGCCGATCTGCGTGACCTGCGCAAGACCGGCGAGGACGCTTACATCTACCGACTGGAGTTTTCGAAGACGCAGCAGGCGGGCGTGACGGTGGATTCCACGCCGGACAAACCGATCCTGGGGCGCAGCGCGCAGGCGTTGTCGGCGTGGCTCGCCGCAGCCAAGATCGATGAGGGAGCGATTTTTCGGCGGATCTGGAAGGATCGCGTTGGCCCTGCCCTGTTGCCGGGATCGGTAGCCACGATCGTTAAGCGACGCGCCTCTATGGCCGGACTGGAGGGCAACTTTGGGGCGCACAGCCTGCGATCGGGGTTTGTCACCGAGGCCGGCAAGCAAGGGGTGCCGCTGCCGGCGGTGATGGCGATGACCGAACACCGTTCGGTGGCGAGTGTCATTGGGTATTTTCAGGCCGGG